>Ga0080064_1002165_pt1 | contig 34852 bp, 28 predicted proteins | sample Subgrocontami54m_FD_69260 | JGI IMG/M metagenome (GOLD analysis project Ga0080064, IMG submission 69260) | Subsurface groundwater microbial communities from S. Glens Falls, New York, USA - GMW46 contaminated, 5.4 m (SPADES assembly) (version 2) ...
TCCAGCCCGCCCATCCCTTCAAAACTCGATAATCTGGGCGGGCTGGAAAGCCCGCCCTCCAACCGTGCGCAATCCAGGCTAACCCGTCACGGCCGTGACGGGTTAGGAAACCCGTCCCACGGTGGTGAGAAATGCAGGTTAGCCGCAAGCGAACGCGTTGGTGCCGCGCATCAAAACGTGTAAAATGACCGAGATTCGCATTCGATCCACGGACCACTGACCATGAAACTGATCTTAGCCATCATTCAGCCGAGCAAGTTGGAAGCCGTCAAGGAGGCGCTCAACAAGGTCGAGGTGTTTCGGCTGACCATCGTGGACATCCAGGGCTTTGGCCGGCAGAAGGGGCATTCGGAAGTCTATCGCGGCCATGAGTTGACGGTGCGGCTGGTCAACAAGGTGCAACTGCAGATTGCGGTCAATGAGGACTTTGTCGAGCCGACGGTGAACGCCATCATGGAGGCGGGGCGGACAGGGCCGGAAGGACGTATCGGCGACGGCAAGATTTTCATTCTGCCGCTGGAAGATTGCATCCGCATCCGCACCGGCGAGCGCGGTCCCGAGGCAATCTAACCCCAAGCCGCGGGATGAGCGCAGCGAATCCCGCGGGTCGGACAACATCCCATGCCCGCCACCGGCATCCTTCTCTCCGATGACTTGCTGTTCACCAGCCGCGTCGCCGGCACGGCGCGCGCGCTTGGTTTGGAGATGCATGCGGTGTGCACCATCGGCGCGCTGGAGGACCTGGCCCGTCAGCGGGGCCCGGCGTGCGTCATCGTCGATTTGCATCATGCCGGCCTGGAGCTGGCGGCGCTGGTGGCGGCGTTGCGGCGCGGACCGGCGTGCACGATCGTCGGCTATGGCGCGCATGTTGCCGCGGACGTGTTGCACGCAGCGCGGGCTTCCGGATGCGATGTCGTGCTGCCACGCAGCAGATTTGTGGAGACGCTCGAGGCTGAGTTGTCGCGCTGGTATGGCGCGGGCGGCGCTAAACCGCCAAACGACGATCGCTGACGCGTGTCGTCGAGTTGGCCGGCGATGGTGAAGCGGTATGAGTCAATTCAATTGCGTGCCGATGTCGCGCAGGCGGGCGCGCAGATAGCGGGCGCGGGCGGAATTGCGTTCTTCGCCGTCGAGCGCTTGGCCGATCAACTTCTGCAAATGGGCCGGCTGGGTGTGGATGAACAGCTCGTTGACCGCGGCGATGTCGATGTCGTCGATGATGTTCATGTGCACGCCGAGGCGGACGCTGGACAGCAAATCCATCGTTTCTTCCGAAGTCATCATGGTCGCATTGCCGAGCGTGCCCTTGGCGCGAAAGATCTTGTCGTGCAGGTGCTGCCGGCTCTCGCGCGTCAAGGCCTCGCGCGCCTGGCGTTCGTAGGTGATGATATTGGGGATGACGTTGCGGATCTCGGCGAGGATCGCCGTCTCGCTCTTGCCAAGCGTCACCTGGTTGGAAATCTGGTAGAAGTCGCCGGAAGCGCGGCTGCCTTCGCCGTACAGGCCGCGAACGGCGAGGTTGATTTTCTGCAGGGCGCGGAAGACCTTTTCGATTTCCTTTTTGAGGACGAGCGCCGGCAGGTGGAGCATGACGCTGGCGCGCATGCCGGTGCCGACGTTGGTGGGGCAGGCGGTGAGGTAGCCGAACTCCTCGCTGAAGGCGTAGTTGACTTTTTGCTCGACGGCGTCGTCGAGGCGGTCGATTTCCTGCCAGCATTCGTCGAGCGAAAAGCCGCTGCGCAGGACCTGGAGGCGCAGGTGGTCTTCCTCGTTGACCATGACGCTGATGGTTTCGGTGTCGGTGATGGCGACGCCGCGCGGGCCGTCGGCGTTGGCGAGTTCGCGGCTGATCATTTGCCGCTCGACGAGAAGCTGGCGATCGAGCGGTATGAGGTTGGCGAGGTTGAGGTAGTGCAGCTTGGGCAAGAAGTCGAACTTGGCCAGGCGATCGCGCAGGAAGTGCTCGATTTCGGCCTTTTGATGGGCGCTGGCGCGGTTGGCGAAGGGAAAGGACGACAGGTTGCGGGCCAGGCGGATGCGGCTGGAAATGACGATATCGCCGTCGGTGCCGCCGCCGCGCAGCCATTCGCCGCTCTGCTGGGTCATGATGTCCAGGTTCATCCTTGGCCTTCCTTCTGGCGGATCAGGTCGCGCAGCCGCGCGGCTTGCTCGTAGGCTTCCACCTCGACGGCTTCGCGCAGCTTATGCCGCAGCTCCATGAGTTCCGCTTGGACGGTCGCGTTGCGCGAGGCGTGCGGCGGAATCTTGCCAACGTGCCGAGTCGACCGGTGAATGCGCAAGAGCAGCGGCTCCAGCGCCTTTTGAAACACTTGGTAATCGCGCGGGCAGCCGAGCCGGCCCTCGGCTTTGAACTCCATATACTTTATGCCGCATGCAGGGCAGGTCAACCGCGCCAATTCGTCGGTCGGCGCGCCGACGTGCTGGCCGATCATCGTCTGCAGAATGACCGACAGGTTGAGCTCCTGGTTCTTCAGGATCTCCTGCTTTTCGCTGCACTCTTGGCACAGGTGCAATTCCCGCTTCTGCCCGTTCACAATGTTCGTGACGTGCACAGTCGCCGGCTGGCTGCAATTTTGGCACTGCTTCACGCGGAACTCCGTTTCAATTACGGGTTGCATCGCTTGCGGCTTAGCGATGGGCAGCAACCCTCATTACACTAAGCCGCAAGCGGCGCTCACGCCTCTTCCAATTGCTTGATCTGGTCGCGCAGCTTCGCGGCTGCTTCGTAATCTTCTTTGGTGACGGCTTGCTTGAGCTGGTTGCGCAGTTGCATCAGCTCGCCGAGCAGTTCCTTGCTTTGCGGATGGCGGCGCGGCGTTTTGCCGCAGTGTTTGACGTCGCCGTGAATGTTTTCGAGCAGCGGCACCAACTCTTCGCGGAAGACTTCGTAGTCGTGCGGGCAACCGAGCCGGCCGCTGTTGCGGAAATCGACGAATTTGACGCCGCACGTGGGGCACGCGGCTTGGCTGAGCAGGCCCTCCTCGGCTTCGGCGCCGGCCGGCGCTGCTTTGCCGCCGAACTTGGGGCCGTCGTAGAGGTATTTGTTGGCGCACTGCTCACAAAGGTGCAGTTCATCGAATTGGCCGGGCGCCAGAACTTCCGTGATGTGCAGCGTCGCCGGGTTCGGGCATTTCTGGCACTTATGCATCGTCACGATTCCTGAGCAGTCATCCAGTCGAGCATCTAGCCGGCATTTCTCACCACCGGAGGACGGGTTTTCCAACCCGTCTGGCCATGGCGGGTTAGAAAACCCGCCCTCCGACACCGCGCAGCTCATCACTATTGGTGAGAAATGCGGGCTAGCGCCATTCTAACAAGGGGGGGCAAGCTGTCAAGAAAGCGAACGCGGCGGTTGTCGGTCAGTTTGGAGTGCGGCGACACGACGCCGGCCCGAAAAGGGGACAGGACCTCTGAATTCAAAAGGTCCTGTCCCCTTTTCGGGCCGTCCGAAATCCAAAGCGGTGTCATGCCACCGCACTCCATAGATTTGACAAACAGAAAGCCGCTCGCGGCTTACAGCAAAGGCAAATCGATCGCCTGGGAGATTGCCCGCCAGCACCACCAGGCGCACGAGTGGTATTCGCAGTGGATCTTGACCTGGGCGATGGTGCCGGTGCAGATGGAATCGTCGGGATCCTCGAAATCGACGTCGACCAGGTAGATCTGAGCTTGGGGCTGGAGCTTGCTCGGATCGGAAGAGGGCCGCACCGCCACGGGGCCGCCGCCCTTGCTCGACAGCGGCAGGGGGACCTCGTCGGCCTTGGTCTTGGGCAGGTCGGCATTGACGCGGCCTTGCCAGGTCTTGTTGTCGCGCCCTTGCACGCGGATCGTGACCGCCAAGTTTTTGGCGCCGAACTTGTTGATGTTCTTGCGGATCAGGTCGAAATCGGCCGGCGCCACCGGCACCAGCACGCGCAGCTTTGTGCGGTCGCCGATATTGCAAAACGGCCGGTCCTGTTCCTTGTCCCAGCGCTTGCCGATCTCATCCGGCTGGGGAACGCCGCCGACGTGGCCGTCGCGCGGCGCCCGAATCGTGAGCCATTCAAGCAGTCGGTCCAAGTCCTCGAGGCTGCGCTGGGCGGCGTCGCGGTCGCCTACGGCCTGATTGAGGCTCTGTTGCAGCGAGCTTCTTTCGTTGGCATTGGTCGTCTCGCGGAGCCGCTGATTGTAGAGATCGATCAGCTCGCGTTTCAGGTTGAATTGGTGCAGCGTCTGATTACGGCGGGTTTCCAGCTCTTGGTTGCTGAACTCCGCCAACACCTTGTCCTTGGTCACGAATTGGCCCTCGACCACGTGAACTTTTTGCAGGATGCCGGGCACTTTGATGTGCACCGGCTCCATATCCTCGGACTGATAGCGAACCAGCCCGGGGCCGCGCACGCGCGTCACCGGCAGGGGCACCACGAAGAAGCCCAAGAACACGACGGCGAGCACACTGGCACTGATGATGACGCGCGGAGTCTTCATGTCCGGCAACCTCCCACGTTTGTGCAGATTTTTTGTTAGGCGAAACAGCGGCCAGCCCAACATCGATCCCAGCGAGAACATCGCCAAGAGCGTGCTGATAATCTCCAGCTTGTACGGCCGCAAGAACGTCGCCATGAAATACAGAATGACGAAAGTGATGACCCAGCGGTACACCCAACTCACCACCGCGTAGCTCACGAATAGGATGCGGCGCCACAATTCCATGTACGGCTCGGGCTGCACTTCGATGCCCAGGCAATGCTCCATCACCAGGCGCTGCAGATAGCGGTTGGAGCGATCGCGCAGGTTCGGAATTTCGAGCCAATCGGCGAGCACATAGTAGCCGTCGTAGCGCATCAGCGGGTTGCCGTTGAACAAGACGGTGCTGACGCTGCACACGATCATGAGGCTCAAGGACATGTTGTTGATGAATGGCTCGCTCGGCGTGTACCACCAAACGAACGTGGCCAGGGCGGCGATCATCAGCTCGACGTAAATGCCGGCGCCGCCGATGATGATGCGGTGCCACTTGCTCGGCAACGTCCAGGCGTCGGAGACGTTGCAATACATGGCCGGCGAAAAGACCAGGAACAGAAAGCCCATTTCATGGGTTTCGCCGCCGAACGCCTTGCAGGAGAGCCCGTGGCCGAACTCGTGGATCACCTTGACCACGCCAAGCGCAAACCACAAATAGGCGATCGTTTTGAAGCTGAAAAATTCGTGATACGACGGCAGCCGGCTGTAGAACATTTCAAAATTCGTCATCACGAGAAAGACGGCCGCAAGACAGAAACCGACGCTGAGCAGCAAAAACGTCGTCGTGAACATCCAGCGCAGCCACGGCAGCATCTTGGTCAGCAGTTTGTCGGGATCGAAGATCGGCAGCTTGATGTAGAGGATGTTGGTGAATGTCGCCAGCAGCTCCATGCGCCGGCGTTTCTTGCGCTGATCGAAGAGCTGCTTGCCCGATTGCGGCGAGTCGTTTTGCACCAGGCCAGCTTGCAGAAGTTGCTGCCCGAATTGCTCGAGGTCTTCGAGCGTCAGGCGATCGGGGCGAAAGCGTTTCTCAAAATCCTTCTGGGCCTGATCGAGCGTGTGCTTGCCGTCCATGAGCTGGAGCAGGAAATGTTCCTGCTCCTTGAAGCGGTAATAGCGCAGGGCGACCGGATCCTTGACGACGAAGTACGTGCGGCCCTCGTACTTCGCCTCGTTGATGGCGAGGTCGCCGCGCCGCAGCAAACGCACTTGTTTGCGGCGTTCCGTCTCTGGGGCATGGGTTTCCGTTTTCATGCGGCGCCGATCCGCCGCTTGCGGCTTAGCGAAACGTGCGCGCGCACGACGGTTTCGCTAAGCCGCAAGCGGTGCTGCTAATCACTGCTCAATCACAATCGTCACCGGCCGGCCGGGAGTCAGCAGGCCGTCGGGGTTTTGTACTTCGACGCCGACGCGAATCTGGCGGTTGCCCGCGCTGACCGTGGGATCGAGTAGCCGGATCGGCACATTCTGGATGCGGTGCTTGTCCACGACGTCCTTGGAAGGCACAGGCCACAGGTAGACGTTGCCGTCCTTGGTTCCCGAGGCCGCGAAGCCTTTGCCGCCGAGCACGGGGGCGAAGGCGGCGCAGGTGACCGGCGACTTCTGAATCGTGACGAACTGGCGGACTTCGAAGCCGCGGCTGTCCTCGGCAGGAGCGCGCCAGAGCTGCAATTTGCCTTCGGGAGCGCCGCCGGTCAGGATCAGCGACGCATCGGGCGAAAACAGCGCCAGCGTTTCGAACGGCGTCGCCCCGCCGGGGTTCTTCAGCGTGTTGATCGTTTGGCCGTCGGGCAGGGCACGCAAATGCAGCGACTTGCCCTGGTCAAACAGCATCCAGCGGCCGTCCTGGCTGACGCCGAGATGGTTGACATTGCCGCTGCGGCCGGTGATCGGCAGGCCTTCGAGGTGGGCGCCCTTCGCCTTGAGGTTCCAGATGCGAATGGTGTTGTCGCGGCTGGCGGAGACGAGCCGGCTATGCGGGGTGAACGACAGCGCCGTGATGCCGCCTTGGTGCGGGTTGTCGGCGCCATGGGCGGCATCGAGGGCATAGGCGAGCTTACCGTCTTCGGCATGCCACAGTTTGATGGTGCCATCGGCGGCGCCGGAAGCGAAATAGGCGCCGTCAGGACTGAAAGCCAGGGCGGTGACGGCATCCTGATGGCCGTCGAGAGGCTTTTCCAGCACGGCCGCGGGCTGCGGGAAGGGTTGTTGTTTGAGATTCAAGTTCCACAAATGAATTTTGCCGTCGCTGGTCCCCGTCAGGCACAGCGGCTGTTTGGCGTTGGGCGGACTGCACGCCAGCGCCCGGATCGGCTCACGATGGTTGATGTTGGCCAACTCGCCTTGGACGTTTTGCTGCCACACTTTCAGGAAGTTGTCTTCGCTGGCCGAAACAAGATAGAGGACATTGCCCGAGACGATAAACGCGACGTTGGTGATCGGCGCCTTGGCGCCGTGGCCCTCGAACACGCGCAGCGGCCTTTCATCGTAGACCGGTTCGATCGTCGCGATCATGTTGCGTTTCAATTGCATGGCGTCCTGGAATTCGACGAAAGCCTTGGCCATGAGCCGGTCGATGCTGTAGATGTTCAAGACCGGTTCCAATTCCTTGACCGCCTCGCCCATTTTCTTGTGGAGGATATTGATAAACCCCCGCTTCATGTTGTGCTTGGAGCGGATCTGGTGTTGCTCAAGGATGATCTCCGCCTGATTAAGTTCAGTATCTGCGACGTTCACCTCCTGTTCAAACTTGGTAACTTCGAATTGCGAGTGAAGCTTGGTCAGGCGCGCATCTTCAAGCTCCTTGCTATAGCCGCCGCCGACACGTAGTCTCAATTCGAGTTCAAAACGCCTTTGAGCTTCTTTATCGAAGTCAGATTTGACCTTATGTTCTTCCTTGGCTTGAATCACCTTGGCCAGCTTGGTCTTATAATTGTTGAGGGCTTTGGCATAATCGAGTTCGCCCAACATTTGACCTTCGAAGATCTCGCTCGATTCCTCCAAAGGCCGGTAGAACTTAACAATCGACCGCCCTCCTTGGGAGACGGTGCTTTGTCGATAGGAGTCGTTCATGAACGCCGCGACGCCGGTCACCTGCGTCACGCCTTCGGGAACGCCGTCGCCGATGTAGAGGATTTCGCCGCCGTTGGTGCTGGACACGTCCAGTTGATCGATTAGATGCAGGCTGGCGGGAAAAACGATGGGATCGCGACCGCCGCGGACCAGGTGCCGGCGCGGCTGACGTTCTTCCTTGGCCGGCGGGTAGATCCAATCCCCCAGGGTCTGCGGATCGACCGTCGTTGGGCCGCCAACCAAGTGGCTATCCGACGGGTCGGCGGACGACGTGAACAGGCCGAATTGCCAGCCGACAACTCCGGCCAGCACCACGGCGATTGCGACGGTCAAGAAGAAGCGGCCCATGGCGTATCTCCCGAAGATCGGCGTGGGGCAGGCATTCTTGCCTGCCGAGGTCAGGCGCGGCAGACAGGAAAGTCTGCCCCACCAATTGCTAAAACCAGAACACGATTTTCTCGTAGAACCACTCCCACACGCCGTAGAACAGCGAATAGCCCATGGCGCGCGTGCCGCAGCGGATGCGGATGTTGACTTCGGTGCTCGACACCAGCTCACGCGCCGGGATGCGGTATTCGGGCGGAATGCCGTCGCCGTGGACGCGGACCCAGGCCAGGACGACCGGCTCGGGCTCGTCGTGGGCGTCGCGCTGGTTCTGCGCTTGCAGGGCGATCTTGTCGCGCCGCAGCTTGCCCTTGTAGAACTCGGTCGGCTTGGTCTTGAGCACGAGGTCGATGTCCAGCTCTTCGGCAGGATCCTTCTTCTTGAACGCCCGCAGCACCTGACCGACGTGCTTTTGCGGGATCTTCACCTCGATTTCCCAGTCCGAAAGCCTGGGATTGTTTTGATCGACCTTGCCGATGCGCAAGAGCGGCTCGTTCGGCTTGACCGGGCGGTTCAGGATTTCGCGGAAATCGGCGGTGAGAATCATGCCGTCGATCGGCGACTTGATGTGGAATATTCCAGGTTCGCTCAATTTGGCATTGGTGCGATGGGCAAGGTCCAATAGTTCTTGGCTCTTGTGATTGAGGATCAGCTTTTTTTCGTTCACGTCGTGAAGGTCGCGCGGATCCGTCGATTTGCCGAGAGCGTCGATGGTGTTTTGCGCTTTGAGGATCTCCTGTTGCAGCTCGGCGATCTGCTTCTGAAGATCGAGATCGAAAAGTTCCATCAACTCTTGATCGCGGCCGATCCATTTTCCCGATGTCAGCCAGGGTGGGATCGATTTCACCTGTCCGGGCACGGCGGAATAAAGCGTGTTTCGTATCGAAGGCTGAAAGACGCCGGTCGCTTCCATGCGCAAGGGATACGGCACGAAGATCATCGCGGCGATGAGCGCGACCAGGGCAACACCAATCAGCGTCACGATCGCCTGGGCTTTGCCCCCCAGGCCGTCCTGAACCTTGGCGAGCGGCATCCAGATGAACCTCATCGGAATGCGCCGATATTCGGCGGCGTTGTAGAGCGCCGAGGTCGCATGCCGGCCGATCACTTCGAGCCGCGCCACTTTCTGCTCGAGGTCTTGTCCCGTCTCGAAGCTCTCCATCATGATCGCCGAGCGGGGCTTTTTCTTCTTGGCTTTCTCACGATCATCGGGCAGCGGCATGACGACCAGGAACTTGCTGTTGCTCTCCGCGAGATAACCGTCGAGCGCCTTGATCACCTTGGGCGGCAGCGCGTCGTCCTTGGTCCCGGTGTAAACCAGCTTTTCGCCCCAATCGATCACCTGCTCGAACAGATTGCGCATGAGCTGGACGAGGTTGGACCGCTTCTCGACGACGTCGGCGCCGCTGATCGCCACGACCTGCGGCCGAAACCCCTGCCGGACGGCGACGCTGACGCGGTCGGCTTCGACCAGCCGGCGGCCTTCGTTGACGACGTGGTAGCCGACTTCCATGGGATTCAGACTGCCGTGCGCGAGGCGGGCGAAGTTTTCGAGTTGAATCCACACTTGCTGCTGGCCGACCATCTGGCGGAGTTGATGATTGCGGGTGTAGGCCGAGGCCAGGCCGGCCATGCGCATCATGAAATCGAGAAAGCCGCGCTGGGCGTCGGCGCCGCGGTTGGGGTCCTGCCAGATTTCGACCAGGCCGACGGCTTGCTTTTCGTAAATGATGGGCGCGAGCAGAATCACGTAATCGGTCGGGTTGCCCGGCGCGACCTTCGTGCCTTCCGTTTGGCCAACGCTGCTCTGCGGCGGCACGAGTCGCTGCTGGCCGCTGAGAATGGCGAGTTTCAAAAGCTCGTTATGCATCTCGCGGCTATTCGGAAAGCGATCCAGGCCGACGTTCATGCTGTTGATCTGGTACTGCTGGACGAGGTTGCCTTGCGGCGTGCGGACCCAGACGGCGCCGGCCGGCGCGGCGATCGCAGTCATGAGCCGCTGCAGGAATTCGCCGTAGTATTCCGGCGGCGCCAGCTCCATGTCGGAGAGCTGGGCGATTTCCTGGGCCAGCTTGTTGATTTGGCGGCGTGCTTCTTCGATTTGACGGGGGTCAATGTCGGTGCTCACAATCGACCTCTTGCTGGGGGCAACGTAACCTCCACACTCCACGTGAGGAATGCGCTACGCAGAGAAATCGGGGCTACGCTTGTAGTTAGGACGTGTTACGCAAGTCCTGAGTTCGACGAAAATCCCTTTCTGCTTTTCAGAATATCGGTTCTCCGCCAAACTTGTGGAATCGGCTGGTCTTTGTGGGGCAGACATTCTTGTCTGCCTGCGTATTCAGCGGCTTCAGTGGCAGACAGGAATGTCTGCCCCACAAGAATGGCGCAGCACCAGAATATCCCATTGTAATCCATGACCGTACGCCGCGACATGCGAAAATGCGGTGCAACCGTGCTTTGGTTGTCGTGGAAAGCGATTGGGGAAGATGGGGGATTTGGGACGAAAATCGTGATCGTTTTCTGCGAGCGCGAAACGGTAAACAAGTTGGGAATCACGCCGCCAGCAACTCGAGGCGCTGCTGGGCGTCGATCGTTTCCCATTCCAGAATCGTGTTCATCACGTCGTAGGGATCATCGTCCGTCGTCGGCAATGGCCAGACGAAGCGCTCGGTGGCCGCGAGTTGGCACGCCGATCCGTGCGCTTGCTGGTAGCACCACAGGAACACAAATCGGCTAATGGCGCGGGCCCGGTGACAAAGCCGCTGAATCTCGTGGCCGCAAGTAGCCGCCGCCAGCCGAGCATGGTTCGCTTCCGAGCGTTCGACAAGCCATTCGACCATGGCCCGCGCCTCGGCATCGCCCAGGCCGCGGGTCAGCAGTTCATCGTCGAGAATCGGACTTAGCAGTGACAACGGCGGCACAGTGTTTCCTCAGCCGGCCTTTCGTTTCCTTCATGCGAGGCGGCCCTATAGCCAGGAATGCGGTGTTTTGCAACGCCGAGTTGGTCGCTCGGCAAGGCAGGGAATCTGTGAAATCCGGCGAGTTTTCCCTACAATCCCACGGGCCCGAAAAGGGGACAGGACCTCTGAATTCGAAAGGTCCTGTCCCCTTTTCGGGCCAGCGACGATGCGTTCCTGGATTTGGCTGGCGGTAAGTCTGTGTTCGAACGCGTGGTCGCCGCTTGCGGTTTAGCGACCCGAAAAGGGGACAGGACCTCTGAATGCAAAAGGTCCTGTCCCCTTTTCGGGTCGCTCAGCCGTAAGGCGACCGGCAGAAGGAACTTTCCCCGGAGGACGGACATTCCTGTCCGTCTATGGCCCGCGACGGACAGGAATGTCCGTCCTCCGTTGGGTAGATTTTTTCCTGCCGCTCGCCTAAGCGGCTCTTGACGCTGCCGCGCCTAGCCATTACCTTGCTGGCTGTCCCGCACCGTTTCCCAGCAAGAAATGCGACCTTCCATGAAGCCCGACTCCCTGGGCCTGTTTGCTGCATTCATCGAATGGGATGCCGTTTCCTGGTGGCTCATCCCGCTGCTCGTTCTGGCGGCGCTGGCGCTCGTCGTCGTTTTTCGCTACGCCTGCCTCGTCCGTTTTCCCATCTGGCTGTTGCGACACACCCTTTACCGGCTCGACGTCCACGGCGCGGAGCAGATTCCAAAAGACGGCCCCGTCCTGTTCGTGAGCAACCATGTCAGCTGGATCGATGCCTTCTTGCTTCTCGGCGCGCAACGCCGGCCCGTGCGTTTTCTCATTTGGGCGCCGTACGCGCGTTTGCCGTTCGTGCGCTGGATCTTCCGGCTGCTGCGCGTGATTCCGATCGATGGCAGCGCTGGACCGCGCGCCATCATTCAGGCGTTGCGAACGGCGAGTGAAGGCTTGGCCCAGGGCGACGCGGTTTGCATCTTCGCCGAAGGGGGCATTACGCGCACGGGGTTCTTGCTGCCGTTCCAGCGCGGCTTCGAGCAGATCGCCAAACGCAGCCCGGCGCCGATTGTGCCCGTTTGTCTCGACCATGTGTGGGGCAGCATATTCAGCTACCGCGGCCAGCGTTTCTTATGGAAGTGGCCGGCGCGCATTCCCTACCGTGTCTACGTGAACTTCGGCGCGCCGCTGCCGGCGACCGCGAATGCTTTCGAAGTGCGTCAGGCGATTCAGAACCTGTCGGCCGAGTCGGGCCTGCGCCGCGCTCCGCAGCGCCGGCCCGTGCACCGCCAGTTCGTGCGCATGGCGGCCCGGCATCCGTTTCGATCCTGTTTCATCGACCCCAATGCCGCCAAGCCGATGTTGCGCTATGGCGAAGTGTTGGTCGGTGCGAAGTTGCTCAACAAGCGATTGCGGCCGATCTTGGGCGACGCGCCTATGGTCGGCCTCTGGCTGCCTCCCAGTGCGGGCGGGGCCATCGCCAACATTTGCGTGGCTTTCCTGGGCAAGACCGCCGTCAACCTCAACTACACCGCCACCACGGAGATCACACAGTCGGCCATTCGCCAGTGCGGCATTCGCCACGTGCTCACTTCGAAGCTGTTCACGCACAAGCTGCCGCTCGATCCGGGCCCCGGCGTCGAATTGGTCTACCTCGAGGATTTCCGCAAGAGCATCACGAAAGGGGAACGCATTCGCTCTTTCCTCGCCGTGCTGCTGTTGCCGGGCGCGTTGCAGGAACGCCTGCTGGGCCTGCGCCGCCACAGCCAGGACGAGCTGGCGACCATCATCTTCTCCAGCGGCTCGACCGGCGATCCCAAAGGCATCATGTTGACCCACACCAACATTGCCGCCAATTGCGAATCGGTCATCCAGGCCATCGACCCGACGTCGAAGGATCGCCTGCTGTGCATCTTGCCGTTTTTCCATTCGTTTGGTTACACGATAACGTTGTGGCTGCCGCTGCAAATCGGCGCCTCGTGCGTGTTCTATCCCAATCCGCTGCAAGCCCGCGAGATCGGCGAGTTGTGCAAGAAACACCAGGCGACGATTTTCCTATCGACGCCGACCTTTCTGCGAACGTATATCAAGCGCTGCGACGCCAAGGATTTCGCCAGCGTGCGCATCCTGGTGTGCGGGGCGGAGAAGCTGCCGCCCAGCGTCGCCCAGGAATTCCACGAGAAGTTCGGCGTCTTGCCGCTGGAAGGCTACGGCTGCACGGAACTGTCGCCCGTGGCCTGCGTCAACGTGCCCGACTGGCAACAGGGCAATCAGCGGCAGGTCGGCAACCGGCCCGGCACAATCGGCCAGCCCATTCCCGGCGTCGCCGCCCGCGTGGTCCATCGCGACACCGGCCGGCCCTTACCCCCCGGCGAAGAAGGTTTCCTACAGATCTTCGGCGCCAACGTCATGAAAGGCTATCTCGGCAAAGATGAGCTGACGCAAAAGAAAATCGTCGACGGCGGCTGGTACATCACCGGCGACCTGGCCATGATGGAAGATGACGGCTTCATCATCATCACCGGCCGCGAGGAACGTTTCGCCAAGGTCGCCGGCGAGATGGTGCCCCTTGAAAAAGTCGAAGACGAGCTGCACGCGATCCTGCAAAGCGCCGAACGCTTGCTCGCCGTGACCGCCATTCCCGACGGCAGGAAGGGCGAGCGGATGATCGTCTTGCACCTGCCGCTGCCCATCGGCGTCATTGATCTCTGGAAGAAAATCAACGACCGCGGTTTGCCGAACCTGTATGTCCCCGGCCAGCGTGATTTCTACGAGGTCGCCGAATTGCCGATTCTCGGCAGCGGCAAGCTCGATCTCAAGAAGTGCAAGCAGAAGGCGCTGGAGCTGGCGGGCGGCGGCGAATAGCCCGCAGCGCAAGCAAGGGCCAACGCGTCCTTGCTTGCGCAGCGGGCTGGTGTCTGACAACCATGAGTCTCGACCATTGTCGCGTTGTCCTCGTCCGCACCCACTACCCCGGCAACCTCGGGGCGACCGCCCGCATCATGCGCAACTTCGGCTTGCGCGATCTGGTTCTCGTCGCGCCGCAAGCCGACATCCACGACCGCAACGCCCGGCAAATGTCCACGCACGGCGAGGACATTCTCGATACGGCGCGCATCGTGTCGACGCTCGACGAGGCCATCGCCGATTGTGTGCTCGTCATCGGCACGTCCGGTCCGGAAGGCGGCCTCTATCGGCGTCAGTCGGTGGGTCCGCCCGACGAAATCCTCACGCACGCCCTCGAACCGTTGCGCGGTGATCATCCAGTTGCCCTCGTGTTCGGCCCCGAACCGACGGGCTTGTCAAATGACGACGTCACGCTCTGCCATTACCTCATTCACATTCCCGCCGATGAGGCGTACGACTCACTCAATCTCGCCCAGGCGGTGGCGATTTGCCTCTACGAGCTGCACAAGCAATGGCGAATTGAAGGCGAGCCGACGAGCGTAAGCTCGCGGGTTCCGGTCACATTCGCGGAACAAGAACTTCTTTTCGAGCAATTGCGCCTAGCCCTGGAAGAAATCCACTTCCTCTACGGCGACAAAGCGGATGCCCTGATGCACGCCGTCCGCCATCTGCTCGGCAAGGCGCGCTTGACGGAAATGGAAGTCAAAGTGCTGCTGGGCCTGGCTCGACAAATTCGCTGGTATGTCGCCCATCATCCGCGCACAATGGGGGGCGACGCATCACAGAGTCATGATTCCGGGGGGACGCCATGAAGCGAAATGCATTAGCCCCAACGGGGCGCAATGTGATAGCCCAGGGCGCAGCCCTGGGTGGCGAGGTCATCCAAAGCCAAGCCCCAACGGGGCGCAATAATTGCGACGAGGCGATTTCGCCCCGTTGGGGCTTGCGAAACGTCGTGTGGCCATTCCCAGGGCTGTGCCCTGGGCTAGCACATCGCGCCCCGTTGGGGCTCAAACGGTCTATGGCGTTCGCGTTGCTGTTGACGATCACGCCCTGCGCCGCCGCACAGGACAATCTCGCGGACGCGTTGAAGAATCTCAACGCCCGCGTCTATGCTCCGAACAGCGACGAGGCCAAGGAACTCCAACAACAGCTCGGCAAATGGCTGCGGACACAGCGCGACCAGGTCAACCGCCGCGACGTGCAGGCCTGGGAAGCGATCCATTCCAAGGAGGATTGGGAACATTTCCGCGATGCCAAAATCGACGCGCTGCGCCGTTCGCTAGGCACGTTTCCGCCGGCGCCCAAGGAGATGAACGTTCACGTCACCAAGTCGATTCCCGGCGATGGCTTCTTCATCGAAAATCTTGTTTACGAAAGCCGGCCCGATTTGTGGGTGACCGCGAATCTCTATTGCCCCTCGCCCCTTGGGGGAGAGGGTAGGGTGAGGGGTTCGAAGGAGTCGCATCCCGGCATCCTCATCATCCACAGCCATCACAATCCCAAGACGCAAGGCGAATTGCAGGACATGGGCATGACCTGGGCGCGGCAAGGTTGCTACGTCCTCATCCCCGATCAAATCGATCACGGCGAACGCCGGCAACATCCGTTTGTTGACGCCAAAAGCTATCCGGAGCCGTACAAGACGGGCCGGCAAGATTACTTCTTCCGCTACAACGTCGCTATGCACTTGCACCTGGTCGGCGAATCGCTGATCGGCTGGATGGCCAATGACATGATGCGCGGCGTCGATTTGCTCTACACCAAACCGGGCATCGACAAGAAAGCGATCATTCTTTTGGGCTCGGTGGCCGGCGGCGGCGACCCGGCGGGCGTGACGGCGGCCCTCGATCCGCGCATCACCGCGGTCGCCCCGTTCAACTTCGGCGGCCCGCAACCGGAGACGAAATTCCCGCTTCCCGCTGACGCCAAGCAATCCTTCAACTACATGGGCGGCGGCAGTTGGGAATCGACACGCAACCTGCGCCTTTCCGGCCGCGATGGATTTCTGCCGTGGGTCATCGTTGGCTCGGTCGCCCCGCGCGGCCTGATTCACGCGCACGAGTTCGCCTGGGACAAGGACCGCGATCCAGTTTGGGCACGCTATCAGCAAATCTTCAAGTTCTACGGGGCCGAGGACAAATTGACCTTCACCAAGGGCGGCGGCTCGGTCTCCGGCAAGCCGCCGGAATCGACGCACTGCAATAACATCGGCGCCGTCCACCGCAAGGCGATCCATCCTACGCTGGAGAAGTGGTTCGGCATTCCGCAACCTCAGCCGGAGTATTCGAAGCGGGTGCCATCGGAGGACTTGCAATGCTTGACGGCGGAGGTGAAGGCGAAGATCAAATTCACGCCGGTGCATGAGCTGACGGGACAGATGGCGGACGAGGATTTGCAGGAGTTTCGCAAGAAGATGCGCGGCAAGCCGGCGGAAAATCAGCGCAATGAGTTGGCACAGCGCTGGAAGCAATTGCTGGGCGCGCCGCAGTTGCGAATTACCGGCGTGAATTACGTCAAGTCAGGCGCTGCGCCCGCCGACCGCGTGCAAGTGAATCTCTGCGTCATCAAAACCGACGGGCTGGTTGTGCCGCTGCTCATCTTAGCGCCGCCCCAGAACAGTTCGAGCGTGGTCATCGCTGTTGCCCAGGAAGGCAAAGCGGGTTTCTTGAAGCATCGCGCTGACACGATCGCCCAACTGCTCAGCAACGGCGTCACCGTCGTGTTGCCCGATTTGCCTGGCTGCGGCGCAGCGGCCAACCCCGGCGAAAGTCGTGGCCGAACGAGCGGCGCCACTTCGTCTTCCGCCACGGCGCAAATTCTCGGTGCCACGATGTTGGGCTTGCGGCTTTCAGCATTGCGGCTGGTGGTCGATCATGCGGCGAATGACATGAAGTCGTCGATCCGCCTCTGGGGCGATTCTTTCGCGCCTGTGAATGCCGCGGATCGACGCGTCGAGGTGCCGTACGACGTTGACAAGACACCCAACCTGGCGGAACCACTCGGCCCAACCCTGGCGCTGCTGGCCGGCATGGTCTTCGGTACGCCGATTGAATCGATCTATACGCGCGGCGGCCTCATCAGCTTCCGCTCGATCCTCGACAGCCAGTTCGTCTACGTGCCACACGACATCGCGATTCCAGGCGCGCTCTTGGCCGGCGATCTCGACGATTTGGCGGCGGCGTATCTCAATCGCAAGGGGACTCGGCTCGCCATCGATGCGCCGGTCGATGGGCTGAATCGTGCGGCGGGGCAAGACGCCATCAATCGCGCGTTTGCGTTGACGATGAAGGCAGCCGGCAAGGACGCGGCGCGGTTGCGCTTGTCGGCCCAACCGTCGTCGCCGGCCGACGTAGCGGCGTGGTTGCGAGAGACGGCCAAATGACCTACGCAGAGTGTTTCATTCAGCCCTTCCAAGTGCTGAATGAAACGCGAAGTCAGAAAAAGTCACAACAGACTATTCGCAAACGACTTAGGGTTTTGCGTCAGATTTCGTTCGACACTTCGGGTGTGTGCTGAACGTAAATGAATGAAATCAACACAGGAGCATTTTATCCATGAAACGGCCACTACTTGTTGTCCTATTTGCACTTGTGGCGATCCCCTCCGCCCAAGCCCAAACCAAGCGCCCCATCACCCTCGAAGACCTCTGGAAGGTCCAGCGCCTCGGTGACGCAGGGCCTTGAGTATTACAACACGCTGCGCATCAAGGGTGTGCCGACGCGGCTCGTGTATTTCCCCGACGAAAATCACTGGGTGATGAAGCCGCAGAACTCGCGGCTGTGGCATCGCGAATTTTTTGCGTGGGTGGAGAAGTACGTCGCGGCGGGGCCGAGCCAGTAGGCAGTGGCAGTAGGCAGTGGGCAGTTGGCAGTCAACTGCTTACTGCTACTGCCCACTGCCACTGCCCACTGACCATAGGGTCGGAGGGATTCGAACCCTCACCTCATCGCTTAAAAGGCGAGTACGCTGCCGTTACGCCACGACCCTGGGATGGGGTGGGGCGGGCGTTTGAGGAGCGGGGGCATGGTCGTTCGCTCGTAGCCGCATTCGCCAGAATGCGGGTCGTGTCGGGTTCCCCGCATTCTGGCGAATGCGGCTACGTTTTGTCATTAGCCCGTAGGGGAGTCGAACCCCTCTATGCGGTTTGAAGGACCACCGGCATCGCCGGACGCCGAACGGGCCGAACAATGACGGGACGCGCGGGTCGCGCGCAAGGTTCGCACGCAAACGAAAAACCCGTTTAGCGCACGCTGGATCCGGCGTGCGCTAAACGGGTCGTTGCAATGTGGACGAGGCCTATTGCGGCGTCACTTTCACGGTCATCTTCTTTTCGCCGCGCAGGATGACGACGTCGATCGCCTGGCCGACCTTTTGCTGGGCCATGATCGCCATGTAGGTTTGGACGCTGCTGACCGATTTGCCGGCGATTTCGACGATCAAGTCGCCTTCCTTGATGCCCGCTTTGCCGGCGGCGCCGCCTTCGGACAGGCCGTCGACGCGCACGCCCTTCTTCTCCTCGTCGTAACTCGGCATGAAGCCCAGCCGCGCTACGGGTCTGCCGGGGGGAATAATCGTCTTACTGCCGCCCGCAACTTGGATGTACTCGGGCCGCTTCGGATCGGTCGAGAGGTGGGCGATCACCTTTTCGGCGAAGTCGGTGATCTTGCGCATGCCGGCGACGTTGATCTTGTCGGCGGTGTCGGTCGGGCGGTGATAGTCCTCGTGCGTGTCGGTCCAGAAGAACAGCACGGGGATCTTCTTGAGGTAGAAAGAATGTTGATCGCTGTACGGGCCGCTGCTGGGGCGCTTGGTGAACGTGAAACCGGGGTTGAGCTTGTCGATCAGCGTCTCGAAGCCCTTGCTGGTGCCCATGCCTTCGACGATCAGGCGATCCTTCTGAGTCGTCTTGTCCGGACGCAGCCGGCCGACCATGTCGAGGTTGACCATCGACGCGGTGTCTTCCAGAGCAAAGAGCGGATCCTTGGTGCAATAATGCCGTGAGCCCAGCAGGCCCGATTCCTCGGCGCTGAAGGTCATGAACACCAGACGCCGGCCCTGGCGATCTTTCAGCGCGCCGAAGCGGCGCGCCAGCTCGATGACGGCGGTGGTGCCGGAGCCGTTGTCATCGGCGCCGTGATGGATTTCCTTGACGCCTTTTTTCTTGGACAGGCTGCCCCGACCGCCGTAGCCGAGGTGGTCGTAATGGGCGCCGATGACGACGGTTTCCTTCGCCAAGGGCCCGCTGCCTTCGAGCACGCCGATGACGTTCTTGACGTGCGTGACAGGCCGGTTGACGGCGGTCTCAACACGCGCGGTCCAGCCGGGCAGCGGGGCGCTGCGCGATTTCAGATCGCGGTCGATCGCCTGTTCCACTTCGCGCAGGCTGGTTCCCAGGGCGCTTTGGAAGATCATTTCGAGCAGGGACCGGCGCATTTGCAGGGCCGGGATGCCGCCCGGCGTCGTGATGCGGCTGAGGTCGGCGAAATTCGTGAGCTTGTCACCGCCGGGGCTTTCGGTCATGTCGTTGACGACGATGACCGCCGTCGCCCGGTTCGTTTCCGCGAGCGCCTGTTTGCGATCGAGGGCAGCGTGCTCGTCCTTGCGCGGCCCGTCGAAGGGCACATCGCTGTTGGCGTAGCGCGGCGTCTTGCGGAGCACGACGACGATCTTGCCGGCAACGTCGATGCCCTTGTAGTCGTCGTAGCCGATGTCTTTCGCGGTGGCCCCGTAGCCGGCGAAGACGAGCGGCGCGCTTACTTTGCCGGTGCCGGACAGGCCCATGACCTGAAAGTCCGTGCCGGCTTTCAACTCGATCGTTTGGCCGAGCGGACCTTTGAGCGTGATGGTGCCAGGGTTTTCCAGCTTGGGGATGCCGATCGAGACGGTGAACGGCTGAAAGAAGGTTCCCTTGTGGCCGCCCGGTTGCAGGCCGGCTTTGGCAAAGTGGTGCGCGATGTGCCCGGCGGCGAGGTTGATGCCGGCGGTTTCAATGCCGCGGCCTTCGCATTCGTCCGAGGCGAGATAGGTGATGTCGGCGCGCATGCGCGCTTCGATGGGATCGTCTTGGCCGCGAACGGAAAGCGGCAACACCAGCAGGGCAAGCAGCAAGAACGAGGACAAACGACGCCACGGCATGGCGGGCTCCTTGGAGAAGCAACGAGGTTGGAAAGGGTTTATTGTAACGGAGCAACGGGATGAATGGGAAACAATTTTGTGGTGCGGGCGTCTCGCCTGCACCTGCACAAGCGAGACGCCTGCACCGGTGCAGGCGGGACGCCCGCCTGCACCGGTGCAGGCGGGACGCCCGCACCACAATCGCCTATCCCACGACCTCCAGCGGCACTCCTGGCTGATGCCCAATCAACACGGGGCAGTGGGCATGCTGCAACAGGTGGTTGATCCAGGCCGGCGGGCCGTGGCCTTCGTCGGGCGGCAGCGGCACGATCAGCGCGTCGCATTGGGTTGAGCGCGCCAGGTGTACCAATGTCTCGCCGCGCTCGCCCGGACAATCGTGGAACGAGACCGTACGCTCCACCTGCTCGGCCTGGTCGCGCAACGGCCGCGCGGACTCACCTTCGGCCAAGGGAACCGCGATATGCAGTTCGACGGCGGGATCGAGCATGGTCAGCACGTCTTGAAAGTGGTCGAGGGCGTGCGGCGAGTCATCGAGCGCCAAGAGCACGCGGCGCACGCCGATGCCGGCGGCGCGCAGATCGGCGATGGAGCGAGCCCGGCTTTCACCCAGGCGCGGAATGCGGTTGCCGCCGCCGAGGTCGAAATGCACGTCGCGGTTGGGACCGAGGACGCGCACCGTCAGCGGCGCTGCCTCGCCGCCGTGCAGGTTGATCCAGTAAAAGCTGATTTGATCGACCTGCTCATCGGCGGTGTATTTGTTCGAGGCGCCGACGACGAGTTCCTGCACTTGCAGTTCCTTGGCGGTCTTCAGCAGCGCGTGCAGGGGATTGTTCGTCGGTACGATCAGCGGCACCACGTGCTTGCCGGCTTTTTCGGCGCGCTGGACCACGGCGGTCATCAACTCCTGATCATAGGCGTCGAGGTTGCCGTGCTCGGTCAGCACTTCGCCTTCGCTGCCGCTTTTGGCGGTCATCACCGCGACGTCCGTTGTGCGCGGATCGGTGTCGGCCAGCGCCTTTTCGAGCATCAAAAGGTTTTGCGTCGAACGGATCGCCACCAGCTTGCGGTACGGTTTGGTCAGGCCAAGTTCTTCGAGATTTATCGCCTCGGCCGCTTGCTGGTTGAACTGTTCCAGATGCTTGTGCTTTTGACCTTTTAGTTTGCGGTCGTGGATGGTTTCGGAGATCAGAAACAGCGTGAAGAACGCCGCCGTGAACAGCGAGCCGAAGATCGTCGCCAGCTCCTTGGTGAACAGGTTCAAGAGCGCCGCGCTGAGCAGCGCGAACAGCACGAACAGCAGGCCGAAGGGGATTTCGACGCCGCCGATCGTGACGTTGAAGGGCACCTTGTATTCGCGCGGCCGGCGATCGCGGAAGCGCAGCACCACCATTGCCAGCGCCTGGAAAACGAAGCTCCACACCACGCCGAACGCATAGGCTTCGCCCAAAAGGATCACGTCGCCCCGGCTCAGCAGAATGATGATGATTTGCAACCCGACGATCAGCGCCAGCACGCGATGCGTCGTGCCGTACCGGGAATGCGGTTTGAGAAACCACTCCGGCATGATGCCGTCCTCGGCGACGCGGTTCAGGACGCCGTTGGAGCCGATGATGGCGGTGTTGACGGCGCCGGCGAGGATCATGAAGCCGACAATGACGACGAAGGCGTTGAGGCAGAGCTTCAGCCATTCCGGGCCGATCATGTTCATGGCCAGCCCGCTGATGAGGTTGTCCTTGTATTCGCCGATGCGCGCTTCTTGCGGAATCAGCAGCACCGCCATGAAGCTAATGCCGGCCGTGAAGATTAGGCTGTAAGCGAAGACGATGAGCGCGGCCTTGCGGAAGTTTTTGAGTTTGGGCGATTCAACCTCGCGGTAGACCTGGGCAAGCGTTTCCTCGCCGCTCATGGCCAAGATCGAGTGACCGAAAGCCGTCAGAAGACCGAGCACGCCGATCAAGCTCCACCAGTTGATCTTGTCGGGACGCAAGTTCTCGGCGACGGGCGCCGGCAACGCGCCGAGCGGATCGAGGCCGGGCTTCATCTTACCGGTCGTGGGATCGATTTTGTCGGGGCGTTGGGCGAAGTCGGGCGGCACCAAGATCGCGTTGGGTTCGCCGGTCTTTGCATCCCGGGCGATGCCTTTGACCGCCAGCGTCAGGCCGCACCAGCCGAGAATGACGACCGCCATGATCGTGGTGGCGATCATGATTTTGAGGGCCCGGTCGCTCGATTCGTGAATGCCGATGACGTTGAGCCGGAAGAAGTAAAGCGTGATGCCGATGGCAAAGGCGACGGCGCCCCAATTCTTGATCAACTCGCGCGTCACCGGATCGGCGATGGCCCAGTTCTCGTTGACGATTTTCAAGCTGTCCAGCGCCAGGCCGACGAGGTATTGCCCGGCCGATACGCCGCTAATGGGACCGGTGAGCAGATAGTCGAAGATCAGCGCGGAGACGGCGAGCTTGGCGAAGAAGCGGCCCAGCGCCTCGCGCACCACACGGTAGACGCCGCCGCGGACGAACAGTGAGCAGCTTTCGATGTAGACGGAGCGAACCGCGTAGCTGAACAGCATCACGGCCAGGATGAACCACGGGGCAGCGGCGCCGACCGCTTCCTCGACGATGCCGCCGATGTAATACGCCGTGCTGCCCAAATCGCACAAGACGACCGCCGCGGTTCGCCAGTACGAGATGAACGAGAACATCACGCTGCCCACGATGATCACGCGGGCGGTCTTGGCCCAGCCGGGTGTGCCGGGGCCTTGCGACGAAGCGCTCATAGAGATTCCGCTGTTCAGAATCGAAAGAAGGGCGGAGACGCCGAAGAGGGCGTGCCCTTTCAAGGCGCCGCGGCACGTACCGCGGCACGCCGACGAGGTTAGCTGACGGGCTGGAGCTTGAAAGTGCTCTGGCCTTGCGGCCTGCGCCCCGGAAGCCGAGTCGTGGGGCAGACATTCCTGTCTGCCGACGCGAACGGCAGACAGGAATGTCTGCCCCACAGTCTTTGGCTTCGTCGGTTCCCCCGTTCCCGCACCAGGCGGCGCGAGATTAGGCTACACGGGGCATCATTATATGCGTTTCGTTTCACTCATACTCAGAGGGGATCGTGAAACGAATTTGCACGATGTGAAACGAAATCGCGTTTTTTGACGGAACGACATTCGTAGCAACGACTTAATTCGTTTCATTTCACCTCGTCACTCGACCGTGAAACGAATTGTGACTCACCACTCACCACTCACCACTCACCCAATAATCACCTTCGGCTGCCGCTCGGGGTTCGGCTCGGCGTCCCGGATCAACTCGCGCACCATCCACGGCACGTTGCCCTCGCCGAACAGCAGAAAGCCGATGTTCGCGGCCATGGGATTCTCGTCCGACCAGCCGAAGTGGATTTCGGGCGGTGTGCCGGTCTTGGAAAGTTCCAGGGCCAGCGCGGCGATGGAATGGGCAATCGACGCACATTTTTGCACGCGGAGAAGGAATGAGCCTTCCTCTTGCAACACCTCGATCAGCGGCGTCTGGTAAAAATCGCTGGTGTCGCCGAGCCGGGCCTCGATGAAAACGATCGGCACCTCGGGGCTCAAGCGATGCTCCTTGCGAATCAAGACTTCCTTTTCCTGCAAACTGCGGCTGCCGGGGCGGTGCGGCACGAGGACGGGGAATTCGAACATCTTCATGCTGTCCCACAAGAAGCGCGAATGCTCGTCGACGAATTCCAGTCCCTGCAGGCGCATCTCCTTGCTGCGGTAGAAGCGCGAGACAATCGACAGCACGATGACCGCCAAAATGAACCACGACGCAATCAAGAGCCCGGTCGGTTTCTCCAGGACGTTCGCAAGAGTCGTGTAGAAGAACACGGCGGTGATCGCGGCATAGGGCCAGTTCAGCCGGAACAGCCAGAACCGGAAGCGACTCTGGCGCCAGCGGTCGATTACGGTGGCCAGACAGGCGCTCGACATGAGCACGAGCACGCCGGTCGCATAGGCCGCCCCCTGCTTTTCGACGCTGGCTTCGAAGCGCCAGGTGACGAACAGATTGATGCCCGTGAACATCGCGACCAGCGGCCGCAGCGCGCGGGTCCACTCCGGGGCCATGCCGTAGCGCGGCAGGTACTGCGGCACGAGATTCAGCAGACCCGCCATGGCGCTGGCGCCGGCAAACCAGAGGATCACGACCGTGCTCAGGTCGTAGAGGGTGCCGAAGGCTTCACCGAACAACGGCGTAATATGCGACCCCAGCTGACCATTGGCGAGCTTCTCGCCGTGGGCGATATAGGCGAGGGCGCGGTTGGTCGCCTTGCCGCCGGCGTGCAGCTCTTCGGGGGCGATCAAGGCGCTGGTCACCATGGCGGAACCGAGCAGGAAGATCGACATGATCAGGGCGGCGGTCAGCAGCAGCTTGCGGGTATTGCGAATCCGGCCGCGTGGCTTGTCTTTGGTGTCGTCGGGATTGCCGCGAATCAGCGGCATGACGGCGACGCCGGTTTCGAAGCCGCTCAGGCCCAGGGCAAGCTTGGGAAAGAGCAGGGCGCAGATGAGAAAAATGCTCCAGCCGTCCGTGCCAAACTGAAACGTATGCAGGAATCCGCTGTCGAAGTGCCAGCGCCGGGCGGCGATGTCGCCTTGCCAGCGCTCCAGCGTTTCGGGATGTTGCCAAAGGTATTCCAGGCTGAAGCCGAGGACGACGACATTCAGCGTCAGATACACGGCGACGATGACCACGGCAATGCCAATGACTTCGCGAAAGCCGCGCATGAACGTGGCGCCTAGTACCGTCAGCAGGAACATCGTCACCAGCAGCTGCGCGTGCGAGCCGGCGAGCGCTTCGGGCCAAAGCGGGTTCTTGAGTAAATGCTCGGCGGCATCGGCGGCGGACAGCGTCTTGGTGATCACGAAATCGGTAGCCGCGAAGCCGAGCAGCACCAGCACTAGCAGTTTTCCGCCCCAGCCATGCACGAGCCGTTCGAGCATCGAAATCGAACCCTGGCCGTGCGGCGATTTGCCGGCGACGTAGGCGTAGACCGGGAACGCCCCGAACAACGTCACGGCGACCAGAATCGCTGTGGCGAACGGCGTCAACAGCCCGGTCGCTTCAAACGCGATCGACGGTTGATAGCCGAGCGTGCTGAAATAATCGACGCCGGTCAGGCACATGACCCAGAGCCAGAAGCTCTGATGGCCAGGGGCCGTTGTCGAGGCAACGGGTGTTTCTTTTGCAGTCGACATAGCAGTTAGATTACGGTAGTCAGTGGCCAGTAGTCAGTAGTCAGTGGTCAGTGGTCAGTGGTCGCTACTGACCACTGACCACTGACTACTGACTCCTCACCCCACAATCACCCTGGGCCGTTTCGCCGGATCGGGTTCCGCGAGCTTGATCAACTCGTGGACCTTCCAGGGAATGTTCCCCTCGCCGAACGCAAAGTAATTCCAGCTCGACGTCAGCAAGTCCCCTTCGGGCCAACCGAAGTGCAGGCTCGGCGGCTTGCTGCAGCGCGACATTTCCAGGGCGGCCGCGGCGATCGCATGGGCAATCGACACGCAGCGCGACAGCCGCAGCACGAGGCGTTTGTCCTCGCGGAAGATCTCGACCAGCGGCGTCTGATAGAAATTGCTCGGATCGTCGGTGTGGACTTCGAGGAAGACAATGTCCACGTCCGGATCGAGCTGATGTTCGGCGCGGATCTGTTTTTCCTTTTGATCGCGCTCCTCACGGCCGGGGCGGTGCGGCACCAGCGCGGGGAAGTCGGCGACGCGCAGGCTGTCCCACAGGAGCTTGGCCTGCTCGTCCTTGTAATCGAAGCCAAGGGTGCGCAGCTCGTCGGCGCGCACCGCGCGCGAGACGACCGACAGGGCGAGGATCGCAAGAATGAATAGTGCCGCGATCAAGAGGCCGCTGCCGGAGCGCACCGCCACGGCCAGGGTGACGACCACGAACAGTACACAGACGCCGGCGAAGAACCACTCCGCCAGTCGGCGGCCGGCGCCGCCGAGGATTTCGCGGCGGCGGCGCTTTTCGACGTAAGCGACCACGCAGGCGCTGCTGATCAGCACCAGCACGCCGCTGGCGTAGGCATTGCGCTGATTCTCGACGCTCGCCCGGAAGTAGAGCGTCACTGCCAGGTTGACGCCCGCAAACAAGACCAGCAACACGCCCCAGCGGTGAATCCAGCGCAATTCCATGCCGAAACGCAACAGGAAACGCGGCAACAGCACGGCCAGGGCAGTCATGACGCTGGTGCCGGCGAGCGTCAAGATCAGCACGGTGGCGAGATCGTAGATCGCGCCGAACCACGGGCCGGACCAGGGCAGGGCGGTCGGCGCGCCTTCGACGAGCCGGCCGCCGTGCGCCAGATAGGCCAGCGCGCGGTTGGTCGCCGCGCCGTCCGCGAACTCCTCCGGCGGAATCAAGAGTGTGGTAACGAACGATGACGCGAGCAGATATGCGGCCATAATCAGCGCCGCCGCGATCAGCACTTTGCGCGTGTTGCGGATGCGCGTGCGTGGCGGCTCTTCGCCGGGGCGGCCGCTCACCTGTGGCATCAGGATCATGCTCATCTCGAAGCCGCTCAGGCCCAGGGCGAGGTTGGGCAGGAACAGGATGCTCAACAGCGCCACGCTGCCCCAGCCGTCGTGTACCCAAAAGGGGTGGTGGATGATCCAGTGGCCCTCGTGCACCTGGTCGGCCCAACGCTGCACCAAATCCGGTTGGTTCCAGAGGCACAAGCCGCCTTGCACCAGAACGATGCCGTTGAGAATCAAGTAAACGGCGACCAACGGCACCGCGAGACGAAGCACGTTGCGATTGAAGCCCTTGCGGAGCATGAACCAGAACACGAAACCGAGCATGCCGAGCAGCAGCGTCGTCACGAGTTGATCGGTGAAGAAGTCGGCGGCACTTTCACTCAGATATTCGGTGACGAGGCGGTTTACCCATTGCACGACTTCGTGCAGCGCCGCGGTCCAGCCGGTGTCCTTGCTGCCGAGCACGTGGGCGGCGGCGTCGGCCAGCGACAGCGTCTTGAGCATCGTGAAGTCGGTGGCGGCGAAACCGAGCAGCACCAGCACGAGCGTCTTGCCGCGCCAGCCGCGCACCAGGTCGGCGAGCATGCCGATGGCGCTGCCGCCCGCCGGCGCCCGGCCCGCGAGATAGCAATAGACCGGCAGCGCGCCGAAAAGCGTCACGACCACGACGACCGCCGTGGCGATGGGACCGAGCCGGCCCGCCAGCCAGAACGTGATCGACGGCTGATATGCCAGCGTGCTGAAGTAATCCAGACCCAGCAAGCACAGCACCCAAATCCAATAATGCTCGGAAGGCTTGCTGGCAGCGGGGTTTGGATCGCCGAGGACGGGCATTTGTTTCTCCTGCCGCTTGCGGCGTAGGGTGCGTGAAACGCACCTTTGGGCCGTGACGGTGCGTTTCACGCACCCTACGCCGCAAGCGGCCAATCAGCATATTCCTATTCTTGTTATTCGTTTGCACGCAAAAAACCTTGAGAGATGCGTTTTGTCCGCCAACGTCGCTTGAAAAAGGCGGCTGTCCATTTATAATTTGAGGTGATCCGCGCGGGTGTAGCTCAGTGGTAGAGCGCCACGTTGCCAACGTGGCTGTCGTGGGTTCGAGCCCCATCACCCGCTTTTGGAAGTGCCCTCGGTCGAATCTTTCGACGCGAGTTCTTGCTTGCGCAAAAGTTTCTGATCCGGTTAGTGCTATGTCACACGTCGAATGATGGATCACAAGAGCCGCGCACGAAGTAAGCGGCTGCGAGTGGGCCGCTTACTTCGTGCGCGGCTCTTACTTCTGGCGACTCATCAATTCATGCGTGACAGAGCACTAGAGCAGGATCTAAAGCAACAGCCGGTTACAGCCGCGGGTTGGTTTTTGGCTTTTCATCATGCCCCGCTCTGGGTAGGATCGACGCGGTGGATTCTCGTCACTTTTCTGCCCGGTGAAGCGCAATGACCTACATCGTCCAGTGCCCATCGTGCAAGGCAAATCTGCGCGCACAAGAGCAAGCCGACCAGTGAGGTTAGTTGCCCGAAGTGCAAGGGGCATATTCTGCCAGAAGCCGAGCCGATGATCGCGGAGCCTGAGCAGGTCTTCCTGGCGGATTTGGATGAGGAAGAGCCGCCGGGGGTGCGGGGCAGGCAGGAAGGGGAGTTGTATGATCGCGAGCAGGATAGTCGTCGTCGCCGTGGGCGGGAACGGGAGGAGGAGGATTTTGATGAGCCGCGGCGGCGCCGTCGCAAGGAAGTGGTGTTGATGGACAATGAGGATGCGTTCGTTTCGACCACGCGGATCGAGTTGCATGGTGCGATCTATTTGGACAGCGCCACTTTTCTCGCGGCGGTGACGGAAACTCAATGAGAGCAACCGCATCGGCGGCGGCTCAGGCGGACGATCGGATCGGACAGCGTGCCTGGGCCAGGGCCATGACGCGCTGGAAGGCGGCAAAATCGCCAGCCTTGTCGAACAGCGGCAAGCCGGCACCCCCCCTGCCCCCCCTTGCGAAGGGGGGGAACGGGGGGGGTCGCATGATCAACATAACCCCCAGGAGCAAAACGAGGCGCACGTGGCATAGGCCTTACACGATCATCTCCCGCCGACCAAAACAACGGTCCGCGTCCGCTTTTTCTTCCCGAATCCGCAGTAGGCATGATCGCGAACTGAGGAAGGCTTGTCAGAGAATTGTTTGATGGTAAATTGTGAAGAAGAGCGAATACTGATTGACGGAGGCGTGAATCATGGCGAACACAACGGAAGTAGATTTTGATCGGGACGCCCTCGCGAAGCACTACGCGAAGCGTCATCTCGCAACCGATGCAGGGGTCGAGGAGATTTACTACCTACCTACAGATTCCCCGCCTCGGGAGATCCGCTTCTTGGAGGTCAATCGGCTCATTTCCGAAACCACACCGCTTGAACCGATCGACTTCGGCGTGGACACCGGCACGGCGGACGCACACACCCTTTACGTCCTCGACGTCACGCCCGCCCAGTGGAAAGCGATTCGAAGTGAACAGTTGCCCCTGCCAACGGGATGGAGCCTCGTCGATTCGCAACAGTTGGTCCATAGCAACGGTAACCGCTCATGAACAACGCTCAAAAGGTGTGGTGGCAACAAGCACAATCCGACCACAGCCTTTTCATCAAGTTGCGCCGTATCGGGGCTCATGAGTGTCATCTGCTTCACTACCTGCAAATGACGACAGAAAAGCTAAGCAAGGCTTATCTCTGGCGTTCCGGAAAGGTTCCACCAAAAACCCATACTGGTTTCGTCCGATTCCTGAAGGCGCTTCTCGACCGCCGGTCTGCGGACTTGGAACGAATCGCGAAATCTCTCGGGTTCGGCCGCGGAGTGGATTTGGAAAACTGGGTTTCGAGCGTTCAACTTCTCGCATACGCACTGCAGAATATCGCGCCCGCCGAGGCGCAAGATGGTCCCAACCCAGAATACCCGTGGCCGCACGAATCGCCCGCCAACTGTCCTGCGAGCCACAACTTCGCCCTTTGGAAACAACTTCTCAATACTGGTCATGGCCGCAAGTTGATGGATTTTATCGGCAGGGCGATTACGAACTTTGCGGCCTATGCCTAATCTGAAATCGGAGGGAGCGAAAAAGGGACATCGTACGTTTACGCTTTCAAGGAGAGTAAATGTTACGATGTCCCGTTTTCCCGACGCCGCCGCACGGGTCCAGCGCTGGCCGGAACTGGCGGAGAGCGTGCCGCGGGAGAAGATGTTGAGTTTTTTTGGCTGAGACTCTTGCCGACGTTGGCGGACCCTGCTTGGCGCGGAGGAAGTGGGGATAGCTTGGATTGTTTTTGAACAGGCAATTCGGCATGTGCCCGTTTCGCATGTCCCCCCCAATTTTAGCACGGATGAACGGATTATCGGCTTCCTGTCCGCCGGCGCAGCTGCAATTCACGACGCAGCGGATGCAGACCGTGCAGTAATCGTCGGAGCAGCTTCAAGGCTGAAAACTGTGGTCCAAACGGTCGTCGCAGCACCAGCAGAGCATCATGCTTCACCCGCCGAGCGATTTTGTTTCGGACGGGCTGTTCGGCAGCTGTAAAAAAGGCGCGAACGTGTGTTCCCGCTGAGGTCGAGCTGGGGAGATGGACTCAGTTGGTTGCGTGGAACCACAGCGCTCCGCACGCTCTCGTCGGCGTCAGTGTACGCCGTCTCGACGTGCCGGATAAAATCTGGTGCGTCATGGCGTATTCGCCGTCCGAGCTCTTCACCAAGAAATTCATCGGCACGCTTCGGAAGTGGATTCACACTCATCACACTGTTTATCCACGTGTTCCCCCGCAGGGCATCTACTTTGAATCGCTTGTCGAAAGAGCGTTTCTGCACGCTGGATGGGCACGGGAAATGGTCATCCTGGAAAACCCCAACAGCCCAAGAGCGGACATCAAGATCGGTGACACCCGTCTTTCACTGAAAACGGAAACCGGGGCGATCACCCGCCGACATAGCATCAGCATCACGAAACTTTGCACGACAGAAAAAGGCGATTGGGCGTCAGCTGCGCTGATCAAGCACGCCATGTCCCATTTGAGCCGCTACGAGGGCATTCTGATGCTCCGGGCGATTTGGGCCGATGGCGCGATTGATTATCAGCTGGTGGATGTTCCGATTGCCCTTCTGCGTTTGATGGCGCCGTGCAGGGCATTGGAAGTGGGCAGGCGGGAAGGAAGGAAGAGTTTGGGATTTGACGTGCTCGATGGAAACGACGTGCTCTTCCACGTCCATTTCGACGGGGCAGATGGAAAGTGCCAGTTGAGAGGATTGCGAATCGACCGCTGCCTCATGCTGGCAGAATGGCGGCAACGGATCGTGGAATAGTCACTCGCACTTTTTCGATTTGCGGAAAACCAGCCAATAGCAATGATGCCGTCGAGCGTGGTGAGCTTTCTTCCAGCGAGGATCGGTGATTGGCCCTTTGCGGACTTTCACGATGCAATCGCAAGCAGTGAACCCAACGGCAACCGCCGCGTTGAGCAATTCGACATGAGCCCATTGGAAACGATGTCCATGGACATAATCGGCGATCTTGCAGAAAAGCACGCCGTTCTTTTTCAAGACTCGATGGGCTTCCAAGCAAAATGGCGGGAACATGTGCGAGAAGTTGTAGCCCTGTTGCAAGGATGAACGAGGTCCAAGACCGAATCTTTTGTTGAAGTCCTTGTCGCGGTCCGCACCCTGATTGGGAATGTGGGGCGGGTCATACACGATCACGTCGAAGGATTCATTATCGAAGGGCATATCCGTGTTGTCCCCCACCACGTCCGGCTTGTGGTGAGCGTCGATGTCCATGCCGACGATTGTCCGCATTGTACCCACCCAAAAGCGGCCAGCGTTCACCGTGGCGTCAAGAATCTTTTCCGGCGTCTTCTTCGGGTAGAACGCGAGCATGCGCTCCAGAAGTTCCGCATCGGAGCCTTCCCAAACAGACGGAAGCGGATCGTACGTTGATTTCTCGCGCGACGTGCCGTTGATGGCCATCTCGGGAAAGAGGATGCCGTTCAAAACGGGGACCTTCCTTGTTGCCTTCTTGTTCATCATGGCCAGCTCTCCCTTTCTCTTCCCAAGATCGTCCTTGGCGTTCATTATCGGCATGCCTGTACAAAAGTCAAGGTCCGCAGGAAATGACTTCGCCCGCAACGCAGGTTCGGACGCCTGGAACCGCACGGGATGCACGAACCTGCCGGCGCCAACGCGCCGTCCCGCGCCGGCCAAAGCACGAAATGCCAGCGGTTGGACATCAGGCAATCCCCCAAGATGCGGATCGGGCAGCGTGCCTGGGCCTCGACCAGGACGCGCTGGAAAGCAGCACAATCGCCAGCCTTTTCGAACAGCGGCAAACGGGCCACCGCGCGCTGGAGCGCATGATCAACATAACCCCCAGGAGCAAAACGAGACGCACGTGGCATAGGCCTTAAACGATCACCTCCCGCCGACCAAAACAACGGGCCGCGTCCGCTTTTTCTTCCCGCGGGGTCTATTATTCGACTCCCGCCCCCGTTTCTAACTTTTCCTTTTGCTTGACTTTGAAACCCCGCTGCTTACGATGACGCATAGCTTTTAGCGATGTCGCTAGAGGCATTTTGTTCCCACATGTTCCATTGGTGGCTAGTGCCATCGAAGGAAGGAGATTTCTATGCCTGCCATTTCTGGTAGCCCACGTCTTCCTGCGCGTACTCTCGCATACCGCGACAACCCGCCTAACCCGCGCCGAACGATGGAAGCCTTGCGCGAGCTTGGCTACGACAGCTACGCGTCCGTTCTTGACCTCATCGACAACTGCATTGATGCGCAAGCCAAGCAGATCAATGTGAATATCTCAGAGCAAAAGGGCGACATCGTCATCACGATCGACGACGACGGCGTTGGCATGGACGAGGCAACACTCGACGAATCACTGAAACTTGGCTCAGATACAGACCGTGAGTTGGGCGATCTTGGCAAGTTCGGGCTCGGCCTTGTCACTGCGTCGATCGGTCTGTCGCAACGCGTGGAGATTTTCTCGCGAGAGAAGGGCAAACCGCTTTACTATGGCGGTTTTGACCTTGAGGAAATTCGGGAAAAGTTCGTCAAATGGGTGCAACCAGCTGGCGAGTTCGCTCCCACGGATTTCTCGCCAGAACACGGGACGCGAATTCAACTCTCGAAAACTGATCGGATCAGTAACCGCCGTTCGTCGGAGTTCGCAGCCATTTTGCGAAGGCGGGTTGGCCAAGTGTACCGAAAGTTCATCAAGGCCAACGTTAAGATCAACGTCAACGGAAAAGCCGTTGAAGCGATTGATCCACTGATGCTCTCGGATACGCAGACCAAGCTCGTTTTGGAGATGCCGCTGGAACTCGAAGGTGGCTCGACGGCTTCTTTGCGCGTGGTTGATCTCCCCGATTACGGATCGTCAGGTAACAAAGATCTCGGCATCATTCCCCAAAACTCTGGCTTCTATGTCCTTCGCAACAACCGCGAGATCATCGAGGCCTACACGTTCGATTTCTACAAGAAGCATCCGGACTATTCGCATTTCCGAGCTGAGCTATCATTCGATGGATCATTAGACAACGTCTTCCACACGGACGTAAAAAAAATGAGCATCAATCCTTCGCAAAGCTTCATCGACAAGTTGCGCCAAGCCACGTACGGGTTAATCCAAGAATCGTCAAGACAGGGACGCAGCCGCGCCAACACTGCGCGAGGAGAGATCGACCATTCGCAGGCCGAAAAGAACATCTCCAGGCGTACGCCCCTGATTCCCAAACCAGCGACGCTTGTGGAGCGCCGTAAGCCGCGGTCGAATGGTGGAGGAACTCAGTCTCGCGGAAGCGAAGAAAAACCCCGAAGTCCACATTTGGGTGATCTACGCACGCCTGCCGGGCTCAAGGTGGTTTTTGACGAAGGCAACTATGGCGAAGGCCCCTTTTACAACGTCCGGCAGGACGGCCGTACTATCATCGTGACGTATAACCGCGAACATCCCTTTTGGCGAGAACTGGAGGAGCACGCAAGCGATCCGAAGGTAATTGCCACACTCGACTACCTCGTTTTCAGCCTTGCTAACGCCGAACTGCTCGTCCCAGAGCAAGCACAGGTTGTGAAACAGAACGTGAACGCAACGCTAGTCGGCTTACTCGTTTGACCGTGCAGCATCAGGGGGACGGGGAGAAGGCCCAGTGGCCACTGGGTCAACCTGCGATTCTAGATGCCAGGCCGCTCTTTCCGGTTCCTTGTCCCCCTGTTTTTTCCGAGGGACTACTGACGATGAAAATCATGAGGAACAAAAAGGGACCCCGGACCGTTTCCTGGTAGCTTCAATGCCTTGCCTTCCCCGTCTGCTTTCTTGGCCGGCCCGGGGCTCCAAAGGTCGATTGCAGCCCCAATCTCTCGGCCGTCTGTTCCTGCCAGGCGGCGCATCGGCTTGCTAGGCCCGGACCTCGATCACGTGCCCGGCCCGTACGCTGGTCAAGGCCACCAAAGCCGCTGGAGCCAATGGGATCAAGTCCGTCAGCCGATTGCTCGCGGCCACCAATACTATGACCGCGACCCCAGACGCGGCGAGGTTTTGCTGGAAGCGTAGATTCTGATCGACTGTGAGAAGTGCCTCGAACCCATCCGCCGCCATCAGGGCCAGTAGCTCGCCATTCTTTTTGCCGTCCCAACCCATTTCTTGGATGGTGCGGACGTCGTGACCCGGCAACTCTCGGCGGAAGGGACGGGGCACGCATTCATCAAGTAAGACTCGCATGGGCCGTCAGCGCCTCCTGGGCGATCTCAAGGGCCGCGACCGCCTGCTCTCGAGTGACGGTGGGAAAGTGGTCCAGGAACTCGTTCAGTGTTTCGCCGGCCTCGAGGTAGTCAATCAAGGTGCGCACGGGGACACGGGTGCCCACGAACACGGGGGTGCCGCCCAGTATGTCGGGATCGCTGTGAACGACGGTTGCGGCAATGATCATTGAAACCTTCCTCTCAGGCGACGATCTGATTCCCAATCTATCCCACGGGCATTCGTCCCACAAGGGGCTCGAAAGGTCGATTGCAGCCCCAATCTCTCGGCCGACTGTTCCTGCCAGGCAGCGCTTCCGAACGGCTGGCTTCGCGCCACCGAACGCCGCAGCGCTACCCGTTCCGTTTCGGTTTCCCGCTGATGGACACGTTCGATCCAAGCGCGTGGCGTCGGCACCGGCCAGCGCGTTAGCAACACCTTAAGCAGCTCGTGCAGCCGGGGAAGCCGACGACCAAGCGAGTCTACACCCGCCTGCGGCGGAGTTCAATCAAGAAACAATTCCGGTGGTGTCTCAGTTTGCCGGTATTGTGGTGCGGGCGTCCCGCCTGCACCGTGCAGCCGAGACGGCCGCACCACAAACTGAGACACTGCTACA
>Ga0080064_1002168_pt1 | contig 34831 bp, 37 predicted proteins | sample Subgrocontami54m_FD_69260 | JGI IMG/M metagenome (GOLD analysis project Ga0080064, IMG submission 69260) | Subsurface groundwater microbial communities from S. Glens Falls, New York, USA - GMW46 contaminated, 5.4 m (SPADES assembly) (version 2) ...
GACCGAGGGCTTCGAGCGCATCCTGGAGATTAATGGCGTGGGCTACAAGGCCAATCTGTCAGGACGGACCATCAGTTTCAACCTGGGCTATACCCATGCCATCGAATTTCCCCTCCCGGATGGTATTGATGCGAAGGTCGATAAGCAGACGACTGTGACGATCAAAGGGAGAGACAAAGCTCTTGTCGGCCAAACGGCCGCGAACATTCGAGCTTTGAAAAAGCCGGATGTATACAAGGCCAAGGGCATTAAATACGCTGGCGAAATTTTAATTCGTAAGGAAGGCAAGACGGGGAAATAGGTTCACCATGCTGGATGCGAGCAAGCGAGAACGAAGTCGGGTGCGTCGGCATCACCGGGTCCGGCTCCGAGTATATGGGACTCCGGATCGCCCGCGGATGAATGTCTTCAGGAGTAATGCGCATCTCTATGCGCAGGTCATTGACGACACCACCGGGAAAACGTTGGTGAGCGCGTCGACCCTGGACAAGGAGATTAAAGGCAAGGTGAAGTCAGGGGCAAACCTTGCCGCTGCCATGGCCGTCGGACGGTTAGTCGCTGAACGGGCGTTGAAGGCCAACCTTAAGGCGGTTGTGTTCGACCGGGGCGGGTATCGGTTCCATGGGCGAATCAAGGCGTTGGCCGAAGCTTCTCGGGAAAAAGGGTTGAAGTTTTAGAAGGGAGCGAGGCCGACCGTGAAAATGAATCCTGATGAACTGAATTTGAAAGACAAGGTCGTCTTTATCAACCGCGTAGCCAAAGTGGTGAAGGGCGGGAAACGGTTTAACTTCACTGCGCTGGTGGTTGTGGGTGATGAGCAGGGCTGGGTCGGGATCGGCAAGGGAAAGGCGGCAGAGGTTCCCGAAGCCATTTCCAAGGCGGTCAAGCATGCCAAGAAGCAACTCGTCCGTGTGTCGATAAAGAATGGCACCATTCCGCACGAGGTTCGCGGGCACTTCGGCGCAGAGCATGTGATGCTCAAGCCGGCCTCGGCTGGAACGGGGATCGTAGCCGGCGGGGCTGTTCGTGCCGTCATCGAACTGTCGGGCATTCACAACATCGTGGCGAAAACGCTAGGACGAGGCAACCCCTTCAACGTTGTCCAGGCGACTCTTGATGGACTGAACCAATTGCGTGACCCGGAAGAAGTCCTGCGTGTTCGCAAGTCCGTGGTTCAACAGGCAGGATAGATCATGGGAACTAAGGCGAAATCTTCCGGCAAACTTGCGATTACTTTGGTTCGGAGCCCTATTGGGACGCCGAGGGCGCATCGGACCGTTCTGCTCGGACTCGGTCTTCGTCGAATCCGGCATACGGTCATTCGCCCCAACACGCCCCAGGTACAGGGATTGGTGCACAAACTGTCGTACCTTTTGAATGTGCGGGACACTGGAAAAGGGACAAAATGAGACTTCACGAACTGAAGCCAGCGCCGGGATCACGGACACGTCGGAAGCGAATTGGTCGGGGGATCGGTTCTGGGCATGGAAAGACGGCGACGCGGGGACACAAAGGACTGAAGGCCAGATCAGGAGGTGCGAAACGCCCTGGTTTTGAGGGGGGGCAGATGCCGCTCACGCGGCGTGTACCTAAGCGGGGCTTTACGAATATTTTCAAGCAGGAATGGGCGGTGGTTAATATCAGGGATCTGAACCAACTCACGGACGTTCAGGACGTGACGCCGGAAACGTTGATCCAGGCTGGTCTCGTGCACGGCCAGAAGTCCAAAATTAAAGTGCTGGGTGAAGGGACTCCTACGCGTCCTTTCTACATCAAGGCGCATCGATTCAGCGCGTCAGCAATTGCCAAGATTCAAGCCGCTGGGGGGAGGGTAGAGGTATTGGGCGGTGCTTGAGCGGCTGATCACCAACATCAAGAATATCTTTAATATCCCTGAACTGCGTAATCGGATTCTTTTTACGCTGGGGATGTTGGCAGTCTATCGCATTGGGGCGCACATCCCGACCCCTGGTATCAATAACGATGAACTGGCGAAGTTTCTGCTGAAGGAAGGCGGTGCGCTGCTTGGTTTCCTCGATATCTTTTCAGGAGGGGCTCTTTCACGGCTGACGATTTTCGCGCTCGGCATCATGCCGTATATCAGCGCGTCGATCATTCTCCAGTTGCTGACGGTGGTGATTCCCCACCTGACGAAACTGGCCAAGGAAGGAGAACGCGGGCGAAAGAAGATCATCCAGTACACCCGATTCGGAACGATCGGGATTGGATTGATCCAATCGTTCGGCATCGCTGTCGGGTTGGAAAATATGAATCGCGGGGCTTTTGTGCAGTCCCCCGGATGGGGATTCCGTCTGATGACGATGCTGACCCTGACGGCCGGCACCGCGTTTCTCATGTGGCTCGGCGAGCAGATCACCGAGCGGGGCGTCGGCAACGGCATCTCGTTGATCATCTTTGCAGGGATCGTGGCGCGCCTGCCGTACGCAGTAGTGGAAACGTACCAGCTGTTCGAAATCGGTCAGTTGACGGGATTTTGGCTGATTGTGCTCATTGCTGGGATGGTCGGTGTAATCGCGGCAATTGTGTTCTTGGAAACCGGCCGGCGCAAGGTTCCGGTGCAGTATGCGAAGCGGGTCGTGGGACGGAGGGTGTTCGGGGGGCAGAGCACGTATATTCCGCTCAAGATCAATACCGCCGGCGTGATCCCGCCGATTTTTGCTTCGTCCATTATTGCGTTTCCGGCAACGATTGCGGGTTTCATTCAGATTCCCTGGGTACAGAATTTGGGATCCATGATGGCGCCGGGGTCTGTCACCTATACAATCCTGTACGTCAGCATGATCATATTCTTTTGCTATTTCTATACGGCGGTTGTGCTGAATCCGGTGGACATTTCTGACAACATGAAAAAGTATGGAGGATTTATTCCAGGTATTCGGCCGGGCCAACGTACTTCTGATTATATTTATCGGGTGCTTAATCGTGTCACTTTTGCAGGGTCGCTCTATCTCGCAGGCGTATGTATCATCCCCGAGATTTTGATCTACAAGCTCGGCGTGCCGTTTTATTTTGGCGGGACCTCATTGCTGATTACCGTCGGGGTTGGATTGGATACGGCGCAGCAAATTGAGTCGCATATGCTGATGCGCAATTACGAAGGATTTCTGGCTAAAGGTCGACTCAAAGGCCGCAGCGGGTAGAAGGGGCAAGTATGCGCGTAGTATTTTTCGGCGCCCCAGGAGCAGGAAAGGGGACGCAGGCCCAGCGCCTGGCCGCCCAGGAGCGGATTCCACAGGTCTCGACCGGAGAGATTCTCAGGGAGTCCGTCAAGCAGGGCACCGCGCTCGGTCTTCAAGCCAAAGGGTTCATGGAGTCGGGGAAGCTGGTTCCTGATGATGTTGTGATCGGGCTTGCTCGGGAAAAACTAACGAGTCCAGAATGTTCCCGCGGGTACATTCTGGATGGCTTTCCCAGGACCGTGGCGCAGGCTGAGGCGCTCGATCGGACGTTTCAGGAAACGGGAAACCCAGGGCTTGATCATGTGGTCAGTTTTGACGTTTCCAGTAACCAAATTATCCGGCGTTTATCGGGACGGCGCAGTTGTCCGACCTGTCAGACGGTCTATCACATCGACCATGACCCGCCCACACGGGAAGGGCGCTGTGACAAGTGTGGTGGTACTCTGGTGCAGCGCGTGGACGACAAGCCTGAAACGGTGGAGTCCCGGCTCAAAGTCTTCGACCAGCAGACCAGCCCTCTTGTCGAGTACTATCAGAAGCGGGGATTGCTGCGGCGCGTGGATTCCACGGGCGACATCAGCGAAGTCTATCGCCGGCTGCTCAAGGTGCTGGGATTGGCAGGGGTGTGATGAGCGGCATTGAGCTGAAGTCGCCCGATGAGATTGACAAGATGAGCCGGGCGTCTCTGGTTGTAGCCGAAGTCCTCGATGCCCTCCGCCATCAAGTCAGGCCCGGAGTGACGACCGCAGAGCTTGATCGTTTCGCGGAAAAGTTCATCGTCGAGCGCGGTGGGATACCGGCGTTTAAAGGGTATCGAGTACGCGATCAGGTTTATCACCATACACTGTGTGTGTCGGTCAACGAAGCGGTTGTTCATGGGATTCCATCAGGTCGCGCATTGAAAGAGGGGGACATCGTTGGTTTGGATGTCGGTGTTGTCGTGGACGGGTATTATGGAGATGCAGCGATCACGGTTCCTGTTGGTGCAATCACGGAGCAAGCGCGACGCTTATTGCAGGTCACGGAGGAATCCCTTCACAAGGGGATCGCCCAAGCTGTCGTCGGCAATCGCATATCCGACATTTCTCATGCTGTGCAAGCGCATGCAGAAGCAGCCAGTTTTTCCATCGTCACGGATTTCGTCGGGCACGGAATCGGGCGGAAACTGCACGAAGAGCCGCAAGTGCCCAACTATGGCGAGCCAGGGAAAGGGCCCCGCTTGAAACCGGGGATGACGCTGGCGATCGAGCCCATGGTCAATATGGGTCGCCCGGAAACCGCACACCTTTCGGACGGGTGGACGGCTGTGACCCAAGACGGAAGTCTTTCGGCCCACTTTGAGCATACCATTGTGGTTACCGAAGCAGGCCCTAAAATTCTGACCAGGTTGTGAGAGGCTGACTAGCCCGAAACTATGGCAAAAGAGGATGTCATTGAGGTACAAGGAACTGTCGACGAAACGCTCCCCAACGCCATGTTTCGGGTTACATTAGATAACGGGCACAAAGTGCTCGCCCACATTTCAGGAAAGATGCGGATGCATTTTATTCGAATCCTGCCGGGCGACAAGGTGACCGTGGAGTTGTCGCCCTACGATCTCACGCGAGGCAGGATCACTTACCGGTTTAAGTAAGCAAGGGAGCGGCGGAAGAGTCATGAAAGTTAAATCATCGGTCAAAATTATCTGCGCAAAGTGCAAAGTCATACGGCGGCGCGGCGTGTTGCGGGTGCTGTGCTCGAACCCTCGGCATAAGCAGCGACAAGGATAGGAGAAGCTCATGGCTCGAATTGCCGGCGTCGATCTTCCCAGAGACAAGCAGGTCCATGTCGGCTTGACTTATATTTTTGGGATCGGGAGGTCTCTGGCCAGACAGATTCTCGTCAAAAGCGGCGTGGCGCCGGCTACGCGTGTGAAGGACCTTCGCGAAGATGAGATCGTCAAGTTGCGTGAGATCATCGAACGGGAGCACAAAGTCGAAGGGGATCTTCGCAAAGATGTATCGATGAATATCAAACGGCTCATCGATATCGGATCATACCGTGGACTCAGGCATCGCAAGGGACTGCCGGTCAGGGGACAGCGCACGAAGACAAATGCAAGGACCCGGAAAGGGCCCAAGGGCCAGGGTAAGGCTCGGAAGACATTAAAGGTCAGGTGAGGGGGGCGTTGGTGTGAAAAAAGGAAAGAAGCGAGAAAAGAAAATTGTTCAAAGCGGAGTCGCACACATTCAGGCCTCTTTCAATAACACCATCGTGACCATCACGGATATGGGTGGAAACACGGTTGTGTGGGCCAGCGCTGGGAACCAGGGCTTCAAAGGGTCACGGAAGAGCACGCCGTTTGCGGCTACCCGAGCAGGGGAGATCGCGGCAAAGAAGGCAATGGAGTGTGGAATGCGACAGATTGATGTTTATGTGACGGGGCCTGGCTCCGGTCGGGAATCCGCCATTCGGGCGCTCCAGTCGGCCGGTCTTCGGATCAATATGATTCGGGATGTCACGCCGATCCCCCATAACGGATGCCGTCCGCCGAAACGGCGAAGGGTTTAAGGAGAGCTATCGTGGCGAAATATCGTGGGCCTGTTTGTCGGTTGTGTCGTCGAGAAGGAGTCAAGCTCTTTTTGAAGGGCTCCCGTTGCATGACCGAAAAATGCGCTGTGGAGCGTCGTGCTTACCCCCCTGGCCAGCATGGGCAAGGTCGTCAACGGGTGTCCGAGTACAGCGCGCAGCTTCGTGAAAAACAGAAACTGAAGCGCATTTACGGCATTCTGGAACGCCAATTCCGAGGGACGTTTGCCAGGGCCGAACGGCAAGAAGGCATTACGGGAGAGAATCTGCTCTGTATGCTCGAGCGACGTCTGGATAATGTGGTGTACCGAATCGGGTTTGCAGCATCTCGAAAAGAAGCCCGGCTGCTCGTGAATCACGGCCACTATCGTGTGAACGGACGGAAGGTTGACAAGCCGTCATTTCTGGTTCGTGAAGGGGACGTGATTGAAGTAAAGGAACGAAGCCGGACCATCGTTCCCATTATCTCTGCGCTTGATGCTGTTGAGGGACGGGGAATTCCGGCATGGTTGGATTTGGATAAGACCAACTGCAAGGCGACAGTGCGGGGTCTCCCGACTAAGGAAGAGACGCCCTTGCCCGTTAATGAACAGTTGGTTGTGGACCTCTATTCGAGGTAATGTGCGCGTGACGCCGGCTTGGAAACGTGCCGCGTGAGCTTTATAAGCCGGCGATAAGGGAGCCAGTATGTTGAAGGGTATGCGTGATTTTCAGATCCCGACGAAAGTCGAAGTCGACAAGGAAAGCCTGACAGCGACTTATGGGCGCTTTACGGCTGAGCCTTTTGAGCGCGGGTTCGGCACGACCGTCGGCAATTCCTTGCGCCGGGTGCTGCTGTCGTCTCTTTCTGGCGCGGCCATCGTTTCCGTCAAAATCGAAGGCGTCCTGCATGAATTTTCCACGATCCCCGGCATCACCGAGGATGTCACCGATATTATTCTTAATATCAAGAAGGTCCGGTTCAAGCTCCATTCCGACAAACCCAAGACGGTTCGTCTTCGTAAAAAGGGAGCTGGCGTGGCCAAGGCCGGGGATATCGAGCACGATGCCGATATCGAAATACTGACGCCGGAACTGCATATCGCAACGCTTGACAAAGGCGCCACTTTCGATATTGAAATCGTCATCAAGCGTGGACGGGGATACGTCCCGGCGGACCGGAACAAGGAAGAAGGCATGGCGATCGGCGTGATTCCCGTGGACGCCATTTATTCGCCGGTCACTCGCGTCAACTACCTTGTCGAGAACGCGCGCGTTGGTCGCATGACCGATTATGACAAGGTGATTCTCGAAATCTGGACTGACGGGAGTATTTCTCCTGAAGATGCACTGTCGGCCGCAGCATTGATCGTGCGAGGGCATCTCGATATTTTCATCAACGTCAAGGACATGGAAGAGACGATCGCACAGCCTGCTGCCCAGGAGGCTATTACCGAAATAAACAAGAATCTTCTCCGTAGCGTAAATGAACTGGAGCTGTCGGTCAGAGCGGCCAATTGCTTGAAAAATGCCAATATCAAAGCAATCGCCGACCTTGTTCAGAGGACTGAATCCGATATGTTGCGGACCAAGAACTTCGGCAAGAAATCCCTCAACGAGATCAAGGAGATTCTTGCTGAAATGGGGCTGAGCCTGGGCATGAAACTGGACCACGCCTCTCCATCTGGGGCGGCAGAGAAGAGAGAGGAGTAGACCGAGAGCATGCGACATCGGAAAAGTGGTCGTCAACTCGGCCGGAACACACATCACAGGACGGCCTTATTTCGGAGTCTGGTGACGTCTTTACTGGAGCATGAACGGATTGAGACCACCGAAGCGAAAGCCAAGGAGCTCCGCATCTTGGCCGACCGTATGATCACGCTTGGCAAGGAAGGGAGTCTTCATGCCAGGCGCCGTGCCGCGGCATACATTCGAGCAAAGTCCGTCGTATCCAAGCTCTTCAAGGATATTGCGGGACGCTTCTCGGAGCGGAAAGGCGGGTACACACGTCTCATCAAGACGCGCCGGCGAGTGGGCGATGCGGCTCCCATGGTCGTCATTGAATTAGTCAATCGGCCAGCGGATAAGACAGATACTGCAAAAGGGCAGCTCGCTGATCAGCATGACGCCAGCGGCAGCCCGACCAAGTCCGGATCGACTCAGTCCAAGACGCCAGCGGCTGCGGGCGCGTAAGCCAGCCGACCGGATTTGCCCGCACGTCTTCGGCCGGGCAAGGCTTGAAGACGCCATTCCGCTGTCTTTACTCGTATTTTAATGGTGTGCTATAGTCTGTTCATGATGGCTAAATCCACGCTGTCCTTTCAGCGTGTTGCTAAGGCCGGGCTACTGGGCGTCATTTTTGCTGTCCTGGCAACCCTTTTCATATTTATTCTGGGAGGACCCTCTCGGAGGGTTCCACAAGTTTCTGTGCCCGCTCTCCCGCAAGCGGCCGATGCCGGCGTCAAGGGGTTTTCATTCGTGCAAAGCAAGGATGGTCTTGTGGACTGGAAGATTCAGGCTACGCAGGCTCAGGTCTTCGACACGGATGCCAAGGCGGTTCTCAATGATGTGCAGGTGACTCTGATGGGACCCGACGGTGTTACCATGACAGTTGCTGGAGACGATGGGACAATCAACACGCTGTCAAAGGATTTTGTCATCAGCAAGAAAAGCGGGGATCTCGCCATGGTTCTCAACAGCGGGTATACAATTTATACGTCTCGCTTCACCTGGGATAATCAGAAGCATCGAATTTGGACAGATGAACCGATCACCATTAAAGGCCCCAGGTTGGATGTCACCGGGCAAGGCCTGGATGCTTTCCTTGCCACCCAAGAAATGAGGGTCCGCCGCAATGTCCGCGTGGGGATTCACTAGCGCTCTTCTCCTCGTGGGTAGCACGTTGGCTTCGGCGGCGCTACCGCCTGAGCAAGCACCTGCTCCTCCTGAAATCATCATTACCGCACATTCCCTTGTATTCAAAAACCATGAAAACACGGCTTTCTTTGCAGGCAAAGTTGTGATGACAAAGGGCAACTTTGTCATACATGCAGACCAGATGATTGTCTATTTCGCCGGTGAGGTTCCTCCTGCCTCCTCCAAGAAAGGTGGAGAGTCCGGAGGGCCTCCCCAGGCACCCGCAGCGGATTTGCCAACGTTTGGCAACCGAGCGGTCTCTCTCATCGACGCGACCGGCAATGTGGTGATACAGCAGGGAGACAAGAAAGCCAAATCACGAAAGGCGGTCTACCACCAGCGCGACGAGATGCTTGTCTTGACGGGGGATCCGGAGGCATGGGAAGAAGGCTATCGCGTGACAGGGACAAAGATAACCATGTTTTTGAAGGAAGACCGAAGCATTGTTGAGGGAAGCCGCGTGGTCATAAACGATATGGAATCAAAACCGCGGTGAGCGATCCCGCTGAGATCGCGGGTGGCGGACCGGGACCTCTTACGTTTGAGTCTCAGGGGCTCGAGAAAAGTTACCGTAGCCGATGCGTCGTCAAGGGCGTGAGCCTGGCGGTGCAATCAGGGGAGATTGTCGGGCTTCTTGGACCAAACGGGGCAGGGAAAACGACGGTTTTTGATGTGATGGTGGGGCTCACGATGCCGGACAGGGGGGACGTGTTCCTGGGCGGGGAGTTGGTCACGCACCTGCCGATGTATCAACGAGCGCGACGCGGCATCGGATATTTGCCTCAAGAGTCATCGGTTTTCCGCCGTATGACCGTGGAACAAAACATGGTCGCAATTCTTGAATTGATGGACCTGAACAAGGATCAACGCGAGGAACGGATGGAAGCAGCCATCAAGGACCTCGGGCTCGATCACGTCAGGCGCAACAAGGCATTCACCCTTTCTGGTGGGGAACGTCGCCGCGTGGAGATCGCCAGGGCTTTGGTGGCGAGGCCTCATTTTCTGATGTTGGACGAGCCGTTTTCAGGAATAGATCCCATTGCGGTCAGCGACATTCAGGCGATTATCCGCGGGCTGAGGGGCCGGGGCATCGGCATCCTGATTACCGATCACAATGTCCAGCAGACGCTTTCCATCACGGACCGCGCGTATATCATCAATAACGGTGAGATCCTTGAAGAAGGACCGCCCGAGCATCTTGTGAATAGCCGACGGGCACGCGAAGTCTACCTGGGCGAAGGATTCCGCCTGTAGTCTGGGGTTCTGACCATGCAGCCAAGACTCGAGTTACGACTGTCGCAACGGCTGATCATGACGCCGCAGTTGCAGCAGGCTATCAAGTTACTGCAACTGTCCCGCCTTGAATTGCAGGAAGCGCTCACTCAGCAGATGGAAGAAAATCCCATGCTCGAGGAAGCTGGCCCTGAACTCGAAGACCTCGATGCAGAACCCGGATCAGTGGAAGAGGCGTCTGGAACAGCCAAGAGTGAGGAGCGTCGTGAAGAGACCGTCCCCGCAGAGGCAGTGGGAGAAGAGACTGTCAGAACTGAATTGTCAGGGTCTTGGGATGAATATTTCGATGACGACCGCAAGTGGGGGGATAGCGAGGCCCCTCGGAATGGGCGCGATGAACTTCCTTCGTTCGAGCAGACGATGGCGAAGACCACGTCTCTCGAGGATCACCTGCTCTGGCAATTGGCACTTTCTCCGCTCAATAAGATTGAGCAGGAGATCGGCAAGAGCATCATCGGTAATCTCGACGAGGACGGGTACCTGCGAATTCCACTGGAAGAACTCGCAGCCGAATCCGGAATGCCATCCGCGCAGGCCATTCACGTTCTCAAAGTCATCCAGGCCTTCGATCCGGTGGGAGTTGCCGCGCGCGATCTCCGTGAGTGTTTACTGACCCAAATCGAACAATTAGGCTTGGCAGGGACATTGGCCGAAGCAATCATTCGGAACCATCTTTCGGATTTGGAGCGCAAACGATTCTCTGCGCTCGCAAAAGCTCTGGGGGTCTCTGTCGATGCGGTGGTACACGCCACGAGGGTCATCGAAGGGCTCGAGCCCAAGCCGGGGCGCCCGTTTTTCACTGCTGAGAACCATGCAATCGTCCCTGATGTCTATGTCGTGAAGTCGGACGGGCAATGGGTGGTGATGCTAAATGACGACGGTATGCCGAGATTCAGAATCAGTTCATCCTACCGTCTTTTTCTGGCCGGCAAGCGGGATCCATCGGACGCCACAAGGGCGTTCCTAGACGAAAAGTTCAGATCGGCGCAGTGGCTGATACGGAGCATTGAACAGCGCAACAAAACGATTGTGCGGGTGGTCGAAAGCATCGTGAAAGTCCAAGAACCGTTCTTTGAACATGGCATTCAATACTTGCGGCCGATGGTTTTGCGGGATGTGGCGGAAGATGTGTCAATGCATGAATCAACGATCAGCCGTGTCACATCAAACAAATACCTCCATTGCCCGCAGGGTATTTTTGAGCTGAAATTTTTTTTTAATACGAGTATCCCCCGTTCCCAGGAAGGCCTGACCGGCTTGTCTTCGGTAACAGTTCGTGAAATGATTCGGAGGATGGTTGGCGAAGAAGACGACCAGCGGCCACTGAAAGACCAGGAGATCGTCGCTCGGCTCACGGCGCAAAACGTCATTCTTGCCAGACGGACTGTCGCCAAGTATCGGATGGAACTGAACATACCGCCGGCAAGCCGGCGCAAGCGCGCGTACTGATCAAGGACTCTTCCCGCCACACAATTCCCATCACTGCCGGCTGTGCCTGCAGGATGCCCCGAACTCATTGAAAATGAGACGAGAAAGATGCTTCTTGACATTAAAATTATATTAACTATACTTAAGACACTTTGAAGCATGATTTTGTGGCAAGCGGAGCGTTGTCCCTATGAAGGCAGTCGAGGTGAAAAAGAAATCCTCCAGTGCGCGCCACAGGAACCGGAAACCCTCCCCTCATCTCCGCCGATTTTCAACTCTGGAAGTGTGTCACTTGTTAGATATTTCCAAGGCGACGTTATTTCGGTGGGAGCGTGAGGGGCTTATTTCGACGCCGCCGCGGGATTGGCGAAATTGGCGGCTCTATACCGCGACGAACCTTGAAGAGATCAAGGGGATCATCAGGAGACGTACGTCCAGCTCGACGTAGAAAGGGCAGGGGTGCGCAGTGTTTGGATTTGGCTCAAGGGAATACTTGCTCGGATTGGACATCGGATCCGATTCTATCAAGATTTTACAACTCAAGGAAGTCAAGGGGAGGCTGAAGATCGAGCGATTCGGTGTGAAGCCGCTGCCGGCTGCAATGATCGTTGATGGGTCGATCATGGACGGACTCGGCGTTGTGATGGCGATCAAAGAATTGGCCGGAGAGCAGAAGCTTAAAAATAAGGGCGTCGCGTTGTCCATATCGGGTACTTCCGTGATTGTCAAAAAGATCTCGCTTCCTCCCATGCCGGAAGAAGAGCTGGAGAAGCAGATCAAGTTTGAGGCGGAGCAGTATATCCCGTTTGACATCAATGACGTCTACCTTGATTTCCATATCCTGGCGCAGGATGATCAGCGCGCCGAGGGCCAGTCTGAGATGGATGTCTTGCTGGTCGCGACAAAGAAGGACAAGTTGAACGATTACGTCAATGCGGTCCGTGAAGCGGGGTTAACCCCCAAGGTTGTCGATGTTGATGCATTCGCGATTGAGAACATGTACTGCGCCAACTATGACGTCGTTCCCACGGAGTTGACCGCTCTTATTAATATCGGGGCGAGCGTAATGAACATCAACATTCTGAAAGGTGGAATGTCGGTGTTCACGCGCGATATCACGATCGGTGGAAACCGCTACTCGGAGCGTATCCAGCAAGACCTCGGGTTGGGTCCGGACGATGCGGAAGCGGCCCAAAAGGGACACTATCCGGGCGTGAATGAGTCCGCGCTAAACGAGGCGATTGCTGTTGTGGATATGGAAGTGGCAACTGAAATCGGGCGGTCCTTTGATTATTTTCGGACGACGTCACCGGAAGACGAAATCACGCGTGTTATCTTGTGTGGCGCGTGTGCGAAGATCAAGAGCTTGCCGGCGCGGATTTCGGAGCAAGTGGGCATTGAGACGTCAGTGGCGAATCCTTTTGCCAAATTGGACGCCACGGGTCTCAAAATGAGTCCGAAGGAACTGGCGGAAGCGGCGCCTGGCATGGCTGTAGTGGTCGGTCTGGCCCTTCGTTGGGAGGGCGACCGTTGATTACGATCAATCTTCTTCCGGTCACGCGAGCCAGCAAGAAGACCAAAGCGCCGGCTGCCAAGGCGCTGATGCAACTCGGAATAGGGTTGGGTGTCGCCTTGATCTTTTGGGGTGCATGCGGGTATCGCTGGCAAATGTTGGTGGATGAAGTTGCCCTGCAGACTCAATTGAAGGAGAGCAAGACGAAAGAGGTTGAGGCGCTAAAAAATAAGGTTCACGAAGTCGAGGATTACGAGAAGAAGAAACTCTCGTTGGAAAACCAGGTCCGGCTCATCGAGCAACTCAGGAAAAATCAGGGCGGTCCGGTCCGACTTCTCGATTATCTGAGCCAGAGCCTTGACCCCTTGAAGGTCTGGTTGTCAAGTGTGGAAGGTGATGCGCAAGTCACGGTGGCGGGGAAGGCGCTAACGAACGATGATATCGTTGAGTTCATCAAGAACCTCCAGCAGTCGAAGTATTTTTCATCGGTGACTCTTCAGGAGAGCGTACAGGCGTTAGATGAAGGCGTAACCGTCTATTCCTTTAAACTCGCCATGATAGTCAAGGGCTAACATATGGCGCTGCAATTTCCACACATGTCGGCATTCAAGGCTATCCCTGCAAACCAGAAGATTGCCATCCTGGGCATAGTGCTGGCTGCGATAGGGGGAGGCTATTACTTTATGTTTGAGGACCCACAAGGACAGGTGTTTTCAAACACCCTTGGGCAGCAAAGCGCGAACCTAAAGACAGAAATCCAGAAGCTCGACAAAGAAATCAGTACTAACAAGGAGAAAGTTAAAAACCTTGAAGAACTCAAAAAGTTAACCAGTGAACTGGGATTACAGCTTGCTAAAAATCAAGAACATCTTCCGCCGGAATCAGAGGCGACGACGGTTCTCAAGCAGCTTTCTGATCTGGGAACACGCATCGGCCTCACCTTGAAACTCTGGAGGCCCAGTCCGCGCCAGGAGGATTCCTCTAAGCTTTTTGTGAAACTCCCGGCGGATGTCGAGATGGTCGGAGGCTATCATACCTTGGCGCTGTTTTTTGATCGCATCAGCAAGCTACCACGCATCATTAATGTCAGTAAAATAAAAATGGGGGCAGGGGCGGTGGAAAAGGATCGTGTATTGGTGCAGGCTGCATTCCAACTCACGGCTTTTGCGTCTCCGTCGGCCCCGGTTGCCCCGGCTTCGCCTCCCGTGGTCGCCAAGCCGACAGGACAATAAAGAAGGTCGAAAGGCAGCTGTAATGAAAATATTCCGGATGTGCCTTCAGCAGTGGGCCGCGCTCCTTCTAATCGGTCTTGCTGTAACCGGATATCCGCATCGTGCGCAGGCGATGTCGCTGTTCATGGGAGTGGAGGAGCCCAAACAGTCTGCGCCGCCGTCTAAACCAGTCGTTGCCAAGACGCAACCCCCTTTGGGACAGCCTGGCCAGGGGGGGATGGCACTTGCATCTGTATCGACGCCTACGCCGGCGGTCGCCCAACCGCCTCTTTTGGCGGAAGTGTTGAATGGATACACGTATGATCCGAAGAGTCGGCGTGATCCGTTTCAATCCCTTACCCACCTGGTTAAGATCGATAAAACGCGGTTGGAAATGCCTCCGCTTCAGCGTGTGCCGCTCAGCGATCTGAAACTGCTCGGAATCATGTGGGGAGGCTATGGCTATTATGGACTGGTTCGAACGCCGGACGGCAAAGGCTATACGGTGAAAGAAGGTATGCTCATGGGAACAAATAGTGGAGTGATCGCAACGATCACCGATAAAGCCGTCATCGTGTCCGAGCCCAGTATGGACATCACGGGCAATAAAAGCACGAAGGCTGTTGAAATCCTTTTGCGTCCCAAAGAAGCGAGCTAATGAAAACGCAATCCCCTCACCTGCGGGTACTCCTGGCTGGAGTATTGGCGTTAGGGTTGGGGCAAGGCTGTGCCCAGCGTGACGCATTGGTGGAGCCGACAAGCTCGGAGCCGCTTTCGGCAGTTCACGCAGAAGCACCGTCTGCGGAGCATACGGTGAATGCGCAGGCCGTTCAGACAGAAGCACTCAATCCGGTTATCGAGGCGGCTCTCGAGGTCAAGGCGGCGGAAGTGCCTCCTTTGGCGCCTGTAAAACCGTTGAGCCCCGCGAAGACAGTAACGGCCATTGATGTCCAGCGCCAGGATGAGGGACTGGTGGTTGTGATCACAGGAGACGGGGATCTGAGCTTCCAGGCCATGCGGCTTGACGGGAATCGTCTTATCCTGGATCTGCCCGGGGTCGTCAACAGGACGAAGCGTCATGCGATTTCTGTCGGACACCAAATGGTGCGTCAGATCAGAATCGGGATGCATCAGTTGCCGCAGCCTAAGTTGCGACTGGTGCTGGATCTTGAACGGGCCGTTCCATATACGATTGACAAAAGCGGTTCCCAACTCAGAGTGACGCTGTCTGATCGAGTGCCCATGCCGGGTACGCAGGAAGCGTCGGCTCCCCCGCAGCGCGCCCCCGCAGCGACAGAAAAGCCTGCCGGAGGAAGTAGCCGCAGGAACGTCACGATTCCTGCCCCCGAGAGATTGAAGTTGCTGGATTCGTTGCCGGCGCTGGCCCAACCAAAGTCCGGCGACTCAGTGGAGAGCGGAGCGACAGGAGGAGGCGAGCGCTTTTCAGGAAAGCGCATCTCGCTGGACTTTCAGGACGCCGAGATCAGCAGTGTCTTGAGATTAATCGCGGATGTGAGTGGTCTCAATATGGTCGTCGGCGAAAGTGTAAAGGCCAAGGTCACCATCAAGTTGTTGAGTGTGCCGTGGGACCAGGGGCTGGATCTGATTCTGAAATTGAACAATCTCGGCCAAATCAGGGAAGGCAACATCATTTGGATTGACACGCTGACGAACATTACCAAGCTGCGAGAGGAAGCTGTTAAAGCAAAGGATGCGTCGCTGAAGGCAGAAGAACTTGTGACCAAGATACTGTATCTCAATTATGCCGACGCCGCAAAGTCGGTCGATGTAGCCAAAAGCAATCTGAGCCCACGGGGCGAGATAAAAGTCGATAGTCGGACCAATTCGCTGGTTGTGCGCGACGTCGCGGACAATCTCGTCAAAGTCGAGAAGATCGTGCGCGATCTCGACCAGCGGACGCCGCAGGTGCAGATTGAAGCCCGAATCGTTCAGGCCAGCAAGGCATTCGCCAGAGGTATCGGCATCCAGTGGGGGACCTCCTCAATGGTCAACCCAGGTGCAAAGGGACCGATCACTGTCAACCTCGGCGCGTCGGGAACGACCGCCTTCACCCAGACCAATGACTTCCTGGTCAATCTGCCGGCTACCGGAACCGGTGTGAGCATTCCCGGCAGCACGTTTGGTTTGCTCATTGGAAAGTTCCTGGGAACGACCGGAACGCTCGACGTGCGTCTATCGGCCGGCGAATCGTTGGGGTTGACCAAAGTCGTATCCGCGCCCAAAATCATCACGCTGGATAACAAGCCGGCCAAGATTGAACAGGGGAGCCAGGTGCCGTTCCAGACAACGTCGTTGCAGGGCACACAGACGACATTCGTTGATGCGACCCTGACCCTGAACGTGACGCCGCACGTGATTCCTCATGCCAACACGGTGCGTCTTGAGATTAAGGCGACCAAGAATTCTGTCGGCGCCTCCGTCTCAAGCGCGGGTCCCACTATTGACAAGAAGGAGGCGACGACGGAAGTTCTTCTCCGTGACGGAGAAACGACGGTACTGGGAGGGATTTTTGAGGAGAGCAAGAGTGATTCAACTTCCGGCATTCCCTGGTTCAATCGGATTCCCTTCCTGGGGTGGCTGTTCAAGAGCGAAGGGGTCTCAGTCAACCAGACAGAGCTGTTGATCTTCGTCACGCCGACAATCTTGAAAGACTAGCGGTAAGTAGGGTACTGTCCCTCTATGCTGCGGTATCTGAACGGGGGGGAATCTCACGGGAAAGGGCTCATCGCCGTCCTGGAAGGGATTCCCTCCGGCCTGCCTCTGACCGCCGACGATATCAATCACGATCTCTCGAGACGACAAAAAGGCTACGGCCGCGGGGGCCGCATGCGGATTGAGCAGGATCGTGTCGAATTTTGGTCCGGCGTGCGCAAGGGGAAGACTCTGGGCACCCCGATCACGCTGCACGTCGCGAACCGGGACTGGGAAAACTGGAAGGAGATCATGGCGCCTGAGCCAGGGCCCCCGGTCACCAAGAAAGTCGTCACCTGCCCGCGCCCTGGGCATGCGGACCTGGTCGGCGCGATCAAGTACAACCACCGCGACATCCGCAACGTTCTGGAGAAGGCCAGCGCGCGCGAGACGGCCATCCGCGTGGCGATCGGAGGGGTTGCGAAGCGGTTGCTGGCTGAATTCGGGATGCAGGTGTACAGTTATACCGTCGAGATCGGTGGAGTAAAGGCTTCCGCGGAAGGATTGACCACGGAACAGGCTTTCCAGCAGGCAGAGGCATCTGACGTGCGCTGCCCCGATGCGAGCAGTTCGGCGCGCATGGTGGAACGGATACGCGAGGCCAAGCATAAGGGCGATACGCTTGGAGGCGTCTTCGAAGTAATCGTGACGAATCCTCCGCTCGGGCTCGGCAGCTACGCCCAATGGGACCGCCGTCTGACCGGCAGGCTGGCCATGGCGCTGATGAGCATCCAGGCGATGAAAGGGGTCGAGGTCGGCATGGGATTCGAGTCGGCCAGAAAGTTCGGTTCTGAAGTGCACGATGAGATTTTCTACGATCAGAAGATCGGGTTCATCCGTGGCAGCAATAATGCGGGTGGTTTGGAGGGCGGTATTACCAACGGTCAGCCGATTGTGTTGAGGACCGCCATGAAGCCCATTGCTACGCTCTATGCTCCCAAGAAAAGCGTGGATATACAGACGAAGGAGCCGCTTGAGGCTACCATTGAGCGTTCCGACATCTGCACGGTTCCGGCGGCGGGCGTGGTGGGGGAAGCCGTGGTGGCGTACGAACTCGCCGCCGCGATGGTCGAAAAATTTGGGGGCGACACGCTGGACGAGATGCGACGGAATTACGACTCCTACCAGGCCTACGTCAAGCAGTTCTGACTCAGAGTTTAATGAGTTTCGGCGCATGCCATAGGCGCCTTGCTGTGCCCGATGAAATCCAAATCGATTAAATCCATCCGCTCTTTACCGCAACCTGACCGGGTGCGCGTGGATCTCGCCGACCGCGGGTATGACATCATCATTCAGGCGGGCCTTCTCGACCAGGCGGGCGAGTGCCTGCGCCCTCTCGCAAAAAGCGCGAATGCTGTGGTCGTGACCAACGCTGTGGTCAATCGTCTCTATGGCTCCAGGCTGATGCGCAGCCTCCAAGCCGCAGGTTTCCGGACGAGCGTCATATGTCTTCCCGACGGCGAGCGAACCAAGTCGCTGAGATGGGTGTCCGCCATCCTCGATGAGCTTGTCCGCCGCCGGTACGAACGCACAACCGTGCTCCTCGCATTGGGGGGCGGGGTCGTCGGCGACCTCGCCGGCTTCGCGGCCGCCGTCTATTTGCGCGGCATTCCTTTCGTGCAGGTGCCGACAACCCTTGTTGCGCAAGTCGATTCCAGTATTGGAGGGAAGACCGGCGTCAACCATCCACTGGGCAAGAACCTGATCGGGTCGTTCTATCAGCCTCAATTGGTATTGAGCGATCCCGACGTTCTTCACACGCTTCCAGCCCGCGAGTATCGCGCAGGACTTGCGGAAGTCATCAAATATGGAGTGATCGCCGACGCACGGCTGTTCAAATTTCTCGAAACCGGGATGCAGGGGATTCTGAATTTTGACCCGGCGGCCGTCCAGCACATCATCCAATCGTCCTCAGCCAGCAAGGCGACAGTTGTGTCTCAAGATGAGCGGGAAGGGGATCGGCGGCGCATCCTGAACTTTGGGCATACGTTGGGCCATGCCCTGGAGACGGTGACAAAATATCGCCGTTACCGGCACGGGGAGGCTGTTGCCATCGGCATGGTCGTGGCCGCGCGATTGGCCGTGCAGCTTGGCCTGGCTGATACGCGCGTCGCTGCGCGCATCCGCGACCTTGTGCATAAGGCCGGTCTCCCTGATCAGTTGCCCCCGTATCCCGCGGCCGCGCTTCTTCGTGCCATGCGACAGGACAAAAAAGTCCGGGATCAGCGCATCCATTTTGTCTTGCCTGATCGCATCGGTCATGTGTCAGTACAACCCGTCGACGAGTCTCATATCCGTCGAATTCTCGCAGCTCAACGCTCTGGAACCTGATCCACTCCCCGTGGTATAGTCGCCTGCCGCGAGGGGAGCGTGGCCGGGATGAAACAGAACAGCCGGGTGTCGGTCGCCGCTCTGCAGCGTGCGCTCCGCGACAAGACGCGGGAAGCCGAGATTCTGCATCGGGTCAGCGAAACGGTCAGCGGAAACCTCGATCTCGATGCGGTCCTGCACGATATCGTCGAGATTGCCGTTGAGGTGACTACGGCCGATTCCTGCCTTATCTATTTACTGAACCCTCGTCGGGACGAACTCATCCTGAGGGCGTCCAAGAACCCCCATCCCAAATTGATCGGCCGCATCCGGTTGGGCCTGGGTGAGGGGATCACTGGTTGGGTAGCGCAGCAGGGACGGCCCGTTGCAATCGCCAGCAATGCCAGCGACGATCCTCGCTTCAAGGTGTTCCACAATCTTCCAGAAGACCGCCATCAGGCCTTCCTCTCCGTGCCCATTATCGCCAAGCGGGAGGTGATCGGGGTCATCAACGTTCAGCACAAGCAGCCCCACCGGTATCGTCCCGATGAGGTCGCGCTCATGACCACAATAGGATGCCAGGTCGGCGGCGCGATCGAGACCGCCCGGCTCCATACGGAAATCACTCACAAAGCCCGCCAGGTCGAAACGCTCTCCCAGGTCAGCGCGACCATTACGTCAGGGCGTCTCCTGGAAGAAGTCCTGCATCTTCTGGTGACCATGACGGCGGAGATGATGGGGTCGGCGATCTGCTCGATCATGCTGCTGGACCAGGAGCACGACGAACTCCGCATCGCCGCCACGCAGAGCCTTAGCGAGAGCTATCGCAGAAAGCCGAACTTGAAGGTCGGGCAGAGCATCAGTGGCCGTGCACTCAAGGATCGACGACCCATCGCGGTTCTGGATGTGACCAAGGACCCTGGCTATACGTACCCGGATTTGGCGCATAAAGAAGGGCTCTGTTCGCTGCTGTCGGTTCCCATGCTGGTGAAAAACAAGCCGATCGGGGTCATCAACAGCTATACCGCGCACGAGCATTTGTTTACCGCCGAAGAAATCAAAGTGTTGCAGGCGGTGGCCAACCAGGCAGCGATCACAATCGAGAATACAAGCCTGATGGAGAAGTCCTTTGAGATGCAGGAGGCGCTCGAGGTGCGCAAGCTGGTCGAACGCGCCAAAGGCCAGCTCATGCGAAGCAAGCATATCACGGAGGAAGACGCGTTTCGGATCATGCAGCGCCAGAGCATGGACACACGACGATCGATGCGGGAGATTGCCGAGGCCATTCTGCTCGCCGTGGATCTCGACAAGCGGGTGGCGGAAAAATAGCCTTGACATGCAGGGGAAAGGTTCTGTATAAGACCCATAGCACGATGATGTGCTAGTTCGACGACGGCGTCTTTCCCTTTAGGAGCACGGCAGCGGGTGGCTCCTACGCTGTGAAGGGAAAGACGCCGTTTCTGTTTGTGGACGATGACGTCCTCTTGCTGTGCACCACTTGAGGTGTCTGCGGCGAGAGGACGTTTTTTCTTTGGGAGTGTATGGTGCGATGAGGGTGTTGCGGATCGCTCTGGCTCAGGTCAACACGACCGTCGGAGATCTTGACGGAAATGCGGCGCTTGTACTTCGTGGGGTTTCTGCGGCCCGCGAGGCAGGCGCCGACCTGGTCGTGTTTCCCGAGTTGACCTTGACCGGATACCCACCGGAAGACCTTCTGCTGCGTTCCCAATTCATTGCCGACAATCTGGCCGTTCTGGGCAGGATCGCCCGAAAGGTGAAGAAAGGGATTGCAGCCGTGGTGGGCTTCGCCGACCGTCAGGACGACGTGTATAACGCCGCCGCGTTTATCAGTGACGGACGGGTCGTGGCCACCCAGCACAAAACCTATCTTCCCAACTACGGCGTTTTCGATGAGAACCGTTATTTCCAGGCAGGTAACAGGTCTTCCGTGGTGGTGCTGAACGGCATCACGATAGGCTTCAACATCTGCGAAGATATCTGGTTCCCGGAAGGCCCGACACGCACGCAATCCCTGGTCGGAGGCGCGGAAGTGATCATCAACATCAGCGCCTCGCCCTACCACAGGGGCAAGATCCGCTTTCGAGAGGAAATGCTGGCCACGCGCGCCATGGACAATCTGGCGGTGGTGGCGTACGCCAACCTGGTCGGGGGTCAGGACGAACTGGTGTTTGATGGGAACAGCCTGGTGGTGGATCAGAGCGGCGGCATTGTCGCCCGTGGCCGGGCCTTTGAGGAGGATCTGGTGGTGGCCGACGTGGATGTCGATGCCGTGTCGCGCGCCCGCTTGCATGACACGCGCCGGAGAGGCGACCGGCGTCTGCTCGAACGAAGGGGCGTCACCGTCGACAAGGTTGTCCTTTCTGCGCGCTACCGTCCTGTTCGCCGCAGTCTGGTGCATGGAGGTATTCCTGCCGTGCCGTCTCCCTTGGAGGAAGTGTATCGGGCGCTGGTGCTGGGCATCAGCGATTATGCTAGGAAAAACAGGTTCCAAAAGATCGTGCTGGGCCTGAGCGGGGGCATAGACTCGGCGCTGACCGCCGTCCTGGCCGTGGACGCGCTGGGCGCGCAGAATGTTGTCGGCGTGTTCATGCCGTCTCCGTACTCTTCAGTGGAGAGCCGGGAGGATGCCAAGGCCGTGGCCCGTTGCCTGGGGATCAGGTTCCACAGTCTGCCCATTACACCGGTTTTCTACGCCTACACCTCGCTTCTGGCGCCGGTTTTCAAAGGGCGGCCTCCGGACGTGACCGAGGAAAACATACAAGCGAGAATTCGCGGAAATCTCCTGATGGCGCTGTCCAACAAATACGGGTGGCTTGTCCTGACGACGGGGAACAAAAGTGAAATGAGCGTCGGATACGCCACCCTGTACGGCGATATGGCGGGCGGATTTGCCGCCATCAAGGACGTGCCGAAGACGTTGGTATACGACCTGGCGCGGTGGCGTAATGGGCGGGAGTCCGAGCCGTTGATTCCCAAGCGAGTCTTTACCAGGCCGCCGACGGCCGAATTGCGTCCCAACCAGTCGGACCAGGATTCCCTTCCTCCGTATGAAGTGCTGGACCCCATCATTCGAGGGTATGTCGAAGAAGATCAGGGGAAAGCCGACCTGCTGGCGGCCGGATTTGACAGGCAAACGGTCGAAAAAGTCATGGCGCTCGTTGACCGCAGCGAGTACAAGCGCCGCCAGTCGCCGCCCGGCGTCAAGATCACGCACCGGGCGCTGGGAAAGGATCGGCGGATGCCGATCACAAATCGTTATCGCAGCTACTGAACGCATACTGGCACGATGTCGTGTGGGGAGACAATGAAGTCGTGGGACAGGCAAGAGTCAATCATCAGTTTTGTATCTCATAGGAGGCGACACGTCATGAAACTATTCAGATGCATCGCAATTGCGTTTCTGTTCATAGCCCTCGTTATGACAGGGACGGCTTCAGCCACCCCCTCGACGACCTACTGGACTCCCGCCACGTCTGACGTTCAGCCCTTCAACGTCTGGCACATCGGAGTGGACAACTACTTCCGGTTATCGCGCACGCAGGAAGAGCAAGCGAATACCCAATTCGACTCGTTTCCCACCGACGTCGGTGTCACAGTCGGCGTCTTGCCATTTGAGAAACTGAACATGGAAGTCGGCATCGACGGCCTTTTCCCCGGTACGCGCATCCATCCCGCGCTCCGGTCGATCGGACGATCAATGCTGTTCAATGCAAAACTGGGGACGCCTGAGGGCGCGTTTTTCGGAAGCTGGTTCCCGGCCATCAACGTCGGCATCTTCAATGTCGGAACTAAGTCGGAGGTCACCGACATGAACATCGTGGATTTCTTGGTTGGGAAAACCCTGGGTCCATTTGGAAGAATTCATGGTGGAGGCTATTACGGGAACCCTGGGTCAGCCCTGATGCATGAAGGAGGCTGTAAAACCGGCAACCTCGGGTTTGCGTCCTGCGGAACCTTGGGCCTGGCTGGTGCGAAGGGGACGCTGGATAACGCCGGTGGCATGGTCGGGTACGATTTCGGCTTTTGGAAGCTCAAAGACAAGGATGGCAACGAGTACAATAAATGGGTGTTCGCGGCCGACTACGCCAGCGGGAAGAACTTCATCGGCGGGGGTGGGTTCGGTATCTACCACTATTTCACCAAGGATATCAGTCTTCTAACAGGGCCGGTCTGGTTCAATGACCATGTTATCAATGGCCAGTGGAAATGGACTGTCCAGTTGGACATCAACCTCTAGGGTATTTTTCAATGATACGGCGCGGTTGTGCTGAAAAGGCGCTTGGGCTATGATGCTTCCCAATGATAGGCGTGGTAGGTATCCAAGGGGATGGCCTGCATGGAAAAAGCCTTGCGGTTGCACAGTAGCCCTGTGAGTTTGCAAGAAGGGAGCAGGCGGTCATGAAGAAAATCGATGCGATTATCAAGCCCTTCAAGCTTGAAGAAGTTAAAGACGCCCTCACCGAGCTGGGAGTCTATGGCATGACGGTCTCGGAAGTCCGGGGGTTCGGCCGCCAGAAAGGGCACAAGGAAGCCTACCGCGGCACCGAGTACACGATCGAGTTCGTGCCCAAGACCAAGATCGAGGTCGTCGTCGCCGACGCCATGGCCGACAAGGTGGTCGAGACGATCATCCGGACCGCCAAGACGGGGAGCATTGGAGACGGGAAGATTTTTATGTCCAATCTTGAAGGAGTCGTGCGGATCCGGACCGGCGAGAGCGGAGACCACGCGCTGTAACTATGATGGAATCGTTGCTCAGCCGGGCGGCCGACATCCAATGGACGAGGGACGCTCTCGATGCCCGCCGACAGGCGATCGAGGGAGAACACGCGCACGGTGCGACCGGCGTGGAGATCGTGACCTCGCTGACCGACCTGGCGGATGAGATCCTGCTGGATCTCTATCACGCAAATCTGGGGGCCTCCGGGATGTCCGATCAGTCCGGCATCGCCCTCGTGGCCCTCGGCGGCTATGGGCGGCGCGAGCTGGCGCCGTACTCCGATATCGACCTCATGTTTCTTTATGCGCCTCCCTGCGAGAAGCAGGCGGGGGCCCTGTCCACAGCAATCCTGCACACCCTCTGGGATCTCGGGTTCCAGATCGGCCACAGCCTGCGGACCATCACGGATTGCCTGGAGATGGGCAAGTCGGATCTCACCGTGCGCACGGCCTTGATGGAAGCACGCTGGCTGGCGGGTGATCGGGAGCTCTTCATCGGGTTCACGCAGAACTATCGAGCCGAGGTCTCCGGAAAAGGCGTGCAGGAGTTCGTGGCCCAAAAGCGTGAGGAACGGCGGCAGGAGTACGGCCGGTACGGTTCGACCAACTTTCTCCTCGAGCCGAATATCAAAAAGGGGCGGGGTGGGCTGCGGGATCTGCATCTGCTCAAGTGGACGGCCCTGGCGCGGTACGGCACGACGTCGTTTGAGGAGCTCACGGCGGGCGGTTTGGTGAGCGCCGGGGACGCCACGGCTCTCTGGGACGCCCAGGAGTTTCTCTGGCGGGTCCGGAACGACCTGCATTTTTATGCGTTTCGCGCCCAGGACATTTTGACCTTTGAAGAACAGATCCGCATCGCCGGCCTGCGCGGGTTCAAAGACCTGCCGCATCTCCTGGCGGTCGAACAGTTCATGCAGCAGTATTACCGTCATTCGACGCGGATCTGCGATCTCACCACGCGGTTCGTCTCGCAGGCGACGCAGCGAACGGCCTGGCAACGCCTTGCCGCATGGCTGCCGGCACGTCGAATCGAGCGCTGCTTCGCCCTGACGCGGGACGACATCACGGTGCCGCCTGATCTTCGGGCCGACGCGTTGTCGGATGGCAGTCGAATCCTGCGGCTTTTTCATCTGGCCCAAATGTACGGCCTGCACGTGGCCGACGACCTCGTTCAGGAACTCCCCGAGCGCATCGCTGCCCTGCCTGACGCGGCGTTTCAAAGTGACGCGGCGAGGCGGTGGTTTCTCTCCATTCTGTCCGGTCCCGGGCGCGTCGCGGAGACCCTGGCCGCGATGCACCGCGTCTGCCTGCTGGAACGGATCGTGCCGGCGTTCGGAACGGTCCGGGGCCTCATGCAATTCAACGCCTACCACAAGTACACGGTGGACCAGCATAGCCTGCTGGCCGTCGGTCAGGCGGAGACGCTTGGCAGGGGAAAGGGCCTTGTGGGCCGGGTCTATCGCGAGATCAGACGCAAGGACCTCCTGCACCTGGCCGTGCTGCTTCACGATGTGGGCAAGGGCCAGGAAGAGGATCACAGCCTGATCGGGGAGCGGATCGCCTTGGAGGTGGCCGACCTTCTTGGTTTGGCAGAGCGCGAAACCCATCTCCTGGTGTTTCTCGTCCGGCAGCATCTGTTGATGGCCCATACCGCATTCCGGCGGGACTCCTCCGATGAGAAAGTCGTGCTGAGATTTGCCCGTCAGGTCGGCACTCCTGAGGCGCTGAAGATGCTGCTCGTGCTGACGGCGGCCGATATCTCGGCGGTCGGGCCGGGAGTCATGACTCCCTGGAAAGACACGCTGCTGGACGATCTCTTCATGAAGACGCACAAGGAGCTTGCGGGAGGGGAGGAAACCGAGACGGCGTATGAGGGAGGTGCCCGCGCCGAGCAGATTCGCCAAGCCGCGCTGGCCCGTTTGGGGCAACGCTACCCCGTGGCATGGCTCACCCGGCAATTGGAGTCGTGGCCTGAGCATTACCTCACGGCCATGCCGGTCGAACGGCTTGTCACACACCTGGAGTGGCTTGCCAGGCTGGCCGATGCGCCTGCACTGGTGGACGTGCAATACGATCAGGCGCTTGGCACCAGCGACTATACGGTGTACACCAAGGATAGCCTTACGCCGGGCATTTTCTCGAAAATCGCCGGCGTCTTGGCGGCCAAGGGCGTGCAGATATTGGATGCCCAGATATTGACCCTTGCCGATGGGGTCGTTGTGGACGTTTTCCGTGTGATGGATCCGGATTGCCACGAGGACGTTCGCGATCGCCGGTTCAGGGAGATCAGCGGCGCCATCGTCGGCGTTTTGGAACAGCGCTACTCGGTGGAGGAGCTTCTGCAGGATGCCACCCGTTTCGGCCAGGCCCGCCAGGGGGTCCCCCTGCGCGAAGCGACGGTGGTCCAAGTCGACAATGAGACCTCCGATCGGTACACCATTATCGACGTGTTCGCCGATGACCGGCAGGGCTTGCTCTACGTCATCACGCGCGCGATCTTTGACCTCGGCCTGTCGGTCCATGCGGCACGGATTTCGACCAGGCTGGACCAGGTCGTGGATGTCTTCTATGTCACAGACAGGGCCGGTGGCAAGATCGCCGACCTTGGCCGATGTAAGCTGATCAGCGAAGAAATTACAGCTCGGATTGAAGGGTTTCTCGGTGAATCGAAGACGTCACGCCAGGTCATGCACCGGGCCAGTACTCAGCGGAAATGATACAGGCATAAATCTTAAAGGAGGGGGTTATGACTGCGAATGAAGTGCTTGAATTTGCAAAGAAAAAAAAAGTTGCCATGGTGGACTTCAAGTTCGTTGATTTGCCCGGTACATGGCAGCACTTCACGTTTCCGATCGAAGAATTGACGGAATCGGTCTTTACTGAAGGGTCCGGCCTTGATGGCTCTTCGATCCGTGGCTGGCAGGCGATCAACAACAGCGACATGATGGCCGTCCCGGATACCACGACGGCAGTCCTGGATCCCTTTACCGCTGTCCCCACACTGAGCATGATCTGCAATGTCGTGGACCCCATCACCCGGGAGATGTACAGCCGGGACCCGCGTTACGTGGCCCAGAAGGCCGAAAAATATCTGAAGTCCACCAAGCACGGCGACGTCTCCTATTGGGGCCCGGAAGCCGAATTCTTCATCTTCGATTCCGCGCGCTTTGATCAGACGAGCAATAGCGGGTACTACTTCATTGATTCGGAGGAGGGGATCTGGAACGCCGGCCGGGAAGTGAACGTCGATCAGACGGGGCCCAATCTTGGGCACAAGCCCCGGCACAAGGAGGGCTATTACCCCGTCGCGCCTGTGGACACGCAGATGGACATTCGGAGCGAGATGTGCCTCGAGATGCAGAAGATCGGCATCATGGTCGAAAAACAGCACCACGAGGTCGCGACGGCCGGCCAGGCTGAAATCGATCTGCGGTATGACTCGCTCGTCAACATGGCCGATAAGATGATGATGTACAAGTACATCGTGAAAAACGTCGCCCGTCGCCATGGCAAGACCGTCACCTTCATGCCCAAGCCGCTCTTCGGCGACAACGGTTCCGGCATGCATACCCACCAGAGCATCTGGAAAGAGGGGAAACCGCTGTTTGCCGGCAAGGAATACGCCGGGATTTCGCAATTATGTCTCTGGTACATCGGCGGCATCCTCAAGCATGCGCCGGCCCTGGCGGCCATCACGAACCCGACGACGAATTCCTACAAACGGCTCACGCCGGGCTTTGAGGCGCCGGTGAACCTGGCCTATTCCAGCCGCAATCGCAGCGCGGGTATTCGTATTCCGATGTACACCCCGAATCCGAAGGCCAAGCGCATCGAAGTCCGCTTTCCTGACCCGGCCACCAATCCGTATTATGCCTTTGCCGCCATGCTGATGGCCGGCCTGGACGGGATCGAAAATAAGATCGATCCCGGGGCGCCCATGGAAAAGGACCTGTACGATCTGGAGCCGCATGAAGCGGCCAAGATCAAGAAAATGCCGGGCAGCCTGGACGACTCGCTCCGCAACCTGGAAAAGGATCACGCCTTCCTCTTGAAGGGCAACGTCTTCACGCAGGACGTGATCGATACCTGGCTGAGCTACAAGCGGGACAAAGAAGTTGATACCCTGCGGATTCGTCCGCATCCCTACGAGTTCTTCCTCTATTACGACGTGTAATCGTGGAGGGAGCGGATTAAGTAAGCAGCAGCGATGACGACATAGAGCTTCCCGAAACCCGATGTTGTGTTTCGAAGGGGCTGACGGGGTCAGAGCCGACCCTGGTTCGAAGGATTCCTGGCAAGGGCGCCAGTCTGTATGGATTGGCGCCCTTTTTTATTCGACCGAACAGGAGGAGGCAAAGATGAGAGTCTTTCAACGATCCAGGCTCATCCCGTACGTGCTCGTCATGTTGAGCATGGTCATGCTCGCAATTCCTGCTGTTATGGGCGGCCTTGCACTGGCCCAAACCGCGATTGATGCCCCACCGGCCGCCGGCGCACCTGCGCCGGCGGCTGCTCTGCCGGCCGGTACGCCTGCCACGGCGCCGGCGCCTCCTCCGAAACTTGATACCGGGGACACGGCCTGGGTCTTGACCTCCGCCGCCTTGGTCCTGGCCATGACCGCCCCCGGGCTGGCCCTGTTCTACGGAGGGATGGTCCGGGAGAAAAATGCGCTGGGGACGATCATGCAAAGCTTCATCATTCTCTGCCTGATCAGCGTCCAGTGGGTATTGTGGGGCTACAGCCTCGCCTTTGGGCCCGACCATGGGCACCTCATCGGGGGCCTGGAATGGCTCGGATTGAACGATGTGGCCATGGATAAGGCCGATCCCGCCGGCTACGCGCCCACGATCCCGCACCAGGCATTTATGATCTTCCAGGCCATGTTCGCGGTGATCACCGTAGCGCTGATTACCGGCGCCTTCGCCGAGCGGATGAAGTTCAGCAGCTTTTTGGTGTTTTCACTCCTGTGGGCCACCTTTATTTACGATCCCCTGGCGCACTGGGTGTGGGGGGTCGGCGGCTGGATCAGAAACCTTGGCGCGCTGGATTTTGCCGGCGGGACCGTCGTGCATATCAGCTCCGGCGTGTCGGCTTTGGCATGCGCAATCGTCTTAGGAAAGAGACGAGGCTATGGGAAGGAACACATGGCCCCGCACAATCTTCCCATGACGGTACTGGGCGCCTCGATGCTCTGGTTCGGCTGGTTCGGGTTTAACGCCGGCAGCGCCCTCGGGGCGGGCGCCCTTGCGACCAGCGCATTCGTGGTCACCAACACCGCCACGGCTGCCGCCGCGCTGGCATGGATGGTGGCGGAGTGGATCTATCGCGGGAAGCCTACCGTGCTGGGCGCCGCCAGCGGGGCTGTCGCCGGACTGGTGGCAATCACGCCGGCGTCCGGGTTTGTGGGACCGCTCTCGTCCATCGCTATCGGAGTGGGAGCGGGGGTCTTCTGCTACACGGCCATTATTGTGAAGTCTCGCTTAGGGTACGACGATTCCCTGGACGCCTTCGGCGTTCATGGAATCGGAGGCACGTGGGGCGCCTTGGCCACAGGTCTTTTCGCTTCAAAGGCGATCAATTCAGGCGGGGCCGACGGGCTCTTCTTCGGGAATCCCGGCCAGCTCTGGATCCAGTTCGTCGCGGTGCTGGCGTCGTGGGTCCTGGCCTTCGTTGGAACACTCGTGATTCTCAAGATCATCGATTGGACGATGGGATTGCGCGTGAGCGACGAAGAAGAGCAGCTCGGCTTGGATCTGAGCCAGCATGAGGAACGAGCCTACTCCAGGAATTGACCGCCTGAGGGAGAAAGGGAGACACACACATGAAAAAAATCGAGGCGATCATCAAGCCGTTCAAACTCGAGGAAGTCAAAGATGCCCTGACCGAGGTCGGAATCTACGGCATGACCGTCACGGAAGTCCGTGGATACGGTCGCCAGAAAGGACAGAAGGAATCCTATCGCGGCGCTGAATACACGGTCGAGTTTGTACCAAAGACAAGAATCGAGGTCGTCGTCGCCGACAGCCTCTCGGCAAAAGTCATCGAGACGATTCTGCGGACGGCCAAGACCGGCAGCATCGGCGACGGAAAGATCTTTGTGACGGCATTGGAGGACGTCGTCCGGATTCGAACCGGCGAATCCGGAGAGCGCGCGCTGTAAGGAAAACCAGGGGCGGTGCACTGACAAGGAGGGCACGATGAGTATTCCCAAACAGCGAGAGAACTCGCCTGAAGAGCGCATGGCTGATGTGGTCGAACGCGCCGTCCTGCATGGCATCTTCGAAGGTCAGGAAAGAAACCGGCGGGAGTTTTTCAAGCTGGTCGGCAGTGCCACGGCGCTCGCCATTATCGCGGATGTCTTTCCGCTGAATCAGGTCAAGGCCTGGGCGGCTGACGCTGCGGGCAAGCCTGAGAAGACCGATCTGAAAGTCGGCTTCATCCCGATCACCTGCGCCACGCCGCTGATCATGGCCGAGCCAATGGGCTTCTACAAAAAGCACGGCCTCAACGTCGAAGTTCTCAAGGCCTCGGGGTGGGCGATGATTCGGGATCTTTCCTTGAACAAGCAGACTGATGCCACGCACATGCTGACGCCAATGCCTCTCGCGATTACGATGGGAGTCGGGTCGCAGTCAGCCCCGTACCTGATGCCGGCCGTCGAAAACATCAACGGGCAGGCCATCACCCTCCACATCAAGCATAAAGGCGTGAAGACGGCCCAGGACATGAAAGGCTTCAGGCTCGCGGTGCCGTTCGACTATTCAATGCACAACTTCCTGTTGCGATATTTCCTCGCGGAAGGAGGAGTGGATCCGGACAAAGATGTGCAGATCCGTGTCCTGCCGCCCCCCGAGATGGTGGCGAACCTGCGTGCCAATAATCTGGATGGCTATCTTGGCCCCGATCCTTTCAACCAACGGGCGGTCTTCGAGGGCTTCGGGTTCATCTACATGCTCTCGAAAGACATCTGGGACGGGCATCCCTGCTGCGCGTTCTCGTGCTCCAAGGAGTTTGCGACGACCTATCCGAACAGCTTCAAGGCGCTGCTGAGAGCCATCATTGACGCGACCGAGTACGCTGCGGATAAATCGAACCGCAAAGCGATCGCGAAGGCCATTGCGCCCAAGAACTATCTCAACCAGCCGGAGGAAGTGCTGGAGCAGATTTTGACGGGAGAGTTCCCGGACGGGCTCGGCAACACACGAAAGGTGCCCGATCGGATCGACTTCGATCCGTTCCCCTGGCAGTCGATGGCGATCTGGATCCTCACGCAGATGAAACGGTGGGGCTATATCAAGGGCGACGTGAACTATAAAAAAATCGCCGAAGAGGTGTATCTCACATCGAGCTGCCGGGAGGTCATGCAGGCGATGGGACATAAACCTCCCAAGGAGAATCTCAAAAAGCACAAATTCGCGGATGGGAAGGTATTCGACCCGGAGAAACCGGAGGAGTACCTCAACAGTTTCACCATCCGACGCGTGTAGGAGAATCGCGCTATGAGTGGATCTGCCGCGATGGGCAACGAAACAGTTCGCGTCACCGTGCTGTCGTCGCTATTGCTGTTGGGCGCCTTGGGGGTGTGGCAACTGACGTCCGCGCCGTCGGTGGGGGGGCGCACGCAGGGATTGCCGGGACCGGTCGCCGTCGGCCAGGTGGCCTGGGCGATGCTGTCTGAGCCGTTTTATGACAGAGGGCCAAACGATAAAGGCATCGGGCTTCAAGTTCTTTCCAGCCTTGGGCGGGTGGTAATCGGCTACGGCGCGGCGTCCGTGGTCGCCATTTTGGCGGGCGTGGTGCTGGGGCTTAATCCCATCCTGCTCAAGGCGGCGAACCCCTACATCCAGATTCTCAAGCCGATTTCGCCTCTGGCCTGGATGCCGCTTTTCCTGTACACCATCAAGGACTCGACCGGAGCCATGATCCTGGTCATTTTCATGTCCACGCTCTGGCCCACGCTGGCCAATACGGCCTTCGGAGTCAGCTCCATCAAGCGAGACTACCTGAACGTGGCGGCGCTGCTTCAGTTGTCATGGTGGGGCCGATTTTTCAAGGTGATTCTCCCTGCGGCGGCTCCGACAATTGTGGCCGGGCTTCGCATTTCGATCGGTAGTGCCTGGATCGCCGTGGTGGCGGCCGAGATGCTGGTGGGGGGGACGGGAATCGGGTACTTCGTGTGGAACGAGTGGAACAACCTGTCACTCACCAGCGTCATGTTCGCCATCCTGGTGATCGGGTCTGTGGGATTGATCCTGGACCTGGGATTCAATCGTCTGGCCAAAGCCATCGCCTATACGGAATAGGGGACACGATGGGAGCCTTTCTCGAAATCTCGAACGTCACCAAGTACTTTCCTGATCCGTCGGGCAAAGGAACGCAGTGCATCTTCAAGGACATCTATTTCCAGATCGAGCAGGGGACGTTTGTGACGGTGGTGGGGCATTCCGGCTGTGGTAAAAGCACGCTCCTGAACATCATCGCCGGACTGGAACGCGCGTCATCGGGAGGCGTCATTCTGGACGGCAAGGAAATCGACGCGCCGGGCTTGGACCGGATGGTGGTGTTCCAGAACTTTGCTCTGATGCCCTGGATGTCGGTGTATGAGAACGTCAGGGTCGCGGTTAAGGCGGCACACCCGCAGTGGAGCGCCGAGGACATCCACACGTGTGTCTCCCGGTACATCGAGATGGTGGGGCTCACCGGCGCGGAGGCGAAACGGCCCGCCATGTTGTCCGGCGGCATGCGGCAGCGCGTGGGGCTGGCCCGCGCCTTTTCGGTCGAGCCGAAAGTGCTGCTCCTCGACGAACCGTTTGCACAGATCGACGCCCTCACCCGTGGCGTGATTCAGGAGGAGTTGGTCAGCATCTGGATGCGGACGAAAAACACTGTGTTCATGGTGACGCACGATGTGGATGAGGCCATCTTGCTGTCCGACAAGATCGTGCTGATGACCAGAGGCCCTGAAGCAGAGATTGCCGAAGTGGTGGACGTTACCATTGCCAGGCCGAGGGGCCGCACCACGGTGATTGAGCATGCCGACTATTACAAAATTCGAAACTACATCATTCATTTTCTTGTGGAACGATCCCATAAAAAATAACCGGCGGGCGCCGGTCCCTCACCACGCAATGGAGGATGACATGGATAAAGTACAGGCATTGGCCCTCATCAGGGCCAAGCGGCAGGAGAAGAAAATGACCTTCCAGGCGCTCGGGCAGGCGGTCGGCCGGAATCCGGTGTATGTCGCTGCCGCGCTCAACGGCCAGCAGCGGCTGGGGCCTGAAGAAGCCGGAAAATTGGCAAAAGCGCTTGGCTTGGCGCCGGAAGTGGCCGAGGCGGTTTCAGCCTTCCCGGTCCGGACCGACTTCCCGATCACAACGGACCCGTTCAAGTACCGACTGATGGAGATCGTCGGCGTCTATGGAGATTCGCTGCGGGACATGGCCAACGAGATGTTCGGCGACGGCATCATGAGTGCCATCGACTTCACGCTGGATATGGAAAAAGTCACGGGCTCGCAAGGCGAGGCCCGGGTCAAGATCACCATGAACGGCAAGTGGCTGCCGTATAAGGAATTCTAAAGACGCACCAATTTAAGCTAAGAGTGTGACTGCCGAGAAGATTGTAAAAGGCTGAAGAATCAGGTTTCGCCTGGTCGAAGGGGCGCAGGGCCGCGCCGTTTCGTTTCCGGGTAAGGGTCGGAGCAGACCCTGGAGTGCACATGTGGCAAAGGCGCCAGTCCGTTGCGGATTGGCGCCTTTTTTGTTTTGGAGGAATAAGGAGAACATAATGTACAACGCAGACGTGCAACGAATGGTAGAGGTGTCGGCCAAGAAGGTCGCGTATCTTGAAGGCTCGCCATTGGGCTATGCCATTCTGGCGGCCCTGGCCGGGGTGTATCTGGGATTCGGCATCACCTTGATTTTCAGTGTCGGCGCGCCGTTCGCGGCCGAAGGATCGGCGGCGCTGAAACTGGTGATGGGCGTGTCGTTCGGCATCGCGCTCACGCTGGTAATCTTCGCCGGGTCCGAGCTGTTCACAGGCAACAACATGGTTGGGGTCATCGGCGCGTTGGCCGGACAGATTACCTGGAGCCAGGTCGGGATGCTGTTCGCGTGGTCGTTGATCGGCAACCTGCTCGGGTCGCTTGCGGTGGCGTGGATGGTGGTGCAATCCGGCGTGGTGTCCGCCGCGCCGCAGGCCGCGCTGATTCAGAAAGTGGTCGGGATCAAGATGTCCCTGCCGGCCTGGGAATTGTTCCTGCGCGGCATCCTCTGCAACTGGCTGGTGTGTCTGGCGGTGTGGACCGCAAGCCGGACCACGAGCGACGCCGCGAAAATCCTCCTGATATTTTGGTGCCTGTTTGCGTTCATCGGAAGCGGGTTCGAGCACAGCATTGCCAATCAGTCCCTGCTGGGACTGGGGCTGTTTCTCCCGCATGCGGAGGGAATTTCCTGGGAGGGTTTCGCCTGGAACCAGATCTGGGTGATCCTGGGCAACATCGTCGGGGGCGGGGTCTTTGTCGGTGGCCTGTACTGGCTGGCTAGTCCCGTGAAACGAGCGGCTGTGCCCGAGATGATCAGGACGGAGACGGCTCCGGCATTGATCGAGAGGGAGCACATGCCATGAACAAGATCGAAGCATTGAAAGCGGAGCGGGACGGGCTCGATGTCCGGGAGTCCATCGCACGCTATGCCCGGGACGGATGGGAGACGATCACGGAGGACGACGTCCAGCGCCTCAAGTGGTACGGGATATTTCTTCGCAATCCCACGCCGGGTTACTTCATGATCAGGGTTCGGATTCCAAACGGGCACACGTCGTCTTATCAGATCAGGGCGCTGGCCGAAATCGCACGGGCTCATGGGAACGCGGTGATTGATCTGACGACGCGGCAGCAGCTCCAGTTGCGCCACATCCGGATCGAGTCGGTGCCGGCCGTCCTTGAACAACTGGAGGCC
>Ga0080064_1002169_pt1 | contig 34822 bp, 31 predicted proteins | sample Subgrocontami54m_FD_69260 | JGI IMG/M metagenome (GOLD analysis project Ga0080064, IMG submission 69260) | Subsurface groundwater microbial communities from S. Glens Falls, New York, USA - GMW46 contaminated, 5.4 m (SPADES assembly) (version 2) ...
GTCTGGCCCCAACGGTAGCCGCCCGGCAGCCAGGCGCTGACCCGGGGGCCGCCCGCGACCCGGCCCTCGGCGACGGCGGCGGCCCGCGGCCCCGGCAACCGGTCCGCGGCACCCACGATCGTCCGCCCCATCCGGGTCGTCAGCCCAACCGCGCCGATCCCGGCCTGGGCGGAAGCCAATCCGAGCCGGTCGACCAGCTCCGGCTCCTCGTCGGGGCGTAGGAAGACGTCGACCGCGGGAAAGCGCCGGTTGAGCCCGGCCCGATCCGGTTCGCGCACCGCACAGCCGGTCAGAACAACCCGCAGACCGGGTCGCGCGGCCTTGAGCCGGGCGAGGTGCCCCTGGCGGCCGACGACCTTCTGTTCGGCGCCTTCGCGGATGGCGCACGTGTTGATCACGATCAGCTCGGCGGTCTCGAGGCTGGCGGCCTCCGCGCAGCCCGCCGCGAGCAACCGACCGGCCATCTCCTCGGAGTCGCTCCGGTTCATCTGGCAACCGAGGGTCCAGATGTGGAAGGTCGGCAGCGCACGCTCGTCGGGCAGGTACTCGGTCAGCCGATCGTCGATGGGCAGGTCCGGATGACGCGCCGCGGCCGGCGGCGGCGCGAAGTCCAGGATCGGCAGTTGACGGCTCATCGGGCGGGTGACGGTCCTTGGCTGCGTGGCGGAACGCCCGAGCCGAGCACCGCTCGGAGACGCTCGCCGACCTCGGGCGGGACCCACAGCTGAGCGTGGGCCGCGGCGTAGGTGCCGGTGTCGCCATGGTAGTCCGAGCCGCCCGTGGGCACGAGACCCAGTTCATCGGCCACGGCCCCGACCGCCCGGACGGTCCCCTGCTCGAACGTCCGGTAGTAGACCTCGAGGCCGCCAAGCCCAGCAGCGCGCAACTCGGCGACGATCGCTCGCCGGTCCGGCGCCTCGGAGAAATGGGCCAGGACCGGCAGTCCGCCGGCCGCCCGGATCGCCCCGATCGCGACCAGCGGCCCGATCCCCTGGCGGGGCACGTAGGCCGGTCGGCCACGACCGAGATAGCGGGCGAACCCATCCTCGACGCTCTCGACATGGCCCTTCGCCTGGAGCAACCGGGCGACCGTTGGCCGACCCAGCGAGGCGGTCGCGGCCGGATCGAGCGCCTCGGCGAGATCGTCGACCGCGAGGTCGAGGTCGCGCAGGCGGGCCAGCGTCCGCTCGAACCGGACCCGGCGCTGGCTGCGCTGCTCGATCAGGACGTTCTCGAAGGCGTCGTCGGTCGAATCGACCCCCAGACCCAGGATGTGGAGCTCGCTCTCCCACAGTTCGGGGAGATCGGTGGTCAGGCAGTTGATCTCGACGCCGGGGAGAAGCGTGAGTCCAGCGGGCAGCGGCGCGGCGCCGGGCGCGATGAGCTCGCGATAGGCGGACAGGTCGTCGTGGTCGGTGATGGCCAGGAGACGGACCCCGACGACCGCCGCATCGCGGGCCAGGATGGGCGGCTCGAGGACCCCATCCGAGCGGATCGTGTGGCAATGGAGATCGATCGTCGAAGGGGCCGGCGGCACGACCGGGTCGGCGGCGGCGTCATGGCGGCGGCGAGCCACCGGGCTCAGAGCTCGACCAGCCGCTGGATCCTCTCGATCGCCAGGGCCCGTCCGGTCGCCGGATCGATGTCGATCTGGGTGGCGTTGAGGATCACGACCCCCTCCCCCACCTCGAACCGGGTCGGGAGGGCGTTGATGAACCGGGGCAGGACGGTCTTTGGCGCGAACCCGATCACGCTGTGGATCGGACCGGTCATTCCGAGGTCGCTCTGGTAGGCCGTCCCACCGGGCAGGATCCGCTCATCGCCGGTCACGACATGGGTGTGCGTCCCGACGACCGCGCTGACCCGACCATCGAGGTAGACGCCTAGGGCGTTCTTCTCGCTGGTGACCTCGCAGTGGAAGTCGACCAGGCGGACCGGCGGGAGCGGATCGGCCGACTCGTCGAGGAGGCGATCGGCCTCGGTGAACGGGTTGTCGATCGGCTGCATGTAGGTCCGACCCTGGAGGTTGATCACCGCGATGTCCGTCCCGTCGAGGGCCTGGTGGACCACCCAACCGCGGCCCGGGACGTCGTGGCTGCCGTAGTTGAGCGGCCGCAGGACCCGGTCCGAGGCGTCGAGGAACGGGTAGATCTCGCGTTTGTCCCAGATATGGTTGCCGCTGGTGATCACGTCGACACCGGCCCCAAAGAGCGATTCGGCCAACGGCGCGGTCAAGCCCATGCCACCGGCGACGTTCTCCCCGTTGGCGGTCACGAAATCGATGCCTCGGGCTTCGCGCAGCTCCGCGAGCACGGTCTCGAGCGCGATCCGACCGGGCTTGCCGATCAGGTCGCCGACCATCAGCACCCGGCAGGCACCGTTTGGCCGTGGCGCGTCCCCGTTGGCCGGGTTCCCCAGCCGGACCCGGCCAGGCGTCGTCGGTGGTTCCGTCACCCGCGGAGTCTAGCGGCCGACGAGGCCAGCGCCGGATTCGTGGCGGCGAGATCCGGGTCGGGATCGCTCGCCACAAAGCGGCGGTCATGGCGTTCTCTGGCTCGGTCGCGACGGGTCGACCTGGCTCGGCGAGCCTGGAGCGTGACCGGCTGACGGGTCGGTCAGCTGACGAGGTCGGCGGGAGCGCCTATTTGGCGTATTCCACGGCGCGCGTCTCGCGGATCACGGTGACCTTGATCTGGCCGGGGTAGGTGAGCTGCTCCTCGATCTTCTTGACGATGTCGCGGGCGAGGCGTGTCGCGGTCAGGTCGTCGATCTCTTCAGGGCGGACGAGGATCCGGACCTCACGGCCGGCCTGGACGGCAAACGAGCGCTCGACGCCAGAGAAGCTCTCGGCGATCGCCTGGAGGTCTTCGAGCCGCTTGACGTAGGTGTCCATCGACTCGCCCCGGGCGCCGGGTCGTGAGGCGCTGATCGCGTCGGCGATCTGGACGATCGGCGCCTCGACGCAGGCGTACTCGACCTCCTGGTGATGGGCGGCGATCCCGTTGATGACCTTCATCGGCAGGTTGTGGCGTTGGGCGATCTGGGCCCCGATCGCGGCGTGCGGACCCTCGACCTCGTGGTCGACGGCCTTGCCAATGTCGTGCAGGAGACCGGCCATTTTGGCGATCTGGATATCCGCCCCGACCTCGGCCGCGATGACCGCAGCCAGACGGCTGGTCTCGACCACGTGGTTGAGCACGTTCTGGCCGTAGCTGGTGCGGTACTTGAGCCGGCCAAGGAGCTTGACGATCTCGGGCGGCAGACCGGGCACGCCGGCGTCATAGGACGCCTGCTCGCCGGCCTGGCGCATCACCAGGTCGACCTCGGCGCGGGCCTTGGCCACGACTTCCTCGATCCGGCCAGGGTGGATCCGACCGTCGCTGATCAGCTTGGTGATCGACAGCCGGGCGATCTCACGGCGGACCGGGTCGAAGCCGCTCAGAACCACCGTCTCGGGGGTGTCGTCGATGATCAGGTCGATCCCAGTCGCCTGCTCGAGGGCCCGGATGTTGCGACCCTCGCGGCCGATGATCCGGCCCTTCATCTCGTCGGACGGCAGATGGATCACGGTGACCGTGTGTTCCGCCGTGTGATCCGCGGCCACCCGCTGGATGGCGGTGACGATGACGTCGCGCGCCTTCTCGTTGGCGTCCTCGCGGGCCCGGCGCTCGATGGCCCGGGCGATCTTGACCGCGTCGTGCTCGGCCTCTTCGCGGACGGCTTCGAGCAGGATCGCCTTGGCGTCCTCGGCCGGCAGGCCACTGACCCGTTCGAGTGCCTCGACCTGCTCCTGGTGGGCGCGCGCGACGTCCTCGCGGGCCTTGTCGATCTCGCGTTCACGGTCGATCAGCTTGCGGTCGCGACTCTCGAGGGTGTCGGACCGCTGGTCGAGCTGCTCGTCGCGCTGGAGGAGCCGGCGCTCGAGGTTGCCGAGCTCATTGCGCTTGGCCCGAGCCTCGTCCTCGGCCTCCCGCTGGAGACGGATCTTCTCTTCCTTGGCCTCAAGGATGAGGTCCTTCTGCTGGCTGCGCGCCTTCTCGATGATCAGGAGTGCCTTCTCCTCGGCCTCCTTCATCGCCCGGCTGGCAAACATCCCGCGGGCCGCGAATCCAAATACGGCACCGCCGGCGAGGGTCAGAATGCTGACCGCCGCCACGACGAGCGGATCCATCGTCTCTTCCTCCCGTCCGACCGCCGCCCGGTCGAAGGTGCGTCTGTCTAAGGTGGGATCCGATGGGGCGCGAACGAGATGTGCGTCGCACTCCGAGCCGGCATCCCTGGTCGAGCGCCGCAAGAGCCGCGACGCTACTTGGTTCTGGGCGTAGCCTACGGCCGGCTGGGAGGGTGGGTCAACCAAAGCGTCTGATCCAGGGGCGACCGGAGCCTGCGCTAGGCGAGATCGTCTTCTGGCGGATCGGCCTCCGCCGCGGCGACCTCCGCGGACAGGCGCGAGGCGATCTCCGGTCCGAAGCCATTCCGGGCGAGCAGGGCGTAGGCCCGGGCACGGCGCTTGCGGGGATCGGCGACGCGGTCCAGGTCGCGACGGCGCCGGTCGAGCAGCCGACGCGCCGCTAGCTCGTCCGGATCGGACGGTCCGCCCAGGTCATCCTCCTCCGGGCCCCCGAACGGGGACTCGGCGGTGCCGGCCCTCCGTTCCTCGAGGGCCGCGGCGATGATCCCCGGATCGACGCCGCGGAGCCGGAGCTCGCGCTTGAGCACGGTCTCGCCGCGCGGGCGAGCACGATCCCGCGACTCGAGCCAATGCCGCGCGAACGCGTCATCGTCCAGCAGGCCGATCGCCAGCAATCGATCGATGGCGCCCTGGATGAGCTCCGCCCGGTAGCCGGCGTCGGTCAGCCGGCGGCGCGTCTCGGCCACGGAGCGTGCCCGGGCCTCGAGGAACCGATAGGCCGCTGCCAGGACGACCTCCGGATCCTCGATCGCGTCCCGACGTGCCCGTCGCTCGGCATACGATTCGCGGGGCGCCCGGCGACCCTGGGCCACCTCCGGCTCCCCGCCCGAGACCGCGGCCTACTCGGCTTCTTCGATGCCCTCGACCGGGAGCTTGACCTCGTCGATCCGACCACGGATCCGACGATCGATCTCGACCCCGATGTCCGGATTGGCCTTGAGGAAGTCCTTCGACGCCTCGCGGCCCTGACCAAGGCGCGTCTCGTCGAAGGTGAACCAGGCGCCTGTCTTGGTCACCACGTCCATCGCCACGCCGACGTCGAGCAGACCGCCCTCGCGGCTGATCCCTTCGCCATACATCACGTCGAACTCGGCGACCCGGAACGGCGGCGCGACCTTGTTCTTGACGACCTTGACCCGGACTCGGTTGCCGACCGACTCGGTCCCGGTCTTGATCGTCTCGATCCGCCGGATGTCGAGCCGGACGCTGGCGTAGAACTTGAGGGCCCGCCCGCCGGGAGTCACCTCGGGGTTGCCGAACATGACCCCGATCTTCTCGCGCAACTGGTTGGTGAAGATCAGCGAGGTGTTCGAACGGCTGACCGCGCCGGTCAACTTGCGCAGGGCCTGGCTCATCAGCCGGGCCTGGATGCCCACGAACGAGTCGCCCATCTCGCCTTCGATCTCGGCCCGCGGAACGAGCGCGGCGACCGAGTCGAGCACGACGCAATCGATCCCGCCGGAGCGGATCAGGGTCTCGGTGATCTCGAGCGCCTGCTCGCCGGTGTCCGGCTGGCTGACCAGCAGCTCGTCGACGTTGACGCCGCAGGCGCGGGCATAACCCGGGTCGAGGGCGTGCTCGACGTCGATGAACGCGGCCACGCCGCCGGCGCGCTGCGCCTCGGCGATCACGTGCTGGCAGACGGTCGTCTTGCCCGACGACTCCGGCCCGAAGATCTCGGTAATCCGGCCACGCGGGATGCCGCCGACGCCGAGCGCCAGGTCGAGGGCGATCGAGCCGGTCGGGATGAAGTCGACCGACTGCCGCTGGGCCGAGCCGAGCTTCATGATCGAGCCCGACCCGAACTGCTTCTCGATGGCCAGGATCGCGGCGCTGACCGCCTTGGTCCGCTCGGACGCGGCCTTGTCCCCGTTGCGCTCGAGCTCGCGCTCGCTGGTGATCGCCATCTGCCTCACGCTCCTGTCGTCATCCGTCGACGGAGCGGGGGCCTGCTGCCCGCCCGGTCGATCAGCTCTCTTCGGACTCGTCGGCCACGAGCCTCGGCTTGCGCGGCTTCCGGATCAGCTCCACGTTCTGGGGCGGATCCATCAGCGGTTGCAGCTTGGGCGCGCCCTTGTCCTTTGGCTTCTTCTTCTGTTCGCGGCTGGGACGATCCCGGGAGCCCATCGACGAACCTCCGCGTAGAGACGAACGGTACGACCGAGACCTTCACGCGGACTGCACCGCCGCTTCACCGGGACTTATCCGGGCGGCGCGCGAGCGCAGATCCGGGAGCATTCCGGGGAAGGTGCCGGCCCGCAGCGCGGATCGGATCCTGGTCATGAAGTCTAGGGTGAAGGTCAGGTTGTGACAAGTCGCCAGACGGTAGGCGAGGAGCTCGCGGGCGCGGAACAGGTGGGCGATGTAGGCCCGCGAGAAGCGCCGGCAGGCGAGGCACGGACAACCGTCCTGGATCGGGCCCCGGTCGTCCAGGAAGCGCTGGTTGCGGAGGTTGAGACGACCGTCGGGCACCCACACCTGACCCGTCCGGGCGACCCGCGCCGGGAGGACCGAATCGAACAGGTCGACGCCCCGGTGGACGGCCTCGAGCATGTCGAGCGGAGAGCCCAGGCCCATCAGGTAGCGGACCCGGGGATCGCCGTCGAGGACCGGGATCGCGATCTCGAGTGCCGCATTGCGCTCGGCTGGGGACTCGTCGCCGGCCAGGCCGCCGATGCAGATCCCGTCGAACGGCAACCCGGCGATGAACTCGGCGCTCTCCGCCCGGAGATCCGGCTCGAGTCCGCCCTGGACGATCCCGAACACGGCCTGGTCGGTGCGGGTGTGGGCCGCCAGCGAGCGCTCGGCCCAGCGATGCGTGCGCGCGGTCGCATCGGCAACGACGGTCCGCGACGACGACCCTGGCGGCACCGGCTGGTCGAAGGCGACCGCCACGTCCGATCCGAGCGCCTCCTGGACCTGGATCGCGTGCTCCGGAGTGAACCGGTGGATCGAGCCGTCGAGGTGGCTGCGAAACGTCACCCCGTCCTCGTCGACGACCCGCAGGTCGCCCAGCGAGACGACCTGGAAGCCACCGCTGTCGGTCAGGATCGGCCGATCCCAGGCCATGAACCGATGGAGACCCCCGAGGCGGGCGATCCGTTCGTGGCCGGGTCGCAGGTAGAGGTGGTAGGTGTTGGCCAGGATGATCGACGCGCCAACCGTCGCGAGATCGTCCGGATCGAGCGCCTTGACCGTGGCATTCGTCCCGACCGGCATGAACTGGGGGGTCTCGACGACGCCGTGGGTCAGGGTCAGCCGGCCGAGGCGAGCACGGGTCGGACCGCCCTGCGGCGGCGTCAGGACCTCGAACCGGGCGGGACCGGCGGGGAGCGCAGCGGTCATGACGATTCCTCGACCCCTTCGAGGCTCGCCTCGTCCCAGAGCGGTGGCATCTCCGCCTCCGGCTTGCGTCGCGGCGGAACGTCATAGCCAAGCCGCTTGAGGTGGGCCCGCCCACCCTCGGTCAGGATCCGACCCTGCGGGGTCCGATCGAGAAACCCGAGCCGGAGCAGGAACGGCTCGTAGACGTCCTCGATCGTCTCGATCTCCTCGGACAGGACCGCCGCCAGCGCCCCGACACCGACCGGTCCACTGCCGAACTTCTGGGCAATCGAGGCCATCAGCTTGCGGTCCGTGGCGTCGAGTCCCTCGTCGTCGATCTCCATCGTCAGCAGGGCCGCATCCGCGGTGGCCTCGTCAATCCGGCCATTGCCATGGACCTGGGCATGGTCCCGGGTCCGCCGCAGGAGCCGGTTGACGACCCGGGGCGTGCCCCGGCCGCGCCGGGCGATGGCGTGCGCCGCGCCCCGGCTGGTCTCGACCCCGAGGATGCCGGCCGAACGTTCGACGATCGCGGTCAGGTCCGCCTCGTCGTAGAAGTCGAGCCGATAGGTGGCCCCGAAGCGATCCCGGAGCGGGCTCGAGATCCGGCCGGCCCGGGTGGTCGCGCCGACGATGGTGAACGGCTTGAGGGTCAGCCGGAGCGACCGCGCCGAGGGCCCCTTGCCGATCAGCACGTCGAGCGCGTAGTCCTCCATCGCCGGGTAGAGGATCTCCTCGACGGCCCGATTGAGTCGGTGGATCTCATCGATGAACAGGACGTCGTGCTCGTCGAGCGCGGTCAGGATCGCCGCCAGGTCGCCGGCCCGCTCGATCGCCGGCCCGCTCGTGTAGCGGACGTTCACCCCGAGCTCGCGGGCGATGATCGTGGCCAGGGTGGTCTTGCCGAGGCCGGGTGGGCCGTAGAGCAGGACGTGATCGGCCGCCTCTCCCCTGCCCCGCGCCGCCTCGAGGAGGACGGCCAGGTTGGCCTTGACCTCTCGCTGGCCGATGTATTCGCCAAGGCTGCGCGGTCTGAGGGTGCCCTCGACCGCCCGGTCGGCGTCGTCCAGGAGGTCGGCGGTGAGGATGCGATCCGCGTCGTCGGTCATCTGCCGGAATCTACCATGGCTGGGACCATTTGGTACAGATGTTCTACACCATCGAACCTGGCCAGTTGGACGTTCCCAGGCGCTCCGGGGACGCGTCCGGCGTGGCCCGGGCTACTCCCGGAGAAGCGTGCGGAGCGCGGCCTTGACCCGGTCCTCGAGACTGGCCGTCACGGCCGAGGCGTCCGCGAGAGCCGCCCTGGCCGCATCGCGGGCCTCGGATAGCGAGTAGCCGAGGGCCTGGAGGGCCGCCACCACCTCACCCTCCCCGATCCCGCCGACCCCGGCCGCGGAGCGCGCGGCGACCCCGGCCGCGGCGACCTTCTCCTTGAGTTCGAAGATGATCCGCTCGGCTAGTTTCCGGCCAATCCCCGGGATGCTCACCAGGAGGGCCTGGTCCTGCTCGATGATCGCCAGCTGGAGGTCGGCCACCGGCCGGCTGCCGGCGATCGCCAGGGCCACCTTGGGGCCGACCCCGGTCACGGTCAGCAGGAGCTCGAAAAAGCCCAGGTCGTCGGCGGTCCGGAACCCATACAGCGCCTGCTGGTCCTCGCGGACGAGATGGTGGGTGTGGAGCTTGAGCCGGCCGCCGGACTGGGCGGTCGAGAGGACGGCCGGCGAGGTGAAGACCCGATAGCCGATCCCGCCGACCTCGATGACCAGCGAATCGGCGGCGATTGCGCCGACCACGCCGTCGAGCGAGGCGATCACTCGTCAGCCGCCCGGCGCCCGCCACCGGCGATGGTGCGCTCGCGGGCAAGGGCCTCGCGGACGGCCCGGTCGTAGGCGCTCTCACCGCGCTGGATCGGGGCGCTGGCGGATCGATCGAGTACCGCGGCGTGGGCCGGCTCGCCGATCCGCTCGCGGTTGGCCACCGTGATGGCCACGGCCAGGGCGTCGGCGGCGTCGTCGGGGGTCGGGACGGCGGCCAGCCCGAGGATCGTGGCAACCATCCGCCCGACCTGCTCCTTGTCCGCCGCGCCATAGCCGGCGACCGCGACCTTGACCTCGTTTGGCGTCGCCTCGCGCAGATCGACCCGATGCTGGGCGGCGGCCAACAGGACCACCCCGCGGGCCTGCCCCACGGCAAACGCGGTCTGGACGTTCTTGCTGAAGAACAGCCGCTCGACGCCCATCAGGGTCGGCCGGTGAGTCTCGATCAGCTCGGTGACGGCGTCATGGATGATCCGCAGTCGCTCGCCGAAGACGAGATCGGGTGAGGTCACCACACAGCCGACATCGATCATCCGGAGCGAGCCGCCGGTCCGTTCGATGACCCCGTAGCCCAGGGCCGCGGTCCCCGGGTCGATCCCGAGGACGATCATCCGGCGACTTCGGCGAAGACTTCCTCGGGGATGTCGAAGTTGGCGGTCACCCGTTGGACATCCTCGAGATCCTCGAGGAGCTCGACCAGGCGGAGTGCCTGCCGGGCCTTTGCCACATCGAGCTCGACGGTCTGCTTGGCGATCATCGCCGACTCGGCCTGCTCGACCGGGACCCCCGCGCGCTCGAGGGCCTTGCGGACCGCCTCGAGGTCACCCGGCTCGGTGTAGATCTCCAGCGGGTCCGCCTCGGTGTCGACATCGGCGGCGCCGGCGTCGATCGCGGCCAGGGCGACCGCGTCCGGGTCACCGCCGACCACCGTGATCAGCCCGCGTGGCTCGAACTGCCAGGCGACCGCCCCGGAGCCCGCCAGCTGCCCGCCGGCCTTGCTGAAGATCGAGCGGACCTCGGCGGCCGTCCGGTTGCGGTTGTCGGTGGCCGCCTCGACCAGGATCGCCACCCCGCCCGGACCGTAGCCCTCGTAGACGATCTCTTCGTACTGTTCGCCCTCGCCGCCGCCAGTCGCCTTGTCGATCGTCCGCTTGATGTTGTCGGCCGGCATGTTGACCGAGCGGGCCTTCTCGATCGCCAGCCGAAGCCGGTAGTTGGCATCCGCGTCGCCGCCGCCCTGCCGCGCCGCGACTGCGATTTCGCGCGCGACCTTGGTGAACAGGGCTCCCCGTTTGGCGTCGTTGGCGCCCTTCTGGCGCTTGATCGTGGACCACTTGGAGTGACCGGACATCGCGGCGGAGTATAGCGGACTATGATGGCTGAGCCGCCCCCAGCCCCCTTCCCAACGCCGTCCGCGAACCACGAGAGGACCTCTGGATGACGACGAAGAGCGTGGATCTGGCGCATCTCCGGAGCGTCGTCCTGGCCGGTCATTCCGGGTCCGGCAAGACGACCCTGGCCGAGCACCTCCTGTTCAAGACCGGCGCCCTGTCCCGGCTCGGCAAGGTCGACGACGGAACGGCGGCCCTGGACTACGAGCCCGAGGAGCAGAAGCGCCGCGAGTCGCTCAGCCTGGCCGTCGCCACCTTCGACGACGATGGCACGATCGTGACCCTGGTCGACACGCCCGGCTACCCGGACTTCGTGGCCGAGGTCGTGTCTGGCTTCGCCGCCTGTGACGGGGCCCTGTTCGTCGTCGACGCCTCGGGCGGCGTGGAGGCCGGTCTCGAAACCGCCGTCGCCCAGGGCCGCGCCTGGGGTCGGGCGGCGTGCTTTTTCATCAACAAGAGCGATCGCGAGAACGCCGACCCGTCGGCCGTCCTCGACGCGCTCCGGGCGGCCTTCGGTCCCAAGATCGCCCCGCTCCAGATCGCCATCGGCGCCGCCGAATCGTTCAGCGGCTATGTCGATCTGGTCCATCGCAAGGCGTGGTCGTTCGATGGCAAGCAGGAGGTCGAGATCCCGATCCCGGCCGAGCTCGAGGGCGAGGTCGCCCGGCGGCGCGACCAGCTCCTCGAAGCCGCGGCCGAAGCCGACGACGATGTCCTGGCCAAGTACCTCGAGGGCGAGGACATCAGCGATCCCGAACTCGAGGCCTGCCTGCGCAAGGGCGTCAAGGAGTCGGTCCTGGCCCCGGTCCTGGTCGGCAGCGCGATCAAGGGGATCGGTCTGCGCGGCCTGCTCGATGCCTTCATCCGCTATCTCCCTTCGCCGTCCGACGAGCCACCGACCGTCGCCCGCGAGCCGAAGTCGAGCGACGAGATCCCGGTCGATCCGGATCCCTCGGGTCCGCTCCTCGTCCGCGTGTTCAAGACCGCGGCCGATCCGTACGTCGGGCGGCTGACCTACCTGCGGGTCTACTCGGGCACGCTCCGGGGGCAGGGTCACGCCTGGAACGGCAATCGCGCGGAGGACGAGCGGATCGGCCAGCTGCTCCTGCTTCATGGCAAGGACCAGGAGCCGACCGGCGAGCTCAAGGCTGGCCAGATCGGCGCGGTCGCCAAGCTCACCGTGACCGAGACCGGCGACACCCTGACGTCGAAGGAACGGCCCCTGGTCCTGCCCGGGATCGCCTTCCCCGAGGCGACCCTGTCGGTCGCGATCGAACCCCAGACCAAGGCGGACCTGGACAAGATGGGCGCGGCCCTGCAGCGGATGCTCGAAGAGGAGCCAAGCGCGCGGGTCGAACGATCGGCGACCGGGGAGCAGCTCCTGGTGGCGCTCGGCGAGGCCCACATCGCGGTCATCGCCGAGCGGCTCAAGCGCAAGTTCGGGGCGGCCATCGTGACCCGGACGCCGCGAGTCCCCTACCGCGAGACGATCCGGGGCAAGACCCAGGTCGAGGGCAAGTACAAGAAGCAGACCGGCGGCCACGGGATGTTCGGGCATGTCTGGATCGAGCTCGAGCCGAACCCCGGCGCGGGGATCGTGTTCACCGAGCGGGTCGTCGGCGGGTCGGTCCCGAAGGGCTTCTTCCCGGGTGTCGAGAAGGGTGTCCGCGAGGCAGCGGCCGAGGGCGTCCTGGCCGGTTATCCGCTCAACGACTTCAAGGCCACCCTGTACGACGGTTCGTTCCACACCGTCGACTCGAACGAGCTGTCGTTCAAGATCGCCGCCTCGATGGCCCTCAAGAAGGGGGTCATGGACTGCAGGCCCGCCCTGCTCGAGCCGATCATGGCGGTCTCGGTCACCGTTCCCGAGAAATACATGGGCGACGTCAACCGGGACCTCAATACCCGTCGCGGGCGGGTCCTCGGGATGGATACCGCTGGCGACGGGCTACAGGTCGTGTCGGCGCTGGTGCCCCAGTCGGAGCTCTTCAGCTACGCCACCGAGTTGCGTTCGCTGACCCACGGTCGGGGTGTCTTTCACGCCGAGGTCGATCACTACGACGAGGTCCCCGGGCACGTCGCCGAGAAGGTGATCGAGGCGCATCGAAAGACCGTCGAGGCGTCCGGAGGTCACTGAAGCGGTCGGTCAGACCTGGGCCAGCCGGGCCAGGGTCCGTCTGAGGTCGATTCGTCCCTCGTACAACGCCCGACCGACGACCGCCCCGCGACACCCGGCGGTTCGGGTCGCGAGGATGTCATCAGGCGATCCGATCCCGCCCGAGGCGACGATCCGGGCCGGGGAGGTTGCGACGAGACCGCGCAGGAGGTCGAGGTCGGGACCCTGGAGCAAACCGTCGCGCGCGATCGCGGTCACGATCAGGGTCTCGGCACCCTCGTCCGTGATGCGCGTCGCCGCATCGCCGACGGGGGTCCCAGCGGCGTTCGATTGCCAACCTTCGCCGACGGCCTGGCCGTCGCGAACGTCGAGGGCGACCGCGATCCGCGCAGCCCCGTGACGACCGACGAGCCGACCGACGAACGACGGATCCCTGAGGGCAGCCGTGCCGATCACGGCCCGGGTGACGCCGCGCTCCAATACCGCGCCAACGGTCGCTTCGTCGCGCAGCCCGCCACCGAGCTGGATCATTAGCTTCGCACCGACCGCATCGACGATCGCGGCGATCACCGCGAGTTGGGCGGGCCGGCCCAAGCGCGCCCCGTCGAGATCGACGACATGGATCCAGGCCGCCCCGGCGTCGGCGAACCCCCGGGCGACCTCGGCGGGATCCTCGCCATAGACCGTCTCCTGGGTGAAGTCACCCTGGCGCAGGCGAACGACCCGTCCGCCGCGCAGGTCGATCGCCGGATAGAGCACGAACGGCTCGTCGCCCCGATCACCTGGTTGTCCAGGATTGACAGTCGCCATGTGAGCACTGTAGCGTATTAGCACGCTACTACGCTCGCATGCGAGCAAAGGGCACGGCTAGCGAGACGCGAGGACCTCACCGAAGGGGCATTGTGGCTGACCCAGATTGGTTGACGGATGACACCCGGGCGCTGCTGGCGGCGCTGCTGACCCTCGACGACGTGGACGATGCGGCGCTCTTCGTGCGCGATCTGTGCACGCTCGGCGAGTTGCGCGACATGAGCCAGCGCTGGGCGGTGGTCCGGCTCCTCGACGCGGGCCTGCACTACGCGGAGATCTCCCGCCGGACCGGTGCCAGCACGGCCACGATCACCCGGATCGCCTCGTGGCTCAATCACGGCGAGGGCGGCTACCGACGGATGCTCGATCGGCTCGCCGAGCGCAGCCGGACCGGCACCACGCCATATCCCCGCGGCACCGAACGATGAGGGACCGGATGCGCCTGGCGGTCCCCAACAAGGGCCGCCTCGTCGAGCCGACGCTGGCCCTGCTCCACGATGCCGGCCTGGTCTTCGAAGAGCACGATCGAAGCCTCGTGGCCCGGGTTCAGAACTTCGACCTGGACATCCTGTTCGTCCGGACCAACGACATCATCGAGTTCGTCGCCGACGGGGTGGCCGACCTCGGGATCACCGGTGGCGACCTGCTGGCCGAGGCTGGCACCGATCTGCCCCGCGTCCGCGATCTCGGCTATGGGCGCTGCCGCCTGGCCGCGGCCGTTCCGACCGACTCGGACGTCCAGTCGGTCGAGGCCCTGGCCGGGCTCCGTGTGGCCACGTCCCACCCGAACACGACCCGCCGGTTCTTCGCCGAGCGGGGCATTGCGGTCGATGTGATCCCGATCTCCGGTGCCGTGGAGGTCGCCCCGCGACTCGGCCTGGCCGAGGCGATCGTCGACCTCGTGTCGACCGGCTCGACGCTCCAGATGAACGGTCTCCGACCGATCGGCGACGTCCTCGTTTCGCAGGCCATCCTGGTCGCCAACGACGTGGCCCGGGGGCAGCGCGCCGGCGATCTGGCGGCGATCGACACGATGCTGTCCGCGGTCCTCGCTGCGCGCGGGCGGAAGTACCTGATGATGAACGCGCCTGAGACCAAGTTGGCGGAGCTGAGCGCGCTGCTGCCGGGGCTGGAGTCGCCCTCGGTCATCCCGCTCACCCACCCTGGCATGATCGCCATCCATGCGGTGGTCGAGGCCGACGCGGTCTGGAGCCTGCTCCCCAGCCTGAAAGCCGCCGGGGCGACGGGGATCCTCGTCCTGCCGATCGAGAAGATCGTCGCATGAGCCCAACCTCGGTCTCGATGAGCCATCCGACGGCGCCCGCCACCTACACATGGGAGGCCACCGACGAGCAGGTCTCAAAACGCTACGGCGTGCCCCTCGAACGGATCGTCCGGTTCGATCTCAACACCAGCCCGGTACCGCCCGCGCTGGTCGAGCGGATCCTGACCGCCGGCCGGTTCGATACGCCCCTCTCGGAGTACCCACCATCCGACTACCGGCGGTTGACTGCCGCGGCCTCGGACCGCTATGGCGTCGCACCCGAGGAGGTCCTGGTCGGGGCCGGCGCCGACGAGATCCTCGACATCGTGGCCAAGACGTTCCTCCCGCCCGGCGGGACCGCGGTCATCCCGACCCCGTCGTACGCGATGTACCGCGTCCTGACCGAGCAGCGTGGCGCCCGGGTCCGGCCGGTCCCACGGCTTGGCCCTGGAGCGGGCTACGCGATCGACCTCGGACTGACCCAGACGATCGCCCGCGGCGCCGATCTCGTCTGGCTGTGCAGCCCCAACAACCCGACCGCCCTGTCCGAACCGGAGGGCGCGATCGCCGCGCTGCTCGCCGGGCTGTCCGAAGACGCTCAACGCGATGGCCGAGCGGCCCCGATCGTCGTTCTCGACGAGGCGTATGCCGAGTTCGTCGGGCTGAGCCTGCTCCCGCTTCGGGCGACCTATCCCGGACTGGTCGTGGTCCGGACGCTGTCCAAGGCCTACGGTCTGGCCGGCCTGCGGGTCGGGTTCGCGCTGGCCCAGCGACCGCTGATCGCCGCGCTCGAACCGTTCCGACCACCCGGTTCGGTGTCGACCGTCTCGGTCACGATCGGGGCCGACGCCCTCGGCGATGCATCGATCGCGGCGGAAAACGTGGCCCGGGTCACCGCCGAGCGCGCGCGTCTCGGCCGCGCCCTCGGAGCTCTCGGCTGGGCGCCGCTGCCAAGCGTCACGAACTTCCTGCTGGTCGCATTCGGCAGTCCCGAGCGCGCCGCCATCGTGTCCGAGGGTCTGCTCCGGCGCGGTCTCGTGCCCCGGACGTTCTCGGCCGCGCACCCGATGGCCGATCACCTCCGCCTGACCGTCCGTTCGACCGCCGAAGACGACCTCCTTGTGGCCGCGGCCGGGGAGATCGAGCGGGAGCTGTCGGCCGCCCCACTGGAGCCCGCCAAATGACCACCCCGGACGCCCTTGGCCAGACAACGGTCACCGCCCGGTCCGGCCGACGGGTCACCCTCGAGCGGACCACCCGCGAGACGACGATCGCCCTGACTCTCGACATCGATGGCGCCGGTCGAGCCGAGATCGCGACCGGGGTCGGCTTCTACGACCACCTCCTCGGGTCGCTCGCCCACCATGGCCTGTTCGACCTGGACATCCGGGCCAGCGGCGACCTCCAGGTGGACGAGCACCACACCGTCGAGGACGTCGCCCTCGTCCTGGGCTCGGCCTTCGCCGAGGCGCTCGGCGATCGGGCCGGGATCGTCCGCTTTGGCGAGGCCCGGGTGCCCATGGACGAGGCGCTTGCCAGCGCCGTGATCGACGTCGGCGGCCGTCCGTACGCGGTCATCGACCTGCCGTTCCGGGCCGACCGCGTCGGTGAGTTCCCGGTCCAGCTCGTCGAACATGCTCTCGAGGCGTTTACCCGCACGGCTGGGGCCACCCTCCACGTGTCGGGTTCCGGTCGCAACGATCACCACCTCGCCGAGGCCGCGTTCAAGGCGCTCGGTCGCGCGCTTCGGGCCGCCTGCGAACGCGACCCGCGCCGGGTCGGCGTGGCGTCGACCAAGGGCACCCTCGGCTGATGACCCGACTGCGTGTCGCCGTCGCCGATTACGGGGCCGGGAACCTGGTCAGCATCGCCCGCGCGCTCGAAATCGTCGGGGCGCGGGTCACGATCGCCGCGGATGCGGCCGCCCTTGACGGCGCCGACGCACTGGTGGTCCCGGGAGTCGGAGCCGCGGCACCGGCGATGGAGCGGCTGGCTCGCCACGGTCTCGTCGAGCCGATCCGCGAGTGGATCGTGGCGGATCGGCTGTTTCTCGGGATCTGCCTCGGTCTCCAACTCCTGTACGACGGCAGCGACGAGGACGGCGCGATTACCCTCGGCCTGCTGCGCGGACGGACGGTGGCCCTGCGCGATGCGCCGACCCTCCCCCACATCGGCTGGAACCAGGTCGACATCCGCCGTGACCACCCGGTCATGGCCGGGATCCCCGACGGCGCCGACCTGTACTTCGTCCATTCGTACGTCGCCGCGCCCATCGATCCGGAGACGGTGATCGCCGAGACGACCCACGGATCGCGCTTCCCGAGCGTGGTCGCCAAGGACCGGACCGTGGGCGTCCAGTTCCACCCCGAGCGGAGTGGCCGCGACGGCATCCGGCTGCTGGCCAACTTCGTCGACTGGGCCGCCGAACCCGTGGGTCGCGCCGCGCTCCCGATCCCCGCCCGAGCCGGCTGATGCTCCGCCGCCGAGTGATCCCGTGCCTCGACGTGGCCGACGGTCGCGTGGTCAAGGGCGTCCAGTTCGTCGACCTGGTCGATGAAGGCGATCCGGCCGAGCTGGCCGCGCGCTACGCGGCCGAGGGCGCCGACGAGATCGTGTTTCTCGACATCACCGCCGCCCCCGAGCGACGGGGCACCTTGCTCGAGGTCGTCGAGCGGACCGCCCGCGAGGTGTTCATCCCGCTCACGGTCGGTGGCGGCGTCCGAAGCGTCGACGAGATGCGGGCCGTCCTGCGCGCCGGAGCGGACAAGGTCGCCCTCAATACCGCGGCCGTTGCCGACCCCGACCTGGTGGCCCGTTGTGCGGCCCGGTTCGGGCGCCAGGCGGTGGTCGTGGCGATCGATGCCCGGGCGCGGACCGACGGCGAAGGCTGGGAGGTCCTCGTCCGCGGTGGCCGGGACACGACCGGGTTCGATGCGCTGGCCTGGGCGGAGCGTGCCGCGGCACTTGGCGCCGGTGAGCTCCTGGTCACCTCGATCGACCGCGACGGGACCCAGGCCGGCTTCGACATCGACCTCCTGCGAGCCATCTCGTCGCGGGTGATCGTCCCGGTCATCGCCTCGGGTGGCGCTGCCGGCCCGGACGACTTCGTGGCGGCCGTCCGTGATGGCGGCGCGGACGCGGTCCTGGCGGCCTCGATCTTCCACCGCCGGATCCACCAGATCGCCGACGTCAAGGCCGCGATGGCCGCCGCGGGGCTCCCGATCCGGGTCTCGCGCGAGGGCGTGGCCGCGTGAGCGCGGAATCGACTGCGTTCGATCCTGCGCGCGTCCGCTTCGATGAGCGTGACGGGCTGGCCACTGCCGTGGTCCAGGATGTGGCCGATGGACGGGTCCTGATGGTCGGTCACATGGACGCCGAGGCCCTCGCGGCCACCCTGGCCAGTGGCGAGGTCCACTTCCACTCGCGCTCCCGGGGCCGCCTGTGGCGGAAGGGTGAGACCAGTGGGAACGTCCTGCGCCTGCGCGGACTGAGCCTCGACTGCGACGGCGATGCCCTGCTCGTGATGGCCGAGCCCGCCGGACCGACCTGCCATCGCGGGACGCGGAGCTGCTTCGACCCCGACGAGCCCGTGCTTCCTCCAGATGCCGCGACGGTCCCCCGCCCCGCTCAGGGCTTCGCCTGGCTGGAGACCCTGTGGGCCACGATCGACCAGCGAGCCACCGAGCGACCGCCCGGCTCGTACACGACGAGCCTGCTGGTGGGCGGTGTCGACCCGGCCGGCCGCAAGGTCACCGAGGAGGCGACCGAGGTGCTCATGGCCGCCAAGGACGACGCGACGGCCGAGGCGCGCGCCGGCGACCGGACGGCGACCCAGGCAGCCCTCGCGGGCGAGGCAGCCGACCTGCTTTTCCACACCCTGGTCCTGCTGGCCGAGCGGGGCCTGCCGCCCAGCGCGGTGATCGCCGAGCTCCAGGCTCGCCACCGCCCGTGACCGCGGAGCCCGCGGGTCAGTCCGGATCGACCCGCACGATCCGATAGGTTCGCTTGCCGCTGCGCAGGATCAGGTAGCGCCCGGCGACCGGCGCCGGGACCGGCGTGTCGGGGCCCGCGATCCGGATCTCGTTGATCGACAGGCCGCCCTGGCTCAGCGTCCGTCGCGCCTCGCCATTCGAGGCGAACAGGCCGGCCGCAACCGTCAGGGCGATCGGCCCCGCGGCGACATCGGCCGCTCTCACGACAGCGTTGGGGAGCTGTTCGAAGGCGAATCCCAGCGCATCCGGGCCAAGGTCCGGAAGGCGTCGGCTGAAGACCGCCTCGCTGACCTCCTCGACCCGGCCCGCCGCCTCGGGCCCATGGACCCGGGCGGTGATGTCGCGAGCCAGGGCGCGCTGGACGATCCGCCGTTCGGGCGCGGCCGCCGCCTCGGCCTCGAGCCGCTCGATCGTCGGCCGGTCGAGCAGGGTGAACAGGCGGATCAGCGGGCCCACGCGCTGGTCGTCCGCATCGAGCCAGAACTGGTAGAAGGCGTACGGCGACGTGCGCGCCGGATCGAGCCAGACCGAGGTGCCCTCGGCGGTCTTGCCGAACTTCTCGCCGTTGGCCGCCAGCAGGAGCGGGTAGGACAGGGCGTGGGCCAGGTCCTCGCCCTCACCGCCGCCATCGGCGCGTCGGATGAGCTCGAGACCGGCGGTGATGTTGCCCCATTGATCGGCGCCACCCGTCTGGAGCTCCACCCCCAGGGTCCGATAGAGGTGCAGGAAATCGGCCGACTGGAGGAGCATGTAACTGAACTCGGTGTACGACAGCCCGGCGTCGAGCCGGGTCTGGACCGAGTCCTTGGCCAGCATGTACGGGATCGTGAAGTGCTTGCCAACGTCGCGCAGGAACTCGAGCAGCCCCAGCGGGCCGAGCCAGTCGTAGTTGTCGACCATCCGGGCCTGCGACGGGCCCGGCTCGAAGTCGAGGAAGTGCTCGAGCTGGGCGCGCAGGCGGGTCATGTTCGACTCGATCTGGCTTCGATCGAGCAGGTTTCGCTCGGCCGACCGCCCGGACGGATCCCCGATCATCCCGGTCCCGCCGCCGACCACCACCACCGGCCGGCCGCCGTGGCGCTGGATGTGCATCAACCCGAAGACCGGGACCAGGTGTCCGACGTGGAGCGACGGGCCGCTCGGATCGAAGCCGTTGTAGGCGCTGATCGGCTTGCCGGTGGCCAGCCGGGCGTCCAGACCGGGGGTTCGATCCTGGAGTAATCCCCGCCAGGCGAGCTCGGCCAGGAGGCCGTCCGGGTCAGGCAGCCCCGCCTCGGGAGTCGTCACAGCGGCCGCGGGCGAGTCGTCAGAGCGCGGGAGGCGGGGGGAATCCTGTCCATGTCCGCCCCTATGCTAACGTGACCGGGAACATGCAAACCAGTCTCGCGCGGCGTCGGCGCCATCGCCGGAATGGCGGCCGACGGACGAGCGGCGGTGCGGCTTCGAAGGTCGCCATCGCGCTCCCCCTGTTCCTGTTTGGGACCTTCGTCCTGCTCGCCGTCGTCGGTGCCAGCACCGCCGTTGGCGCCTACGGCTACTACAGCCAGGGTCTGCCCGACCCCAGGGACCTGCTCCAGAAGCTCGATTTCGCGCAGGAGACCGAGGTCTTCGACCGGACGGGCACGGTCGAGCTGGCCCGCTTCGGCCAGGTCAAGCGGAACGTCGTCGACTACGGCCAGATCCCGGCCTGGCTGATCGATGCCACGACCTCGGTCGAGGACAACACGTTCTGGGTCAACTCCGGGTTCGATCCGGTCGGGATCGTGTCGGCGGCGATCGCCACCGCGGGGGGCAACGAACGGGGCGGCTCGACGATCACCCAGCAGCTCGTCCGGGCACGTCTCCTGCCCGCCAGCGCCTTTGCCGGGACCCGCTACGAACGCAAGATCCGCGAGATCATCCAGTCGATCCGGCTGACCCAGGAGTTCCCGGGCATCGACGGCAAGAAAGCGATCATGGCGGCCTATCTCAATCAGAACTTCTACGGCAACCGGAGCTACGGCATCGCCGCCGCCGCCAAGAGCTACTTCGGGGTCGACGACCTGTCCAAGCTGACCCTCGCCCAGGCGGCGATGCTGGCCGCCATCCCCAAGTCACCGACGTCGTACGACCTGCTCAAGAACACGATCGAAACGTGCACCGTTGCGGTCAAGACCGGGGCCGACTGTCCCGACGGCAAGACCCAGCTCCAGGTCGACCCCACGTCGGCCGTCTACGCGCGGCGAAACAGCGTGCTCAACCTGATGGAAGGCCACCTGCCCCTCCCCTTGACCAAGAACGAGTTCAGCCGCGCCGACTTCGAGGCGGCGCGCAACGATCCCGCCGTCCTGACCCCACCGGTCACGGCCAACTGGCTGGCTCCCCATTTCGTCTGGCAGGTCCGCCACCAGCTCGGCGCGATCCTGTGCGGCGAAGCCCAGGCCGACACCTGCGAGCAGGTCGACACGGGCGGCTACCGGGTGATCACGACCCTCGACTGGAAGCTCCAGAAGAAGGCCGAGAAGTGGGTCAAGGCGGCGGCCATCGCGCCCAATCGGGGCGACACGGCGGGTTATCTCAAGAGCATCGGGGTCGGTTACGCCCAGTGGATCCGCAACCTCAAGGGCCGTGGGATCTACAACGCGGCGCTCGGCGCGGTCGACTACCGGACCGGCCAGATCCTGGCCTACGTCGGGAGCGGCTCGTACTACGAGAAGCCCCGCGGGCGCAAGTTCCAGCCCCAGTTCGACGTCCTCGGCGACGGCTGGCGGCAGGCCGGTTCGGCCTTCAAGCCGATCAACTACCTGACCGGGATCGAGGACCACAGCCTGACCGCGTCGTCGATGTTCATGGACGTGGTGACCAACTTCGGGGGCGGGTACGCGCCCGGCGACGCCGACCTGCACGAGCGTGGTCCGCTCCGCCTGCGCCAGGCCATCCAGCTGTCGCTCAACATCCCCGCCATCAAAGCCGCCCTGATCAGCGGCCCGGATCACGTCTGGGAGTTCGCCAAGAAGATGGGCATCCAGTGGCAGACGACCAAGAACCCGGCTGGTGGCTCGATCGGGATCGGGACGGTCGAGCTGCATTACATCGACCTGATCAGCGCCTACGGAGCGATCGCCGACGGCGGCGTGCTGATGCCGCGAACCGCCATCCTCTCGGTCGAGGACAGCCACAGCAACCCGATCTACCCAACCGCCAAGCCAGTTCGAAACCAGGCCATCAGCCCCCAGGGCGCCTGGATCATGCAGGACATCCTGGCCTCGAACACGGATCCCAAGCTGAACCCGTTCTGGGCCGAGCGGGCGCTGTACGACGGGTCTCGACGCCGGCCGGCCGCCCTCAAGACCGGAACGACGAACGAGGAGATCGACCTGGCTGCCATGGGCTTCGTCGCGCCGCCGGCCGATCCGAAAGCGCCGGCGCTGGTCGTCGGCGCCTGGATGGGCAACTCGGACAACAGCGCTCCGCCAAACGGAACGGTCGCCCTCGAGACCTCGGCCAGCCTGTGGCAGGCGTTCCTCCAGGATGCCACCAAGGGCCAGCCGATCGCCAAGTTCGATGACACGCCGAAGGGCCTCACCCAGGTCAACGTCGATGCCAACAGCGGGCTGCTCCCGGGCCCATTCACCCATCGGCGGTTCAAGGAATGGTTCATCAACGGCACGGCGCCCAACCAGATTGACGACACCAAGACGGGGGTCGAGGTCGACGACGCGACCGGCTTGCTGTGGCAGGACGGCTGCCTCGGGCCGAAGGTCACCAAGGGCTTCATGAACCTGTCTGGGGTGGATGCCAACTGGCCCAACTGGCAGAAATACGACCGCGGCTGGGCGGCTCGAGCGGCCCGTGGGGTCGGCATCCGGGGCGGCCCGAAGGGCACCCCGACGGCCTACTACGGGTTCGGGCACTTCTTCCCATTCGGAGCGACCTGGGGCGCTCCATTCGCGCCGACCAAGATGTGCCCGATCGGCGGCCCCTCCCCCAGCCCGACCCCGTCGTCGGGCGACAGCCCGTTCCCCAGTGACAGCCTGCCGCCGCTGCCGGCGCCGAACGTGGCGCCCCAGGCGCGCTTCCGCCGGATCTACCCCGTCACAGGCTGACGATCGTCGCCCCATCTCCGCCCTCGCCTCGCTCGCCCGGGCGAAGCTCGCGGACCAGCGGGTTCTGACCGGCCAGCCGACGGACGGCGTCGCGCAGGGCCCCGGTTCCAAGCCCGTGGACGACGGTCACCCGGTCCAGACCGGCCAGCGCCGCATCGTCGAGGTAGCGCTCGAGGACCTCCAGGGCCTCTTCGACCCGGGCGCCGCGCAGGTCGAGCGACGAGGCGACGGATCGAGCCCGCTCGAGACCCAGCGAGCCGCTCGCAGCGGTCGGAGTCGGCTCTCGAGTGACGCCGCCCGAGGCGCCGCGCGCCGACCGGATCGCGTCGCCACGCTCGCGCCGCGACGGCCGTTCCGCGCGGCGATCGCGGGCCGATGACATCGAACTCCGCTCGCTCGGCCAGATCGCGGCCAAGGTCTCCTCCGGGGGGACGGCCGGCTCCCCGCCGAGGGCCGGTTCGAGATCGCCCGGATCGGCGGTGATCCGCAGACCACCCGCCTCGAGGGTGATCCGGCGGCCGCCGCGCTCGAGAGCCGCGACGCGCCCTTCCCAGCCCTGGCTCCGACTCCGGGCCCGGTCACCCAGGTGCCAGGTCCGGGGTTCGACCGGGGCGGCGACGGGCTCGGCGGGCGTCTCGGTCGTCGGCAGTTCGGTGAGGCGCGCCTCGACACCCTCCACGGCCGCATCGAGCGAGCGCGCGGTGACCGTCTCACGCTCGAGGGCCCGACGGGTCTCGCGAACATCCTCGCGCAGGTCCGCGACCACCCGTTCCGCCTCGGCCCGGGCCGTGGCCACGACCTGGTCGCGCTCGCGTCGCGCCGTGCGCCGCTCCTCCTGGGCCTGGTGCAGGGCGTCCGCCGCCCGGACCTCGGCCGCCCGGGCGCGCTCGAGCGCGTCGCTCGTCTCGCCCTCGGCGGCGCGCAGCGAGGCGAGGGTCGCCTCGAACGTCCGCTGGGTCTCGGTCAGCCGTGAGCGCGCGTCGTCGACGATCGTCGCCGGCAGCCCGAGCCGGGCGGCGATCGCGAACGCCTGGCTGCCGCCGGGGAGCCCGATCGACAGGCGATAGGTCGGGCTGAGCGTGTCGAGGTCGAACTCGACCGATGCGTTACGCGCCGCCGGTGTCGTGTGGGCATACGCCTTCAGCTCGGCATAGTGGGTCGTGGCCGCGACCAGCGCGCCGGCCCGGATGAAATGGTCGAGGAGTGCCTGGGCCAGCGCCGAACCCTCGGTCGGGTCGGTTCCGGCGCCGAGCTCGTCGAGTAGGACCAGCGTCTCCGGTCCGGCCGCCTCGACGATCCGGGTGATCGACCGGAGGTGGCCAGAGAACGTGGACAGGCTCTGGGCTACCGACTGCTCGTCGCCGATGTCGGCCAGCACGTCCCGGAAGATGGGCAACCGGGAACCCGACTCGGCCGGGACGTGGAGCCCCGATTGATGCATCAGGGCCAGCAATCCGAGGGTCCGCAGGGTGACCGTCTTGCCACCGGTGTTGGGACCGGTGACGACCAGGGCGGTGTAGCCGTCGCCGAGCCGGATGTCGATCGGGACGACCCGGCCGCTCAGCCCCGGATGGCGCGCCCCGAGCAGGACGACATCCGACCGGGTCGCCGTGTCGGCCCGCAAGCCGTCCATCTCGGCGGCCAGGCGGGCCTTGGCCGACCACAGGTCGAACCGGGCCAGCGCGGCGAGCGATTCACGGAGCTGGATCGCGTTGGCGGCCACCAGCGCCGAGAGCTCGTCGAGGATCCGCTCGACCTCCTCCCGCTCGGCCGCCTGGGCCTCGCGCCAGGCGTTGCCCATCTCGACCGCGACGAGCGGCTCGATGAACAGGGTCTGGCCGCTGCCCGACGCGTCGTGGACGATGCCCTTGATCCGGCTCCGGGCCTCGGCCTTGACGGGCACGACGTAGCGCCCGTTGCGGAGCGTGACCAGCGCCTCCTGGAGCGCCCCGGACGCCGATTCGGTCTGGACCAGCGCCTCGAGCCGGCGCCGCAGGCGGTCGTAGGCGACGCGCACCGCGACTCGCAGCCCACCCAGCCGGGGCGATGCGCTGTCGAGCAGCTCGCCGACCAGGTCGAAGCTGCGCGAGAGGACGCTCCGCAGCGCCGGCAGCGGGTGGAGATCCCGGGCCAGATCGCGGAGCAGCGGGCGCCGCTCATCGGTCAGAGCCATCGACAGCTGGGCCACGGCTTCGAGGGTCTCGGCGATGGCCAGGAACTGGCCCGGGTCGAGCCGACCGCCCCGCGCGGCACGCTCCGTTGCCGGACCGATGTCGTGGGCCGAGCCGATCCCGACCGTCGAACGCTCGGCCAGCAGATCCCGGGTCTGGTCGGTCTCATCGAGCGTGCGGGCGACCACGACCGGATCGGCGGATGGCAGCAGCGCCTCGGCCAGCGTGCGGCCGGGTGGGAAGTTCGTCGCCGCCGCGAGTCGATCGCGGACGGCCGGGAACTCGAGCAGCGCGATCGACTTGGCGTCCATCAGCCCGCCGCTCGCGGCCCCGAGACCGCCGGGTCGCCGGCGATCAGGAAGCGCCACGGCTGCCCAATCCAGGGTTGCCCGGCGTAGGCGATCCCGATCCGCCTGGTTGCCCGGATCGCACCCGCATCCGGCGCCACACCGGGCTCGAGCCGGAGGCGTGAGGTCGGATCGCACAGGTCGAGCCCGGACAGCGACGGATCGAGGCCGAACGCAGCCCCCACCAGCCCCGGGCCGGCGGCCAGCCGAGCGACCGGCGTGGCCTCGATCCGGGCGGCGACCCGAGCCCGGGCGGCCGAGTCGTCGCGCCAGCGCTTGAGACCCGCCTCGTGCCGGATCCGGAGCGCGCGAGCGGCGTCGACCCCCTCGACCAGGTCGACGGCGCGGATGAGGACGGCGCTGGGCCGGTCGGCGGGCTCGGTCACGACGTTGAGACAGGTGTGCATGCCGTACACAAGGTACAGGTAGGCGTGCCCTGGCTGGCCGTACATCGGTGCGTTGCGCGCGGTCCGGCCAGGTCGGGCGTGCGAGGCACGATCCTCCGGGCCGAGGTAGGCCTCGACCTCGACGATCCGACCGACGATCCGTCCGAATTCGGGGTCGTCACCGACCAGGCGCGCCCCCAGCAGATCGCGCGCGGCCTCGAGGGTCGGGCGGGCGAGGCGGGCCCGCTCGAAGATCGGCCGGCCGATCAGGCGCGCGGGTAGAGCGTCTGGATGTCCGATGGCAGGAGTGGGCCGGCGACGGTCAGGAGGACCGGGGTGATCGTGTCCCGGAAGACGGTCGCGACGTGCGATGCATTGACCGCGCCCCACAGGTCCTTGACCTGCTGGACTTGCTGATCGCCGATCCCGACCGGGAGCCGGAAGAACGAGTCGAGGATCACGATCCCGACCGCGATCACCAGCATCGCCTGGACCAGCCCGAGGAGCCCCCCAGCGAGCTCATCGAGAACGGGTGCCCGGGTGAAGACCGGGGCTGGCTTGTAGCTGGCCTGGATGACGATCGTGAAGATCACTTCGAACACGACGAACAGGAAGCCGAACGCGAGCATGTACGAGTACTCGCGCGGGTACTGGGTCCAGTTGTTGGCCAGGAACGAGCCGAGGGTATCCCGGAGGTTCGCCGCCAGCAGGAACGAGAAGATCACCCCGACGATGCCGAGCAGGCGTCGAACGACGCCCTGGGCGTAGCCGAGCACGAACATCAGCACCGCGAAGCCAAGCACGAACCAATCGAACGGACGGATGCCGGTGATCGTCTGAACGATATCCACGGAGTCTCCTCGAGCGAGTCAAACGCTCCGGCGGGCACGGCCCGGAGAGGCGGCGCAAGGGTAGCGCGTGACTTTCGGCCGCACAACCGGGCCGATGGTCACACCCGGAGGCGGCCGCCGAGCTCCGCGGCCAGGGCCGCGACCACCCGGGAGAGTGCGCCGGCCACCTCGTCATCGGTCAGGGTCCGGTCGGCTGCCTGGAAGACGAGTCGCTCGGCCAGGCTCTTGTCGCCGGGGGTGAGCGGAGCGCCGCGGTAGATGTCGAACAGGCGGACGCCCGCCAGGAGCGGTCCCGCCGAACGACGGATCGTGGCCTCGACCGCGGCGGCGCTGACGGCTTCGGCGACCACGACTGCCAGGTCGCGCTCGAGCGGTGGATGCCGGACGATTGGCGCCACTCGGACGACCGGCAGCTGGCCGGCGGTCAAGCCGGCGATCGACAGCTCGGCCACGATCAGCCGATCGACCCGCAGATCCCAGTCCTCGATCAGCGACGGACGGAGCTCGCCGATCCGGCCAACCAGTCCGAGCGAACCGTCGCCCCGACGCGCCTCGACTGCGGCCGAGCGGCCTGGATGGAGGACCGGCTCGGCGGTCAGCGGGGTCCACGTCGGCGGTTCCTGGCGAAGCCGGTCGGCAATGAGCTCGATCAGGCCCTTGACGTCGTCGACATCGACCCCTCGGGCAGGACGATCCCAGGCCGCCGTCTCGCGATCTCCGGCCAGGGCGATGGCCAGCCGCCACCACTCATGGGCCTCCCCCGCGTCCCGCCCGTACCCTTTGCCGACCTCGAACAGGGCCAGATCGGATCGGCCGTTCCGGACGTTCGTCGAGACGACGTCGGCGAGGCTGGCCAGGAGGCCCTGGCGGAGCACCGATGCATCCGGCGACAGCGGGTTGAGGACGCTGATTGGATCGCCAGCCGCTGCCGTTTCGCCCTCGGCGGCCGGCGCGTGGGTCGCCCAACGGAACGCGTCGAGGTGGCGGGGCGACACCAGGGCGTGGCTGACGACCTCGACCAGGCCGGCCCCCACCAGCGTCTGGCGAACGGCCTCCCGAAGCTCGAGCGGGCTCGGGCGCCAGGGTGGCGGTGGGGTGTCTGGCAGGCTCGGCGGGATTTCCTCGTAGCCGTGGATCCGGGCGATCTCCTCGGCGATGTCGGTCTCGATGGCCAGATCGCGCCGCCAGGTCGGGATCGTCGCCACCAGTGCGTCGGCCGCGCCGGCGTCCACCTCGAGGGACTGCTCGCCCGCCGCGACCGGGATGCGGACCGGTCCGCTGCTCGTGGCGGTCGTCAGGCCGGCCCGGGCGAGGACGGCCCGCTGATCCTCGGCGGCGAGGTCGAGACCGAGCAGGCGCACGACCCGGGCCGGGCGGAAGGCGACCTGGCCCTCCGTCGGCTCGGCCGGCGCGCTGTCGATCCGGCCCCGGCTGAGGGTTCCACCGGCCCACTCGACGATGAGCTGCGCGCAACGATCGGCCCCGATCCGGGCCAGTCGCGTCTCCTGGCCCTTCTCGAACCGCAGGCTCGCCTCCGACCGGAGCCCATAGCGCTGACCGGTCCGGCGAATGCTGACCGGATCGAAGATCGCCGACTCGATCACGACCTCGGTGGTGCCGTCGGAGATCTCGGAATCCAGCCCACCCATGATTCCGGCGATCCCGATCGCCCTTTGGCCGTCGGCGATCACCAGGTCGTCGTCAGCCAGGGCCCGCTCGACATGGTCGAGGGTCGTCATCCGCTCGCCGGGATGCGCTCGCCGGACGACGATCCGGCCGCCCCGGACCGCGTTCGCATCAAAGGTGTGGATGGGCTTGCCAAGCTCGAGCATCACGTAGTTGCTGGCGTCGACGACGTTGCTGATCGGCCGCATCCCGGCCGCCAGGAGGCGCGACTGGACGCGTTGCGGCGACGGACCGACGGCGACCCCGCTCACCCAGCGCGCGGTGAACCGCGGGCACAGGTCGGGATCGTGGACCTCGACCGTGAGCCGCTCCTCGATCGGGCCGCCGGTCTCGTTGACGGTGACGGCCGGGAAGTGGACCGGGGCGCCGGTGACGATCGAGATCTCGCGGGCCAAGCCCACGATCGACAGGGCGTCGCCCCGGTTTGGCTTTACGTCGATGTCGAGGACGACGTCGCCAAACACATCCGCCAGCGGGACGCCGAGCGGGGTGTCCGCTGGCAGGATCAGGATTCCGTCCGCATCGCCGGTCAGCTCGAGCTCGTCGCCGGAGCAGAGCATCCCGTTGCTCACGACGCCCATCTTCTCGGTCCGCTCGATCCGCCGGTTGCCCGGCAAGATTGCCCCCGGGAGCGCCACGGGGATCCGCTGGCCGGCCGCGATGTTGGTGGCGCCGCACACGATCTCGAGCGGCTCACCGCTGCCGACGTCGACCCGGGTCAGCGACAACCGGTCCGCTCGGGGGTGCTTCTCGACCGACAGGAGCTGACCGACGACCACCTGCTGCCAGGAGTCGCCGCGGCGCTCGATCCCCTTGACCTCCATCCCGAGCAGGGTCAACCGCTCGGCCAACCGCTCGGGTTCGAGCTCGACCTCGACGTAGTCCCGCAGCCAGGACAGGGGCACTCTCACCGAAGCTGCTCGAGGAAGCGGAGGTCGTTGTCCATGAACAGGCGCAGGTCGGTGATCCCGTGCTTGAGCATCTTGATCCGCTCGGGACCCATCCCGAAGGCGAAACCCTGGTAGCGCTCCGGATCGAGCCCGCCATAGCGCAGGACCACCGGGTGGACCATCCCGGCGCCGAGGATCGTCATCCAGCCCGTCCGACCGCAGGCCGGGCAACCCACCCCGCCGCACACCAGGCACTCGACGTCAAAGGCGACCGACGGCTCGGTGAACGGGTAGTAGCCGGGTCGGAAGCGGGTCTTCCGGCCGGCGCCGTACATCGCCCGGGCGAATTCGTCGAGCAGGCCACGCAGGTCACCCATCGTGGTGCCCTCGTCGACCATCAGGCCCTCGACCTGGAAGAACTCGAAGCCGTGCGACGCATCGACCGCCTCGTAGCGGAAGCAGCGGCCGGGCAGCAGGGCCCGGATCGGGGGCTCGACCGAGCGCATCACCCGGATCTGGCCGGGCGAGGTGTGCGTCCGCAGGAGATGGCCGGGCAGATCGACGTACAGGGTGTCCCACAGGTCCCGGGCCGGGTGATCTGGCGGGATGTTGAGCATCTGGAAGTTCGTGACGTCGTCCTCGACCTCGGGCGACTCGAACACGGTGAACCCGAACCGGCCGAAGATCGCGGCGATCTCGGCCATCGCCTCGATGCTCGGGTGGAGGCTGCCCCGGGCGACCGGTCGGCCGGGTGTCGTGACATCGGTCCTCTCGCCGGCCAGCCGGGTCTCCAGGGCGGAGGCCCGCAGCAGGGCGCCGCGGTCGGCGAAGGCGGTCTCGATCGAGGACCGGATGGGATTGGCGATCGCGCCGACCTTGGGTCGATCCTCCGCCGGGAGCGCGCCGATCCCACGCGAAACGACGGTCAGGCTGCCTTTCTTGCCCAGGATCTCGATTTCGAGTCCGGCCAGCTCGCCCGGATCGCGGGCGGCGGCGATCCCCGCCAGCGCCTCGTCCCGAAGCGCCTCGAGGTCGTGGGTCAGTTGGGCAAGGTCCACGCGGGCGGCCGGTCAGGCGCCGCGCGCGGCCTCGGCGATCTTCCCGAACGTCGCGGCGTCGCGGACGGCGAGGTCGGCGAGGATCTTCCGGTCGATCTCGATGTCCGCCCGCTTGAGGCCGGAGATGAAGGCACCGTAGGTCAGTCCGTTCTGGCGCGCCGCTGCGTTGATCCGAACGATCCACAGCTCGCGCATCTGGCGCTTGCGCTGCTTGCGGTCACGGGTCGCGTAGGCGAGCGCGTGGAGGGTCGCCTCGCGCGCCGGCTTGATCAGGCGCGACTTGGTGCCCTTCCGACCTTCGGCGGCGTTGAGCAGGCGCTTGTGGCGCTTGTGGGCCGTAACGCCCCGCTTGACTCGAGCCATCGGGTGGGGGTGCTCCTACTTGCCGAGGTACGGAAGGAGGCGTCGGACCTGCTTCGCGTGCACGCCTGCCATGACGGTCTTGCCAGCATACCGGCGGGTCCGTCGGGAGGATTTGATCTGGAGGTGGTGGCCACTCCAGGCGTTGACCCGGATCACCTTGCCACTGCCGGTGATCCCGATCCGCTTGGCGGCCGCCTTGTGTGTCTTGATCTTGGGCACCCTGGCCTCACTCTCCTGCCGGAGCCGGGGCGGGTGCCTCGGGCTCGCTGATTTTTCTGGTCCTGGTCGGCCGGCTGGCCGGCTTGGCGGTGTCGGCCGCCGCTTCGGTGGGCCGGCGAGGTTCGGACGTCCTGGTGGGCTTCCGCGCCGGGGTTGGCTCCGCGGCCGGGGCCGCGACTGGCGTTGGTTCGGGGCTGGCGACGGCGGCCTTCGGGCCGGGCTCGGTCTTCGGTTCGGGTTCGGCGCTCGGCGGCGTCGCGACTGCGGCTTCCGGCACGACCGGGGCTTCGGGCACGGCCGGGGCCTCGGTCGCCACCACCGCGGCGATGGGGGCGATCGGCGCTCCCGGGTCCGCCGGGTCGATGGCGTCGATCGGGGTCGATCGGCCGTCGTCGTCCGGGCCGTGCTTCGAAACGTGTTCGATGACCTTTGGCTTGTGGGTCGAGGCAACGGTGATGTGCATCGACTTGCCTTCGAGGAGCGGCGCTCGCTCGACGACGCCGTGGTCCTTGATCTGCTCCGAGAACTTTGCCAGGAGGCCCCGACCGATCTCCGGGTGGGTCAGCTCGCGACCGCGGAACTGGACCGCGACCTTGATCCGATCCCCCTCCTCCAGGAACTGGATGGCTCGTCGCACCTTGGTGTCGAAGTCACCGATCCCGATCTTCGGCTTGAGACGGACCTCCTTGAAGGTCACCGAGCGCTGCTTCCGCTTGGCCTCCTTCTCCCGCTTCGTGAGCTCGTACTTGTACTGTCCGAAGTCGAGGAACTTGACCACCGGCGGCGACGCCATCGGCGCCACCTCGACCAGATCCAGTCCTCGTTCCTGCGCCATTGCGAGGGCCTGCGGCGTCGCCATGACGCCTAATTGGGCTCCCTCTTCATCAACGACCCGGACCTGGGGGATCCGGATCATCTGGTTGATGCGCAGGTCTCGGCTGATGGTCGACCCCTTCGAACGTGCTCGGTCGGTCCACGACGGTTCGCACGGACATACCGCGGCCCGGGCGAGGTCGCAAGCCGGGAGGATAGCACAGGGGTTCTGAGGCCGGCAATCGACGCCTGAACCGGCTCTCCGACGGCCCTCAGGCGCCCCTGGCGGCGGCCTCGTTGCGAAGTCGGTCGGCCAGCTCAGCCCAGGGCTCGGCGGGTTGCTGCTCTCCGGCCCGGGTGCGCGGTGCCGCCGTGCGGGCCTCGATCTCGCGATCGCCGAGGACCAGCATGTAGGGCACCTTGTGCTCCTGGGCCAGCCGGATCTTGTTCTGCATCCGGTTGTCCGACCCGTCGACCTCGACCCGCAGTCCGCGCCCGCGGAGGACCGCGGCCAGCTCTTCGGCGGCCGGCAGGTGCCGATCGGCGATCGGGATGACGATCGCCTGGACTGGCGCCAGCCAGAGCGGAAAGGCCCCGGCGAAATGCTCCACCAGGATCCCGATGAAACGCTCGAAGCTGCCGTAGATCGCGTAATGGACGACGACCGGCCGTTCGACTCCGCCGTCGGCGCTGCGGTATTCGAGCCCGAAGCGCTCGGGGAGCTGGTAGTCGAGCTGGATCGTGGCCATCTGCCAACGACGGCCGAGGGCGTCCTCGATGAACACGTCGATCTTTGGCGCATAGAACGCCCCGCCGCCCGGGTCCATGTCGTAGGCGATGCCGCCACCGTCGAGGGCCTCGGCGAGCTTGCCCTCGGCCATGTCCCAGAAGGCGTCAGTCCCGAGCTTCTTGTCCGGCCGGGTGGCCAGCTTGAAGGTGGGCTCGAACCCAAACGGGGAATACTGTCGGCGGACGAGCCTGAGGGCCAGGTTTACCTCGTCGATGACCTGGTCGTCGCGGCAGATCACGTGGCTGTCGTCCTGGGTCAGCTGACGGACCCGGAACATCCCCGCCAGCGCCCCGGTCCGCTCGTTGCGGAACAGCCAGCTGTAGTCGGCCAGCCGCATCGGCAGGTCGCGATAGGAGCGCACCCGGGTCTTGTAGATCAGCATCGACTCGGGGCAGTTCATCGGCTTGAGGCCCGAGACGTAGTCGCCGTCGTCGAGCACAAACATATTGTCCCGGTAGAGCGCCCAGTGGCCGGACGTTTCCCACAGCTCCTTGCGCACGACCGCCGGCGTGCGGACCTCGTCAAAGCCGCCTTCGAGACGGACTTCGCGCGACCACGTCTCGAGGGCTCGCCAGAGGGCCATGCCGCGCGGATGCCAGAACGGAGCGGCCGGCGACTCGCCGTGGAAGCTGAACAGGTCGAGATCGCGGCCGAGCTTGCGATGGTCGCGCTTCTTGGCCTCGGCCCGCCGCCACAGGTAGTGGTCGAGCTCCTCCTGGTTCGTCCAGACCGTGCCGTAGATCCGTTGCAGCATCGGTCGCTTCTCGTCGCCCCGCCAGTAGGCTCCAGCGACGCTGAGCAGCTTGAACGGCCCGATCCGGCCGGTGCCCGCGACATGCGGACCCTTGCACAGGTCGATGAACGGACCGTGCTCGTAGGTCGACACCGCGGGCAAGGGTTCGCCGGCCGCCGCGGCCTTGGCTCCCAGGTCATCGAGGATCTCGACCTTGTACGGCTGGCCGCGCTCGACAAAGAACGCCCGTCCGGCGACCGGGTCGAGCTCGTGGCGGACGAACGGATGATCGGCCGCGATGCTGGTCGCCATCCGCGCCTCGATGGCCGCCAGGTCGTCCGGGGTCAGCGCCCTGGCCAGGTCGAAGTCGTAATAGAACCCGTCGTCGATGGCCGGGCCGATCCCGAGTTTCGTGCCCGGGAACAGGTCCATGACCGCCTCGGCCATGACGTGGGCGGTCGAATGGCGCATCGCATCGAGGTCGCTGTGGGCGCCCGCATCGAGGAGCTCATCCGCCGAGCCGCGATCCGGCGCGTCGAAGTCGTCCGCCTCGGGCTGTCCGTTGTCACTCATCGTGTGCGCCTCCGAGAATCAACGAACCCCTCGTCCATCGACAGGACGAGAGGCTCAGCTCCCGCGGTCCCACCCGCCGTCGCGTCGGCCGGTCCGGAACCCCCTGGACGATCGCACGCTCTGACCGCGCTAACGGGCGGATCCCGGGCCGGTTCGCCGGCCGCTCACGGGTGGTGCCGCGGGGGGTCGATCGTCGCGGCTCTCAGCTCTGCCGCGGCTCTCTGGGGATCGTCGGTCCCGGTGCTCTGTCCCGATCATCGCATTACCTGATGGTGGGCGACACTGGGCTCGAACCAGTGACCTCTTGCATGTCAAGCAAGTGCTCTAACCAACTGAGCTAGCCGCCCGTGCGGCGCGGTTCCGTCGCGCCGCCGGGAGATGATACCGCAGGGGTGTTCGGGAGCGTCAACTTAGCGGCCGACGCCCCCGAACCTCGCCGGGAAGCGCTACGGAGCGGCGACGAACCAGTTGCCGCCGATGCCCTGACCGGTCGTGTCACCGGCCGCCTTGTCGGCAGCGAAGTAATACAGCGGAGCACCGTTGTAGGTGACCTGCAGCTTGCCGTCGTCGCGCGTGATCGTGGCCAGCGTCCCGCTGACGCTGTCGCCCGGCTTGAGCGTGTCATCGGCCTCGACCATGAACGGCGGCCAGTTGCCGGCGCAGTCGCCATTGCAGGCGCTCTTGCCAGCCGTGTCCTTCTTGAAGGTGTACAGGGTCTTGCCGTCTTCACCAGTCAGGTACTTGCCGACGCTGCCCGAGGCCGCGTTGACCTGGTAGGCCTCGCCGCCGGTTGACGCCGAGGGGGCCCCGGACGGTTCGACCGACGGAGCCGTCGAGGCCGCCGTGGTTGGCGCGGTCGTCGGGGCGGTGGTCGGGGCCGGAGTCGGACTGGCCCCGCTGCCGCTGCAGGCGGCGAGCAGGACGAGGCTGGGCCCGCCGCCGCCGGGG
>Ga0080064_1002173_pt1 | contig 34790 bp, 31 predicted proteins | sample Subgrocontami54m_FD_69260 | JGI IMG/M metagenome (GOLD analysis project Ga0080064, IMG submission 69260) | Subsurface groundwater microbial communities from S. Glens Falls, New York, USA - GMW46 contaminated, 5.4 m (SPADES assembly) (version 2) ...
TCTTGTACACTGCGTGGGAACTTTTCCGAAATCGCATGGGGAGTAGTTTAGCATACGGAGTATCGTCTGGACGCCCCTACATCCCCCGACAGAGTCGGGGGATTTGAATTGGGCTTATTAACTTCCCATAGGTGTTGACGACGTATCATTTTTTCATAACCGTGAGAGTATGTGCCGTTGCTGTATCTTTTTGAAGATGCTAACTTAGCAAATCCCGACGGCCGTCGGGATTTGCTAAGTTGGTAGGAAGAGAAAATTATTTCTAGTTGACTAGTCAAGTCGGAAGACGTTTCTCCAGTAGATTTCATTATCAATATGCTCCGCAATGATATATCGAACATACCTTCGTATATCATGCAGTTCAACTAAAAACTCTATTTCCTCGTGGCATTCTAGAGGGTAAATACCCGCGGAGTGCTGAAGTTTGCGAAAGCCCAAGTCCGTCAAGTGGTCACGAAACGCATTTCGCGCTTCGCGCTCATCTTCGGGAATATCATAGAGCACGATGCGCCATTTGCCGTCCCACGGCTTTGTATTCGCTACTCTCATAGCGAAGGTTTTATAGGTGAGTGCGCGTTTTTTGCCCTGTCTACTTAACATGAGCGTAGTTGTTCGGTCTGAATTTTCTCTCGCTTCAATGAGACGTGATTCGTAGAGTGACTCAATCGCGCGCTCGGCTGCTTGTTTCTGGATTTCGCCCCACCCACCTCGAATCGCCTTGAGAATCTTCCACTGACGACTTGCTGTTCGCGCACATGACAGTGCAAGTCCCCCAAGAAGGAGTAGCAGTATTTTCTGTTGAACAATGCCAAGCCGTTTATTTTGCTTGCGCAATTTGATTTTCTGATTCCGCTCCGCTATATCCATCTCTCCAGTTTAGCAAATCCCGACGGCCGTCGGGATTTGCTAAACTGTGGATAAGGCAAAGATAGCGTACTTACCCACATCCTTTTAGGATGTATCAAGCGCTGAAAGCTTATTTCAACTCTTTCACTTTTTCCGCGATAAGGGAGGGGGTGCCGTTTCGGGTGGAGTAACGGCCTTTGATGGCGACACAGCTTTCGAGAGCGAGCAGTTTCTTGAATTCCTCGTATACTTTGGGGAACACGACCACTTCGAGCGAAGAGGATAGGTCCGCAACGCGCAGGAACGCCATGGTGTCGTTCTTTTTGGTGATGATTTGTTTAACCTCTTCAACGATACCCCCGATAACTACTGTCATGCCTTCTTTCATTTCTTCTTTAACTCGGGCTATGGTGAATTCGCGCTTTTCCAATAGGTCGCGGAACTTATCAAGTGGATGTCCCGAAATGTAGAGACCGAGGAGCTCTTTTTCCCACGCGAGCTTTACTTCCATCGTTGCGGGTACCGCTTCAAGGAGTTTGAGTGACGGCATCGCAAGGGTGTCCGTCATTCCACCAAAGAGAGAGTCTTGACCCTCGGGTTGCTTTGCGCTTTGCTTACTTTGTTCAAGCAAAAGTTCTATGTTCGCAAGCATTTGACCGCGTTCGCCAAACTCATCAAGCGCGCCGGCTTTGATAAGGGCTTCAAGTGATTTTTTGTTGAGGTTGCGGTCGTTTACACGTTCCAAAAAATCAGAAAGAGATTTAAACGGTCCGCGCTCTTTTCGTTCTCTGATAATGGTATGCGAAATGCCTTCACCGAAGTTCTTGATGGTCATGAGGCCAAAGCGGATTTTGTCCCCCGAAGCCTTGGGTGTGCCTGAGTCTGTGAGGGCGGGGGTTGTCACAACCCTCCCCGCATCAGAATGCGGTACTCCCTTTTCTAAGGGAGATTTCACCACCGTAAATTGGCTGTAACTTTCATTGATTGACGGCGGAAGTACGGGAATACCCATTCGCTTGCACTCGTGAATGATTTCTCCGACTTTCTCCACGTCGCCCGATTCGGCCGTCAGAACCGCGGACATATAGATGGCGGGGAAGTTTGCCTTCATATAGGCGGTTTGGTACGCGACCCTTCCGTAACTTGCGGCATGCGCCTTTCCAAAACCGTACGCGGCAAAGGGCTCAATGAGGCTCCAAAGTTTTGCCGATTTTTCCTTTGTCAGTCCGTTCGTGACGAAACCGGCGAGTAGTTTTTCTTTTTGCGCTTCCATTTCGACGGGGATTTTTTTCCCCATCGCTTTGCGGAGTTTGTCGGCTTCAAGCCAGCTGTACCCGGCGAGCTTGATGGAGATGAGGAGTACGTCGTCTTGGTAGGTGATAACCCCGTAGGAGTTTGCCAAGATTTCCTTGAGGCGCGGGTCCAGATACTGCACAAGCCCCGGCTTGTGTTTGCGCTCAATATACTGCGGAATGGATTCCATCGGGCCGGGGCGATAGAGCGCGACCATCGCGTTGATGTCGTGAATGGACGAAGGGCGTAGTTCTTTTAGGTAGCGGGTCATACCTGCGCCGTTTAGCTGGAACAGTCCGCCGGTCTCGCCGAGCGCGAGCATAGCAAAGGTCTTTTTGTCGGCCAGCGGGACGTTTTCAATATCAATGGTGATGTCGTCAATTTTCTTTACGCGGTCTACCGCGTCCGCGAGGATAGAAAGGTTTTTAATGCCGAGAAAGTCAAACTTCAAGAGTCCCGCGTCTTCCACGGCGTGCATATCGTATTGGGTGATGAGTTTACCGCCCTTGGGGTCCAGCTGGAGCGGAACAAAGTCGGTAAGTGCGGTCGGAGCAATCACGACACCTGCGGCGTGGACGCTGATGTGACGCGCGCACCCCTCAATCTTTTTCGCCATATCAATCACGGTCTTTGTGTCCTCATCGTCTTTGTAGAGAGTCGCTAGTTCAGGCACGAGCTCAAGCGCGCGGTCAATGGACATAGGGAAGCCTTGCGAGCCGAAGGGAATAAGCTTCGCAATACGGTCGCCGAGCGAGTACTCAAACCCCATTGCGCGCGCGATGTCGCGTACACTCCCGCGTGCCATCATGGTTCCGAAGGTTCCAATCTGCGCCACTTTGTCCGCGCCGTACTTTTGTTTTGCGTACTCTATCATTTCGTCACGACGGTTATCGGCGTAGTCCATATCAATATCGGGCGCGGAAGGGCGTTCGGGGTTGAGGAAGCGTTCAAAGGGAAGTTTGTATTCAAACGGGTCCACGTTCGTAATACCGGCAAGGTACGTCACCATTGAACCGGCAACGGAGCCACGGATGGTGGTGAGAATGCCCTGTTCGTGCGCGAAGCGCAAGAGGTCGGCGACCACCAGAAAGTAGGGTGCGTAGCCTTTGGTCTTGATAATGCCGAGCTCGTAGGCAACACGCTTTTCAAGTTCCGGCGTCTGTGCCATCTTTCGGCGCTCTATCCCCGACGTCACCATATGCTGGAGTTCATCGTCGTAACTCTCGCCGTTTTTCGTTTTGTAGTCGGGGAAAACCCACTTACCGAGCGTGAGTTCAAGATTGCACGCGTCAGCGATTTTGCCGGTGTTCGCAAGAGCTTGGGGAATATCCGGAAAAAGTTCGGCAACCTTTTCGGCCGGAAGAAATGAAAAATCGGAATCATCCGTGCGCATATCCTTCGGCTCACCTTGAGAGTTCACCAGAAGAAGTGTTTCGCGCGCCTTTTTTTCTTCGGGGAAAAGGTAGTAGACCTCTTGCGAGGCGACGAGCGGTACGTCGTGTTTCTGTCCGAACGCCACTACTTTTTTCATCTGCTCGTCGTGTCCGTCAATCTGCGGGTGCCGACTTACTTCAAGATAAAAACCGTCCTTCCCAAAAAGGTCCTGATAGTAGTTGACGCGCGCGAGTGCCGACTCATCGTCCGATGTCGCGATGAACGGGTGCAAATCGGCGTCAAAAGCAGGTGCAATCGCAAAAAGCCCTTCGGCGTGCTCGGCGAGGATTTCTCGGTCAAGGCGCGGTTTGTAGTAGAAGCCTTCAAGACTGGCGCGACTTGCGAGCTTAAGAAGGTTTCTATATCCGATTTCATTCTTGACAAGAAGAAGCAGACGGTGCCTTCGGTTATCTACGCCAGTTTGCTTGTCCAGCCGAGTGCGCACCGCCATATAAGCATGCATACCGATAATCGGCTTTATCCCCGCGCTTTTACATTCTTTATAGAACTCTATCGCTCCGTACAGGTTGCCGTTGTCGGTGAGGGCAAGCGCCGTGTGTCCCAGCTTCTTTGCGTGCGCCACAAGGTCAGGAATCTTCGGCAGAGCCGAAAGCAGGCTGTAGTGGCTATGTACGTTAAGGGGTACAAATTTTGGCATATAGTTAGTGACTACCTGCCCCGTGGGAGCGGAGCGACTTTACGGGGTGCACACTCCGGGGCGTATACGACATACCGCTAGTATACTTTTTCCCTCTCGGCTAAACAATCTTGCAGAGTGGTATACTGAAAACTACATAGTTGTTTTTGTAGATGTTACACACACGACATGAGTGATTTTCTTATTGGTATTGATGAGGTGGGGCGAGGTCCGCTTGCGGGACCGCTCTGTGTCGGCGCCTTTTTGGTGGAACGAAAAAAGCTTCTTGCCGTGCACCGCGCGCTTCGTGGTATTCGTGACTCCAAACAGCTTTCGGAGGGTGAGCGAGAAGTCTGGCTTTCAAAAATTCTGGTGCTTGAGCAGGGCGGATGGTGTCGGACGAGTACTGCATTTATTCGTTCGGACACAATTGACCGAGAGGGAATGGCGGATGCACTTCACAAGGCGGTTGCGCGCGTACTCTACAAACTTTCGGTGTCGCCTGCGCGGTGTTTTGTACTCCTTGACGGCACGCTTCGCGCACCGGCCATTTTTCAGCTTCAGGAAAGTATTATTGGCGGGGACGAGAACGAGCCACTCATCGCGACTGCCTCCATTGTCGCGAAGGTGTGTCGTGATAGGTATATGACTCTGCTCGGGAAGCGTTTTCCCGAATACGGATTTGAAGAACACAAAGGATATGGCACCCGAAAGCACTATGAGGCACTCCGAAAGTATGGAGTTTGCCCCATTCACCGGCTCTCATTTTTGAAAGGAGTGCACTCAAAGTAAAAGCATAAAGCACAGTACCCAAAAACCCAAACAAAACACAAGAACTCAAACATTCCAAACATTTGTGTTTTGGTAGTCTTCTTTTCGGGGTTTGTTTGGGATTTGGTTTTTGTGATTTTGGATTTTCGCGATGGTAATGCATCAATTTCCAAATTGTATGTAGGAACCCAAGTATTCTTGATTTTTTGTATGAACCGTATATACTAGCGGTTATGGTAGTCCGAATGCGGTCAACGAAATCCCACCGAAATAATAGGCGCTCACACTTTAAGCTTGTGTCGCCCAGTTTTTCCGTGTGTGATTCCTGCAAGAAACCGCGACCCTCGCATAGCGTTTGTCCCCATTGCGGAAAGTACCGCGGTCGGGTTATCGTTGATGTACAGGCAAGGATAGATAAGAAACTCAAGAAGCACGCGGACAAAAAGAAGACAGCGCATTAATTTTCAATTATCAAAGTTCAATTTTCAATCAATTTCTAATTTCTAAATTTAGAAATTAGGGGATTGAAAATTGTTTGAAAATTGGTAATTGAAAATTGATAATTTAATAGCAGTATGGCTAATCGGCACCTTGCAAGGTCAATCGTTCTCCAAACCCTCTACGAGTGGGATTTTAGAAAGTTGCCTGTCGCACAGGCGGCAGTTCTCCTCAAGCGTAATATCGGCGAATTCGCGCCGGGTCTCACCGACTCCGATTTCTTGGACGAACTTCTTTCGCATATTCTTTCCAAACGGGAAGATCTTGACCGCATCATCGGAAAAGCCGCTCCCGATTGGCCGATAGACAAAATATCGCCGATAGACCGCAATGTCCTCCGCCTGGGGCTCTTTGAGCTTTTATTTGCCGACAAGGAAGAAGTGCCGGCGAAGGTGGCTATCAACGAGGCGATTGAGCTTGCGAAGACCTTCGGTGGTGACAACAGTGGTAAGTTCGTGAACGGTGTGCTCGGCTCCATCTACAAAGAGCTCGGCGAGCCCGGCAAGGAAGCTGCTCCCCGCAAGAAAAAGATAGACGTGCCGTTTGAGAAGATGCCGATACAAAATCTTGTCGGCGCGGTGGTGTACGCAAAGGACAAAAAAGATATTTACCTCGCGCTGGTACACGACATCTTCGGACATTGGACGCTTTCCAAAGGGAAGCTCCTTCCCGATGAAGATGTGCACATTGGCGCGGTACGCAAGATTAAGGAAGAAATAAACGCGGACATCACCTTGCAGGAAGAGCTTGGCAAGAACGAATATGTCGCGTCCGATCCCGAACTCGGAAAAATCAGAAAGCAGGTACACTATTTTCTCGCCGAGTCACCGTTTAATCCACTGAAGCTTGAGAAGACGGGAGGACTGGATGATGTGCGATGGTTCAAGCTCGGCGATATCTTGGAGCTGAACTTTTATGAAGATATTTTGCCGATAGTGACGAAAGCAATTAATTTATTACTAAAGAAGTAAAAATAATTATCAATTTTCAATTACCAATTTTCATTGAATGATCAATGCTTGAATTTTCAACATTGAAACATTTCTGGTTTTGATTGAAAATTGAGAATTGTAAATTGAAAATTCCTTAACTATGGATTTTTCAGCATTTGAAAAGAAAATTGATACTACCTTCAAGAACAAGGACCTTCTTCGTACTGCTTTCACGCACCGTTCGTATTTAAACGAGAACCGAAAAAGCGGAATGGAGCACAATGAGCGTCTGGAGTTTCTCGGTGACGCGGTACTTGAACTTATCGTGACCGAATATCTGTATGCGAAGTACCCGGAAAAAAATGAAGGTGACCTCACCTCCTATCGTTCCGCGCTCGTGAACGCCGTGACACTCGCCGGTGTCGCCGAGAAACTCGGTATGAATGATTTCCTGTTGCTCTCTCGTGGAGAAACAAAAGACACGGGACGCGCGCGCCAGGTTATTCTCGCGAATACGATTGAAGCGTTCATCGGCGCGCTCTATCTTGATGGGGGGTACGAGACAACCAAGCTTTTTGTGAGCAAACATATTTTCAAACTCATTGACGATATTGTACACAAGAAAATGTGGCTTGACGCAAAAAGTCATTTTCAGGAAAAGGCGCAGGAGATTGTCGGCGTGACCCCGTCTTATATCACGGTCAGTGCCGCGGGACCCGACCATGACAAGCAGTTCACGGTCGCGGTCTTCCTCGGCAAAGAAAAAGTCGCCGAAGGAGAAGGGAAGTCCAAGCAGGAGGCCGAACAACAAGCCGCCAAACTCGGTTTGGGAGCCAAAAACTGGGAATAGTTTCCGCGGGTCAATTGGCAGATAAACTTGTCCAGATAATTATACCAAGTAGTGCTTATCGGTGTTACTTGGTATAATTTGTACATGGTGATATCTCTGCAACGAGACAGGAAAAAGAAGAAGGGAGCGAAACGAATCTATAGCCCGACAAAAATGAAGATTCTTTTGCTACTTCAGGCTGGTGTTGCACTTTCCTTTGCTAGCACGCTTCCGAAACAGTTTCGTATTTTGGGAGAACTTGCTGATGAGTGGAAAGATGTTGAGCGTACATACCTCTCGCGAATTATCCGTGAGTTCTACACCGACCGTTTAGTTTCCATGACCGAAAATGAGGATGGTACGATAACGGCTGTATTAACCGAAAAAGGGAAGAAGCGCGTTATCACATTCAATTTCAGCAGAATGGAAGTCAAGGTTCCCGAAGTGTGGGATGGGCTCTGGCACATGGTGATCTTTGATATCCCCGAGAAGTACAAGACCGCTCGCCTTTCTCTCCGCGACAAACTTCTTACCCTCGGTTTTTTCCAATGTCAAAAGTCGGTCTACCTACATCCATTCTCGTGCGAGGACGAAGTCGATTTCATCTCAAACTTTCTTGAAGTAGGGCGCTATGTGCGATACGGTGTTATGACACACATTACCAATGAAGCCGAGCTCCTTCTTCGGTTCAATCTCAAAAAGCCTATCTAGCGCTCATTCGCTAATTACTCCAAGTAGCGCCTATCGGCGCTACTTGGTACGTTGTGTAGGGGTGAGATGTGTGGTACGGTGTGAAATGGTGAAGCGGGCGGCGGATGTCGTTTGCATTAGTTCACCACAACAAAATCGGCCGTAGTAAGCCATTCCCAAAAGGATAAATTATGAAAAAATACAGCGTTGCCGTAAGTCCAGGTCTTGAACATCACCGTAAAGAAATTCTGGTCAGACAGAAAATGAAAGCTATTTTTGCGCTGCCCCACTGGATTTTTGAAACTGTGGAGGGTTTCGCGACCGACCAACGGCAGTTTGAAGTTTCTGGGGGGTGTTGGAAAGACGTTCTGAAAGTTTTACAGATGCAAAAAGGTCTCAATCCTCAGACGTTTGTGCAGGCCACCAGAATGACTTTTTTTCTGGATTTTCTGGGCCATGCGAATAAACTTAGCGGCTATTCTGTACAGGTTGCGTTTATGTGGCCAGGTCGCAATAGCAGGCCCTTTTCGTTCACGATATTTTTTGACCCTGACGGTAACTATACCTCTATTTTTCGTGACTAGGGGTAAAGGTTTTCTGATGGCTATCTCGAGGCGCTGGTCCCACCGGCGCTTTTTTTATTGTTCTGAAAAAGCTATACTTTACCTGTGTTTTTCATGGACCTGGATAAATCCCTCCGGCCGAAGACGGCAGTGCTCCCTTTTACAAAGGGAGAATAAGTCAACATGTACCTAAAAAGCCTTGAACTCATCGGTTTTAAATCATTCGCCAAAAAGACCGAACTCTCTTTCAACACGCCCATTACCTCCATCGTGGGGCCAAACGGAAGCGGGAAGAGCAACACTGCCGAGGCGTTTCGTTTTGTGCTGGGAGAACAGTCCATCAAGAGCATGCGCGGCAAGCGCACCGAGGACCTCATTTGGAACGGCTCAACGGAGATGAGCCGTTCCAATCGCGCGTCGGTGAAGCTCCTGTTTGATAACCGAAAACGGCTTTTAAATCTTGATGTTGATGAGGTGACGATTGAGCGCGTCATTTATCGCGACTCGGGAAGTGAGTACTTGGTGAATGGTTCTCCTGTTCGGCTTCGCGACATTGTGGAGCTCCTCGCGGGAGCGCATATTGGTGCGTCGGGACATCACATCATTTCGCAGGGTGAAGCGGATAGGATACTGAACGCCAACATGCGCGAGCGTCGGGAAATGATTGAGGACGCGCTCGGGCTCAAAATCTTTGAGTGGAAGCGTGAAGAATCGGAACGGAAGCTCTTAAAAACGGAGGAAAATATGAAGCAGGTCGGCTCGCTTCGTCGGGAAATCGCGCCGCATATCGCCTTTCTCAAAAAGCAGGTGGAGAAGGTGGAAAAGACCAAACTGCTCAAGGAAGAACTCCGCTCGCTTTACGCGGAGTATTTGAAACGCGAGCATACCTATCTTACGCACACCAAACAAAAAATAGCCGATGAAGAACGAGCGCCGAAAGCGGAACTTGCCGACCTGGAACAGAAACTTTCCGCGTCAAAGAAAATCCTTGAAGAAACACACGGCGCGGACGCAAAGACCAAAGCGGTTATTGCGGTGGAGGAGCGTTTGAACGGCCTCCGCAGGGAGCGAGAAAGCCTCTCGCGCGACATTGGACGGCTTGAAGGTGAGATAGCCTCCGCCGAGCGAATGAAGAGCGCGACAGAATTAGCTAAGGTGAGCGAGGCGCTTATTCCCATCTCCGAAGTGGAGTCCATCGCGAGGGAGGTGGAACAGGCAGTTACGAGCGAAGACACGGGTCTCCTGAAACGGGCGCTTGAAACGGTGAAAAAAGCGCTTGGCGGACTTTTGGATAAATATCGCCAGAAGAAAAATCCGAGCATAGAGGGTTTTGAGCGTGAGATTGTCGGACTCCGCGAAAAGAAGCAGGTTGCGGAAAAGAAACTCGCCGACATTCAGCACGTCGAGCGAAAGGTCGCAGAGGACGAGAAGAAACTCCGGCTGGATATTGAGAAGGAAAAGGACTCAAGTCGGGACGCGGAAAAGGAAGTCTTTCGCATTATGGCCCGCCAAAACGAGCTTCATGGGGTGCTGAATGCGCTTCGGGTGAGGCTTTCCGAGCTTCTCCATCTGGAAGGGGATTTCAAACGTGAACTTACCGAAGGGATACTTCTCGTAGGGAGAGAACTTATGGAGTATGAGAAAGTGGAAATAAAAGACGAAGCTGGTGCAGTCCTAAATCTTCAGACGAGTACGTCTGAAGATCGGATAAAACAAGAGGAGCGTCGCCGAAAAGTGGAGAAGCTTAAAATTCGGATTGAAGATGCGGGTGGGGGAAGCGGAGCGGAAGTGCTGAAGGAGTTTGAGGAAGCGACGGAACGAGATGGGTTTCTCGCGCACGAGCTCGCCGACCTTGAGAAGAGCGCCGAAACACTTCGGGAGCTTATCACCGAGCTCTCATTGAAGCTCGACGAGGAGTTCCGCGAGGGTATTCTAAAGATAAACAAAGAATTCCAGAGTTATTTCTCTCTTATGTTTGGCGGAGGTTCGGCAAAACTTTCGGTCGCAAAGCCCGAAAAGAAAGTACGGCGAGAAATGGATGATCTTCTCGCGAGTGAGGAAGGAGTAACGATACCCGAAGACACCGAAAAGGAAGCAGGTATAGACATTGAGGTGAACCTCCCGCGCAAGAAAATAAAGGCGCTGATGATGCTCTCGGGTGGTGAGCGCGCGCTGACTTCCATCGCGCTCCTCTTCGCGATGTCGCAGGTAAAACCCCCGCCGTTTATCATTCTTGATGAAACGGACGCCGCACTCGACGAGGCAAACTCCAAGAAATACGGGGATATGGTGGAAAATCTCTCCAAACATTCACAGCTCATTCTCATCACTCACAACCGCGAAACGATGTCCCGCGCCGGCGTTATCTACGGCGTCACGATGGATAAGAGCGGCATCTCCAAGCTTCTCTCTATCGCGTTTGACGAAGCGTTGGCGGTGGCGAAGTGACACAAAACAAGGAGCGGAGCGACTATGTTTTGTGTCATCCCGCACGTGATGCGGGATCCAGTCTGGATTCCCGTTTCCACGAGAATGACAAGACCAACATGAATTATCACTACGCCTATCTTCTCGGGATTGACCTGCTGATGTTTTTGCCGGCGTTTCTTCTACTTTTCTTTTGGCGGAGTGACCTGCGGAGAGAAATGTGTATTGCGGGACTCGTGTTCGGCATCGTCGCGTTTTTGAGCGAGCCGATCTTCATCCTGCACTATTGGCATCCCGAATATATTTTTCCCCTCTCCTACGCCGGGATACCCCTCGGTTCTTTTGAGGACTTTCTCTACGGATTTCTCAAGGGGGGGATTGCGGCAGTCATATACGAGGTGCTGTTTGCGAAGAGCTTCGCGCGAAAGAAGAATCGAGAACATCAGTGGAAGCACATGATACTTCCGATATATGCCGTGGGCGTAGCACTATTTGTTTTACCGATAGTTTTGTGGGCGTGGAACCCCATCTACACCAGCGCCCTTTCGAGCGTGGTGATACTCGTACCGCTGGCACTGTATCGCTCCGATCTTCTTTCCGAAGCGTTTACAAGTGGCTTTCTCGTCGTGCTTCTCACCTTTGTGGGGTATCAAATTCTTCTCGTATTCTTTCCCGGCGTTATAGAAGCCTGGTGGAGGCTCGAAAATCTGTCAGGAATCATGATATCCGGCATCCCTATTGAGGAAATGCTTGAATCGTTTGTCGTCGGCTTCTTCGGCGGGCCGTTCTATGAGTTCTTCAAGGGTCTTCGGCTCAAAAAGTATATCGGTGTCAGGGATATAAAAACCGCGTTCCGGTAAAGGAACGCGATTGCGTGGGATGTGGGGGATGTCAGTCGTCCAGCGCTTCAAAAGCGTCGGCGGGGAAAGCGCTCATCTTTCCCGCGAGATTAAGGAGTGGCTCCCGTGTCCCATCGTCTTCAAACTGAAGCTCCACGGTGCAGACTGTCCCTGTCTCAATGGTAATCCCGTTGTTAATGCTTGTAACTCTTCGCTTCGCGCTGATGTGCGTGCCTGGTTGAAATATCTGCAGTGTACTCATAGAAAAGTGGGGTTGAGATTGCGGTTGTAGAAACTTACTCTATCCTAGCTAACCGTTTTTCTTTGTCAAAAATTACACGAGCTTGTAGTCCAGCGTTTTTCGCTCCACGTCGGCGCCGACAACCTTGAAACGCACTTTGTCGCCGAGTGAAAATCGCTTTTTGGTGCGTTCACCAACGACCGAGTAGGTTTTTTCTTCAAGCACAAAGTAGTCGCCCGAAAGGTCGCGTAGCTTTACCATGCCCTCCGAGCGAGTGTCTTTTTCCTCCACGTAGATACCCCACTCGGTGACACCCGAGATGATACCAGCAAACTCCTTTCCCATTCGTTTTTCCATGTATTCAACTTGCTTGAGCTTTATAGACTCGCGCTCGGCCTCCGCGGCGGAGATTTCACGCTTGGTAGCATCAGCCGCCATTCTTTCAAGCTGTGCCATTTTTTGCGGGTCCACCTTGTGTTGTTCCAAAATAGAGAAAAGAGAGCGGTGGACGAGAAGGTCAGGATAGCGGCGGATGGGGGAGGTGAAATGCGTGTAGTATTCAAACGCTAGACCGAAATGTCCGATGTTCATGGTCGAGTACACGGCCTTCGCCATGCTTCGTATCGCCGCGGTCTTGATGAGTGATTCCGAGGCGTGACCCTCAATCGCGTTGAAAAGTGCCTGCAAATCTTTTCCGCTCACACTGCCGTCTTTCTGCACCGAAAGGTCGTGTCCGAGCGCGCGCACAAAGATGCCGAGCTGTTCCAGCTTTTCGCGGTTTGGCTCGTCGTGTGTACGATAGATGAACTGGAGTTTTCCGCCCGCCTTCACGGCGGTCTTTGAAAAGTGGTGCGCGACTTCGCGGTTGGCGAGGAGCATAAACTCTTCAATCAGCTTGTGCGTATCCAGACGCTTCTTTTTGAAGACGCGAATCGGGTGGCCGGTCGCATCCAGTTCAAAGGCGACTTCGTCCTGTTCAAAATCAATCGCGCCCTGCTTTGTTTTCTCCGCGCGCAGTTTCTTCGCGATAGCGTTTAAGGTCCGCAGTTCTTCCGCAAGCACACCGCCATTGTCTATGGATTCCTGCGCCGTTTCGTAGGTGAAGCGCATTTGCGAATGTATGACGCCCTTGCCGAACCATCGGCTATGAATATGTCCTTTTTCGTCCATTTCAAAGAGTGCCGAGAAGGCGAGTCGGTCTACATCGGGATTCAGTGAACAAAGGTCGTTTGAAAGCGCGTGGGGAAGCATCGGGATAGTTCGGTCCACTAGGTACACCGAGGTGCCTCGTGCGCGCGCCTCGCGGTCAAGTGCGGTTCCTTCACGGACATAGTGGGAGACGTCGGCGATATGAATCCCGATCTCGTACAGGCGCGTCCCCTTTGGGATTTGGTGCTTGTGATTTGTGATTTCGCGAAGCGATAACGCATCATCAAAATCTTTAGCGTTTGCAGGGTCAATGGTGAAAAGGGTAGTGGTGCGAAAGTCTCGCCTTTTTCGGACTTCGGAGTCCGGAATTGGCGAGCCCTGAACTTGATTCAGGGCCCTCGCCTCCTCGGCAATTTTTTCCGCTTCCGCTTCAACCTCACGCGGGAAAGCACTCTCAAACCCTCGTTCAAGAATGATGGATTCCATTTCCACCTCGTGCTCGCCTTTTTTTCCAAGAACTTTGATGATGTCGCCTATGGGTTCACCGCTGTCCTTCCACTCTTTTATTTCTGCGAGCGCTTTGTATCCCTTTTGCGCCTCTTTCGGTGGCCGAGGAATGACTATCTTTGCGTACATTCGAAAGTCATCGGGGGCAAGGACCAGCTTTGTTCCACTCTCCTCAATGGTGCCGACAAAGCGCATTTTGGCGCGTGTGATAACACGTAGTACCTTTCCGGTGCGTCTCCCCTTTACCTTCTCCTTAAGCACCTCCACCTCTACTTCGTCACGGTTAAGCGCGGTATGGAGATGTGGCGTTTCAATCATCACGTCCTCGTCTTTGTTTCCACGGCTCTTTTTAGGGACACTCGTAGCGGGGGAGATAAAGCCAACGGCGCGCGAATTCACGCTAAGTACCCCCACAATTGTGGAGTTAGAGCGCTTTTCCTGTGGTTGCTTGGGAGAATGTCTGTTTTTCACGCAGTCACTATAACACAGAAGGACGAATTATGAAGTATGAATTATGAAATAAAAAAGTGGGCCTTCACTGCGAAGACCCACCCGGCGTTAAGTGTGCGATGTGTAAACCCTTATAGCCCCTGCTTCTTGAGAGCTTGATGTTGGGCAAATACGGTCGCCATGACAATCGCACACAGGACAGGATTGAGCGGAACGCTCACGGGCCGGTTCTTGATGGCGGAAAGAACTTGGGTCAGATTTCCAAGGTCCTCAATCAAGGCTTTCACTCTCTGGTAGTTGGGGCAGGTTCCCTCGGTTAACTTTCCAAGCTCCTCTTGGTAGTACGCAAGCACCTTTCGCTGGTTTTCACACGCGATTTCCAGTGCCTGTTCCGGAGTTTGGTACGTATTTTCTCCCCTCATAATGCTAATCATTCCGGCTAGAACCCCCTCAAAATATTTGTAGTATCTTTGAGGAGACAGTGTTGGTGTGGCGGTCGGGGCGGAGGTCGGCATAGTTTTCCTTTCAAGAGTTTTTTGTTTTGGTGAGAGTGTCCCTTTTTTCCCGTCCGTGAGAGTACCATAGGTATTGAAACTTGTCCATTTATCTTGCATGCATGGTCAGGTTTTCTTTCACACGTATGGTATGGGTACGGTGCTTTTGACTTTTTTAGGATTGTTGATATGATGGCGCCATGTTAAAGATTAGATTACAGCGAGTGGCGCGCAAGCACATCCCGATTTTCCGGGTGGTTTTGACCGACTCCAAAAACTCCACCAAGAGCGGTAAGTTCCACGAAGTGCTCGGCACCTACAACCTTATGACCGACGAGAAGAAGGTGGACGCCGAACGCATCAAATATTGGATTTCAAAGGGGGCACAGCCGTCGGGTACGGTGCACAACTACCTCGTTCACGAGCGAATTATTCCGGGAAAGAAAATAAACGTACTTCCGAGACGGACTCCCATTAAGCCCGCCCCGACCGAAGCGTCGGGGAAGGAAGTAGCCCCTGCTTCGCCACAGGCTACACAGGGCGAGCCCGTAGCCGAAGCGCCAAAAGCGTAAGAAACTCTACAAACAACCCGCATCTGCGGGTTGTTTTCGTGTGGACTGGTATTTGGAAGTATGGTACCCTTTTTAGTGACAGTAAACCCAGTAAGTCTGGGCAAATCTGCACGGTCGAAATTTCTTTAAGAAGATTAGTAAAAGATACCCTACTACCAAGCTAGCTTGGTACGGGGCACCAGAACATGGCACAGGAAAGTGATGTTGCATTTCTTGAGTACGTCGTGAAGGCGCTCGTAGACGCTCCGGATGAGGTCAAAATCGTTAGAACCGTTGACGAGATGGGAGTTCTTCTCACGCTCTCAATTAGCCCCGTTGATATGGGCAAAGTTATCGGTCGCTCGGGCAATACCGCCAAAGCTATCCGAACGCTCCTCCGCGTCGTCGGTATGAAGAACAACGCGCGCGTAAACCTCAAAATCAACGAACCCGAAGGCGGAATGCGCCCCGAACGTTCCACGACAAAGAGTGTTGACGAGGCGATGGAAGACCTGAAGATTTAAGTGAGGCACTAGGCACTAGGAAACTAGGCTCTAGGAAAAAAACAAAACCGCCCCGACTGACGTCGGGGCGGTTTTGTGTTTACACGTTGCATTTTGTGGGGGGATGATGTAGGTTATTCGCAACGAAAGGTTCTTATGACAACAATGAAAAAGCAGTTTGTTCGCGCGGAAATTGACGACTATCCAGAGATTGCCAGAGCCGCCCGGAGCGACACCTTCGGCTTCGTTGGCCTCAAGGAAGCGCAAGACTTTGAGGCGGTTCAGCAGTTTCGGAACAGAGTTGAAAAGGTATTTCAGTTGCTTGATAAAAAGATGACCACTTTGTGTGGGGATGGTGAGCTAATCCTCATTGAGTGGGCGACCCGAATGCAGTTGGTCAGGACTAATCTGGATAGACTGGACCGATCACTCGCATTCAAGAGCAAGCGCCAGTTCAACTGGGATGAAGTCCTCCAGGCGATGGGGTTACTCAACGCCCTTCGTGTGGCCACCGAGCAAACCGTCTCGCTGAACGAAGAAATACGTTAATTATGCTCACGTTCTCGTGCCGCTTCAACTGGTTTTTCTTTACCCTCGCGTACTGGTGGGTGTCGCTCGTCGCCTTTGTGAAAGGCGAGCACAAAGCGTTTTTGTACGCCAAATCGCGCATCACGAAACAGGACTGGGTCCCGCCCCCGCTTTGCAAGACCCCCGTCATTGTCCGCGGGTCACACGGACAGGAAACATCCTACGACGCACTACAACCCTTAACCCGGGCCGTTCTCCCACGAACGGCCCGATTTTTTAGGCGGGACCGTTTCCCTTTTTCTTGACAATGGGCAAACTAAACGTAGTGTGTAGTGGAATTCAGTCAAACCTTTACGAAAGAGATTCCGTTTATGCACATTATCATTGCTGGTTGCGGTAAATTGGCAGATGCGATTTTTTCCGCCTGTCAGGATGCTCAAGTGAGTTGTGCCCATTTTGACTCGCAAGCTTCGCGAGTCGCATGTGCGGTAGGCATTCATGCGGGGAGTGGCCGACAACTTAAAGAGTTCCATACCTATTGCGCAGACCGCTGTGTGCCGATTATCCAAGCTTCTACAGGGCAGAAAATGCCCGAGCCTGTGCGGACGATCATTATTGATGCGCCTAATCTCGCTCTCCCGATCGTCTATCTCATGGGACTTGTGAAAGATATGCACTCTCGCTTTGCTATCCTTGGCACACCGAAGGTGAACGTTCGCGAGTCGCACCAGAAAAGCAAGAAGTCTGTTCCAGGCACTGCGGTGAAGTTTGCGGAGGCGGTCAAGTTGCCTCCCGAAGCCATCGTGTCGGTGCGCAACCCCGCTGAGCAACGCGCACTGGGTATTCCGGAGGAGCACCTCGGTCGTCATGGATTCCATTGGATCTCTTGGGCCTTCCCAAACCTGAAAGTCGAACTACGCACTGAGGTTCACGGCCTTCAGCCGTATGCCTTGGGGGCACTTATTCTTGCGGAAGACGCACTCGGCAAGATGGCTGTCCTGGACTCGGGAGTATATCCCGTCTGTGTCTAACGCTCCACGTTTTCCATCGGGCCGTTCTCCCACGAACGGCCCGATTTTTTCGCCTCTTTCTTGTCTTTCTTATTCGTATTCATTAGTATCATTAGTACCATTCGTATATTGGTATCATATTTATGACTTTCCACATCATAACCCTTTTCCCCCACGCCTTTGACTCCTACCTCGGGGAGTCCATTTTGAAACGTGCCATTGAAGACAAAAAAATAGCGGTGAAGTTTTACAACCCCCGTGACTTTGCCGAAAATAAATGGAAACGCATTGACCGCGCGCCGTACGGTGGCGGTCCGGGAATGGTCATTCAAGCCGAACCAGTTATTAAAGCTATTGAACACGCCTATACTGATATTCTCAAGAATAACAGAATAGGGCATTTTAAACAGCTAAAAGCTAACACCTATAAGCTAAAAGCTCCCATCATCTGGCTCTCGCCATCCGGAAAGCAATTTACGAATGAAGGTGGGGTGAAGTATACAAAGCACAAGGACATCATCATTATCTGTGGACGATATGAGGGGATAGACGCGCGCGTAAAAAAAGCAGTTAACACGATGCGAATGACACAAATAGGAGAACGAATGACACGAATAAAATTGGAGGAAGTATCGGTGGGCCCGTTTGTGCTTACCGGTGGGGAACTTCCCGCGATGCTGATGATTGATGTCATCGCTCGTCAGGTAGAAGGCGTGCTCGGCGACTTCAATTCGCGCGAGGAAACTCGTATTGCCAGTCCCGATGTCTACACCCGTCCCGAGATTTTTGAATACAACGGCAAGAAACTCCGCGTCCCAAAGGTGCTCCTCTCCGGACACCAAGCAAAAATAGACGAGTGGAAATTAAAGCAGAAAAAGTAGTAGTGGATTCAGAGTAAGTAGGTCTTGAATTGTAGCTCAAATTGGAAGCATAGAAAGTTAGGAGTATACACATATCCACAGTGTACCGATAACAGCGGTCGCTGTTATCGGTTACAATGATAGGAATGAAGAAACATAAAATTATCGCGCAGAAGATTGTTGGGCAGAAGAAGAAAAATGAAAGAAATGCACGACTTGCAACGATACAAAAAGCCGTACTCTTTGCCCTTGGTATTGCGGGCGGATTAACGATGGCGTTGGTCGCACCAAACGCTTTGCAGGTATTTGAGCAATTCGGATGGATAAAACCACGACAGGGGAAGCGCACTACAATTCGTCGTTCAATACTCCGCCTAGAGCGTGCAGGACTTGTCCGAAGGGATGAGCATAATTTTATTGTCTTAACTAAAAAAGGTGAGAGCAGACTCGCAGAGTTGGAACGAATGAATTATGAGCTTCCTCATCCCGCAAAATGGGATGGGAAGTGGAGAGTTGTCAGCTTTGACATCAAGGAAAAACGAAAAAGAGTTCGCGAACTTCTCCGGACAACACTTCAGTCAATAGGTTTTGTACATTTACACCATAGCGTGTGGGTGTACCCTCATGACTGTGAAGACTTCCTCTCGCTTCTTAAAGCGGACTATCATATCGGAGTTGAGATTCTTTATATTATTGCAGACTATATTGAAAATGACGGGTGGTTACGGAGACACTTTGGCTTAGCGGATTAACGAGTGGAGGGAAGGGAAGTTTGCACCCCTCTACTCCGGAGAGCTCTTAAAATTTCTCAACTCATTACCATGTACCGATAACAGCGACCGCTGTTATCGGTACATGTGGTTGGTAGAGATTGAGGGTGATAATAAAATATGGGCGGTAAATATGAACGATGAAAAAAGAAAATCAGATACCTCCTACCAGCCTTGCTTTTTTAGAGCCATAAAGTAGAGTGTATTTTGAGTGAAGGTTGCCTGACCGACTCTCACAGGCCGCAAAGGTCGGGTTCTCACCTGTCAGTAGCCTCGCTGAACAAGTTGAGCAGTAAAAAGGGCTTACGCTCCGAGATACGACATCCCGGAGAAGAGAATCGAACGTCGTAGAGTGCACACCTGCCACGTGATGTATTCCCCCGCGCCTGAAAACGCGGGGTTTTTTTTAAATTCTAAAATTAACGAGGGCGCTTCCCGCCGATGAGGCCGAAGGCGACGAGGGCGAGAAGGATAAGCGCGAGAGCGAGGATGAGTGCTTGCACGGCGCCGTAATGTTGCCAGATATAGCCACCGCCCACTCCCGAAATGAGGAGACCGAGTCCGATGGCGGAGTTGAGGAGGCCGTAGGCATTACCTCGTTCGGACTCAAGCGTGAGGCGCGCGGCGAAGGAACGCTGGATACCGTCGGTAAACGCGTTTCCAACGCCAAGAATGAAAAAGCCAATCGCGAGTGCAACGAGCGTGTGGTCGTAAATCATCAGCACATAGCCGAGCGCGATGAGGAGGTATCCGCCGAGAATTACGGGGCGGTCGCCCACTTTGTCGGAAAGTCGTCCCGCGTAGTAGGAGAACGCGGTGTAGGAAAGGCTGAAGAAAAGATAGAAGAGCGGAATGTAGCTTGATTCCAGTCCAAGGTCTTGGGTGCGCAGGAGAAGGAGCGCGATGGGAATGTTCGCGATGGAAAGAATAAAAATAATCAGGAGAAACTGTTTAAACTCTTTCGTGTGCGTCCGAAGCTTCAAGCTGATAGACTCTTTGCGCAGATGCATGGCGCGAACCTCGTTTATAAATACAAAGGAAAAGAGTGCGAGTACCCCAAAAAAGAAAGCGGTAAGGAAAACGGTATTGAACGCTCCCGGAAACAGCGTAAGAATAAGGAACGCGATAAGCGGGCCCAGTATGGCACCGGCAGAATCCATCGCACGGTGAAAGCCGAATGAGCGACCAACGGTCGCGCTGTCACTTGAAAGAGAGAGAAGCGCGTCGCGCGGTGCTTCGCGGATACCTTTACCGATTCGGTCCACAATGCGAATGCCAAGTACATGACCGGCGACACTTGAAACGAGATAGAACGGGCGAGTCGCCACGGAGAGCATATAGCCGAGGAGGGCAAGCTTCTTTCTCTGCTGTGTTCGGTCGGAGAATCGTCCCGCAAAGACTTTGGCGAGATTTGAGAGGCCGTCCGCGACTCCCTCTATGAAGCCAAGCGAGGCGGCGCCAGACTTTAGCACCGAACTGAAGAAAGCGGGGAAGACAGAGACGATCATTTCATTGGAGCAGTCGTTGAAGAAGGACACCAGTCCCATGAAAAACACATTTTTCTCCACGCCAAATAATTTTTTCATATAATACGATTTATCTTTATTAGGACTTACGCATTTTTTGTCATTCCCGTGAAAATGGGAATCCAGAGTATGCGGTAAAGGACTGGATTCTAGCCTCCGCTGGAATGACAGAAGGAAAATAAGGACAATTCGATAACGTGCGTAAATCCTATTTATGAATAGCTACTATTGTATCGCCGAAGACTTCCTTTAGCTATTCACACGGCTCCACCCTGCCGAACTTGTTGACGTAGTACAGAAGTATGCTACGTTGTGTCTAGCCTTGTTTTTTAAAATAGCCGCGTGGCCCTAGGAACAAGCAAAATCCTATACAGCCGTCATGAGACGGCAAGGAGAAAATCATGCAGATTATTCCAGTTGCACCTCAAATATACAGATTGCGATTCGACCCCGAGCGATTCCCGAACATTCCCAAAGAGTTTGAGGAGTGGGGATGGCATTCCCTTAACGAATTGACTGATTGTGCCAACAGGTACATTCGTGGTTTTTGGAATCCCATGTCGCGCGCCCTTTGGTGGGGAAGTAAGGAAGCTTTTCGCGAAATAACACTTGTTGAGGCGTTCGCTTTGGTCAACGGCTTTCGACCGGAGTCACCGGGAACGACTGGTCTTTTTTGGGCAAAGCCCGCTCTCTCGTGGGTAAGCATAAACTCCGACACTTATGCTGCCGACTCCGTCCCTGTGGGAAGTAACTTCAACAAAGCCATCAATTCCTCTCGTTGCTTCGTTCCAGCGGCTTTTGGCATCAAAGTGATGGAGCTTCTTGGACGGAAAATCGTTAAAGTCGCACTTGACCACCAAAACCCCGAAGGGAGACTCTTGGGAGTTGAGCTCGGTGAACGAACTTCGGTAACACTTGAGAAGTCGTTCATCCGAAAACTTTGAGAAAGTGTTCAATTCGAGCCTGTGCCACATACGATTGTGGACAGGCTCTTTTATATGTACACACAGCATCCTCCTTTTAGGACTTACGCATTTGGTGTCATCCGCCCGGATGAATCCATTCGGACGGGTTCCCGTGGAAAAGGGAATCCAGAGCCTAAAAAACAACTAGATACTGGATTCCTGCCTTCCCGCCTCCGCTAGAAGCTACGGACGGGCACGGCGCGGGAATGACAGAGAAGGAGATGCACCCCACCTTTGATTCCTCCCCTCTAAAGAGGGGAGGAGGAAGACAAAAAGTGACCTGTGGATAACCCTATTGACAAAAAAGGGGCTTTAGAGTAGACTCCTTTGCACCTGCGGAAAGAGTGAGTTCCGTCCCTGCGGGCAAGGATTTTAAAGGCGCTGTCCTATAATATCTTGCTAAGCATCAACTAGTAACCTACTCAACAAAGAAAGACCCAATCAATTGAGGGCCTTTTTCTTTTTGTGTACTTTACGCGTGTTTTTCGTAAGTAGAGTTAGAGAGGGGTACAAACGTTTTTTTATTTACTCATTTAATCGTCAACGTCATGGGTAATCAATCACCGCAGGTACAGAGCACCGGAGCGCGACCGAAGAAGCATTTCGGCGCGTATAAGGAACCGCTCACTACGCTTCCAAACCTCGTGGAACCGCAGGTTGAGTCGTTTAAATGGCTTCTTGAGACCGGACTCAAGGAAGTGTTTTCCGAGTTTTCGTCCATCAAGGACTACTCCGGAAAAAAGTTCGAATTGGACTTTACCGGCTTCAAACTCCAGGAACCGAAGTACGACGAATTTTACGCCAAGAACAACAAGCTCTCATATGAGGCGCCCCTCAAGGTAACGGTTCGTCTCAAGAACAAAATTGTCGGCTCTGTGAAGGAGCAGGAAATCTTCATGACGGATTTCCCGCTTCAGACACAGCACGGCACCTTTATTATTTCCGGTATTGAACGCGTCATCGTTCCCCAGCTCGCGCGTTCGTTCGGAGTGTTCTTCACTTCCGAAGAAATAAAAGGACGCAAGTATTTTGGCGCCAAAATCATTCCGGCTCGTGGCGCGTGGATTGAAATTGAAACCGACGTGGACGGCGCGCTTTTTGTGCGCATTGACCGCAAGAGGAAGTTCGCCGTGACCTCACTTCTGCGCGTACTCGCGCAGACCAGAGTGGCGAAGGGCGAACCGAAGCCGAAGGACACGTTTGGTGAGAAGGAAATGTTTGAGCTCTTCAAGTACAACCCCGCCGGTGAGGCACATCTCAAGGCGACCATTGCGAAGGACCACGCCAAGACGACCGATGAGGCTTTCATTGAAATCCACAAACGTCTTCGCGACGGTGAAATCGGTAGCGTGGACAACGCCAAGGAGTTTATCTTTTCTATTTTTGAAGCCGAGCGCTATGACCTCTCCAAGGTGGGACGTTTCCGTTTCAACAAGCGCTTTGAGAAAGCAATGGACGAAAAGGAGCTTGACCGCCGAACGATTTCGCTTGCCGACGTCGTGACTATTGTGTCCAATGTCATTACCCTCAACAACACGGCGGACGCGAAAGAGGATGATATTGACCACTTGGGTTCTCGCCGTGTTCGTTTTGTCGGTGAACTCTTCCAGCAAAAGATTCGCGTCGGTATGGCGCAAATCAAGCGCAACGTCCAGGACCGTATGTCCACCGTGGAAAGCGATGTTACGCTTCCGGTGAACTTCATTTCTCCGAAACCCCTCCAGGCACGTATCAAAGAATTTTTCACGACGAACCAACTCTCGCAGTTTATGCAACAGGAGAACATTCTCTCCGAGCTTGAACACTTGCGCACCCTCTCGGCCCTCGGCCCCGGAGGTCTCACGCGTGAGCGCGCCGGCTTTGAGGTGCGCGACGTGCATCCGTCTCACTACGGGCGCCTTTGTCCCATTCATACGCCCGAAGGTCCGAACATTGGTCTCATCTTGCGCCTTTCCACCTACGCTCGTCTCAACAATTTCGGGATGATTGAAACGCCGTACGTGAAGGTCAAGAACGGTAAAATCACAAAGGAAGTGCAGTACCTCAACGCGCTTGAAGAAGAAAACTTTAAGATTGCGCACGCGGCCACGAAGTACGACAAAGACGGAAACATTCTTTCGGAAGAAGTGGAGGTGCGTCTCAACGGAAAGCCCGAACTCGTGAAGCGAGAGGATGTGGACTATATGGACGTCGCGACCAACCAGGCGTTTTCCATCGCGACCTCTATGATTCCGTTCCTCAACCACGACGACGCGAACCGAGCGCTCATGGGTTCAAACATGCAGAAACAAGCGACCCCGTGTCTCATTCCCGAGGCACCGCTCGTCGCAACCGGTATTGAAGAGAGCGCGGCCCGCGATACGGGACGCCTTATTATTGCGGAAGAAGACGGCACGATTACCCACGTTGACGCACGCAAAATTACGCTCAAAAACGGAAAGGGAAAGGAAAAAGAATATCCGCTCGTCAACTTCTCCCGAACCAACGGCTTTACCTCGTTCCACCAGCGCCCGACGACGACCCTTGGCGACAAAGTGAAGCGCGGTGACGTGCTTGCCGATACGTCCTCAAGTGACGCGGGACAGATGGCGCTTGGACAAAACATCCTTATCGCCTTTATGTCTTGGTCAGGTTCAAACTACGAAGACGCTATTATTATTTCCGAGCGTCTCGTGAAGGACAGTAGGTTCACCAGCGTGCACATTGAAGAGTTTGTTATCAATGTGCGCGATACAAAGCTTGGACCCGAGATTACCACCCACGATATTCCAAACGTCGGCGAAAGCAAACTCAAGAACCTGGATGAAGACGGTGTGGTGCGCATCGGCGCGGAGGTTCGCCCGGGCGACATTCTCGTCGGCAAAATTACTCCGAAAGGCGAGACCCAGCTCACTCCGGAAGAACGCCTCCTTCGCTCACTCTTCGGTGAGAAGGCGCGCGATGTGAAGGATACGTCAAAGCGCATGGAGAACGGAAAGCGCGGACGCATTATCGGTGTGAAAGTATTTTCGCGCGAGAAGGGCGACAAACTTGAATCGGGTATCATAAAGCGCATTCATATTGAAGTCGCGGAACTGCGCGCGGCCTCCGTCGGTGACAAGCTTGCCGGACGACACGGAAACAAAGGTGTTATTTCCAAAGTGCTTCCTGAAGAGGATATGCCGTATATGGCGGACGGACGACCGGTGGATATGATTCTCACTCCACTCGGCGTGCCGAGTCGTATGAACCTCGGTCAAATTCTTGAACTGCACCTCGGACTCGCCGCAAATACCCTCGGCTATCAGGCCATCGTGCCTCCGTTTGCGGGAGCGACCGACACCGAAATCAAAGAAGAGCTCGTAAAGGCGGGTGTTGCTCCGAATGGAAAAATGAAGCTCTTTGACGGACGCACGGGAGAGGGCTTCAGTCAGGATATCGCCGTGGGCTATATGTACATTATGAAGCTTCACCACATGGTGGAAGACAAGATTCATATGCGTTCCATTGGTCCCTACTCGCTCATCACCCAGCAACCGCTCGGAGGAAAGGCGCAAGGTGGAGGACAACGCTTCGGAGAAATGGAAGTCTGGGCGCTCCTCGGTCACGGCGCCGCGTACACGCTTCGTGAAATGCTCACCATTAAGTCCGATGATATTTTGGGACGCTCCGCAGCCTTTGACGCGATTGTGAAGGGCGAGCGCATTACCCAAATGAACGCGCCCGCGTCGTTCAGTGTGCTTCTTAACACACTCCGCGGACTCGCACTTGATATTGAACTGACAAAGGAGGGAGAGACGGGGACGGAGCTTCCCGCAAAACGGTCGAGCACCTATGAACGAAAGCGAGAGCGATCAAGGTGATACGAATGCAACGAATTACCATGCGAATGCTACCAATCCACGAATTCGGCATTCGCATATTTGAAGCATTCGTGAACTAATTTGTAGCATTCGTATCAAAATTTTATGAAATCAAAAACCATTGCAAATATAAACGACTTTGATTCAGTGTTCCTTAAGCTCGCGTCTCCCGAGAATATCAAGGAGTGGTCGTTCGGCGAAGTGACGAAGCCTGAAACCATCAACTACCGCACCCAACGAAGCGAGAAGAACGGTCTCTTTGACGAGCGTATCTTTGGTCCCGACCGCGACTACGAATGTTATTGTGGAAAATATCGCGGGGTCCGCTACAAGGGCATCGTCTGTGAAAAATGTGGCGTTGAACTCACGCGCAGTATCGTTCGTCGTGAGCGCATGGGTCACATTGAACTCTCAACGCCGGTCTCGCACATCTGGTTCCTTCGTAGTATGCCGTCTCGTTTGGGGCTTCTTCTCGGAATGCCAAGCGGCGACCTTGAAAAGGTTATCTACTTTGCCGGCTACCTCATCACCAAAGTTGACCGTGAGGAACGCGCCAGGCTCTTGCGTGAACTTGATAACGAATACAAAGCGAAGGTAAAAGGACTGACAACCGAAAAGGACCGCGACGCGCTGAAGGAACGCTACCTCGCAGCCAAGCACGAGATTGAAGGTATCACCGAAGGCGCGGTGCTTGACGAAGTGCAGTACCACTCATTCTCACTCAAGTACGGCACGCTTTTTGAAGCGGGTGTCGGCGCGGAAGCCATCTACAATCTTCTCTCCGCGATGGACCTCGTAGCCACCCAAAAATCGCTTGAAGAGCAGATTGATAAAGTAAGCTCCATTGAACGCGACCGGATGAACAAGCGTCTTTCGCTTCTTCGTTCCATGACGCGCGCGAATATCAATCCGACCTGGATGTTTCTTACGAGCATTCCGGTTATTCCGCCCGCGCTTCGTCCGATGGTTCCGCTTGATGGCGGACGCTACGCGACGAGCGACGTGAATGACCTCTATCGCCGTGTCATCAACCGCAACAACCGTTTGAAGAAGCTCAAAGAAATCAGCGCGCCTGATGTCATTCTCCGCAACGAAAAGCGTATTTTGCAGGAGGCCGTTGACTCACTCATTGATAACTCCATCCGTCACGGTGGAGGCACCGCGGGAGCGCTCACCGCTTCACAGCGTCGTCCGCTTAAGTCTCTCTCCGACAATCTCAAAGGTAAACGCGGTCTTTTCCGCCAGAACCTTCTCGGTAAGCGCGTGGACTACTCCGGACGCTCCGTTATCGTCGTCGGTCCCGACCTCAAGCTCCACCAGTGCGGACTTCCGAAGCATATGGCGCTTGAACTCTTCCGCCCGTTCGTTATTTCCAAACTGCTCCAGAAAGAGCTCGCGTTCAACATTCGCGGAGCGGGACGCCTCATTGAAGAAGGTGTGCCGGAAGTATGGGCCATCCTTGAAGATGTCATCAAGAATAAATACGTCCTCTTGAACCGCGCGCCAACCTTGCACCGCCTCGGTATTCAAGCCTTCCAACCGGTGCTGATTGAAGGAAACGCCATTCAAGTGCACCCGCTCGTGTGTACCGCCTTTAACGCGGACTTTGACGGTGACCAAATGGCGGTGCACGTACCGCTTTCTGAAGAGGCGCAACTTGAAGCGAGTGAAATTATGGCCGCGCACAAGAACATCTTGAAGCCAGGTTCCGGTGATCCGATTGTGTCGGGAAAAATGCTTGATATCGTGCTTGGATGCTGGTGGATGACCAAAGTACTCCCTGGAGCGAACGGCGAAGGTAAGATTTTTGCCCGTCCCAATAACGCGATTACCGCGTGGGACTTCGGGGTGGTGGATTTTCGCGCCAAGATTAAAGTCCTCGCGACCGATCATGAGAAGTATAAGGAGTTTGACGGAAAGGTTTTTGAGACGACCGTGGGACGACTCCTCTTCAACTCCGTGCTTCCGAACGATTATCCATACCTCAATAAAGAGATGGAACGCAAGGGTATGGCCGCGCTCGTCGGTGACCTCATCAACCGCTATGGCATCGCTGGCATTCCCGCGATTATGGACCGCATCAAAGCGTTCGGATTCAAGTACGCGACCTACTCGGGTATTACCTGGGGTATTGACGATGTGAAGGTCCCGCCGGGCAAGTGGGCGCTTGTTGACAAGGCGAAGGAGAAATCCGAACTCGCCTACTCGCAGTGGCGTGAAGGACTTCTCTCGGAGGAGGAGAGATTGCGAAAGAACATTGAGATTTGGCACGCTACGAAAAGCGAAGTGGAAAAACTCATTCCCGAATCACTGGATAAAAACGGTTCCGTGTTTGATATGGTCTACTCGGGTGCTCGTGGTAGCTTCTCACAGATTACGCAAATGGCCGGTATGAAAGGCCTCATTCAAAACACCGCCGGAGAAACCATTGAATTTCCGATTCTCTCCTGTATGAAAGAGGGTCTTACTCCGATTGAATACTTCATTACGACGCACGGTTCACGTAAAGGTCTTACCGACACCGCGCTTAACACTGCCAAGGCGGGATACCTTACGCGTAAACTTTTCGTGGTGGCGCAGGACGTCATGGTGTCCGAAGTGGACTGTGGCGCCAAGGAGAGCATAAAAATTTCTCGAAGCAGTGCTTCAGGAATGGATGTTCAGCTCGCGAAAAATATCCGAGGACGTTTCCTTGCCGAGGAGGTGAAGGATGAAAAAGGAGCGATACTCTTCAAGAAAGGTGATCTCCTCTCAAAAATGGACGCGCAGAAAATTCAGGAACACGGTGTGGGTGAAGTGTTTGTGCGATCTCCCCTCACCTGTAAGAGTGTCTCGGGTGTCTGTCAGCAGTGTTATGGTCTTGACCTCGGTAAACACGAAGTCGTCGGACTCGGTGAAGCGGTGGGAACGGTGGCCGCGCAAGCTATCGGTGAACCAGGAACACAGCTTACGATGCGTACCTTCCACACCGGTGGTGTGTCCACCCTCGGTGGAGATATTACCCAAGGTCTTCCTCGTGTTGAGGAACTTTTTGAGAAGCGTTCCCCGAAGAACCCGGCAGTGGTCGCACGCGTAGACGGAGTGATTGCCGAAATCAAAGACCTCGGCAAAGAAAAAGTAATTACCGTACTTCCCGATATCGCGGACAAAGCAAAGACCACCAAGAAAAAGAGCGAGTCCGAATATACGACGAGCTACAACCGCATTCCGCTCGTCCGGGTGGGTGACCGCGTGAAGAAGGGAGACCTCCTTACCGACGGAGCCGCCGACATTGACGAACTCTTCAAATACGGAGGCAAAGAACGCGCGCAAGACTATATCATTACCGAAGTCACGAAGCCGTATGAACTGCAAGGAGAAACGGTATCCCGAAAACATATTGAAACGATTGTTCGCCAGATGTTCTTCCGTCGCAAGATAAAGGACCAGGGAGGTACCACGCTCTCGGTGGGCGATATTGTAGACCCGCTCACGCTTTCGCGCGAAAACGCAGGTGCGAAAGAACGCGGAGGTGAAGAAGCGAAGGCCGACTCAATGGTGATGGGAATCTCCGAAGTCTCACTCTCACGACGAAGTTTCCTGTCCGCTGCATCCTTCCAATACACGACCCGCGTGCTCATCAACTCGGCTGTGCGCGGTAGCAAGGACACGCTCCAGGGCCTTATGGAAAATGTCATCATCGGCCGTCTCATTCCCGCCGGAACCGGCTTCAAGGGTGGACCTAAGGCTGCGATGATCGCGAAGCTCCAAAAAGAACTCGAACCGCAGATGGTCGCTGAAGCAGAAGAGCCGACTGAATAACCTACAATCCTCTTTTTGTTGTCATTCCCGCGGAGGCGGGAATCCAGAACTGAATTACTTTGGCTGGCGGGGAAAACGGCTCAACGGGAATACCCGTTGAGCCGTTCCCATTTTACGGCTCCACGCTTTGATTTTTGAAAATTAGTGGTACACTTTGGAAATATGCTTACCGATACTGACCTCAAGAAAATAAAGAAATTGCTTATACCACTGGCCACCAAAAAGGACATTGGTGGCGGTAAAGATCTTTCATCGCTTTGGGAAAAATATGCAAAAATTATAATCAAACTTGACCAACATGAACGACTTATAAAAGAATTGCAGAAAAAAAGCACCTCGAGAAAAGAAGACGAAATACAAAAGCCAGTGAAAATAGAGTGGGAAAGATAAAGTGAACAAGAAATATTAATTTTATTGCAAATAATCCTGAAGATGGCAAGAAATAATTGCATTTCCAATGACCCACACTGACCTAAAAATCCAAGTTGGAACCGAATCACGTAGAGAATTGATATGGCAGAAAATATATTTGAGACAATCAAAAAGATAGACGACAACGGCAAGGAATACTGGTCATCTGAAAAAGGGTCTTCAGTGCATATTGTTTCGAGCGCAAAGAGGGTACGAAGCGGCCCTCGTTACTTCACGTCTCGGTTCTCTTCAAAGTTGCGTAAACTTACGGAAGAAAGAGGTAAGCCGGTTGATTTCCTGAATATTGATAACCTGAAAATGAGGATCAGGAAAGATATATAAAATAAAAAAGGAAAAGGCCGCGAAGCGCGACCCTTTCTAAGGACGCATGTAGTATAGCAAATTGGTCATTTATGTCAACACAGGTAGAACAAATTAAAGAGCGACTGGGAATTGCCGACGTCGTCGGCTCCTATATACAACTTACCCGCTCGGGCAGTTCGCTCAAGGGCAAATGCCCCTTCCACAATGAGAAAACTCCCTCCTTTTTCGTCTCGCCCGCGCGCGGTTCGTACTACTGTTTCGGTTGTTCGGCAAAGGGCGATATCTTCACTTTTGTCCAGGAGTTTGAAGGACTGGACTTTATCGGGGCGCTTCGCGTACTCGCACAGCGCGCGGGAGTGGCACTTACCAAGATTGACCCAAAGGTACGCAGTGAATATGCGCGTCTGTATCTCTGCCTTGAAAAGGCGACGAGGTTTTACGAGCAAAAGCTTCAAGATACTGCCGAGGCGAAGAGCTATCTTGACGGGCGAGGGCTATTACCCGAGACCATCAAAACGTGGAGGATTGGGTTTGCTCCGAATGATTGGCGACAATTGTTTGACCATCTTCAGAAGGAAGGATTTACACCGGATGAAATGGGGAAGGTCGGCTTAATTAAACGTTCCGAGCAAGATAGGAGCAGATTCTACGACGCCTTTCGTGGACGCGTGATGTTCCCGATACGCGATAGTGCGTCGCGTGTGATTGCGTTTTCCGCGCGCATCTTGCCATCACTTGATGATGGGAAAAGTGGGAAGTACATCAACTCTCCCGAGACTATTCTCTTCAGCAAATCTCACACACTCTATGGCTTTGATCGTGCAAAGCTTATTATTCGTCAAAAGGACGCGACGATTTTGGTGGAGGGACAGATGGACCTCCTCATGGCGCATCAAACGGGCTTTGAGAACACTGTTGCCTCGTCTGGTACGGCACTTACCGAGGAGCAATTGGTCAAAATCAAAAGGCTTTCGGATAACCTTCTTATTTCTCTCGACGCAGATGGGGCAGGAAAACGCGCAAGTGAAAAAGGAATTAGACTTGCCTTGTCGTTGGGGATGAATGTGAAAGGGATATTAATTGCGGGTGGGAAAGATCCAGCAGAACTTATCCAAAAAGATCCTACGGAATGGGAGCGTGCCGTAAAAGAAGCCAAACATCTAATCGTTTATTTGTTAGATGCATACCTTGAGAAGGGTGGTACGGTAGAGGACACTATGTTTTATATTAAGACTAAAATTCTACCTTTTATAAAACTCCTTCCTTCTTCCGTAGACCAGATGAAGTATATACGGACAATTGCCGAGCGAGGTTCTTTGCGCGAAGGATTGGAGTCTGCTCTGATAGAAGACCTCAAGAAACTTCCAAATGCAGAACAGATAAAAGAGCTTCCTGAACTTCGCAAGGCAAGCGCACCGACCCACGCGAATACCCTGGAGCGAAGAGTGTTCAGTATTTACTTGCTCGCGGAGTCAAAAAAGAATGCGACACTCCTTTCTCGGATGGAAACCGACTTACTTCGCATCTTTGGGCAGGAACTTTTCAGTAAAAAAAAGGAGCAGTACCGTGCGCTTCAAGACGTACTACTGCTTGAAGCCGAAGCGCTCTATGGCAGTGGCGTACCAAGTAGCGGTGAAGAGCAGGAGCTCCTCCGTCACCTAGAAGAGGGACACCTCACGACGCTCCTTTCCGCAAAGATGGATACCCTTGTTGTCGCGGAACGGGAAGGAAAGAAGGAAGAAGCGCAAAAATTGCTTATTGAATGCAAGGAACTTACCCAGAAGCTTGCGACACTAAAATCCCACCGGTTTCTTCCATAATTTTTAATTCACCTAATTTCTAATTATCTAATAAAATTTCCCAAAGAATATAAAAGTGTACTCGCTAAGATTAGAGTCTTCTTATTAGGTGAATTAGGTAATTAGACAATTAGAAATTTCAGTTGAGCTTGTTTTTAAGCCATTTTTAGCTATACTGGTGCAACTATGCCTAAAGCAAAAAAAGCCGCAAAGAAGGCCTCAAAGCCCGTCAAAAAGAAGAAAGTCGCCTCCTCCAAGGCGGCAAAGAAGCGGACTGTTCTCAAAAAGTCTGTCGCACCCACGGTAAAGATGGTGAAGGGAAAGGAGCGCGATGTACGCGCCGAGCGCCTTATCGCGAAGGGTAAGGGACGCGGGTTCATCACCTACAGCGACATTCTCAAAGAGTTTCCCACGATTGAGGAGGACATTATGTTCCTGGACGAGCTGTACGCGAAGTTTCAGACCGCGGGCATTGACGTGCTTGAAGGGGGAAATATGCTTGAGAAAGAAGTGGAGGAACCGCACGGCAAGAAGAATGTCTACCTCGGCAAGAGCAGTGAAGCTTCCTACGACTCCATTCAGATGTACCTCAAGGAGATTGGGCAGTACCCGCTCATCAACGGCAAAGACGAAAAGGAACTCGCGAAGCGTATTCAGGCGGGAGATATGGAGGCAAAGAACCTCCTCGCCCGTGCGAACTTGCGCCTTGTTGTGTCCATTGCGAAGAAATATGTCGGACGCTCGCCTGACCTCACCCTCCTTGACCTCATTCAGGAAGGGAACCTCGGTCTCTTTAAGGCAGTAGACAAATTTGACTGGACGAAGGGCTACAAGTTTTCAACCTACGCGACGTGGTGGATTCGCCAAGCGATTACCCGCGCGCTCGCCGACCAATCCCGCACTATCCGCGTGCCGGTGCATATGGTAGAAACCATCGCCAAGTACAAGCAAGTGGTTCGCCGTCTCTCACAGGACCTTGGCCGAGACCCACTTCCCGAAGAAATCGGCGTTGAAATGGGTATTGATACCGACAAGGTCTACCAGATTGAGAAAATCGACCAGGATACCGTTTCGCTTGAGAGCCCGGTGGGTGACGAAGGCGATGATGGCAAGAGCACCCTTGGTGACTTTTTGCATGACGATAAAATCCTCTCGCCTGACCAGGAGTCTTCACGGCGAATCCTCGGCGACCAGGTAAAAGAGATTTTGAACGAACTTTCAGAAAAAGAACGCAAGATTTTGGAGCTTCGCCATGGACTCCTTGACGGCGTTACCCACACGCTTGAAGAAGTCGGACAGAAATTCGGCGTGACCCGAGAACGTATTCGTCAGATTGAGGCGAAAGCGCACGAAAAAATTCGCCAGCACGAGAAGGCGAAGAAGCTCCAAGGATATTAAGAGGGGAAGTAAGTAGTTAGTAGAAAGTAGTAAGTAGAAAGGCTATTGTCCCATTTAAAGTTGATCAGATGTTGCTATAGCCAAAAAGCCAAAATAAGGTTTTTCACCTTGACTTACCTCCAAGCGTAGTATAATTAACTTGTGGTACGATAACATATCTCTAATATGCAAATAAAAAGCAAGATAGAGCATAACAGAATTGAGTATAAGGCAAACACCGTGCTTGAGGCGTACGATATAAAAAAGCCGGTTGTTGATGTTGCCAAGATTGCCAAAGGAGAAGGTATTGATATTAAGGAGATTAACATGCCAGAAGGTTACAGTGGTGTGGCTGGATTTTATGATAAATCTAATAAAGTTATTTATATTGAGAAAAATGATCCACCGCAAAGGAAATTATTTTCTATCGCTCATGAGTTAGGTCATGTTTTTCTAAATCATCAACACACTACAGTACTCTTTCGAATTACTCGCGAAGATGGTAAGTATCAGGCTGAAGAAAGTGCGGCTAATAGTTTTGCAGCGCACTTGTTGATGCCAAGATTTATGCTGGAAGAGTACATGCAAAAGTATAACTTATCTAAAGCGGACTATAAGGTACTAGCCAGTATATTTGGTGTACCCATTTCCTCGATGGAATACACACTAGAATATCTTAAATAAATGGTTGAATCTGATGCAAAACCAGAAGATATAGTATCTAGATTGAATCCTGACACAGATACTACACCAGAAGAAATTGTACCGAAGTTGGGTATTACATCAGATATCGCAGAAAGTGAACTTGCTTGGCTTGCGAATTTACAAAAAGAAAGCAGCAAGACTCTAACTCTAGAGGAGCAAGAGAATGAAGGTATTCTTGGGATAAGAAATTGGTGGGCTTATTGTGTACTCTTCCTAATTGTGCTGATAGTTGTCTTTGACATGCTACTCGTCTGGTTTCTGGGTTCAGGAATATGGCAATTTACAAACCCTAGTATAGTAATTGCCGTTATTACAGATAACTTTCTTAAAATTGTTGGATTGGGTTTTCTTATAACAAGAGAGATTTTTAAAAAGATTTATCACTAAAAGACTTTTTAGTTAAGAGACTCAACACAAAGCCGAGGTTAGTGCTAGATGTGCCCACACTTCAGCGATGAAAAGACGACTAAAAAGAAGCTAGTTGACGGAATAAAATGAAAATAGGGTTGTTTATTTTAGGTTTTATTTTAGTCGGAGCAGTAACAGCTATAGTTATTGGGGTAGGTTTATGGCTACTTACCCTTATCATAACAACAACTGTCTTTAACTGGACATTTGTGTTAGTTGTTTCCGCATTTTTTGGTGTCATAGGAGGATATAGCTTTGTATCAGACTAGGGTAATTGAGTACAGTCTCCGAGTAGTTAGTCGAAAGAAAAATCGGAAAGAAAAAACGGCTCCGCTTTGGCGGAGCCGTGTTCGTGGTGGCGCGGCGGGTGGTCAGATGTAGGACATCAGAAACTTGTAACGTTCGGTGGAAAGACCACAGGCGGTGAGAGCCATGCGAAGCGGATCAATCGCTTTAAGTACGCGTGCCGACTCTTGGCTGATACTTATTTCTAGGAGTTCCCCTATCGTGGCAACTCGATGTTGTTTCAGGAACGCATGAGTAATAACGTTTGGCTTAATCTTCCTCTTACGGAAGAACTCGCGGGGTGACAGTGAAAGAATGTTAGTGTGGGGCGCAGGCGCCCTCGTCTTGGCTTTGTGGTGCATAGCTTTTACAAGCTTACTACCGACCCACAAAGACGCAAGGGTTGCGTTGTAGCTAGTAATAAACGACACCCAAATCCCTCGGGTAGATAGTAATTAAGGTACCGTGTTGCCATGAATATGCAACACAAACAGGGGGTCTTTGACGAAAAGAAGGAAGAGTACT
>Ga0080064_1002174_pt1 | contig 34777 bp, 30 predicted proteins | sample Subgrocontami54m_FD_69260 | JGI IMG/M metagenome (GOLD analysis project Ga0080064, IMG submission 69260) | Subsurface groundwater microbial communities from S. Glens Falls, New York, USA - GMW46 contaminated, 5.4 m (SPADES assembly) (version 2) ...
GACGGATGGCCTTCTGGCTGCTGGTCGTCGTGGTCCCTGCCCTGTTCCTGGTCTCCGGGACATCGGTGGTCCTCGGGCGGAGGCGGTCGCGGTGAGATGGCGATCGCTCGGCCTTCTCGTGTTGGTTCTGGCGGCTCTGGCCGTGGCCTACTACGCCCTGGAGACCAAGGGCACACTATCCGGACCGGATGCTAACCGATTATTCCAAGCCGAGGAGAAGGACGTCGAGAAGATCTCCATCACACGGGGCGAAGAGCTGTTGGTACTGAAACGCGAAGGCGACGGGTGGCGGCTGATCGAGCCTGTGCAGGCCATGGCCGATGGTTCAGAGGTCGCCTCGCTGCTGCAGACGCTCCTGGAAGCCAGGGAAGAACGGCGCATCGAGGAGGCTCCAAGGAGTCTCGCTGACTACGGGCTGGAGCGTCCTTCGATCCATCTCAGCGTGATGCTCAAGGGTGGGAAAACGCTGCCAGCTCTCCTGCTGGGCGATGTGAACCCAAGCGGTCGCTCCGTCTATGCCAAACGACCCGATCAGCCCGCGGTCTTCTTGGCGACCGTCATCGTGCGACTCCGTGCGGACCGGAAGCCGGACGATTTTCGTGACAAGACCCTGCTGGCGCTGGAGCCAAACGAGGTCACCCAGGTCGAGCTGGTAGGCAAGGGACAATCGATCAGCCTCAGCCATGCAGAAGGGAAGGGGTGGGAGATCAGCAAGCCGATCAAGGCCAGGGCGGACGCGGCAGTGATCGGACAGTTGTTGTGGAAGATCAAGGACGCCCGCGTAACGGCATTTGTCGGCTCTGGCCCTGACGCCAAGCGCAGGTACGGCTTGGAGCGTCCCGATCTGATCGTGGAGTTAAAGGACGCGGGCGGCGTGAAGCGGCTCCTGCTCAAGAAGGCCGCCGATCCAAGGGTTGGGCTCTACGCCATGGCTGAGCCTGGAGAGGCGGTGGTCACCATCGATCCCGCCTTTCTGGACAACTTACCGAACGGACCGGATGCCTTCAAACAGGCGACCCCACCCGCGTCGTCCTCACTCTGATCAGGAAATCCCGAAGCGACCGTAGGAGCTGAAGGCGTTAGGCTTTGGAAGGTGTTCGCTCGCCATCCTGTAGCAAGCGCCAGTGCAGCGCAAACGAGAGCGCTGTATAGTAGATCGGGTACAGCAGAGACCAAGCGACCAGCGAGGGCGAGGGATCGGGAAGCTGCCAGAGGATGATCAGGAGCGCCGCGCCCCACAGGATGCCCAGCCCAATGGTGAGGGGACGGAGGATCCGGGTCCGGCTCGGATAGAGATATCTGATCGGCACCAGCACCATGATCGCCGCAAAGAGGGTAAAGCTCGCGTTGAACCAGAGGGGACTCCCCCCGACATAATAGTAGAAGGCCAGGATGTTCCAGTACGAAGGAAACCCGGTGAAAAAATGATCCGGCGTCTTGGCAGAGACGTGACAGAAACGGTAGGCACTGGTGAGCAGCGGGAAGGGCAACATCCAGGTCGAGACCGACGCCGGCAGTAAATTGGCTTCATAAATCAACACGACAGGGACGACCACATAATTCAGATAATCAACGATATCGTCAAGTTTCGTCCCATCGAATTGCGGCAGGACCTCCTTGACCCGGGCCAGCCTCGCCAGCGGCCCATCCGCAGCATCGATGACGCCGGCCAGCAGCATTCCGAAGAACGCCCCCCGATAATCGCCCCTATGTATGGCGACCAGGCACCAGCCCCCGACAACCGCTCCAGAGGCGGTAAGCAGGTGCACCGCCCACGCCATCACCCGCTGCCACGCACGCTCTTCTCTTTTCACGCCGGCCTTTCCATCCCTCCTCCACCACTCCACCAGTCGCTTACTTGTCCCGGCGTTTTTCCTTCTGAGGGTTATCGGAGCGGGCCAATTCCGCTATCCATCCTTTGACCCGCTTGGCATCGTCTGAGTCCGGCGGTACCAGGGTGAGAAACTGCTGGAACGCCTCAACGGCCCCCTTCGCATCACCCTTCTCTTTCAAGGCCTGTCCCTTATCGAACAGGGCATGGGCGTACTTGGGGTTCAGGCTCAGCACCCGGTCATACAGCTTTATGGCCTCATCCGGCCGGTTGCTCTGCGTCAAAATAATTCCGAGGTGAGTCAGCGCCTCGGCATTGCTCCGATCGGTTATCAGGATCTGGTGGTATTTCTCCCAGGCCGCTTGGAGGTCGCCGGCATCGAGCGCGGCGTGGGCCGCCTTCAATGCCGAATCAATCTCGGAGGGCGAGAGACGGGGGCCGGGAGCAGTCGATGCCGAAGAGGCAGGGGATTGCGTCGGCCTGACGAGAGGAACGAAGGCTGAGGCCACGTACCCAAGAAGAAAGCCTACGGCCAAAGCGCTACCCAGCATTATGACGAGGCGTATCTTGCCAGCGGACCGTTGTTCTTCCATGATCTCCTCTGAGTTTCCTTCGAAAATAGTATTCAGCAATCAACGATCAGCCGTCAGCTTCAGACAAACCCCCCTGACCCCCCTTTCAAAAAGGGGGGATACTTATACGTTTCCTTACCTCCCCCTTTCGCAAAGGGGGATTGAGGGGGTTTTCGTGCACCAGGGTTGGAAGTACCTCACGAGGTGTTCTTTACAACAATACTCCTCTTTTGCTGATTCGAATTTTTTACTCAGATACTTACCCGCGGTTCCGTCATCTCGTCTCCCGGCAATGAGCTTAGCACGGTTTCTGCCGCGAGCGTCTCCTCCAATTCGGCAGCGTGATCCTTGGCCATTTGTTCCCCCGTAATCTTCCCCGTCAGCCAGACCTGACTCATCGGGTAGATATCAGGCCGAAAGATAACGCTGTAGAAGTGCCAGATCAGGACAGCAAGGGTTGCAAGCCAGGCCTCGTAATAATGAACGACGCTCGCCAGGTCAATGACCAAAAGGGGCCAGCGCTTCAGCACAACAGTTTGGGACCACATGATAAATCCGGTGCCGGCCATCACGACAGTTCCCCACATGACCGCCCAGTACTCCAGCTTCTCCATGTACGTAAAGCGGTGGAAACGGGGCCGGTGTGGCCGCAGACCCAGGTTAAAGGTCATCATTTCCCATGCCTCGTCTAAGTCCCGCCGGCAGGGTTGCATTAACCGGAACTGAGTCTGACCACGCTGTGTGCCGAAAAGATAAGCCAGATGGTACGCTGCCGCCAGCGTCATTAGCACGCCGGCGATTCGATGTAGCCATGCTCGGACGGCATAGCCGCTTTCGACCCAGACCAGCGGCTGCGTCCACCACGAATCAGGATACTTCAGCGCAAAGCCGGTAATCACCAGGATCGTGAAGGTCACAAACAGCGTAACGTGCTGAATCCGCTCATTGAGTGTCAATCGCTCAAAGAGCCGGCGCGCCACCTCGGGAGGCACGCGGGATTCGTCTTCCTGCCGCCCCCCTGCCCGCCAACGCTCTCGCAGATGTACCAGGAAGTCAAGCCCGTTGTGCAGGCTCATCCCGCCAATGGCGACAAAGATGATTACAAGGTAGATCCGTCGGACCAGGGTTACCCATGGGTGCTCGCCGAAGCCGGGGGCCACGTGAATCCTGGCGCTAGCCAATTGCATGCCGGCGCCTCGGTGGCACTGCCCGCAGGTTCGCGAGAGGTTCATCGGGTTGACGGTCGAACGAGGATCAGAAGAGGGCTGGATATTGTGGGTCCCATGGCAGCTTGCACAGTTGGCCGCTACGGGCGACCCGCCTCTCGCCGCCAGGCCGTGGAAGCTCTCGAAGAATGTCCCGGCTCGCCGCGGCGCGAGGCCGAACTCCTCGACCACCCGCGCCGCCTCGTGGCAGGCAGCGCAGGTCTTGGAGACCGTCAGCGGCGCCACCCGCGATCCCGGGGCGCGGGTGGCGGTGATCCCATGCTCCCCATGGCAATCAGTGCATGTCGGCGCCGCAAAAACCCCGCGTGAGACAGCCCCTCCGTGCACGCTGGCCTGAAACTGACTGGCTACGTCGTCGTGGCACTGCTTGCAGGTGACGGCGACGTTCTGCTTGAAGATGGCCGAGGCGGGATCGGCAGCTCGTCGGATCTCGTGGGCACCATGGCAATCGGTGCAGGTTGCGGCAGTAAGGTTGCCTCTCTGCAGGATGGCCTGGCCGTGGATGCTCTGCACAAAGAGCGCAACGACCCGCGGCCTGGCGATCCGTTCTTGGGCGATTACCCTAGGATCGGCATGGCAGCGGGCACAGGTTTCGTGAATCTGCGAGCGATGGGTGGGTGACACAGGGTCGCGGTGGGATTTGACGGCGTGGGCCGTGTGGCACGTGGCGCAGGTAGGCAGGTGCCGGGTTTTCTCCACGCGGCTACCGGCATGAATGCTGGCCGCCATCTGTTTTGCCTGACGGCCATGGCACGAAGCACAGATAACATTGCCATCGGCGGCTATCTTCTGGATTCGGTGACTACCATGACAGGCGATGCAATTGGCGCTTGGGCTGCTGCCACCCAGCTTGGCATGAGCGCTCTCTGGAACCTTCTCATGGGGTTTGAGATGGCATGCTCCGCAACGGACTGGCTGGGGCGTTTCGGTGTGAGGCCCTTCTGAGATGCCACCATGGCACTCGGCGCAGGCAAGCTCTTTGTGCGCAGATTGAACCATGTCGGCAGGATCGTTATGGCAGGCCAGGCACTCCTTAGAAGCAGCGGGTGACTCCGAGATAGCTGCAAAGGCATTCGGAACTACAGTTAAGAAAAACCAGGCAAGGAAAAGGCCTCCGGCCACCTTTCCGCAGCATACGCTCCTCATCATCAAGCGTGAAATGGTATCGCTACCCACGTTCCCAAACAGGGCGCGCGATAGCAGTGACCGTGAAGAGGCGGACTCTCAAGTCGGCCACCTGCCCCAATCCAGTTACTGCGTCTCGGTGCTTTTCGACTGCGGAACCGTAATGACCTTATGGCACTTCATGCAGTTGCCCATCTCCTTCGTGGAGAATGCAACCTTCCCGTTATGGCATGTACCACACGCCTTTCCTTCATTGTAGGCCCTCATGGTGAGGTCCGGAGATGTCCCAATCTTAGTCTTGAAAGGTTTGTCCTTGCCATGGCAGTTCAGGCACTTTTGGCCTTTTTCAATATGCTTATTGTGATCGAACGTCACCTTCCCTGGGCTCGGACTCCCCTCCTCATTCGTCGTCTTCTGCTCAATGGCGAAGGGGGGTGGGATCTTGGGCTTTGACTGAGCGAGACTACGCGCCGGCGTCACACTCACGAGCAGGAGGCACGCGACAGCAAGCGTCGCGCTCCTTCCGATCATTGATTTCATACTTCCTCCTTTCTGTGGGCAGTTCTTAGAAAATGTCTATTTCGTCTATCTGGTCTATCTCGTCTGTTCGGTCTGTTTCATCGTTTAGTCCAGACCAAATGGACCAGATAGACCAAACAGACCTACAATTTTCACCAGAATCACCTTTTCGTGCGCCGTGGTGCAGTGTCGCCTCGAGGAAGCTATTGCTCACTGCTCCGCTGTCGCTCGCATCTTCGGGGCATGATCCCACACGCTCGTGGCCCATGCGAGCGGACTGTCATGCGGACTATAAGTCACTCCATCCATTCATGTCAATGCCGGCGGTATTGTCAGTCAGGCCCTCTCCGTCTATCAACTTCCCTGATCTTCAAGAAGAGGCCGACCAGGACCGCGCCAATGACCAGCATGGCGGCCACCAGCCCCTTGCGGCGGAACTGCAGCTCGGTCAGGAGGTCTTGACCGCTCGTGAGACTCTTTTCCGCTACGATTAACCCTGGGTCGGTGGCAGCCTTGACCTTTTTCATCTCGAGCGAATGAGTTTCTGTTCTGGCCTTGATCAAGGACTCTTTCGCCGCAATGAGCTCGAAACGAGGAGCGCCAATCTCCATTCCTGCATGCTCGGCCCTAGTGAGGATTGCCGCCGCCTGATCGATTTGACTTGAAAGGCCCTCGACCATGGTTCGCAACTGAGCAGCCTTCTTTAGGGGCGCAGAGTTCGCTTCATGGCAGGTGGCGCAAGGGGTACCTTCTCCACCAGTCAGCATCGCGTCTGACGGTTTCGCGACATCGTGATTACCATGGCATGTCACGCACGCCGGCATCCCCAGCTCGGCGAATGCCGGCCCGTGTGCACTCTTAGCAAAGAGCTCGGCTGTCACGACATGACAGTGGCTGCAGACATTCGCCACTGAATCGACACCAGGAGGGGTGGCGCCGTGACTACCGTGGCAGCTACTGCAGGTCGGAGAGGCGAGGTCCCCTCTCTTGGTTAACATCTCGTAATGGATGCTCTGTTTGTACTTCTCAAACTGATCGGTGGGAATCTTGTATGCTTTCATGTACTCAGCGTTGCCGTGGCATCGGCTGCAGGTCTCAGCGACATTAGTAGGATAGGTCCAGGCCATCTGATCCTTGATGGCACGGATGGCATGCACGTCATGGCAACTGATACAGACGGCGACCTTCTGATCTCCCCCACGAAGCCTTTTGCCATGGACACTGGTATAGTATTCCTTCACCTGGTCTGTTCGAATGGATGGATTAAACTTCCGCATATAGACTGGATCGCTGTGACACTTCCCGCAGGATTCAGGGATCGCGTACCGTTTCGGTTTGCCCAGGAACCCCTTGGCCGGACTGTGGCTCAGCGCCTTGTTGTCGAACGCGGTGTTGTCGCCGCCGTGACAGTTGTGGCAACCTAGTCCCCGCGCCAGGTGGTAATCGTCTTTGATCTTAAAGGCCGGACGATTGAGGCGCTCTTCCCTTAATGCCTTGTGACAGTCAATACAGGCATCCTGCGCCTCCGCGAAGGGGACGCGGATCAAGCAGGCCGCGGTCAGGAGGAGGCCGAAGTACGCGACGCGCAACGCGATCCTCACGGCTTCCTCATTTGAGGGCGGGCGCGAAATATCCAAGCGCGGTGAACACTACGATGTACGCAATGATGCCGATCCCGATCCATCGGAAGAATGGGCTTGGCTCTCCCGAGGCGCTCCTTTTATCCAAAAATGGGACCAGTAAGAGTAGCAGCCCGCCCAGACTATAGCCCAGGACCCCCAACACCTCACCGTCAAATGGACCGACCTTGGCTGGGATATACTTCAAGCTCTGAAACATGTAGACGAAGTACCATTCCGGTCGGATTCCAGCAGGTGCGGGGGCGAAGGGGTCGGCCTTTTGCCCCAGCTCCCATGGGGACAGCGCGGCCAGGGCGGCCAAGAGCCCGAGGGTTACAAACCAGCCGAAGAGGTCTCGCAGCAAAAAATTAGGGACAAACGGCATGGTCCTGAGCGGCTGTCCCGCCTGAGCTTGCTCCACGGCTGGGGAAACGCTCATCCCCTGCTTCTGGACCAGAAACAGATGGAGGCCGAGGATCATGGTCGTGAGCGCCGGCAGGATCGCAATGTGCATGCCGTAAAAGCGGGAAACCGTCGCACCCGTAACCTCGTCGCCACCCCGAAGGAGCCGCATCAGAACAGGACCCACGAGCGGGAACTGCCCAGCGATCTCGGTCCCGACTTTGGTGGCGAAATACGAGAGAACATTCCAGGGCAGCAGATACCCACTGAAGCCGAAGAAAAGCACCACGCCGAACAGCAACATTCCGGTCACCCATGTCAGCTCTCGCGGCTTTCGATAGGCTTGGGTGAGGTAGACACTGAACAGGTGGATCATCATCGTCAGTACCATCAGGTTGGCTGACCAGCTATGGATCGAACGAATGAGCCAACCGAATTGGACCTCGGTCATAATAAATTGAACGCTCTCGTACGCCTCTTCGCCACTGGGCCGGTAGTAGAGGGTCAGCAGGATCCCGGTAGCTACTTGGATCCCGAAGAGAAAGAGCGTCATCCCACCGAAATAGTACCAGACGGTATGACGATGGACAGGGATGACCTTCTTCTGGATGAGATGCCTGAGCGGCCAGAGATCGATTCGCTCTTCGAGCCAGGCCGTAATCCGATCTCCCGTCACCTAACTTATCCTTTCATGACGATGATCTGATCTCCCCGGACGTTCAACTTCAGAGGCTCCAGGGGCCGCGGCGGCGGGCCGCTGATATTTGTCCCATTCAGGTCGTACACGCCATTATGGCAGGCGCACCAGATGTCCTGCCGATCTTCCCGGTATTGCACCGTGCATTCCAGGTGGGTGCAGACCGCAGAGAAAGCCCGCACCTCGCCAGCCGGCGTCTTCACCAAGATGCCCGGGCGACTCCTGAAGCGGAAGATCCGCCCTGAATTCGCCTTCAACTCGGCAAGCTTCCAGGGAAGGGTTACGCTGAATGTGGTTGGCTCGGCAATTTTGGGGGGGATCAAGTATTTCGCGATTGGGTAAAGGATGGATACGAAGAGCACACCGAGGGAACTCCCTAAAAGCCAATTCACCGTTCGCCGCCCATGGTCTACCTGTTCATCTTGCTGTGGCACAACCATTCCCTCCTTCAGACTTGAACGTGAAAAGCCAGCCCGACAGGCTGGCTTCCCTCCTCCTTACGCACGCAACGTACTGGCACCTCAGCGAGGCGCCGGAAACCGGTGGGCGCGGTCAGAATTGATAGCGAAGCGTAAATCCTGCAATATGGGCGTCATAATTCTGGACAAACCGAGCCCCTAAAAAGGTATCGGTCGTCGGGGGCAGGTTCGTTAGGCCAGACAGCCCGATCGCGTCGGTCGCCCAAGCGGTCTCCCGAAACTGCTCAAATCGATATTCACCCTTGAGACTCCAGTTCCTGGTCAGGTTATAGCGAAGCGCGGCGCTAAGGGTGTGCAGGTTCGTGTTCGCCAGGGGATAGCGGACGGCGGTCGCAGTGGCCTGCTGGGTGGCCCCAGTCGTGGGGGGGTGGAGGGCTGGAGCGACAGGATTGAACGAGTCGATGATCGTGTCGGCGTCAGAAAAGGAGTAGGTCAGCCGAAAATTGAGGCGTTTGGGGATCAGGCTGACGTCGGCGCCCACCCCATAGGTATCCACCTTATCTCTGTTAATGCTTCTCCAATTAAAATCGGAAAAGTCACAGGTCACGTTACTGGTTGCGGCGGAAGGGTCGCTAAACCCGCACCCCGGCGCCAGAGCGGTCGCCGTAGGTACATTGCCGACGACCGGCCTGGAGCGAGAGAGCTGATCGTACTTGAACTCCTCCCTCATGTAGTTCACGAAGAACGAAAGCCACGGGCGCGGGCTATAGGCCAAATCGCCACCCAGGCTCCACCCTCTCGATTCCTGTAGCCCGAGCGGGGACTTGTCAAAATTATCCCGCATAAGGCCATAGGTAGCCGTAAAGTTGAGTGTCTCGATCGGGGTGATCGACGCTAGAATCTCCACCCTGTCCCGGGTCCGGTCGGCTTCGTCGAACTTCCGAAGCAGAATCGATTGACCCTGAAGCTCCGCTACCACTGGACCCGCCTCCCCCTCGATGTCGGTGACGATATGCGCGTCGTGGGCCTGGGGCACGTACTTGCCGATGATGTTGCGCCAGCTCCGGCGATAGGCGCCTCGGAGGAGCAGCCAGTCGATCGGCGTCCAGTCGAGGCTGCTTTTTAAGAAGTGTTCATCACTGGTCTGCACCTCGCGGTATTTCGGATCGCGGTCCCACCGCTCCCACTCGTATCCCAGATTGAGATGAAGGTCCTTGAGGAGGGAATAACCCGCGTCAAGGCGGCCATTTTGCTTCGTGTAGGAGAAGGGCGCGTTAACCTCAAGACCGGGCGTGAGCGTCGTATCCCGGACCGTATGCGCTGGGAACGCGATCTCGGACGATCGGTTATTGAAATCATAGAAACGGTAAGCGCCGGATAGCGTTAGCGGGATAGTGGTAACCGGGCGACTCGTCCCGTTGAGCGTCACAAGGGTTGTCTGGACGTCCCCGTCCAGATCGCGTCTTGGAAGCGCCAATAGGGGATCGGCTGTCAGAGCCGGGTTAATGGTATGCGGGACGAAATCCTGAGTCTGGAGCCGCCACCCGTAGGAGACCTTCCCCGTGACTCTGGTCTGAAGCGGCAGGGAGAGGCCACCAGAGAGAAACAAGTTATACGCCTGGTTGCTCGGGTCCATGGTGGTCAGCCCGCGAGCCGAAGCGGTTGGGCTATTGGTCGCCGAGAGCGGGTTGTCGAACGTGATATTGTCGATGCCCTGGTCGAAGATCGATGCGGCGCCGCCAAGACTAACGTTCCAGCCAGGCCGAGCATATTGGGTCTTGACCTCAACCTGGTGGGTGCGGTTAAAGAGGGGGGCCGGGAGCTCGACTATATTGCCACCGGGGCTGCCGAAGCCCGCACCAAAAGGGATCGTCCCGTCCTTCTGCGTGAAGGTGTAGCGGACACCGACATCCAGCGAATCTGTCAGGTTGTACTTCAGCCCGAATCCCGCTTTGGTGGTCAGGAAGCTGAGATCTGCTGGCGTGGCATTGGCCAGGAAGCCGGACAAAACGGAGGCTTTTGTGGCCGAACTGGCGGCCTGGACCGTCGATGCGACACCAGGCGGCAGGGTCAGACTCGCCGTACTATCCTCATGCGTGGTGGTAAAGAGTGTTCGTCCTGTGGTACTCAAGAGGTGCGGGATCTGATCCCAGAAGACCTCCAGTTCGTAGCCACCGTACTTCCCGACTCGAAGCAGGTAGCTCTGATCTTCCTTGAAAGAGTCTATTGCGGAGAAATCGACGTACTGCTTCTTATCCTTGGTTTCAAGAGAGATTCGGGCATGGTCCAGGAAGGGATTCTCCTCAAGCACCCGATACTCCTGGAACTTGGCCGAGCTCCGATTGCCATCGATCTTCCTGTATCCGCCCTCGATATCCACTCCGGTCACGCCAAGGCTAAACGGCAGCCGATCGTTAAGCCAGTTGACCCAAGATGGGAGAGCCTCCTCCGCTGGGGCCTGTTCAGCATAAACCGATGCGACGGCAGCCAGCGGCAAGACTATGGCAAGCAACAGTGCCTGACCAATCCGCCTTGCTCCGGGGAATGCTGCCATGGCCCACCTCCTCCGCTTCATGTAGATTGCCACCTCAGTTCGTGAAGGCGAACCCTGAGGGATGGTTGGACCCATGGATCTTCTGGTGGCAGTTGATGCAGCCCCTGTTAATGACCTGCTTTGCTCCAGTCCTCGGATTATATGGGCTCGTCGGGTGCCGGGTCTCAATGTGACACTGCTGACAGAGTCTGGGGACCCTGACCTTCAGGAGCCTCTCATTGGTGGAACCGTGCGGCTCGTGGCAGTTCGTACAGCTCTCTGTGACGGGCGCATGTTCCCAGAGGAACGGCCCGCGCTTCTCCGCATGACACTTGAAGCAGTTGTCGTTGACTGAATCTTCCCGGAGCATCGCCTGCGTGGCAGTTCCATGCGGGTTGTGGCAGTCGGTGCAACTGATCTTCCCATCGCGCAGCGGCATGTGAGAGCTGCGCTGGAGCTGGGCCCGGCGGGTCTGGTGGCACTGTGAGCAGACCTCGATCGCGGTCGGCTTCGCCAGGTTGTATCGGGTGGACACCGACTCCATCACCTTGTGACAGGTGACGCAGGCCACGCCACGCATCTCGTGGGTACTCCCTTTCCAGGAGGTATGCTCACCCTTTTCATGACAGCCGTTCACGCATGTGGCATTCTGTACCTCGACCGGCTCTGCTCCCTTCTTGAACGTAATCAATGTTTCAATGGCACCGCCCTCCGCAGCCACGTGAGGGCCCCCAGGGCCATGACACGACTCACAGACCCGCTGCTCTTGGGGAGTGCGCGGGTTCACGGACATGATCCGTCCCATCATCGTCTTGTGAAAGCGCTGGCCCGACTCCGCATGGCACATCAGGCAGGACTCCGTCCCTACATACTTGGCGCCGGGCGGTGGACCGGTCCACTGAGGTCGAGGAGCATCAGTGGTCGAGGCGGATGGGGCTTGCGCGGGGAGAGCTTCGGTTCCGGAGGGCGACGAACTCAATCGACTACAAGCCCATCCAACGAGGAGAGCGACAAACAGCAAGGGCAACAGGGCGACTACAGTGTCACGCTTCTTCATCTTTGAACCCTTTAGGTGTGGAACGCCAATAGAAACGCGACCCTGACTCCCAGCAGTGAAGGGACTATATGATTGTTTGTATGGATTGTCAAGCGTTTACCAGTCTCGTGTTCCGTCACGATCTGCTCCCGCCACACTATCATCCTCATATAAACGCTTCAATCGCGCTGTAAATGGTTGGAACAAGCTCTAAAAGAAACGCTGCATTGCAGCCCATCTCCAACGGGGTTTCACGCGCGAAATATCACTTGTCGCATCGGGCGGGTTCGCCTATGATGATGGCGAGCAGGACACCACGTCACGGATGCTTGTCAATGTGGGCTCGGCAGCGGTACTCTATTAGGAAGCGAAGTGTCGGAGCGTAGATCTTGACAAGCCTATCGGCCAGCCGACGGAGGGACGGACTGAAGTGAACGCTAACCTGATCTTGGAGGACCTGAATCCCAGGCAGGAAGAGGCGGTCCTGCACACCGAGGGGCCGCTCCTGGTACTGGCGGGGGCCGGATCAGGGAAGACCAGGGTCATCACCAGGCGGGTCGCCTACCTGATCAGCCACTGCGGGGTCCCGCCCTGGAATATCCTGGCCGTCACGTTTACCAACAAGGCGGCCGGTGAAATGAAGCGGCGAGTGGCGGACCTCTTGGGACAAAACCGCCCCGAGTCGTTCGACCAGGCTCACCACGGGCGCAGTCAAAGCGAGGGCAGTGGCGTCTGGGTCGGAACGTTTCACTCCACCTGCGTTCGGATTCTGCGGAAGCATGGCGCGGCGTTGGGCTTGAAGAGTTCCTTCGTTATCTATGACGAGGGCGATCAGATGAGCCTGATGCGGGATTGTCTGCGGGGGCTGGGCTTATCCGATCGCGCGGTCAAGCCTCGTGCGATTCTTTCCCGCATCAGCCGCGCGAAGAACGAACTCCTCTCCCCCGAGGAGTATGCGTTGCAGGCCAATGACCACATGGAGGAGCGGACCGCCAAGTTGTACATCATGTATCAGGAGCGGTTGGAGGGGCTACAGGCGCTCGACTTCGACGATCTCCTCATGTCGACGGTGCGCCTCTTTGAGGAGCACCACGAAGTGCTGGCTGCCTACCAGGACCTCTGGCGCTACATCCTGGTGGACGAGTACCAGGACACCAACCACGTCCAGTACCGCCTCATCCATCTGCTAGCCAGCAAGTACTGGCATCTCTGTGTGGTAGGCGATGACGACCAGTCGATCTATCGGTGGCGCGGCGCCGATCTGAACAACATCCTGGACTTCGAGCGGGACCATCCGGGCTGCGCGGTGATCCGGCTGGAACAGAACTATCGATCGACGCAGCGGATCTTGCAGGGCGCGGGGGCGGTGGTAGCCCACAACAGCGATCGGAAGGGGAAGACCTTATGGACCGAAAATGAGGTCGGGGACACCATCGTGCTCTACCGAGCCCTCGATGAAACCGATGAGGCCCTCTTCGCCGCCAGGACGATCCAGGGTCAGGTAGCCGATGACGCAACGCGGTACGACGACTACGCGATCTTCTACCGGACAAACGCGCAGTCTCGCGTCCTGGAAGAAGCCTTGCGTCAGGCCCTGATCCCGTATGTTATTGTGGGTGGGCTCCGCTTCTACGAACGGAAAGAGATTAAGGATCTCCTGGCCTATTTACGCTGGGTGGTAAATCCCGCCGATAGCATCAGTTTCAAGCGGCTCGTGAATGCGCCGGCGCGCGGTATCGGACCGGCCACCATCGCCAAGCTCGAACTGCTGGCCATGCAAGAAAAGAGTACGATATGGGAAGCGTGCCAACGCGCGGTACGGGAGAGACTGTTCAACGCCAAGCAACAGGCGGCCATGGAGGGATTGCTCCACCTGATTGAAGAGGTCAGGGCAAAATCTGCCTTCACCCAGATTCCAGATCTGATCGCAGAACTGATCACCGCTTCCGGGTACGCTGAAGAGCTTCAGCGCGATGGAACGCCGGAGGATCAGAGCCGCCTGGAAAACCTGAAAGAACTCGTTACTGCCGCCCAAGAGTTTGTGGAGCGCAATGCGGAAGGGGGGCTGCCGGCGTTTCTCGACTCCGTCGCCCTGATTAGTGACCTCGACGCGTATACCGAAGGCCGGGGCGCGGTGACGCTCATGACGCTCCATACGGCTAAGGGTCTGGAGTTTGAAGCGGTCTTTATGGTCGGGCTAGAGGAAGGGATCTTCCCTCACGCCCTTGCCATGCCTGACGAGCGGGAGCTAGAGGAGGAACGCCGGCTCTGTTATGTTGGCATGACCAGGGCCAAGCAACGGCTCTATCTTGCGTCGGCACGGCAGCGACGGCTCTACGGAAACAGTGGGTTTAACCTGCCGTCACGGTTTCTGGATGAAATCCCGCCCGAAGTTCTCCAGGTCCAAGATCCGTGGGAATCCAGAGGCGCACCACCCACTGCCTTTCATGAACATCAAGAGGATGAGCCCTTTGTCGATCGCCTGTATCCCGGAGCCCGAATCCGGCATCCCGATTTCGGCATCGGGGTGATCCGGGAACGGAGTGGTAGCGGGGATGATCTGAAGGTCGTCGTGAGGTTCAATGGCGCCGGTGAAAAGAAGCTCATGGTCAAGTATGCCCAATTGGAGCAGGCCTAGGTGAATTCGGTCATGGTCGGGGCATCTTCGGTGGAAGCAGGCAGCCACCCCCAGAATCACGGGTTGACGGATCCGGCAACGCTCGATTCCGGGATCAGGGCGCTGGTGATCTCCAGCGTGGGCCTATTGGCGACCTTCGCCCTGCAGATTGGGGTGGTGTGGATTGGGCGAAGTGCGGCGCTTCTGGCCGACGCCATTCACAATCTGATCGATGTCTTCACCTCGGTTCCCCTCTGGATCGCATTCGTCCTCTCTCGCCGTCTGGCGAATCGACGGTTTACCTACGGCTACGCCCGTGCTGAGGACGTCGCCGGCGCGATAGTAGTGCTCATGATCGTGGCAAGTGCAGCCGCTGCTGGCTATGTCGCCATACACAAATGGTCGAGTCAAGTGCCAACCACTCACCTCGGACTCGGGATGGCGGCAGCCCTGATCGGAGCCATTGGCAATGAGCTTGTTGCCGTCTATAAGATCCGACAGGGAGAAGCGATTGGCAGCGCGGCGTTAGTAGCTGATGGCCAGCACTCCCGTGCCGATGCGCTGACCTCTGTCGGGGCCTTCTTCGGCATCCTTGGGGTCTTTTGGGGCGTTCCCTGGGCCGATCCGCTCATGGGCCTCCTGATCAGCGCGGCAATCCTCTATATCGCCTGGAAGGCCAGCCGTGAGGTGTTCGCGCGCATCATGGATGCCATCGAGCCGGAGACGGTCGAACAGATTGAGCGAGTGACTGGCGCCGTCCCAGGCGTGCACCGGGTCGATGAGGTTCGAGCCCGCTGGGCTGGACACCAGGTCATGATCGAGATCGCGATCCAGGTCGCCCCACACTTGACCGTCGCCGAAGGACACCAGATCGCTGAAGCGGTACGGCGCGAGCTGTTCCATCATATTCCTCGGCTGGCCGACGTCCTCGTGCACGTCAACCCAGCATGGGAAGGAGCCGATCCCTGCCATGCCCTGACGGCCGACGACCAACCGGATTCCCAAACACTCCCCGCCTCGAAAAGGAACACACCATGAAGATCACACTCAAGGAGGTCGAGCATGTGGCCCGGCTGGCCCGTTTGGAGCTCACCGCGGAGGAGAAGGAACGGATGCGGGCTCAGATCGACTCGATCCTGAGCTATATCGACAAGCTGAATGAGTTGGACACGTCTGCCGTCGAGCCGACCTCTCATGTCCTGCCGATGACCAACGTCTTCCGTGAGGATGAGGTCATGCCTTCGCTTTCTCAGGAGGAGGTCCTGGCCAATGCGCCAGACCGGCATGAGTTCTTCTTCCGGGTCCCGAGAATCCTGGAGGAGTAACGCCGTGGACCTCACTCAACTTACCATCCACGAGATGCAGGCAATGCTCGCTACGCGCGAAGCGAGCGCAACCGAGCTTGTCCGCTCGGTGCTGGATCGGATCACGCGCCTCGATGGACAGGTCATGGCGTACACGACCCTGACCGGGGAAAGAGCCCTTGAGCAAGCCGGGGCCGTCGATCGATTGCTCGCCGTGGGCACTCCTCTCCCCCCGTTGGCCGGCATCCCGCTGGCGATTAAAGATGTCATCTGCACGAAAGGGGTGCGGACCACCTGCGCATCGAAGATCCTCGAACTCTACGAGCCACCGTACGATGCAACGGTCATCCGGCGCCTCAAAGCGCAAGAGGCGGTTCTGCTGGGGAAGACGAACATGGACGAGTTCGCCATGGGCTCCTCGACGGAGAACTCGGCCTTCTTCCGGACACGGAATCCCTGGGCGCTCGACTATGTCCCCGGTGGCTCCTCGGGCGGCTCTGCCGCCGCGGTGGCGGCCGATCTCTGCGCCGCCGCGCTCGGCAGCGACACCGGTGGCTCGATCAGGCAGCCGGCGAGTTTCTGTGGCATTGCGGGTCTCAAGCCGACCTATGGCCGGGTCTCCCGATACGGCCTGGTGGCCTTCGCCTCATCACTCGACCAGATCGGACCCTTCGCGAAAGATATTTATGATTGCGCCATGTTGCTGCACGCGATCGCCGGACACGACCCCCGCGATTCGACCTCGGCGGACCTACCCGTTCCCGATTACTGCTCCGCCCTGACCGGAGACGTTCGGGGGGTGCGCATCGGTATTCCCGACGAGTATTTTGTCGAGGGGATGGACCCCGAGGTCGAGGCGGCCATCTGGACGGCAATCCGGACGCTTAAGGAGCTGGGGACGACTCAGGAAAAGGTCTCACTCCCCCACACCCCGTATGCCATCGCGACCTACTACATCGTGGCGACCGCTGAGGCCAGCAGCAACCTAGGCCGCTACGACGGGGTCAAATACGGGTATAGGACCACGCGGCCGGCTGACTTGCTGGAGATGTACCAAAGGAGCCGGCGGGAGGGATTTGGGCCAGAGGTCAAGCGCCGGATTATGCTCGGGACCTATGCGCTGTCGGCTGGTTACTACGATGCCTACTACCTCAAAGCCCAGAAGGTCCGGACGCTGATCCGGCGGGACTTTGAGCGGGCCTTCGAGCAGTGCGATGTGATCGCGACCCCCACCTCGCCGACGCCGCCGTTCAAGTTTGGCGAGAAGACCGAGGATCCGCTTCAGATGTACCTCTCGGATATCTTCACGATCTCGGTCAACCTGGCTGGCCTGCCCGGCATCTCGATCCCGTGCGGGTTTACCAAGGCCGGGCTGCCGATCGGGCTTCAGCTTATCGGCAAGCCCTTCGACGAGGCGACTATCCTGAAGGTGGCGCACGCCTATGAGCAGACGACCGACTGGCATCGCCGCAAGCCCCCATTGTGAGATGGTGGCAGCAGCGATGAGACGACTTGCCTTGGCGCTTACCTTGGCGGTCAGCCTACTACCGGGCTTGGCCTCGGCCGCGAACAAGGATTTGGTGATCCTCAACTCGGAGCGGTGGATCGACACCCTCAAGGGCACGGTTAAGAATGTCAGCGCCGATCGGGCTGAAGAGGTCGTCATCGTCGTCCGGCTCTTCGGCGAAGCGGTCAGCGATGCTCGGTCACACAAGCGGAGGCCGCCTCTCCGGCGGGAGTTGGGCCAACAGACATCCAGAGTGGTTGCGCTCGATCCAGGCCAGGAAGCGCCCTTCGAGGCAGAGATCGCCGAAAAGTACCGTATGGCAACTTCCTTTAAGTTCGAGCCCCACGCGATCTGGCGCACGGGCCGTCGAGCCCCTTCCAAGGGGCGCTAGCCAGATGCTCTACTTCGCCTACGGCTCGAACATGGAGCGGGTCCAGCTCAAGCGGCTCTGTCCGAAGGCGAAGTTTGTGGCCGCGGGGGTGCTCTCCGACCATGAGCTCACCTTCTCCGGGAACTCCCGGGTGTGGGGTGGTGGGATTGCAAACATCCGCGAAAAGCCAGGGAAGCAGGTCGAGGGCGTGGCGTGGGAGATCAGTGAAGCGGAACGAAAGGCGTTAGATGAGTACGAAGGGTACCCCGGTCTGTATGTCCGAAGGGAGGTCCAGGTACAGACCCGCTCAGGCAAGATCATCGCAGCATTTGCGTACATCATGGGGAATCCGGACCGCGAGACACCCCCCTCAAAACGATATAAACAGTTGCTGATCAGCGGCGCCGAGGAACACGGGCTGTCCGATGAGTACGTTGACTTTCTCGAGTCAATCCGGCCTCTGACGTAGAGAGCGAAGGAGCGGCAATTGTCCACAACATCCACCTATGAGGCGGTCATCGGGCTGGAGGTGCATGCCCAGCTCCTGACCAAATCAAAGATTTTCTGCGGCTGCAGCACCGTCTTTGGCGCCCCGCCAAATAGCCAGGCCTGTCCCGTCTGCCTAGGGATGCCTGGCGCCTTGCCGGTCCTGAACAGACGGGTGGTGGAGTTCGCCATCAAGAGCGCGCTTGCCCTGGGGTGCGACATCGCTCCAGCGTCTCGCTTCCACCGGAAAAATTACTTCTACCCAGACATGCCGAAGAACTACCAGATCTCTCAGTACGAACTTCCGCTGGCCCAACGTGGGACGGTCGCATTCCCGGTTGGCGGCGTGCTCACGTGTGTCCGAATCCATCGCCTCCATCTCGAAGAGGACGTCGGTAAGCTGCTGCATGCTGGTACGTTGCAGGTCGCCGACTCCAGCCTGGTGGACTTTAACCGCAGCGGCGTGCCATTGATGGAGATCGTCAGCGAGCCCGACATCCGCAGCCCGGAGGAGGCCGCAGAATATCTCCGGCAGCTTCGGGCTATCCTTGTGTACCTGGAAGTCTGCGACGGCAACATGGATGAAGGCAGCCTGCGCTGCGATGCCAACGTCTCGTTGCGACTGACCGGGAGGGAGGAACTGGGGGTCAAGGCTGAAGTCAAGAACATGAACTCCTTCAAGAACGTCCAGAAAGCCTTAGCCTATGAGATCCAGCGACAGGCCCAGATCCTCGAAGAAGGGGGAAGGATCGTCCAAGAGACACGGCTGTGGGACGCCGACCAGGAGCTGACCCTGCCGATGCGAAGCAAGGAGCACGCTCATGACTACCGCTACCTTCTCGAGCCGGACCTGGTCCCACTGACCGTCTCACCGCAGTGGATCGACGAGATCCGCGCAACCCTGCCAGAACTGCCGCAGCAGCGCCGCGCTCGGTTTGCCAGGGAGTACGGGATCCCGGACTACGATGCCGCTGTCCTGACCGCCTCCAGGCCGCTTGCTGACTACTACGAGGAGGTCGCAACAGCCTCCCACGAGCCAAAGCTCGCCAGCAACTGGGTGATGGTAGAGCTCTTGGGCCATTTGAACAAAGATAGCCGGGGGATTACCGACAGCCCGATCCCGCCGGCAGAGCTGGCCGCTCTCCTCACACTGCTTCTTCGTGGAACGATCAGCGGCAAGATTGCCAAGACGGTCTTCGAACAGATGTATCACACCGGAAAACCCGCTGAACTAATCGTCAAGGAGCAGGGACTGACTCAGATCTCGAACCAGGACGAGCTACTCCAGATTGTTGAGGAGGTGCTTGCCAAATACCCTGGGCCGGTCGCCGACTACCGGAAAGGGAAGGTGCAAAGCCTCACCTTCCTGGTTGGCATGGTGATGAAGTCCAGTCGCGGCAAGGCCAACCCACAGGCAGTCAATGAGTTGTTGATCGGGCGACTCAAGAGCGAGGAGCCTGGAGGGGACAGGTGACGAGACGCGGACGGGGGCGGCTCCTCGGGTTGCTCCTGGTCTTGGGTGGGCTCGTCGTGGTGCTCCTCGCCGGCCCGCTTCTGCTCGACCATGAGCGGTATCGAGGGATCCTCACCAGCCGAGCCAGCCAACTGCTGAACCGCACAGTCACCGCGAGCAGCCTACGAGTACACCTCCTACCGTCGCCAGGGGTAACCATCCGGGATCTACACATTACCGATCGTGCCCCGTGGTCTGAACCGTTCCTGGAGGCGGAGCGACTTGATCTTACGCTCAAGCTGCTGCCGCTCCTCAAGGGCGAAATCCAGGTCAGGAACATCCGCATTGACCGGCCACGCATCAGGTTGGCCAAGGGGCCGGATGGGTGGAACCTCGATGACTTGATTCGGCCGACCGCGCGAGGGGCAGCCGCCGAACCGCGCCGCACTGAAGGCACGAGAGTGGCCAGAGGACAGCCTACCCTGCCGGTCTTAGTGGCAGGGGCCGTGGCCATCCGCCATGGGGCTCTCGTACTCGAGAACCCTCTCCACCCTTATGGACCGGCCAGGCTGGAGCTTAAGGATGTCAACCTGGACATCTCGGCGCCACTTCCCCGCAGCCCCCTCCGCATCCATGTCAGTGGACCCCTGCCTGGCGGCGCATCCGGCTCGTTTGACCTGACCGGAAGTCTGCCACTACACGAAGGAGACCACTCGCCGATTGAGGCGCAGATCACGGTGCGCGGTCTCGATGCTGCGCAACTGGCTTCGTCACTCGGCGTACCACGCTCCTCTCCCTCCGTCGCAACGTTCAGTGGAACCCTCGATCTTGAGGGGAAGGCCGTTGGCGAGTGGCCGGTCCTTGATCTGCAGGTCGAAGCCAATCTGCAGCGAGTCGGTGTGGCGGTCGTAAAGGACACGGGCAAGAGGCCGGGGGACAAGGCGTGGCTGCGGGCAAAGGGGCGATGGGAGGGCGACAGGCTCGACCTTTCTCAGATGAGCCTGCTTTGGAAGGGCCAAACCACCACTGGCCGCCTCCACCTCGCAACCCAGAAGTCGCCTCGCATCCAGTTTTGGATAGATACGCCGGATCTTTCCATCGAACCCGTCGTGGCCATAGCAACCGCGACAGGCGCTGAAGCGGACCCCTCTCCCCCCACTCGCTCCTCAGACCCCACCCCTCGCCTCTCTGCGCCCCATCCCTCGCCCTCCCCCCTCCGAGAGCCTGCCCCGGACTCGATCCGGGGGGGAGGGCAGGGTGAAAAGGACGCCGGACTCCATGTTGAGGGGCACCTACGCTCCGGCGTCCTGCGTTGGGGGAAGCTGGTCCTGACCACTGCAGAAGGCGACCTTCGCTATTGCTGTGGCCTGCTCACCATCGGTCGACTCCAGGGCGGCTTCTATGGCGGCACTCTGTCAGGCGACGCGGCGCTCTCCTTCAGTAGGCGGGCGCCACATGCAAGGGTGACCACGCATCTCGAGGGGGTCCAGACCGAACCATTACTGGATGCGATCCAGAAGCCGCAGTGGACCTTACGTGGGAGGATGACGCTGGACTCGAAGATGGAGCTCTCGGGGCAACTCGGGCCCGGGGCGCTTGCCGGGGCCTCAGGTCAAACCGACATCACGCTGACGAACGGTCGCGTAATCGGCTATGCGCCCCTGGAACGGCTCTCCAAAACTGTGGACCCGTTCCTGAAGGGAACAGGCATCTCTTCTTCTGCTCTGAGCGAGTTCGATCGCCTCAGCGCCCACTGGACCCTCGACGGTGGGATCCTGCGAACCAGGGATCTGATACTGCTTCGGGATGGGGTCAAGTTCTTTGCTGCCGGAAGCGTCAATCTGCTCAACCAGGCTCTGGACTTCGACGTAACAGCCAAGGCGGCGAAAACGACGCTCGAGGCCAAGGTGCAGGGAACCTCGCCTGACCTGGTGGTCACCCCTCAAATGGGCCGTATCGAGGGACGCATCAAAACAGACGTCGGCAAACTCCTTGGGGACGCTCGGAATAAGGAACTGGAGAAGGTGCTGCGGCAACTCTTCAACCGCTGAGGAGGCAGATGCAACTGGGCATTGTCACCCCCTTTTTTTTTCCCTCCGTCCGGGGCAATTCGATCACGGTCCAGCGTATCGAGTCGGGGTTGCGAGATCAGGGTGTGATCGTCCGGATCTGGTCCCTGGAGCACCGGCCATCGCCAGGCGAGATCCTGCAGGCACTGGAAGAATTTACACCTGATCTGGTCCATGGATTCCATGCCAGCTCCTCGGGGCGGATCGTAACGGACGCCGCACTCCGGCTGGGCATCCCCTCGATCCTTACCGTCACCGGAACTGATGTGAATACTGACCTCTTCGATCTTCACCGAAGGCCGGAGGTCATGGACGTCCTTCGGCGGGCAACGCGCATCGTCGTCTTTCACAACTGTATGCGGGTCAAGCTCGTCGGCGAACTCCCCGAGATAGAACATCGAATCCGGATGATCAGTCAGGCGGTTCGCTGTCAGGAGACCCCATTCGATCTCCGACACCACCTGGGTCTTCAACCGGATGATCTGATCTTCTGCATCCCCTCAGGCATCCGGCGTGTAAAAAATGTCACCTTCTGCCTGAAGCCACTTGACGCGCTCAGAATACGGCATCCCCAGGTCAAGGCCGTCTTCGTAGGACCGGTCATTGAGGCGGCGGAAGGGGCCAGATTGCAGGAGCTTCTGCGAGACTACCCCTGGGCCTTCTACCTGGGGCCGGTTCCTCATGAGCAGATGTGCGCCATACTCACGTCCGTGGATGTGGTGATCAACTCGTCGCTCTCCGAAGGCGGCATGGCCAATAGCATCCTGGAGGCGATGAGTCGCGGGCGAGCGGTCCTGGCAAGGGACATCGAGGGGAATCGATCGGTGGTGCAAGACGGGATCGATGGGCTGCTCTTCGGTTCTGAGACGGAATTCGCCCACAAGGCTGAGCGGCTGATCATGGAACCTCGCCTCCGCTACGCGCTAGGGAAGAACGGGAAGGAAAAGATCGAGCGAGAGTTCTCCCGAGAAAGGGAGATTCAGGACTATCTCCAACTGTATCAGGAGGCAATCGGCGCCTGCTCGCGCAGAGAGTAGAAGACGCATCATGGATATTCACGTCCTCGAACTGTTCTGCAGAATCGTCGAATCGGGAAGTTTCTCGAAGGCAGCCAACGCGGCGTACCTGACCCAGCCCACGGTCAGTGGCCACATCAAGAAGCTGGAGGGGGAGGTGGGAGTCCGGCTCCTCGATCGCCTTGGACACCGGGCCACCCCAACAAAGGCTGGCGACCTGCTGTATCGCTATGCCAAGCGAATCCTGGCTCTCCGTCAGGAAGCCCTGCAGGCCCTCGACGAGCTCAAGGGAGGGCTGAAGGGAGAACTGATACTCGGCGCCAGCAGCATCCCTGGCGGCTATCTGCTGCCGCCCCTGATCGGACGGTTCAGGGCCCAGTACCCTGACATCTCCGTCGTCCTCAAGGTCTCGGATTCAAAAGAGATCATCGAGGCGGTGATCGACGGCGCGTATGAGGTCGGCGCCGTGGGCGCACAATTCGACGATGGCAGGCTCGAATACCAGAAATTTGCCGAAGACGAGATGGTCTTAGTCGTGCCACCCACGCACCCCTGGGCGTCCCGGAGCAGCGTTAAGGCAAACGAGTTACCGACCCAACCGTTTCTCATTCGGGAGCGAGGCTCGGGAACGCGCAAGATTATGGAACAGGCATTGGAGGAGCACAATCTGTCGATGGGCGCCTTCAGGGTGACCGGGGAGATGGGCAGTAACGAGGCGATCCGGCAAGCAGTCAAGACGGGCGGCGGTATCGCCATCATCTCGAAGCTCGCCGTCGCGAGCGACATCAAACACCGCGAACTCAACGCCATTCCCGTCGCAGGCCTGAAGCTGACCAGAGAGTTCTACCTTATCACCCACCGCCACCGCTCACGCTCACCCATCTGTAACGCCTTTCTCACGTTTATCGGCGCCCCTACCCCTCCTCACGATTCCCCTCATCCCTGATTTCGCTTTCACTTACCCCCTCCCCAACCTTGGCACCTCTTCGCCCAGACCCTCACGGGGCATCCGGCCTATGGGTACCTGAGGACGTCCTGGGGCTATATCGGCAACCTCCATCATTACTGTGCTGACCTCCCACTGCCGTGACACTTTTGGGAGAGGCGCCTTTTTCTTAGTGCGTCGCGTGCTTCTCCAGCAGTTCAATAACGCTAGCATGCCCATTCCAAGACGCATACATTAGGGCCGTCCCGCCATCACTAGCCCTGACATTTATATCAGCGCCTTTATTGAGCAGTATCTCTACAACCCCGATATTCCCACTCCCAGACGCATACATTAGGGCCGTTACGCTATTATCATCCCCGGCATTCACATCGGCGCCTTTATTGAGAAGCATCTCTGCGATCCTGGAACGCCCATTCGAGGACGCACGCATCAGGGCCGTCACGCCACCTTTATTGCTTGCGTTCACGTCAGCGCCTTTATTGAGCAGCGCCTCTACAACCTTGGTATGCCCATTCTCAGATGCGATGATCAGGGCCGTCCCGCCAACTTTATTACTTGCATTTACGTCAGCGCCTTTATTGAGCAGCGCCTCTACAACCTTGGTATGCCCATTCGAAGATGCCATTATCAAGGCCGTCCCGCCATTATTAGCCCTGGCGTTGGCATCAGCGCCTTTATTGAGCAGCAGCTCTACAACCTCGGCATGCCCATACTCAGATGCATACATCGGGGCCGTAAAGCTATTTTGATCCCTCGCGTTCACATCAGCGCCCTTATTGAGCAGCAGCTCTGCGACCCCGGTATGCCCATGCCAGGACGCGCGTATCAGGGCGGTCCCGCCATTACTAGCCTCGGCGTTCACATCAGCGCCTTTATTGAGCAGCAGTTCTACAACCCCGGCATGCCCAAGCCATGACGCATGCATCAGGGCGGTCCAGCCCTCTTGATCCCTCGCATTCAGATCAGCGCCTTCAGCCAACAGGCTCTTGACTTTGTCTGTGGCTCCAGATTTAGACGCCTCGATGAGCTTGCTACCAGGCTTCCCACCACCCCCAAATAATGAGCCAAGGAAACCCATATAACCTCCTTTTAGACCTCATACCCCAGCCCGTCCATCTCGTCCAACACAGCGGCCGCGGCTGGTACTGTCATGATTGTATTTACTAACCGCTGCCTGATCATTGCGAGCGTAGCGACGCAATCCGACACGCAGCGTCGTTGCGAGGTGAGGCCGAAGCAATCTCTCTGGCTGAGATTCCTTCGGTTCCCTCGGAATGCCCTTCCAGGTCAGATTGCCACGGTCGCTACGTTCCCTCGCAATGACGCGCGTTACGGGGCTTCCGACGCAATGACCCACAAGACAGCGTTTGAATCGAAAGAAAGACAGTGCCGAGAAACCTTCATATGTGAAATCCGGCATCTTTTTCTTAGTGCGACCCGTGCTTCTCCAGCAGTTCAACAACGCTAGCATGCCCATTCCAAGACGCATGTAGCAGGGCCGTCCCGCCATCACTCGCCTTGGCGTTCGCATCAGCGCCTCTACTGAGAAGTAGCCCTACTACCCCAGTAGACCCATTCCCACCCGCATATATCAGGGCCGTTATATCTTTATTATCTCTTGCGTTTACGTCAGCGCCTTTATTGAGCAGCAGCTCTGCGACCCCGGCATGCCCATTCGAGGACGCACGCATCAGGGCTGTTACGTCGTCTTTATTGCTTGCGTTTACGTCAGCGCCCTTATTGAGCAGCAGCTCTACAACCTCGGCATGCCCTTTCTCGGACGCACGCATCAGGGCTGTTACACCATCTCTAGTGCTTGCGTTTACGTCAGCGCCTTTATTGAGCAGCAGCTCTGCGACCCCGGCATGCCCATTCTCGGATGCAATTACCAGGATCGTCCCGCCATTACTAGTCTTGGCGTTCACGTCAGCGCCTTTATTGAGCAGCAGCTCTACAACCTCGGCATGCCCATACTCAGATGCATACATCGGGGCAGTCCAACCCTCTTGATCCTTCGCACTCATATCAGCGCCTTGATTAAGCAGCAGCACTACAACCCCGGCATGCCCATTCCAAGACGCCCGTATCAGGGCAGTCCCGTCATTATTAGCCTTGGCGTTGACATCAGCACCTTTATTGAGCAGCAATTCTGCGACCCCGGTATACCCATTCCAGGACGCATGCATCAGGGCGGTCCAGCCCTCTTGATCCCTCGCATTCACATCAGCGCCCTCAGTCAACAGGCTCTTGACTTTGTCTGTGGCTCCAGATTTAGACGCCTCGATGAGCTTGTTACCAAGCTTCCCACCACCCTCAAATAATGAGCCAAGGAAACCCATATAACCTCCTTTTAGACCTCATACCTCAGCCCGTCCATCTCGTCCAACACAGCGGCCGCGGCCGATCCCTTGCCAGGACGACGGATTCGAGGCGGCCGTCCCACACCTTGAGACCCTCTAGATAGGGCCTACGAGAGTCAAGCGCATGGCCAGATTGAGAAAATCTCCCCCTGACCTCCCTTTGGCAAAGAGGGGTCAGGGGGGATTCTTCGATACCGTAAAGTTATTATTTTGAGACAGTTAATATGTGAAACCCGGCGCCTTTTTCTTAGTGCTCGCCGTGCCTCTCCAGCAGTTGAACAACTTTCGAATGCCCATTCGAAGATGCACACATCAAGGCCGTCTCGCCATTATGATCCTTCGCACTCATATCAGCGCCTTGATTGAGCAACAGCGCTACAACCTCTGAATGCCCATGCCAGGACGCATGCATCAGGGCGGTCCCACCATTATGATCCCTCGCATTCACATCAGCGCCGTGATTGAGCAGCACCTCTACAACCCCGGATCGCCCATTCAAAGACGCACGTATCAGGGCCGACCCGCCATCATTAGCCTTGGCATTCACATCAGCGCCGTGATTGAGCAGCAGCTCTGCGACCCCGGCATGCCCATTCCAGGACGCACGTATCAAGGCGGTCCCGCCATTATGATCCTTCGCATTCAGATCAGCGCCGTGATTGAGCAGCACCTCTACAACCCCGGATTGCCCATACCAAGACGCACGTATCAGGGCGGTCCAACCATATTTATCCTTCGCGTTTGCTTCAACACCTTTATTGAGAAGTACCCCTACAACCCCTGAATGCCCATACCAAGACGCACGCATCAGGGCCGTAAAGCTATCCTTATCACTCGCCTCCACATCAACGCCTTTATTCAGCAGCAGCTCTGCAACCTCGGAATGCCCACGCCAAGACGCCCGTATCAGGGCTGTCCCGCCATTGTTATCCCTCGTGTTCGTATCAGCGCCGTGAGTGAGCAGCAGCTTCACAACATCGGAATGTCCAAGCCAGGACGCATGCATCAGGACTGTCCAGCCATTTTTATCCCTCGCGTTCGCATCAGCGCCTTCAGCTAACAGACTCTTGACTTTTTCGGTGTCTCCAGATTTGGACGCCTCGATGAGCTTGTTACCAAGCTTCCCACCACCCTCAAATAATGAGCTAAGGAAACCCATATAACCTCCCCTCAGACCTCACACCCCAGCCCGTCCATCTTGTCCAGCAAGCGGCCGCGACCGATCCTCTGCCAGAACGCCGAATCCGAGGCGGCCGTCCCATACCTTGAGACCCTCTAGATAGGGCCTGCGAGAGTTCAGCGCATAGCCCGATTAGAGATTTCAATCATTGGGAAACCCGGCATCTTTCTCTTAGCGCGCCCCGCGCTTCTTCAGTAGTTCAGCAACCATAGAATCCTCATTGCGGGACGCATACATCCAGGCTGTCCCATGCATATTATCCTCCGCGTTCATATCAGCACCTTTATTGAGCAGCAGCTCCGCAACCTTCACATGCCCATGCCAAGACGCACGTATCAGGGCGGTCCCGCCATTATAATCCCTCGCGTTCACATCAGCGCCTTGATTAAGCAGCAACCCTACAATCCCAGCATGCCCATGCCAAGACGCACGTATCAGGGCCGTCGCGCCATCACTAGCCTTGGCATGCACATCAGCGCCTTTATTGAGCAGCAGTCCTGCAACCCAGGCATGCCCATTCTCAGACGCACGTATCAGAGCTGTTGCGCCATTATTCGTCTTGGCATGCACATCAGCGCCTTTATTGAGCAGCAGTTCTGCAACCTTAGCATGCCCATACCGGGCCGCATAGATCAGGGCCGTCCAGCTATCTCTATCCCTCGTATTTACATCAGCGCCTTGATTGAGCAGCAGCCCTACAACCTCGGCATGCGCATTCTCAGACGCACGCATCAGAGCTGTTACGCCATCACTAGCCTTGGCATGCATATCAGCGCCTTTATTGAGCAGTAGCCCTACAACCTCGGCATACCCATGTTGGGAGGCATGCATCAAGGCTGTCCAGCCCTCTCTATCGCTCGTGTTCACGTCAGCGCCTTCAGCTAACAGGCTCTTGACTTTTTCGGTGTCTCCAGATTTAGACGCCTCGATGAGCTTGTTACCAGGCTTCCCGCCACCCTCAAATAATGAGCTAAAGAAACCCATGGAACCTCCTTTCAGATCTCACACCGCAGCCCGTCCATCTCGTCCAGCAAGCGGCCGCGGCCAATCCCCCGCCAGGACGCCCGGACAAGGCGGCCGTCTCACATCCTGAGACCTTATGGGTAGAGCCTGCGCGGGTCACGCGTATCGCCCAATTGGGACATTGTACTGGGTGACACCGGCATCTTGCTCTTAGTGCGTCACGTACCTATCCAGCAGTTCAGTAATGTTAACATGCCCATTCCCAGACGCATACGCCTGGGCCGTCCAGCCCTTATGATCCATCGCGTTCGCGTCAGCGCCGTTATTGAGAAGCAGCTCCACAATCCCGATACGCCCATACCAAGAGGTATGCATCAGGGCTGTCCCGCCATCATTCGCCTTGGCGTTCACATCAGCACCTTTAGCGAGCAACAGCTTTATAATCCCGGACTGCCCTTCCGAGGACGCACGCATCAGGGCTGTCCAGCCTTCTTTGTCTCTCGCGCTCACATCAGCGCCTTGATTGAGCAGCAGCTTTACAATCTCGGAATGCCCTTTCGCAGACGCGATTATCAGGGCTGTCCCGCCATCATTCGCCTTCGCGTTCACGTCAGCGCCTTGATTGAGCAGCAGCCCTACAATCTCGGAATGCCCTTTCGCAGACGCGATTATCAGGGCTGTCCCGCCATCACTCGCCCTGGCATTCATATCAGCGTCTTTACTGAGCAGCAGCCCTACAAACCCGGAATGCCCATTCTCAGACGCATACATCAGAGCCGTCCAGCCATGCTTATCGCTCACGTTCACATCAGCGCTCTTATTAAGAAGCAGCTTTGCAACCCCCGCATGCCCATGCCAGGAGGCATGCATCAAGGCTGTCCAGCCATTGTTGTCCCTCACATTTACATCGGCGTCTCGATTGAGCAGCAGATCTACAACCCCGGCATGCCCATGCCGGGAGGCATGCATCGAGGCTGTCCAGCCCTCTCTATCGCTCGTGTTCACGTCAGCGCCTTCAGCTAACAGGCTCTTGACTTTTTCGGTGTCTCCAGATTTAGACGCCTCGAAGAGCTTGTTGCCAAGCTTCCCGCCACCCTCAAATAATGAGCTAAAGAAACCCATGGAACCTCCTTTGAGATCTCAGATCCCAGCCCGTCCATCTTGTCCAGCAAGCGGCCGCGACCGATCCTCTGCCAGAACGCCGAATCCGAGGCGGCCGTCCCATACCTTGAGACCCTCTAGATAGGGCCTGCGAGAGTTCAGCGCATAGCCCGATTGAGAAAATCCCTCCTGACCTCCCTTTGGCAAAGGGAGGTCAGGAGGGATTCTTCGATGCCGTAAAGTTATCATTTTGAGACAGTTAATAATGCGTGAGACCTGACGTCTTTTTCTTAGCGCGCCCCGTGCTTCTTCAGCAGTTCAGCAACCATAGAATGCCTATTTCCAGACGTATACATCAGGGCCGTCCCGCCTTTATTATCCTTCACGTTCACATCAGCGCCTTGATTGACAAGCAACACTGCAACTCTGAAATGCCCTTTATCGGACGCATGCATCAGGGCCGTCCAGCCATCATTTTCCATCACATTCACCTCAGCGCCTTGCTTGAGAAGCATCTCTACAATCTCGGAATGCCTTTTCTCAGACGCACGCATCAGGGCCGTCCCGCCATTATTATTCCTCGCGTTCACATCAGCGCCTTGATTGAGTAGCAGCTTTACAACCCCGGAATGCCCATTCCAAGCCGCACGCATCAGGGCCGTCCAGTTATCTTTATCCCTCGCGTTCACCTCAGCGCCTTGGTTGAGCAGCAGCTCTGCGCACGTGGTACGCCCATTCCAAGCCGCATGCATCACGGCCGTCCAGCCATCTTTATCCCTCGCGTTCACCTCAGCGCCTTGATTGAGCAGCAGCTCTGTAACCCCGGCACGCCCATTCCCAGTCGCACGCATCAGGGCCGTCCAGCCATGTTTATCGCCCGTGTTCACCTCAGCGCCTTTCTTGAGTAGCAGATCTACTACCCCGGGACGCCCATTCCAAGACGCACGCATCAGGGCCGTAAAGTCATCTCTATCTCTCGCGTTCACCTCAGCGCCTTGATTGAGCAGCAGCTCTGTAACCCCGGTATGCCCATGCCAAGACGCATGCATCAGGGCCGTCCAGCCATGGCTATCCCTCGCGTTTATATCAGCGCCTTCAGCTAATAGCCTCGTGACTTTTTTGGTGTCTCCAGATTTAGACGCCTCGAAGAGCTTGCTCCCAAGCTTCCCACTACCCTTAAACAATGCGCCAATGAAACCCATGCAACCTCCTTTGAGATCTCAGACCCCAGCCCGTCCATCGGGCCGCTGAGAAGTTCCGTTGTGACACCCATCTCTACCGTGGAGATCGTGGACATCGAGCATGATCACGTTCGCCTACCGCTTCCGAGGCTGTGGGCCACCGAGATGATCAGGGCCACGATATTGTCTGTCCCGCCAACCGTCCAACATTCTCCGTTTCTTGAGGATCGGGGGCAACCGTGCTCGGCCACCGTCCTCGCCTACCCTTCACGCTTCCTTCCCAGTGCTACCAACCGCACTGCCGTTACGGCAACAGAGGCTCACTCATGAGGTCACCTACTATATTCGAGCTCTTTTCGAAAATGCAATAATACACAACACGTAGTGACAGCAAGTCCAGAAGCGAAGAGGTAGATCAACCGGTAGCCGAACTGCTCCGCGACTATTCCGAATATGAACGACGCAAGGGCGTGGCCCAGCAACATTGCAGTGCTGAACGCGCCAATGGAGCGTCCGCGCTCCTCCGAGTCCGCGAGGTCGATTGCGTAGGCGCTCAGGGCTGGGAAAAGTAAGCCGTGAGCCATTCCGGTAAGCGTCCCGACCAGCAGCAGACCAACTGGAGAGACGAGCCAGACAAGGCCCAGGGTGCCAGATCCCATGAGCAGCAGGGCGGGAAGGATTACGCGCTGACGCCCCCATCGATCAGACAGTCTGCCACATGTTAACCGGATGCCGATCGCAGCCACGCTGTACGCGACGTAGAACCCACCGATACGCGACAACCCAGCCTGCGTCGCGTAGGTCGGCAGGAATACGAACACCGCCCCAGAGACCAAACCGAACACCAGCGTGAGGAGAATTGGCGGAAGGATGCGCGCTGACGGGATCAAGAAAGAGGGGCCCGAAGAGACAGCTTCGCGGGGCGTCGCTGAGAGATTACGGAACGCCAGGCTGGTCAGAAAGCAACCTGCTGCGGCAACAGCGGCAACTAAGAAGAAAGCCGAATACCCCGCACGATGGATCACTTGCTCCCCAAGGGCTGGAGAGAGCGCGATCGTAATGAGTCCCGAGATCCCGAAAAGGCCCACCGCCTCCCCGCGACGGCTCGACGGAACGATTTCAGCCACCAGGGTCAGATTCGCGATGTAGAAGGTAGAGTACCCAATACCCTGCAGGATACGAAAGAGAATAAATCGCGCATCCATGTGGGTCGAGAAGGCAAAGCCGACCGAGGCCAGCATCCCTAACGCCGATCCCAGCAGGAGGAATCGCTTGCGTCCGAAGCGGTCAACGAGGGCGCCGGCTAGTGGCTGCCCAAGAATGGCCGCAAGGCTGTAGCTTCCCATGACCCAACCGATCTGCGATTCGGTCCCCCCGAGCGTCTTGATGTAAAGGGGAAGCAGGCTGAAGGCATTGAGACTAGCGAAAAAGAAAAAATTGGCAAGGGAGGCAACGAAGAAATTGAAGCTAGAAATCGTTTCGTCGATAGAGCCACCCCGTCCCTGATGGGTTGGGTTTGACAGAGCTGTGAGTTGACTCTCGCCTGATCGATCCATTTGTGCAAGGTCAGCTCAGGTACGAGGCGCGATAAGGACGCCGAGGCGTGACGAAACGCCCTATTGTGCTCTCGCGCACCTTGGCAAGCCGGCCAATCTTTCTCCTTGTGTGCCGCTGGAATCTATCGTATACATACATCGAGTCACGATTGTCCGCCCACCAGATTGAGCCATTGACCAGGGCATAAAGATAGCCAGAGGCTCCTGGGCCGACGTTGCCGACGGAAAGAGTTGATTCTTTCATCATAACCCCATCTTAACGCTTGGTTATCCAAAAGGAGGGATGCGCTATGACAACCACTGCGTATGTCCTGATCGAAGGCGCGTCGGAGCAGACGGCCACCATCGTGAAAGCGCTACAGAAGATAAAAGGGGTCAAGTCGGCTCACGCCGTGACCGGACCCTACGATGTGATCGCGTGCGTTGAAGCAACTGATATCGGCACGGTCGGGGCGGTTGTCCTCTCGAAAATCCGCACCTTGAAGGGTGTCACAAGGACCGTGACCTGCGTCGCTGTGTAGGATCCCCCCAAACGATCCAGGAATGTAACGGGTAGTAACCATTACTTTTTTCAACTCTTCTCAGACCCGGCGAAGCTCATCGCCAAATAGATCAGGGTACGGACCATAGCCCCTGTCGCCCCCTTCACCTGATACCCGCAGTCCTTCTCGGTTTGCGCGGTCCCGGCGATGTCCAGGTGAACCCACGGGGCTTTCCCGATAAAGTTCGCCAGAAGCTTCGCGCCGGTGATCGGCCCGGCCTTTCGCCCGCCGACATTCTTCATGTCCGCATAATCGCTCTTGATCTGTTCGGCGTACTCATCATCCATGGGCAGTTCCCAGATCTTCTCGCCGGCCGCCTCGCTCGCCTCTTTCACCTGCCGCAGCAGTTCGGCGTCATTGGTAAAGGCGCCCGTTCGTACTGCCCCAAGGGCGATGACACACGCGCCGGTGAGTGTCGCCACGTCAACGAGGTGGGTAAGGCCCCCGTCGCAGGCGTAACAGAGGGCATCAGCCAGGACCAGCCGCCCTTCAGCGTCGGTATTGATCACCTCGATCGTCTTACCGTTCATGGCCTTGACGATATCGCCTGGGCGCTGGGCTGTCCCGCTTGGAAGGTTCTCTATCGCCGGCACGATGGCCGTCACATCCACTGGCAGCTTGAGCTCCGCGATCCCTTTGATCGCTGCGAGGACCGCCGCCCCACCGGCCATGTCGCCTTTCATCGCCTCCATCCCCTCGCTCGGCTTGATCGAGATGCCTCCTGAATCGAAGGTTACCCCCTTACCCACCAGGCCGAGACGCGGGCCCGTCCCTTTCCCTTTTCTCCCCTTGTAGCTCACCTCAATGAGCTTCGGGGGCTCTGCGCTGCCCTGAGCCACCCCCAGCAGCGCCCCCATGCCAAGCTTCTTCATGTCGGCGCGCTCCAGGATCTTGATGGTGAGACCCAACCCGCTCGCCATCTTCTTAGCCCGCGCCGCCAGTTCAGAGGGGGTCAGGGTGTTCGCCGGCTCATTCACCAAGTCACGAGCGAAGCTCACAGCCTCGGCCAGGATCTGGCCGCGACGCGCCCCCTCCTCCATTGCGGGAACCTTGGTCCTGTCGCGCTCCAGCAGCGTCAGCTTTTGGACGACCTTCTGCCCGTTCTCCTCCGGCTTCTTATATTTGTCAAACCGGTAGAGACCCAACAATGCCCCCTCAGTCACAGCGCAGGCCGCCTGATCTGCCTGCAGGCCTCCGATACCGGCGCCGTGGACGATGGACGCCACCTTTCGCACCCCCACCCCGCGCAGATGGCGCATCGCCTCCGCCGAGGCCGAGCGCACACGATCGAGGGTGAACTGCTCTTGCTTGCCCAGCCCGATCACCAGCACCTGGACGACCGGAAGCTGCCCAAAGGTATGCAGTAGGAGTCGTTCATGCAGTTTGCCTTTGAACTCCTGGCGGCGGATGGCGGCAGTGATGGACCCTCCAAGCGCTTGGTCCACTGCTCCAGTCGCCCCGCCAGGGTACCCCACCCCCTCGAAGAGATTCACGATAAGCGCATCTTCTCCATAGGAAAGTAGATCCTGTGTCCTGATCTCTACCTTCACTCGATCACTCCTTTCAAAGGCCACGCCCACGGCGGAGTCACAAAAACGGGAGGGATGGCGGCTGCCACCCCTCTCTCCATTCGTGTCACCGTCCGTAGGGCTCTATCCCCTCAGTGATTCTCCGTCCCTCCATGTCCCTATGCCAGCGTGGAGCGGCTCCCGTAGGGGTGGGCTTGAAACCCGCCCCTCCTTACGACAAACCGATCAGTTCATCCACACGCGGATCCCAGGGCTTGAACGGATCCTTACAGAGGATGGTGCGCTGATACCGATCGTTCAGCTTCAGGTAGCTCCAGCCCACATCGTACGACTTGTTCTTCTCGTTCGCGTACTTGATGAAATCACTTCGCACCTTGGCCCTGGTCGTCTGCGGCGGCGTCGTCATGGCCGTCTCGATCTCGCCCTCTGTGGTCACCTGATCGATCAGCCCGTTATGCAGCATGAGGTAGTACAGCCCACGGGTCCGCTTAATGTCATGGTACTGCAGATCCAACATGAAGACGCGCTGGTCATCGAAGGAGCAGCCCTTGCGGTTGATGTAGGAGGTGATGAGCGCGTGCTTGATGACCCAGTCGAGCTCGCGGTGCAGCGTCA
>Ga0080064_1002175_pt1 | contig 34762 bp, 51 predicted proteins | sample Subgrocontami54m_FD_69260 | JGI IMG/M metagenome (GOLD analysis project Ga0080064, IMG submission 69260) | Subsurface groundwater microbial communities from S. Glens Falls, New York, USA - GMW46 contaminated, 5.4 m (SPADES assembly) (version 2) ...
TAACATCGACGTCACCGTCGAGCTCATCCAGCCGGTGGCCATGGAGAAAGAGCAGCGCTTCGCCATCCGCGAGGGCGGCAAGACCGTCGGGGCTGGCGTCATCACGGAGATTGTGAAGTAACGCTCATGGCTCAAGCGCCCAGGATTCGCATCAAGCTGAAGGGGTACGACCACCGCCTGCTGGACCTCTCGACGACGGAGATCGTGGAGACGGCCCAGCGGACCGGGGCCAAGGTCGCCGGTCCGGTGCCGCTGCCGTCGAGGCGGGAGCTGTTCACGGTGCTGCGCGGGCCGTTCATCGACAAGAAGGCGCGGGAGCAGTTCCAGCTGGTGACGCACAAGCGGCTCATTGATATCCTGGAGCCGACGTCAAAGACCATTGACGCGCTGCGGAAGCTGAATCTGCCGTCCGGCGTCTACGTGGAAGTGAAGTAAGCCCCATGCCTATCGGATTGCTCGGCAAAAAGCTTGGCGTAACACACGTGTATGACGAGTTCGGCCGGCGGATGGCGGTGACCGCTGTCCAGGCCGGGCCCTGCACCGTGCTGCGGCTGCGCGACATTGCGCGCGACGGCTACCGCGCCGTTCAGCTCGGCTTTGAGCCGATTGCCGAGCGGAAGGTGCGCAAGCCGGTCCTGGGGCAGTTCAAGCAGGCGAAGGCCAGTCCGTTTCGCTACGTTCGGGAATTTCGCCTGCCGGTTGAGCTCAAGGCCGACGCCAACGAGTGGACGATCGGGCAGCAGCTGACCGTCGAGCTCTTCCAGGACTTTGAATTAGTCGACATCGCTGGCATCTCCATCGGCAAGGGGTTCCAGGGTGGCGTGCGCCGCTGGCACTGGAAGGGCGGGCCGCAAACGCACGGCTCGATGTCGCACCGCGCCCCAGGCTCTATCGGCTCGACCACGACCCCCGGACGCGTGTGGCGCGGGCACCATCTGCCCGGCCATATGGGGGCGGACCGCGTCACGGTGCAGAACGTCCGAATCGCTCGCCGAGACGCGGCGAACCACCTCCTGCTGTTGGAAGGCTCGGTGCCGGGAGCCGAAGGGTCGCTCGTCTTCATTACCAGGTCGATGAAACGGCCCGGCGTCGTCAAGAAGCCGCAGGCCTTCCAAGTCGAGATGGAGGACGAGGAGGAGTCGCTGAACAAGAATGCCAAGGCGGCGAAGAAGAAGGCATGAACCTGAAGATCTTTGACTTGACCGGCCGCGAAGTCGGCCAGCTTACGCTGAAGGCGGACCTCTGGGACGGCAGGGTGAACCTCCGCCTGCTCTCCCAGGCGGCGGCGATGTACCGGAGCAATCTCCGTGCCGGGACCGCGTCGACGAAGACGCGCGCGCATGTCTCCGGCGGCGGCAAGAAGCCGTGGAAGCAGAAGCACACGGGCCGCGCCCGTGCCGGTTCCACGCGGTCGCCGCTGTGGCGGCACGGCGGTGTGACCTTCGGTCCGCACCCGCGGAACTTCGGCTACCGCCTGCCGCAGGCGATCCGCCGGCAGGCGCTCATCGAAAGCCTGAAGGGCAAGGCGCAGGACGCCGAACTGCTGGTGCTCGACCAGCTGGCGGCCGAGACCCCCAAGACGAAGCCCTTCGCCGGACTGGCGAAGGCCTTCCAGGTGACCCGCAAGTCGATCATCGTCTTGGATGAGCCAGCGCCGCCGCTCGTGAAGTCGCTGCGCAACCTGGCCTCTTTCGAGCTCCGGAGCGCCGCCAACCTGAACGCGTGGGATGTCCTGAACGCCCACAAGGTCTTGGTCACGAAAGTGGCGCTGCAGCGGCTTGAGCAGCGGATGAGCGAGGCCCATGCGCCAGCCAACTGAGATCGTCAAAGGGATTTTGCAGACGGAGAAGGGCGCGCGCGTCGCCGTGCATGACCAGTTCTTCCTGCGCGTCGCCGCCGATGCGAACAAAGTGGAAATCCGGCAGGCAGTGGAGGCGCTCTTCGGGGTCGACGTCAAGGGCGTGAACACCCAGCTGGCGCACGGCAAGTGGCGGCGGCTGTCCTCCCGGTGGGGCCGCCAATCGGATTGGAAGAAAGCCATCGTCACCCTGGCCAAAGGCCAGAAAATCGAGATGAAAGCCTGATGGGCACCAAGACGCACAAGCCGACGACGCCGACGATGCGTTACCAGATCACCTCCGATTTCGCCGAGCTGACCAAGCGGCAACCGGAGAAATCGCTCGTCTCCCCGATGCCGAAGACGGGAGGCCGCAACGCCCACGGGCACATCACGAGCCGGTTTATGGGCGGCGGGCACAAGCAGATGTACCGCCGCGTCGACTTCTACCGACGAGACAAGATCGGCATGCCGGCCAAAGTGCTGGCGGTGGAGTACGACCCCAACCGCAGCTCCCGCATCTCGCTCGTGCAGTATGAGGACGGCGAACGGCGCTACATCCTGTGGCCCGACGGGCTGGCAGTCGGCGAGATGGTCGTGGCCGGCGATGGGGTCGAGGTGAAGGTCGGCAACGCAATGCCGCTGCGGCAGGTGCCGCCGGGGCAAATGATCCATAACATCGAGCTGCGGAGGAATTCCGGCGGCCAGATCGTCCGCTCCGCCGGCTCGTCGGCGGTCATCCAGGCGAAGGAAGGGGACTACGCGCACGTGAAGCTGCCCTCGGGAGAAGTGCGCCTTGTCCACCTGGATTGCTGGGCGACCATCGGCCAGCTCGGTCACGCCGAGCGCAAGACCTACGTGATCGGCAAGGCCGGCCGCTCCCGCTGGCTCGGCCGCAAGCCGCATGTACGGGGGATCGCGATGAATCCGGTCGACCATCCGCACGGCGGCGGCGAAGGCAAGTCCGGGCAGGGCAACCCGCACCCGGTGTCCCCCTGGGGTTGGCACACCAAGGGCCGCAAGACCCGCAACCGGAACAAGGGGTCCAGCCGCTTCATCGTCAAGCGCAGGAAATAACGAGGAGCACGCATGGGACGTTCGGTCGCCAAAGGCCCGTTTGTGGAGGAGCCGCTGATGCGCAAAGTGCAGCGCGCGCAGCAGGCCAATGACCGCAAGCCGATCAAGACCTGGTCGCGGCGCTCGACCGTGACGCCCGACTTTATCGGGTTGAACTTCCTGGTGCACAACGGGAAGGCCTTTACGCCGGTCTACGTGACCGAATCGATGGTCGGCCACAAGCTGGGCGAGTTCTCGCCAAGCCGCATGTTCCGCAAGCACGGCGGCGTCAAGAAGGCCGAGGCCGGCCGGCCCGGCGCGCCGGCACCCGCCGCCGCTCCCGCTGCTCCCGCGGCCGGGAAAGAGGAGAAGAAGTAACCGTCCACCATGATTGCGAAAGCCATTGCTCGATACGTGCGCATGACTCCGCGGAAGGCGGGCTACGTCGTCCGCCCCATCCGACAGCGGACGGTGGCGGAAGCGCTGGCCTTATTGTCGGCCACCAACCGGCGGGCCGCCGGGCCGGTGGCGAAGCTCGTCGCCTCAGCGTTCGCGAACGCCCGCCAGCAGGACCCCGCCCTCCGCGAGGAGGATGTTGTCATCAGCAAGGCGGTGGCCGACGAGGGGCCGCGCTGGAAACGGTTCCGTGCGGCGGCGTTCGGACGCGCCGCCCGCATCTTGAAACGGACGACCCATATTACGGTCGAGTTGGATAAGAAACCCTCGAGGGCTCATGGGACATAAGGTCAACCCGCAGTTGCTCCGGCTGGGCATTTCGCGCGAGTGGAAGTCGCGGTGGTTCTCGCCGTCGAAGAAGCAGTTCGTCCTGAACCTCCAGGAAGACCGGAAGATTCGGGAGTTGCTCGCGAAGGAGTTGGCGTCCGCCGCGGTGTCCAAAGTGGTCATCGAACGCTCGGCCGAGCGGCTCCGGGTCGTCGTCCATACGGCCCGGCCCGGCATCCTCATCGGCCGGCGCGGCGAAAGCATCCAGCGGCTGCAGGAGGCGGTCCAGAAGATCGTCGGGACCCAGCAGCAGCTCAAGATCGATTACGTGGAAATCGCGAACCCCGCCGTGGAGGCGCAGTTGATCGCCGATTCGCTGGCGTTCCAGCTCGAGAAGCGCATCGCGTTCCGCCGGGCCATGAAGCGGGCGATCCAGCAGGCCATGGAGTCAAAGGACTGCAAGGGCATTAAAATCGTCTGCGACGGCCGGTTGGGCGGCTCGGAAATGACGCGGCGCGAAGTGTACCGGGCGGGCAAGGTGCCGTTGGGCACTCTGCGCGCGCGGATCGAGTTTGGCATGGGGACCGCGCACACGACCGCCGGCTGCATCGGCACGAAGGTCTGGGTGTGCCGGGGCGACCTGGTGTCGCTGGAGCGGACCAAGCAGCCGCCTCGCCGTCCCATCACGGCCGAACCGCCTGCGCCGACCAGCCCTGAGCCGGTTGCGTCGGCCGGATAAGGATTCACGATGCCGCTGTTATTGCCGAAACGAATCAAGTACCGGAAAGCGTTCCGGGGCAAGCGCCGCGGAGCCGCCCGGGGCGGCACCCGCCTGGCGTTCGGCCAGTACGGTCTGAAAGTGCTCGAAAACGGCTGGATCACGGCCGCCCAGATCGAAGCGTGCCGGGTCGCCATCAGCCGGTCGCTCAGCCGCGGCGGCAAAGCCTGGGTGCGCGTCTTTCCGGACAAGCCGGTGACCACCCACGGGCAGGAAAAGCCCATGGGCGCCGGGAAGGGGTTGGTCGACCACTGGGTCGCCGTGGTCAGGCGGGGCCGCATCCTCTTCGAAGTGGACGGCATTCCCGATATGATTGCCAAGGATACGTTCCGGCTGGCGGCGGCCAAGCTGCCGCTGCGGACCCGGCTCATCAGCCGAAAAGATGAGGCGATGTTGACCTGATGGCGAAGACTCAAGCGCCGGTCAAAGACTTGCGAACGATGCCGGAGGCGGACCTGCGCGCCCAGTTGGCCCAGCTGCAGCAGGACCTGTGGCAGCGCCGGATGAAAGCCCGGGATGGGGCGATGCCGCAGACGCACCATCTGCCGGTGATCCGGCGGCAGATCGCCCGGATCCACACCATCCTGACGGAGCGCGCCCGAAGCGCGCCTACGGCCCAGCAGGCCTAACCGACAGAAGGACACGCATGGCACAGACACCAGGTTCCACGGACGCGCGCGCGCAGCGCAAGACGCGGGTTGGGGTCGTGGTCAGCAATCGGATGACCAAGACCATCGTGGTTCGCGTGGAACAACTGGTCCGCCACCCGAAGTACAACCGCGTCATTTCGCATACAAGTAAATTCAAAGCCCATGATGAGGCCCAGAGTGCCGCCATCGGCGACCGGGTGAAAATCATGGAGACCCGGCCGATCTCCAGAGACAAGCGCTGGCGGCTGGTCGAAATCGTGGAGCGGGCGTCCACCGCTCCGCCGGTGCCGGACCAGGAAGCCGCACCCCAGCCGCGACCGAGCCGGGGAACCCGCCAGAGGCGGGGCGGCGAGGAAGTCCCGACAGCGCAGCTGGAGGGGAAGCCGCGCCGCAAGGCGGCCCCGGCTGATGCCGCTTCGATGCATGCGCCGGAGGCCGGGCCGTCATGATCGCCATGCGGACCCATCTTGACGTCGCGGACAACTCCGGCGTCAAGAAAGTGTGGGCCATCGGGGTGTTGCGCCGTGCCAACAAGCAGACGGCCGACGTCGGCGACGTCATCACGGTCCACGTCCGCGAGGCGGATCCGGATGCCCTGGCCAAGAAAGGCGAGGTCGTCCGGTGCGTCGTCGTGCGGACCCGGGCGCCGATCCGCCGCCAGGACGGCACGACCCTGCGGTTCGACTCCAACGCGGTGGTGCTGATTGACACGCAGAACAACCCGCGCGGGACCCGCGTGTTCGGCCCCGTGGCGCGCGAGCTGCGCGACAAGCGGTTCATGAAGATCATCTCCTTGGCGCCTGAGGTTGTGTGAGCGATGGGACGGATCCGGAAAGGCGACACGGTAACGGTGCTCAGCGGCAAGGACCGCGGCAAGAGCGGCAAGGTCCTGCAGATCTGGCCGGAGGACGAGCGGGCCCTGGTTGAGCGCATCAATCTGGTCAAGCACTTCGAGCGCCGCACCCAGCAGAACCAGACGGGCGGGATCGTCGAGCGGGAAGGGGCGATCGCCCTGTCGAAGCTCGCCCTCGTCTGCCAGCGCTGCCGCAAGCCCGTGCGGGTCAGCTGGACCGCGGGGGCCGACGGCGCCAAGCAGCGCGTCTGCCGCAAGTGTAAGGAGCCGCTCTGAGCCGATGACGAAACCAACTGCGACGACGAACGGCCGCACCCCGCTGGCGCTGGAGCGCTATCGCAAGACGATCGCGCCGGCCCTGATGCAGGAGTTTAAGCACCGCAACGCGATGGCGACGGCCAAACTGGAGAAGATCGTGCTCAACATGGGCTGCGGCGAGGCGGCCCACGACGCCAAGGTCCTCGAGGCGGCCCAGCGGGACCTGGGGTTGATCGCGGGCCAGCGGCCGCTGGTGACGCGGGCCAAGAAGGCCATCTCCAACTTCAAGATCAAGGAGCACGATCCCATCGGCTGCAAGGTCACGCTGCGGCGGCGCCGGATGTACGAGTTTCTGGACCGGCTGGTGAACGTAGCACTGCCCCGGATCCGCGACTTCCGGGGGCTGAGCCCGAACGGGTTCGACGAGGGCGGCAACTACAGCTTCGGCCTCAAGGAGCACACGATTTTTCCGGAAATCCAGGTCGACCGGGTGCAGTTTCCCCTCGGCATGGACGTGACGTTCGTCATCCGCGCCCAGTCCCGCGACGAGGCGACCGCGCTGCTGAAGGGGTTCGGGATGCCGTTTGCCCACAAAGGGACAGGACAGTAATCCATGGCGAAGAAAGCCTGGTTGGAACGCGTGAAGCGGACGCCCAAGTTCAAGACGCGGGCCGTCCACCGGTGCCAACGGTGCGGGCGCCGGCGGGGATTCTACCGGCGGTTCGGCCTGTGCCGGATGTGCTTCCGCGAAATGGCATGGCGGGGGGAGATCCCCGGCCTCGTCAAGGCGAGTTGGTAACCACACCACACAGGGACGCGCAGACACGACATGGCTGCTAGTGATCCGATTGCTGATGCACTGACGAAGATCCGCAACGCCTCACGGGCGGGACATCCCACCGTGGAGGTGCGGTGCTCCAGGCCGCTCCAGCAGATTCTGGACGTACTGCGGCAGGAAGGCTTCATCACGGCCCATAAGGTGGTGGGCGAGGCCCCGGCGCAGCGGCTGCTGCGGGTGTACCTCAAGTATTCCAGCAAGAAGACGCCGGCCATCACCCAGCTCGTTCGGGTCTCGACGCCCGGCGTGCGCCATTACCGCAAAGCGGACGCCCTGCCGCGCATTCTCGGCGGGATGGGGGCCGCGGTCGTGTCGACCTCCAAAGGGATCATGACCGAACGGGACGCCTACCGCCAGCACATCGGCGGGGAGCTCATGTGCTATGTCTGGTAACCGGACGGCTCCAGGAGCCGGGTGCTGATGTCGCGGATCGGTCGAGCCCCCATTACGCTGCCCGCGGCGGTGAAGGTCACATCCGGGGCGTCCCAGGTGTCGGTGGAGGGGCCGAAGGGCAAGCTGTCGCTCACTCTGCCGTCCTCCGTCTCGGTGGCGCTCGACGGCCAGCAGTTGAAGGTCAGCATCAGCGGCTCGGAGGCCGCCGACCACGCGCTGCATGGGCTCTACCGCGCGCTCCTGGCCAACATGGTGCAGGGGGCTGCCGCCGGGTTCTCGAGGGAACTCGACATTGTCGGCGTCGGCTACCGGGCGCAGCTGCAGGGCAAGGCGTTGTCGCTGCACGTGGGGTTCTCCCACCCCGTCGTGGTGACGGTGCCCGAGGGGCTCACCGTGGAACTGCCGAAACCGACAAACGTGATTATCAAGGGTGCCGATAAGCAGCTGGTGGGTCAGTTCGCGGCCAATCTGCGGCGCATCGCCCCGCCCGAGCCGTATAAGGGCAAGGGAATCCGCTACACCGGGGAAGTCGTCCGGCGCAAGGCGGGCAAGGCCGCCACCGGCTCCGGTGCGAAGGCGGCAGGATGAGCAGCCGCACCACGTCTCGCACGCTTGGACGGCAAGCGCGGCACCGCCGGCTGCGCAAGAAAGTCGTGGGCATGCCGGAACGGCCGCGACTGTGCGTGTTCCGCAGTCACAAGCACCTGTACGCGCAGCTGGTGGATGACGTCGCCGGCAAGACGCTGCAGGGCTGGTCCACGAAAGACGACCGGCTGAAGCACCTGCCGAAACAGCAGCGGGGGAATACGACCTCGGCGACGGAACTCGGGACGTTGGTAGCCGCCGATACGGTCAAACGGGGCATCAAGCGGGTCGTCTTTGACCGCGGCGGATACCTGTATCACGGCCGCGTCAAGGCGTTGGCGGAGGCGGTTCGCGCAGGAGGGATCCAGGTCTAATGGCGCAAGGCGATCGGTTTGGTCCGCGTGGGGGCCGGCCCCGTGGCGATGAGTCCCCGTTCATGGAAAAGCTTATCAGCATCAACCGCGTGGCGAAGGTCCACAAGGGCGGCAAGCGGCTGGCGTTCAACGCGCTGGCGATCGTCGGGGACGGCAAAGGCCGCGTGGGCATGGCGCTCGGCAAGTCCAATGAAGCCTCGGACGCCATCCGCAAAGGGTTCCTGCAGGCTCAGCGGAACATGGTGGTGGTTCCGTTGAAGGGGACCACCATTCCGCACGAGGTGATCGGCCATTCCGATGCGTCCCGGGTGCTGCTCAAGCCGGCCAGTCCAGGCACCGGGATCATCGCCGGCGGACCGGTGCGCGCCGTGTGCGAGGCGGCGGGGATCCGCGACATTCTGACGAAGAGCTTGGGCTCCTGCAATGCCGTCAATCTCGTGAAGGCGACGCTGGAAGGGCTGTTGCGGCTGGAGAGCGCCGACCAGGTGCGCGACCGGCTGCGCGTGGTCACCGACGTGGTGGAGGACTAAATGGACGTGGCGTCCCTCCCGGCAGTCCACGGCGCCCGGCACCGGCGCAAGCGGGTCGGCCGGGGCATCGGCTCCGGACACGGCAAGACCTCGACCCGCGGCCAGAAAGGCCAGCGCGCCCGCACCGGCTCAGGCAAGCGGCCGGGATTCGAAGGGGGGCGTAACCCGCTCATCCGGCGCACCCCGAAGCGCGGTTTCCGCCGCAAGGCCCCGATGCGCGCGCCGTCCACCCAGATTGTGAACGTCCAGCAGTTGAACCAGTGCCAGGAGGGGGAAGCGGTCACCCCGGATCGGCTCGCCGAGCTCGGCCTCGTGCCGGACGCGGCCGCCCCGGTCAAGCTGTTGGGAGACGGGTCTTTGACAAAGCGGCTCGTCGTTCGCGTGCACCGGGCGAGCGAATCGGCCAAAGCCAAGGTGGCGAAGGCCGGCGGGTCGGTTGAGCTCATTGCGCCGGCGGCTGCGCGAGGGTAACCTCGGCCGCCGCGGCCGCTGAAGGCCGAGGCAAGCATGTTCAGGCTGCTGAGTGCGCTCGTCAACGCGTGGAGCATTCCGGAACTCCGCCGGAAGCTCCTCTTCACGCTGGCGATGGTTGCGCTTTACGAAGTCGGGATCTTCATCCCGACGCCCGGCATTGACGGCAAGGAGCTGGGCCGGATCTTTGACCAACTCGCACAGGCGAGCGGCGGAGGGCTGTTGAACCTCCTCGACATGTTCACCGGAGGAGCCCTCTCGCATGCCACGATCTTCGCGCTCGGCATCATGCCGTACATCAGCGCCACGATCATCGTGGAGACGCTGCTGGCCACCGCGATCCCCGCGCTGGAAAAGCTCCGGAAAGAGGGGATGGCCGGCTACCGGAAGCTCCACCAGTATTCCCGCTATGCGACGGTGGTGCTGGCGGTCATCAACTCCTGGATGTACGCGCTGCTGCTGGAAAAGGCGATCCCGGCACAGTTCCATGTGCAGATCGTGCTGTTTCCGGGGTTGGGGTTCCGCGTGCTGACGGTGCTGACCATGACCGGCGGCATGGCGCTCATCATGTGGCTGGCTGAGCAGATTACCGACCGGGGCATCGGCAACGGCATGAGCCTGCTGATGACCGCCTCGATCGTCGGGCGCATCCCGCTCGCCATCCGCGACGTCAGCCTGCGGCTCGGGCCGGGAGGCATGGCACAGTCGCCGATGCAGCCGCTCATCGCGCTGGCGATGCTCGGGTTTCTCGTGCTCATCGTCACGGTGGTCATCTTCGTGGAGCAGGGCCAGCGGCGCATTCCGGTCCAGTACGCGCGCCGGGTTGTCGGCCGCAAGGTCTACGGCGGGCAGAACACCTACTTGCCGCTCAAGGTGAACAGCGGCGGGGTGCTGCCGATCATCTTCGCGGTGTCGCTCTTGTACTTCCCGATCCAGCTGGCGGGCTTCGTCCCGCAGCTGCAGGGGCTGATGGGCTGGTTTTCGCGGACCTCGCTCATCTTTAACCTGTGTTACGCGGTCCTGATTCTATTTTTCACGTATTTCAGCACGGCGCTGACCGCCCACCAGTTTCTGGAGGCGGCGGAGCAGATGAAGAAAGTCGGCGCGTTCATTCCGGGCATTCGTCCGGGCCAGCCGACCGTGGATCACCTGGACGGCATCCTGACGCGGGTGACCTTCGTGGCGGCGGTCTACCTGGTGGTGATCGCGATTCTGCCGGACCTCATCATGGCGTGGATGAAGATCCCGCCGCGTGTGGCGGGCTTTTTCGGCGGGACCAGCCTCTTGATCGTGGTCGGCGTGACGCTCGATACCATGAAGCAGATCGAATCGCACCTGCTCATGCGGCACTATGAAGGCTTCTTCAAGGCCGGTCGTCTCCGGGGTCGTCGGTAACGTGCGGGTCGTGCTCTTGGGCCCCCCGGGGGCCGGCAAAGGGTCTTTGGCATCGCTCTGGCACGAGCGTCTCGGCGTGGCGCATCTGTCCACCGGCGAGATGTTTCGCCATGAAATCGCGCGCGGCAGCGCCGTCGGGCGCCGCGTGCAGCGGTATGTGAGCAGCGGCCGGCTGGTGCCGGATGCCCTGGTGGTGCAGGTGATGGTCGGCCGGCTGGACGCCGCGACACTGGCCAGCGGGTTCGTGTTGGACGGGTTCCCGCGGACCGCGCGCCAGGCGGCCGGGTTTGACCGCGAGCTCACGCGCCGCAAGGTGACGTTGGACGGAGCGGTCTATCTGACGTCCCCGACCCCCTTGCTGATTCGGCGCCTCGGAGGCCGGCGGGTCTGCGAGGCCTGCGGCGCGAATTATCACGTGCGGACGATGCGGCCCAAGCGCGCGGGCCGGTGCGACCGGTGCGGTGCCAAGCTGGTCACGCGGAAAGATGACCAGCCGGCGACCATCCGCAAGCGCCTGGCCATCGATACGCAGGCGGCCGCTCCGCTGATTGCGCATTACCAGCGCGTTCGGCTGCTGTGCCGGCTGGACGGCCGCGGCCACATCGAGACCGTCTATCGGCGGTCGCTGCGGTTGCTGCGGCGCAAAGGCTGGGTTGATGGACCGGAGCCATGATCGAGCTGAAGACGGCGCAGGAGCTCGAGCAGATGCGCCGCGCCGGCCGCGTCGTGGCGGGGTTGTTGGAGCACGTGGCCGGCCTCATCGAGCCGGGCGTCAAAACGAAGACGCTCGATGAGCGCGCACGGGCCTATTTGAAAACGCAGGGCGCGCAGCCGGCGTTCCTCGGCTACCGCGGCTTTCCGGCGACGATCTGCATCTCGGTCAACGAAGAGATCGTCCACGGCATTCCGGGAGAGCGGCGCATCCGGGAAGGCGACCTGGTCAGCGTGGACGCAGGGGCGGTCGTGGAAGGTCTGTACGGCGACGCCGCGATTACGGTGATCGTCGGCCAGGTGCCTGCTCCCGCCCGGCGGCTGGTGGACGCGACCCGGCAGGCGCTCGAGGACGGGATTGCGCAAGCGCGCGTGGGGCGGCGGCTGTCCGACATTTCTCACGCCGTCCAGCGCCGCTTGGAGCAGGCCGGGCTGGGTGTCGTGCGGGAGTTCGTCGGGCACGGCATCGGGCGGGCGCTGCATGAAGAACCGCCCATTCCGAACTTCGGCCCGCCGAACGTCGGGCCGCGGCTGCGGCCGGGCATGGTGCTGGCGATTGAGCCGATGGCGACCTTGGGGGGGCACGAGCTGACGATTTTGGACGACGGCTGGACGGCGGTCACGAAGGACCGCTCGCTCGCCGCACATTTCGAGCATACGGTGGCGGTGACGGAGCAGGGGCCGCGGGTGCTCACCGCACTCGTGTAGCGCTGCAGGACGCGTCGAGCAGCATGGCGAAAGAAGACCTCATTGAAGTGGAAGGCACGGTGGTGGAGGCGCTCCCCAACACGATGTTCCGGGTGGAGATTCAGGATGGGCACAGAGTGCTCGCCCATCTCGGCGGCAAGCTGCGGAAGCACTACATCCGCATCCTCCCGGGCGATAAAGTGCGGCTAGAACTCTCGCCCTACGACCTGACGCGGGGCCGGATCACCTTCCGGCTGTCGCAGTAAGCGGAGACATCACGCTCATGAAAGTGCGCGCATCGGTCAAGCGGATCTGCAGCAAGTGTAAGGTCATCCGCCGGCAGCGGATCGTGCGGGTGATCTGCACCAATCCGAAACACAAACAACGCCAAGGATAACCACGCATGCCGCGGATCGTCGGAGTGGAAGTGCCCAAGGAAAAGCAGACCGCCGTCGCCCTAACCTATATCTTCGGCCTCGGCCGGCATACGGCCCAGCAGGTCATTGCCGCGACGAAGGTCGACCCGCACAAGCGGGCGAAAGACCTCACGGATGAGGAAGTGTCGCGCCTGTCGCAGGCGATCCAGGCCACCATGAAGGTGGAAGGCGACCTGCGCCGCGAGGTGTCGGCGAACATCAAGCGGTTGATCGACATCGGTTGCTACCGAGGGCTGCGCCACAAGAAGGGCCTGCCGGTGCGGGGACAGCGGACCCGGACCAACGCGCGCTCCCGCAAAGGGCCGCGGCCTCGTGTGGGCGTGCGCAAGCGCGCGCGGCCGATGACCGGTGCTCCCGCGCGGCCCTAAGGCCGGCGGATTGACAGATGGAACGAAGGAGGTTGGCAAGGCATGGCTGAGGAACAGAAAGGGGCGGAAGGGCAGAAGGACGCCGCGGCGAAACCGGAGCGGCCGCAACCCGTCGCACCCGCGGCGGCGGCTGGTCCGGCACCGGAGGCCACCGGCAAGGACGCGGCCAAAGCGGCCCCCAAGCCCCGGGCGAAGAAGAAGGTCCAGGCGACCCAGGGGATCGCGCACATCTTCGCCACGTTCAACAACACGATTGTGACCATCACCGACCGGGCGGGCAACGCCATCTGCTGGAGCACCGCCGGCTCCAGCGGCTACCACGGGTCCCGCAAGTCGACGCCGTATGCCGCCCAGATTGCCGCGATGAACGCCGCCAAAAAGGCGCTGGAGGCCGGGCTGAAGGAAGTCGAGGTCTTCGTGAAGGGGCCGGGGCAGGGGCGTGAATCCGCCATCCGGTCGCTGTCGCAGGCCGGGCTGACGATCACGGCCATCAAGGACGTGACGCCGATTCCGCACAACGGCTGCCGGCCGCCGAAACGGAGGCGCGTCTAATGGCACGCTACACCGGGCCGTCCTGCCGACTCTGCCGCCGGGAAGGGATGAAGCTCTTCCTGAAAGGCACGAAATGCTTCACCCCGAAGTGCCCCATCGAGAAGCGGGCGTTTCCGCCCGGGCAGCACGGCCAGATCCGGGTCAAGCTCTCCGATTACGGCATCCAGCTGCGGGAGAAGCAGAAGGTCAAGCGCATGTACGGCGTCCTGGAGCGGCAGTTCAAGCGCTACTTCAATGTGGCCCAGAAGGCCCGCGGGGTGACCGGCCAGATGCTGCTCGAGCAGCTGGAGCGCCGGCTGGATAACGTCCTGTATCGCGTCGGCTTTGCCACGTCGCGCCGGGAAGGGCGGGAGATGGTCCGGCACCGCGCCGTGACGGTGAACCGGCGGATCGTCGACATCCCCTCGTACCCGGTGAAGGTCGGGGACGTGGTGGAGGTGGTGGCCGCACACACCGGCCAGGCCGCCCGCATGAAGGACAACCTCGAGCGCACCAAGGACCGTCCGGCCTCGGCCTGGATCGAGACGGACCCGACGGCGCTGAAGAGCACGATTCTTCGGATGCCGCAAAAGGATGACATCGGACTGCCGATTCAAGAACAGCTGATTGTCGAGCTCTACTCCAAGTAACCGCGCCGGAGCAGACGGCCGCACGTCACTGACGGAGGGGACGGATGGGAACGTTTTGGCGAGATTTTGCAATGCCCAAGAAACTGGTCTGCGATGACGACAGCCTGACGGACACGTACGGCAAGTTCGTCGCGGAGCCGTTTGAGCGGGGCTACGGCATGACGATCGGCAACGGGCTCCGCCGCGTGCTGCTGTCCTCCATCGAGGGCGCGGCCGTGACGTCCCTGAAGATCGACGGCGTGCTGCACGAGTTCAGCGCGATCCCCGGGGTGCTGGAGGACGTGACCCAGATCGTGCTCAACGTCAAGCAGCTGGTCCTGCGGTCCCATTCGCGCCAGTTGAAGACCATCGTCATCGAGAAGGACAAGAAGGGGCCCGTCATGGCGGGCGACCTGGATGTCGATGAGACGATCGAGGTCATGAACCCCGACCTGCAGCTGTGCACGCTGACCAAGCCCGTGAAGTTCCGCATGGAGCTGGAAGTCAGCCGCGGCCGCGGCTATGTGCCGGCCGAGAAGCACAAGAAGGAAGGCCAGCCCATCGGCGTCATCCCGGTCGACGCGCTGTTCTCGCCGGTGAAGCGGGTGAACTTCGCGGTGGAAGACACTCGCGTGGGCCAAGTGATGGACTATGACCGGCTGCTGCTGGAAGTCTGGACCAACGGCTCCATGAGCCCGAAAGACGCGCTGCTGTACGCCTCCAACATCTTCCAGCGGCACCTGGATCTCTTCGTCAACTATGGCAGCCTGCCGGACGAGCCGGAGGAAGAAACCATCGCCACGGTGGACGAAGAGCTGCAGGAGAAGCTGAAGACGCCCATCTCGGAGCTGGAGCTGTCGGTCCGGTCCGCGAACTGCCTGCGCGAAGCCAAGATCCACACGATCGGAGAGCTCGTCGAGAAAAGCTCCCAGGAGCTGCTGAAGTACCGCAACTTCGGCAAGAAATCACTGGCGGAAATTGAAGAGCTCCTCAAAGGCATGGGCCTGTCGCTGGCTGGCGAGACCGCGAAGAGCGAGAGCGGCTCCCAGAGCGCGGCCTAAGCCGGCCGTCCCGTCATGCGGCACGCCAAACAGAGCCAACGCCTCTCCCGTCCCACCGCCCACCGGCAGGCGATCGTTGATGCCCTGATCCGGGGCCTGATCCTGCACGACCAGATCCGGACGACGTTCGCCCGCGCCAAAGCGACCCAGCGGGCGGCGGACCGGCTGGTCACTCTCGGCAAAGACGGCAGCATTCATGCCCGCCGCCAGGCCTTCCGCGTCCTTCAGGACCAGACGCTGGTCAAGCGCCTGTTCTCGGAGATTGCCCCCCGCTTTCTCGACGTCGGCGGCGGCTACACGCGCGTGACCCACTTAGGGCTCCGCCGCGGCGACGGCGCATCGCTGGCCGTGGTGGCCTTCAGCCGCCTGCCGGCGGCCGAACCCGCTCGTCCGGAAGCGCCCAAGCCTCCGCGCGCGCCCAAGCCGTCCACGCCCACGAAACCTGAGCCGGAGAAAGTAAGGCGGGAAGAGGAGAAGCCGAAGAAATTCCTCGAGGGCCTGCGCAAGCTCTGGTCCCGCCAGAAGAAGGGGAGTGCTGCGTCTTGATCCTTGCCTCCGGCGCCGAACAGGCCGGGGGCCACGAAAGACATGACACCCCAGATGGATCGGGTCCCGAAGCAGCCAGGCAGCAGCCGATGAATCCGGCGGAGCGCCTGAAGGACGTTACAGGTTCACCTACCCTCGCCCTCGCCGCCAAAGCCAAAGCGTTGGCCCAGGCCGGCAAGGCGGTCGCCGATTTTACCGCCGGCGAGCCAGACTTCCCCACGCCCGAGGCTATCAAGCAGGCCGGCATCCGCGCCATCCAAGAAAACCGCACCCGGTATACCCCGGTCGCCGGCATCCCCGAGCTGCGCAAAGCCATTGCCAACGACCTGGCTCGTCGCCTCGGGCGTCCGTATGCAGAGGCCGAGGTCATGGTGTCGTGCGGCGCCAAGCAGGCGCTCTACAACGCCTTACAAGTCCTCTGCAATCCTGGGGACGAAGTCATCATCTTCGCCCCGTATTGGGTGAGCTACAAGCCGCTCGTGCTCGTGGCCGGCGCGAAACCGGTGTTCGTCAGCACGAACGAGGCGGACGGGTTTCAGCCTGATCCGGCCGCGGTAAAGCGGGCCATCACCTCGAAGACGAGGGCGGTGATCCTCAACAGCCCATCCAACCCAACCGGCGCTGTCATCGAGGAATCCAGACTCAAAGCGCTGGCGGATCTCCTCAAGAGCGCGCGATTCGATGACCGCCTGTGCATTATCAGCGATGAGATTTATGACCAAATCGTCTTCCCACCGGCCCGGGCGCGCTCGATCGTTCAGGTTGAGCCGGCCCTGATCGACCGGACGATCCTGGTCAACGGCGTGTCCAAAAGCTACAGCATGACGGGGTGGCGAATCGGCTATGCGGCCGGCCCAAAGAATATCATTGATGCGATGACGAGATTGCAGAGCCATTCGACGTCGAACCCGACCTCCATCAGCCAATACGCCGCGCTCCAGGCCATCACGGGCGATCAGCAAGAGATCCAGCGCATGGTGGGGGAATTCCAGCGACGGCGGGATGCGTTGGTCAATGGCCTCAACGGAATTCCAGGGCTCTCCAGTTTCAATCCGCAGGGCGCGTTCTATGCGTGGTGCAATATCAGCGGACTGAAACAGCCGGCTGATACGATTGCCAAACGGTGGCTGGAAGAGGCCCTCATCGCGGTCGTCCCTGGCGAAGAATTCGGCTCGGGCGACCATGTTCGGTTCAGCTTCGCGACGTCGCTTGACACGATTCAGGAAGGCGTCACTCGTCTCACAGAGTGGGTCCAAAAGCGATGAGCCACCGCGTGACGTTCATCCCGGGAGACGGCATCGGGCCGGAAGTGGCCTGGGCCGCCCGCCGCTGCCTGGACGCCACCGGGGTCGCCTTCCGTTGGGAAGAGCGCCTGGCAGGGGAAGCGGCCATCAAGCAGTTCAAGACGCCGCTGCCGGAGGACACGCTCAAGGCCATTCAGGACACCCGGGTCGCAATCAAAGGGCCGATTACGACGCCCATCGGCACCGGGTTCCGGTCGGTCAACGTGGCACTGCGCAAGCAGCTGAACCTGTTCGCCTGCGTCCGGCCCTGCCGCACCTTCGCCGGCGTCCGCTCGCCGTTTCAGCACGTGGACCTCATCATTGTCCGCGAGAACACCGAGGATCTCTACGCCGGCATCGAGTTTGCCGCCGGGGAACCGTTGACTGCGAAGCTCATCGCGCAGTTCACTGCGGCCACCAAGCAGCCGATTCAGCCGGATGCGGCCATCAGCATCAAGCCGATTTCGACGACCGCGACGGAGCGCATCGTCCGGTTCGCCTTCGAGTACGCGCTCGCCCACGGCCGGAAGAAGGTGACGGCGATTCACAAGGCCAACATCATGAAATTCACCGACGGCCTGTTCATGGACGTCTCCCGGCGGGTGGCCAAGGCGTATGACGGGCGCATGGCGTTCGAGGACCGGCTGGTGGACGCCACCTGCATGCAGCTGGTGCTGCGGCCGCAGGAGTTCGACGTACTGGTGCTGCCCAACCTCTACGGCGACATTCTCTCGGATTTGTGCGCCGGCCTCGTCGGGGGGCTGGGGGTGGCCCCGGGCGCCAATATCGGCGACGGCATCGCCGTGTTCGAGGCGGTGCACGGGAGTGCCCCGAAATACCAGGGTCTCAACAAAGTCAATCCAACTGCCATGATCCTCTCCGGTGTGATGATGCTCGACCATCTCGGCGAGCGGGAAGCCCCGCAGCGGCTCGCCGCCGCGGTCGAGGTCTTTCTGCGGGACGGCAAGCAGGTGACCTATGACCTGAAGCCGGAGCGCAACGACCCGACCGCCGTCGGCACGAAAGAAATGGCCGACGCGATCGCCGAACGGCTGAAGACGGTGAAGGTCCGCGTGTAGGGCGTCCGCATGCAGCGCTACCCGGTGTGGATGCGTAAAGCGTTTTCGCCAGACGGTGTGGCCCGAGAAGTGCATGCGCTGGTGCAGGATTTGGCGCTGGTCACGGTCTGCGAAAGCGCGTTGTGTCCGAACCTGCGCGAATGCTATTCGCAGCGGCAGCTGACGTTCATGATCCTGGGTGACCGCTGCACGCGCCGTTGCGGGTTTTGCGCCGTGGACCATGGCCGGCCGCAGCGGGTGGATGCGGGGGAGCCGGTCCGGGTTGCGGAAGCCGTGCAACGGCTGCGCTTGCGGCACGTCGTCATCACGTCGGTGGCGCGGGACGACCTTCGAGATGAAGGGGCCGGCCATTTCGTGGACGTCATCCAGGCCGTGCGCGCCCGGGTGCCCGGGATTACGGTGGAAGTGCTGGTGCCCGACTTCCACGGGCGGCCGGAGCTCATCGAGCGGGTGCTGGATGGCGGACGGCCTGAAGTCTTTTCGCATAATCTGGAGACGGTCGAGCGACTCTCTCCGGCGGTTCGCCATCAAGCGCAGTACCGCCGGTCGCTGGCCGTGTTGCAGGCAGCCGCTTCACGCCGCACAGGTGCGCTCATTAAATCAGGCCTGATGGTCGGCCTGGGAGAAACGATGGAAGAAGTCGAGCGGTTGTTCCGGGATCTCGTGGCGGCAGGGGTCACGCACGCGACGATCGGGCAGTACCTGCGCCCGGATGCGCAGCACCTGCCGGTGGTGGAATACATCAGCCCGGATCAGTTTCAGGTCTATGAGCGGCTGGCGTATGCCAGCGGGTTGCGTTGGGTCAAGAGCGGCCCGTTTGTGCGCAGCTCGTACCACGCCATCGACGCGCTGGAGCCGGTTGCCGCCGGCACGGCCAGACAGGAAGGACACTGATGCCGCGTGCATCGCGCACCGCCTCCATGGCCAATTTGCCGACCATCCGCAAAGTGCAACAGCATCTGCGCGAGCGCGCCAAACGGGAAGAGCAGCGCAACAACCGCCGGCTCTTCCATGAAGCCAACCGGCTCAAGCGGCTGCCGCTCTATCTGTTCACGATCTTGGACGAGCTCAAGGCGCAGGCCCGGGCCCGCGGAGTGGACGTCATCGATCTGGGGATGGGCAACCCCGATTTGCCGCCCCCCCAGCATGTCGTGGATGAGCTGGTGGCACAGGCCAAGAAGCCGGAGAACTACCGCTATTCGCGCAAGGATGGCGATGTGGAGCAGCTGCTGCTGGAGGCCATCGCCCAGTGGTACCGGCGGAAGTTCCGTGTGGTGCTCAACCCGCGGCAGGAGGTGCTGCCCCTCATCGGTTCCAAGGAGGGCATCGCACACCTGACGCTGGCGTTCCTCAACCACGATGAGATTGCGCTGGTGCCGAACCCCACGTATCCGGTGCACTTCAACGGGGTCGTGATGGCCGGGGGCATTCTCTACAACCTGCCGATTCACCAGGAGAGCGGTTACTTGCCGGACCTGACCAGCGTGCCGAAGAGCGTCCTGCGGCAGTCGAAGATGCTGTTCTTAAGCTACCCGCATAACCCCACGACGGCGGTGGCGGACCTGAAATTCTTCAAAGGGGTTGTCGCCTGGGCGCGGGAGCACCGGATCATGGTCGTGCATGACTTCGCCTACTCGGACTTCGTGTTCGACGGGCGGGCGCCCAGCATCCTGGAAGTGCCCGGGGCGAAGGATGTCGCCATCGAATTCCACACGCTGTCCAAGTCATACAGCCTGCCGGGCATGCGGCTCGGGTTCGCCGTCGGCAATCCGGACATCCTGGCGTCGCTGGCGAAGACCAAGAGCTATGTCGACTTTGGGCTCTTCCGCGCCGTGCAGTGGGCGGCGGTCAAGGCGCTCACCGGCCCCCAGGACTATGTCCATCACGCGGTGGCGACCTATCAGAAGCGGCGGAACCTGTTCCTGCAGAGCCTGCGGCGGGTGGGGTGGGATCTGCCGCTGCCGAAAGGCACGTTTTACGTGTGGGCGAAGATTCCGTTGAAGTTCAGCGCGTTGACCTCGCTGGAGTTCGCGACCCTGCTCGTCCAGGAAGCCGGGGTGGTGGTGGCTCCGGGCAGCGGGTTCGGCGAATACGGGGAAGGGTTCGTCCGCTTCGCCCTGGTCCAGCCGGAGGAGCGTTTGAAAGAAGCGGCCCGTCGCATCGGGAAGGTTTTGCGGATGGCCGACTGACCGTCCCCCGGGCCGCCCGGCCCGGAGGGAGCGGGACGCACGAGCGGGAGGCGCGAGCCGCGCACGACGGATGACGGGACGACGGTTCCTGCTGTTCTACATCACGACGAGTTCCGGCCATCACCGCGCCTCGTGCGCGCTTGAAGAAACCATCCGGCGGCTCGATCCGACCGCGCACGTCGTCAGCGTCGATGCGTTTCAGTACACCAGCCGGTTCGTCCGCTGGGCCATCTCCCGCACCTACTTCTCCCTCATCCGCCACCAGCCGGACGTGTGGGAATACCTCTACGACAATCCCGCCGTGCATCGCCGGGTGCAGTACTTCCGTACGCTGCTGCACCGTTACCAGGCGGCGAAGCTCCAGCAGCTGCTAGAGACGGTGCGGCCGGATGCCATCGCGTGCACGCAGGCGTACCCCTGCGGTATGGTGGCGGACTTCAAGAAACACCACAATCTCCCGGTGCCGCTGGTCGGCATCCTCACGGATTACGCCCCGCACCTCTACTGGTTCCACGACACGGTCGACGTCTATGTCGTCCCCTCGGAGCCGGTCAAGCAGCGCTTTACACTGCGCGGCATCGATGCCGCGCGCGTCAAGGTGCTGGGGATCCCCATCGCGCTGAACTTCCTGGAGCCCGCGGACCGCGAGGCGGCGGCCCGGCAGTTCGGCCTCAATCCGGACCAGCCCGTCATCCTCATCATGGGCGGCAGCAGCGGCTTCGGGCAGCTGCGCGACATCGTGCTGAACCTCGACACGCTGCCGTACCCCTGCCAGCTCGTCGTCATCGCCGGCACCAACCGTTCGCTCTTCGCGTGGCTGGCGAGCCAGCGGTTCCGCCACCGGGTGGTCCCCCTCGGCTATACCACGGAGGTGGCGAAGCTCATGGATGCGGCCACCCTGCTTGTCACGAAGCCGGGCGGCATGACGACGTCCGAGGCGCTCGCGAAGCGCGTGCCGCTCGTCATGGTCAATCCGATTCCCGGCCAGGAAGCCTACAACGCGCGGTTCCTGCTGTCGCAGGGGGCGGCGGTCCAGGCGTTCTCCGCGGACACGGTGCGGCAGACGGTCCGGGACCTGTTCGACAACCCGGACCATGTGGACGCGCTGAAGCGGCGCCACGCGGAATTGGCGCACCCGAACGCCGCCCTGGATATCGCGAAGCTGCTCTTCGAATTGGCGGATGAAGCACGCGACCGCCGGCAGGCGGCCGCCTTCGCCGAGCGGCCCTAGTCCGGCCGGGCATGCCCGCGACCTACCTCGGCTTCCGCATGGCCTATGGGGCGAGCCGGCTGCTGCCGTCCGTCGCCGCGTTCGCGCTGGCCGACGGCTTGTCGGACCTGCAGTGGCGGCGGGCCCACGCCGACCGCCGGGCCGTGCAGGCGAATCTGTCGCTGGTCTGCGGCCGGCCGGTGGCGGCTGATGCGGCTGCGGTCCGCGAGGTGTTCCGGAATTTCGGGCGCTACCTGCTCGAGTTTTTCTCGTGCTCCCGCATCGCGGAGCCCCGGCTGGCGGTGGAAGGGGAGGAGCATTTGGCCGCCGCGCGGCGCCGGGGCGGGGCGATCATCCTGACGGCCCATCTGGGCAACTGGGAGCTGGGGGCGGCGTGTTTGCAGCGGCTCGGCGTGCCGATGTCGGTGGTCGCGCTGCCGCACGCCGATGCGCGGACCGACCGGTTGTTCAATGCCCTCCGGCGCCGTCACGGCATGGAGGTGATTCCGTTGGGGGTTCCGCAGGCGACCGCTCGCTGCCTGCGGAGTCTGCGGGCCGGACGGTGCCTCGGCCTGTTGGGGGACCGGGATTTTTCCGGCCACGAGATTTCCGCGACGTTCTGCGGGCGTCCCGTGCTCCTGCCGCGAGGTCCGGCCACGCTCAGCCTGCGGGCCGGAGCCGCGGTGGTCCCAACCTTTCTTCTGCGGGAGGGCCGATGGAGTTTTCGGCTGTGCATCGAGCCGCCCATCTGGCCGCAACGGGGGACGTCGGCGGCGGGGGCCATTGAGTGCCTGACGCAGACCTATGCGGGGGTGATGGAACGATATCTGAAGCGGTATCCGGAGCAGTGGGTGATGTTCCGGTCAGCGGTGGACGGATGGGCCGTTACTGCGTGATTATTCCGGCGGTGGAGGCTGCGGGCACGATCGGCCCGCTGGTGGGCCGCATTGCGCGCGGCGGCCTGCCGGTGCTCGTCGTGGATGACGGCTCCCGCGATGCCACGGCGGTGACGGCCTCACGGGAAGGGGCGACCGTCATCAGCCACCTGCGCAATCTGGGCAAGGGCTGTGCGTTGCGGACCGGGTTTGCCTACGCGCTGCGATTCCGGTATGAGGGGGTCGTGACCATGGACAGCGACGGCCAGCACGATCCCGACGACATCCCCCTCCTCCTGCAGGCGGGCGAGTCTCATCAGGCGGGCATCGTGGTCGGCAACCGCCTGGCCAACGGGCACGTCATGCCCCCGGCGCGCCGATGGACCAATGCCCTGATGTCCTGGGTCGTGTCCGGGATGGCCGGCACGCCGATCCCCGACTCCCAATGCGGCTTCCGCTTCATCCGCCGGGACGTGCTGGAGGGAGTGACGTTGCATGCGGCTCGCTTCGAGATTGAGACCGAACTACTGCTGGCGGCCGCGCGCCGGTGGAAAATCGTTTCGGTGCCGGTCCGCACCATCTATGGCCGGGAACGCAGCCGCATCCGGCCGGCCCGAGAGGCCGTGCGGTTTCTCGGGGTCCTGGCCCGGCAGCTGCTGCAGCGAGGTCGCCATGGCGTTTGAGGGCGAGCGGGTCCGGATGGTCGATGAGCAGCTGCGCGCGCGGGGTCTGAACGACGCGCGGTTGCTGGAGGCGTTCCGGAAGGTGCCGCGGCACTTGTTCGTGCCTCCCGAGCATCAGCCGGACGCGTATGCCGACCATCCGTTGCCCATCGGCTCGGGGCAGACCATCAGCCAGCCCTACATCGTCGCGCTCATGACGGACTGCCTGCACCTGCAGGGGCATGAGCGCGTGCTGGAGATCGGTGCTGGGTCCGGGTATCAGACCGCCATCCTGGCGGAGCTGGCGCTGGAGGTCTACGCCGTCGAACGCCTGCCGGAGCTGTTGCAGGCCGTCAAGACGCGGTTGGACGCTCTGGGCTGCCTGAATGCGCAGATGACCGCCGGCAACGGGACGCTGGGCTGGCCGGAGCACGCGCCGTATGATGCCATCCTGGTCAGTGCTGCGGCCCCGCGCGTGCCTGAGCCGCTGGTGGAACAGATGGCGGAGCAGGGGCGGATGGTGCTGCCGGTGGGCACGCCGGAGGCGCAGATGCTGGTGGCGGTTGAAAAACGCCGCGGCCGGATCCGCCAGACGGAGATCGCCGGTTGCCTGTTCGTGCCGCTGGTCGGCCAGCATGGCTGGGCCGAATCGTCCAATGAGTAGCGGCCGGTCCGGCAGGGTTGACAGGGCGGGCGGGGATGTCTATAATACATGCATTAACCATCCAGGAGACAGACGGTTGCCACATGCCACGCGTTGAAGTTCGGGACGACGAATCGCTCGAAAAGGCGTTGAGGCGCTTTAAGCGCATGCTGGAGCGCGAGGGTATCCTCAAAGCGCTCAAGGCGAAAAAGCACTATGAGAAGCCAAGCGAGCGCAAGCGCCGAGAGCTGCGACAGGCCATCAGCCGCCGCGCGCGCTCTTCTTAGTCCGTTCGAGCCGCTTATCCCGCCCCGCCTATTTGCCGCGCAGCCAGGACGTCAGCGATCCGGTGCTGCGGGAGTCGGCGTCAGCCGTTCGCGGCTGGGGGCGGGCGGCACGGCCTTCCGGATCGTGTCGTGCGCCATACTCATCTGGCTCCTAAGCCCCAGACTCATGCCTGACGCATCCGCCGCACCGTCCGACACGCTCCCCGCCGCCCGCGATCTCACGCTCGAGAACGGCCTCCAGCTCACCTGGGAAGAGGACAACCGCCAGCCGCTGGTTGCCATCGAAGCCCGCATTAAGGGCGGCTTGCGCGGGGAAGGCGCCTACCTCGGCACCGGTATTACCCACTTCATCGAGCACATGCTCTTCAAGGGCACGACCACCCGGGCGCCCGGGAGCATCGACCAGGAAGTGCGCCGCTACGGCGGTTCCATCAACGCCTTCACGTCCTTCGACACGACCGGGGTCACCCTCTTCGTGGAATCCCGCTACCTCCGCGAAGCGCTCGGCATGCTGGCCGACATCCTCCAGCACGCCGTCTTCGACCCGGCCGAAGCGGAGAAGGAGCGGGCGGTGATCATCTCGGAAATCCAGATGAACCAGGATGATCCGGACCGGCGCATCAACCAGCTGTTCTGGAGCCGGCACTTCCTGGAGCATCCGTACCGGCATCCGATCCTCGGCTACCAGCCGCTGTTGGAGCGGCTCACCGCGACGGACCTGGCCGCGTTCTACCACGCCGAATATCAGCCCCAGAACGTCACCATCGCCCTCGTCGGCGATGTCGACGGCAGCACGGTTCCGGTCATGGCGCAGGAGGTCTTCGGCGCGTGGCCGCGCGGCCGCTTAGACCCGTCCCAAGTGCTCGTGCCGTCTGAACCGCCGACCGTCAGCGTCAAGCGCGCCACCGTGGAGCTGCCGGTCGGCACGGCGTATGTCCTGCTGGGGTTCTCTTCCGTGCGGCTGGCCGACCCGGCGCTGTATCCGCTCGACGTGCTGGCCGACATCCTGGGCAACGGCAACAGCTCGCGGCTCTACGAGCGCATCGTCCGGCAGCGCCAGCTCGCCCATGACATCGCCGCCTGGAACTACACGCCGACCGATCCCGGCGTGTTCGGGGTGCAGTTCCGGACCGACCCGGACAAGGTGGACGCCGCCGTCGACGCCATCCAGGAGATCGTCCTCGAGGTGCAGCGGGACGGCGTGACGGACGCAGAACTCGCCAAGGCCAAGCGTTCCGTGAGCGCCAACTACCTCTTCAGTCTGCAGACGATTGACGCCAAGGCATCGGACCTCGCCAGCTCGCTGTCGAACACGGGCGATGCAAGGTTCACGCGCCGCTATGTGCAGAACATCCAGGCGGTGACGGCGGACGAGGTTCGGCGTGCGGCCATCCAGTTTTGCAACCCGGCGAAGATGACCGTCGCCGTCATCCGGCCCCCGTCGGCTTCGGCCTCGGCGGCTCAGGCCGCAGGACCGGCCGCACCCGCGGAGATGCCGATCAGCCGCCTCGCGCTCAAGAACGGTGCGACGCTCCTCATCGGTGTGGACCGGAGCCTGCCGATCACCGGCATGACCGTTGCGTTCCATGGAGGGGTCCGGGTGGAATCCGAATCCACCCAGGGATTGTGTAACCTGGCGGCCCAGCTGCTGACGAAAGGGACGGCCCACAAGAGTGCCGTGGAGATCGCGCGGCAAGTGGAGTCCTTGGGCGGCTCGCTAGAACCGTTCAGCGGCCGCGACGGCTTCGGGCTGACGCTGCAGCTCCTGGCCTCAGACATGCCCGAGGGTCTCGAGCTGCTGCATGAGATGGTGACCCAATCCGCGTTCTCAGAAAGCGAGATGGCCATCCAGCGCGAGTTGATCGTCAAGCAATTGCAGGCGGAGAATGATGAGATTTTTGCGCTCGGCGGGCGGCTGCTCCGCCGCGGGCTCTTTCAGCAGCATCCGTACCGGTTCAACCCGTTGGGGGATGAGGCGACCCTGCCGAAGCTGACGCGCCAGGACTGCCAGGAGTTCGCCAAGCAGTGGCTCGTACCCTCGAACATGGTTATCTCGGTGTTCGGCGACGTGGACCCGGCCGCCGTCCGCCGCCAGGTCGAGGCGTCCTTCGGCGCTATCCCCGCCCAGAAATCCCCGTGGCCTGCGCAGCTGGCGGAAGAACCGCTCCAAACCGTGCAAGAGCAAACACTGCACCTGGAACGGGAGCAGGCGCTCATTATGCTGGGCTTCCGCGGCAGCACCCATGTGGCGGAGGATCGGTATGCGCTCGACGTGCTGACGGCTGCGCTCTCCGGCATGTCCGGACGGCTGTTTCAGGCGGTGCGGGAAGCGCACGGGCTGTCGTACACGCTGGGAGCCGTGAACATCCCCGGCTGGGATCCGGGCTACCTCGTGGTGTATGCCGCCACCCGGCCGAGCGAGCAGCCGACGGTGTTGCGCCTCCTCCAGGAGCAGTTGGCTCGCACAGCGGAGCAAGGGCTCACACCGGAAGAGATCGAGCAGGCCAAACGGTACCTGATCGGCCAGAACCGGATGGAAGTTCAGCATCTCGTGGGCTTGGCGCGGCGCTGCGCGGTTGATGAGCTCTTCGGGCTGGGCTACGATGCGTGGAAGCGCTATGAAGCCAACATCAACGCCGTGACGCCGGCGATGGTCCACGAAGCGGCCCAGCGATATCTGACGCTGCCGCATCGCGCCGAGGTCGTGATTTCGCCCAATGGCCATGCCCAGTAACACAGCGTCAAGACTCCAACCGCCACCGCTACGAGACTGCCCATGAGTGATGAGCCGGTGAAGAAGAAAGTCGACGAGTCCTGGAAAGAACAGGCCGAGCGCGAGAAACGCGCCCCGGAGCCTGCCGGACCTGCAGCACCCGCCGGCGCAGTCCCCGCGCCGGAAGCCGTTGAGCCGGCCGGCGGCGGCGATGAGGTGCCCCAGGCGCGGTTTGATTTGTTCGTGTCTGGGCTGGCCACCGAGACGCTGATTGCGCTGGGCGAGATTCCCCATCCGGTCAACCGCAAGCGGGGTGTGAACTTGCCGCAAGCGCGCTATCTGATCGATCTGCTGGGCGTGTTGGAGGACAAGACCAAAGGCAACTTAGCGGTCGAGGAAGAGAAGCTGCTCACGGACGTCCTGTACCAGCTGCGGATGCGGTATCTCACGAAAGCGGGCAAAGCGGCATGATGCTGTTCCTCGGATTACTGGCCGGGGCGGTCCTCATCGGCTTGCTCGTCTACGTCGTGCGCGAGGCCGCCGTGTTGAAGACGACGGCGGAAGCGTTGAAATCCGAGCTCCAAGAATTCAAGACCAAAAGTTTCGATGCGTTGGTCCAGGCGAAACTCCTCCCGCTCGAAGAGGCCGCGAAGCGGAGAGAGCACGAGTTCACGAAGCAGCGCGAGGAGACGATTCAGCAGATCAGGGCCATCCATCAGGGATTTGGCAAGGTGCAGGAGCAGATCACGAGCCTGCACGGCCTGCAGGGGCAGGTGGGCGAGCTCAGCAACTTGCTGAAACCCCAGCAGCTGCGGGGCGAGTTGGGCGAGGTGATCGTCCGCAACCTGCTGGCCGACAAGCTCCCCAAACAGTATGAGGAAGACCACACCTTTGCGGACGGCAAGAAAGTCGAGTTTGCGATCCGGCTCAACGATAAACTCATTCCAGTGGACTCCAAGCTGCAGTTGGAGGATTACAAGCGGATGCGGGATGCGGACGAGCGCCAGCGTCCGGCGCTGCGGACGGAATTCAAGCGCAAGGTGCGGCAGAAGATCGACGAGGTCCGGCAATACGTCCGGCCGCAGGAAGGGACGACAAACTTCGCGCTCATGGTGATTCCCTCCGAAGCCGTTTTTTATGAGCTGGTTGCCAGCAAGGATTTCACCGAAGACGGCGGCCTCTATAACTACGCGCAGACCCAGCATGTGTTTCTGACTTCGCCGCTCACGTTCTGGGCATACCTGACCACGATTGCCCAGGGGTTGAAGGGGTTGGAGATCGAGCACCGCGCCGAGGAAGTGCTGGCGTCGCTGCAGAATTTGGCTTCGCAGATCCGCGGCTTTACGCAGGAAGAATTCCGCAAGCTCGGCGTCCATTTGCACAACGCAAGCAGCCAATACGACCAGGCCGATGCGGCCCTCAAGCATGTGGAACAAACGCTCACGACGCTCGAGCGGATCGGCACGCCGCACCAATCCCAGGAAGAGGCCGTGTCATGATTGATCCAACCTTGCTGGAGCTGCTGGCCTGTCCGGTTTGCAAAGCGGTGGTCCGGAAAGAGACCGACCGGCTCGTGTGCAGCCAGTGCGGCCGGCGCTACCCGATCCGGGACGGGATTCCGGTCATGCTCGTGGAGGAGGCGGACGGCGGCCGCGAGGCCCAGCCGGTGCCGCAGGCCTGATGCGCATCCTCGTGATCCACGGCCCGAATCTCCAGCTGCTCGGCAGCCGCCAGCCCTCGGTCTACGGGACCGCCGATCTGGAGAGCATCAACCGCGAGCTGCGGGCCGTCGCCGCGCGGCACGGCGCGAGCCTGACCATCGAGCAGTCCAACCACGAGGGCCGGATCGTCGAGCTCATCGGCTCCGCCAAGCGGCGGTTCGACGCGCTGCTCATCAACCCCGCGGCCTACACGCACACCAGCGTGGCCATCCGGGATGCCGTCGAGGCCGCCGGCCTGCCGGCGGTGGAGGTCCACCTTTCGAACATCTACGCGCGGGAAGCCTTCCGGCACCAGTCGCTCATCGCTCCGGTCTGTTGGGGTCAGGTGTCCGGCTTCGGGGCCGCCAGCTACCGCCTAGGACTGGAAGCCCTGCTCAGCCGCCGCCCCGCCGCGACACGGCGTGCGCAGCCGGCGCGGCGAAGCGCCAAGCCGTCCCGGAGCGGTTGACCGCCGCCGGGCCAGCCCTGTAGAATACTCAGCTTACGACGCTCACGGACAGAAGGAGTTCGGCACGGCATGATTTCCACGACCGAGTTCAAGAACGGGGAAGCCATCATCATGGACGGCCAGATCTGGACCATCATCGAGTACCAGCACGTCAAGCCCGGCAAGGGCGGGGCATTCGTCCGGACGAAGCTGCGTCGGATGCGCGACGATTCCGTCATTGAGCGGACGTTCCGGGCGGGCGAGAAGTTCCAGGAAGCCTACATCGAAAAGCGCACGCTGCAGTACCTCTACCGCAGCGGCGATACCTTCCACCTCATGGACACCAAGAACTATGAAGAGGTGCAGGTCTCCGAGAAGCTGCTCGGCCAGGCCGCAGGGTTCCTGAAGGAGAACATGGAGCTCGAAGGCCAGTTTCATGACGGACAGATGATCGGCATCCAGCCGCCGATGTTCGTGGATGTGCACATCGCCTCGACCGAGCCCGGCATCCGGGGTGACACCTCCAAGGGAGGCATGAAGCCGGCGACGCTGGAGACCGGGGCGACCATCCAGGTGCCATTGTTCGTCGATACGGGCGATCTCATCCGAGTGGATACCCGGAACGGCTCGTACGTGTCCCGGGTGTGAGCCTGGGATAGAGGACCACAGCAACCGCGAGGGCGACGTGGACAAACGACTGAAATCCTCTGAACGGGAAGCGTTCCGCCTGATCGAAGAAATGCTCCAGCTCATGGAAAGCCGCGGGCTGGTCGAGCTCGAGATGGAGCATCAAGGCCTGCGCATCCGGCTGAAGAAGGCCTCCACCAGCCCGACACCGCAGGTCGTGGAATACGTCGCCGGCATCCCCCAGCCCATCGCCCCGCCCGGCTCCGCCAAGGCGGCCGAGGACACTCACCGCATCGTCATCAAATCCCCCATGGTCGGCACGTTCTACCGCGCGCCCGCCCCCGACGCGCCGCCGTTCGTCGAGATCGGGCATGACATCGAAGTCGGCCAAGTCGTCTGCATCGTCGAAGCGATGAAGCTGATGAACGAGATCAAGTCCGAGGTAGCCGGCCGCATCACCGAAGTGCTGGTCGACAATGGGGCGCCCGTCGAATTCGGCCAGCCGCTCTTCGTGGTGGAACCGCCCCAGTGATCCGTCGCCCGCTGTGGCACCGCGCGGGCGGCTGATCCCCTGACGCCGTATGTTCTCGAAGATTCTCATCGCCAACCGTGGAGAGATCGCCATCCGGGTGATCCGGGCCTGCAAGGAGATGGGCATCCGGACGGTCGCGGTCTACTCCGAGGCGGACCGCAACAGCCTCCACGTCCGCCTGGCGGATGAGGCCGTTTGCATCGGCGGGCCGAAAGCGGAGCAGAGCTACCTCAACATCCCGGCGATCATCAGCGCGGCCGAGATCGCCGACGTCGACGGCATCCATCCGGGCTACGGGTTCCTCTCCCAGAACGCCCACTTTGCGGAAATCTGCGAGTCCTGCAACATCACGTTCATCGGCCCATCCGCCCAGTCCATCCGGCTGATGGGCGACAAGATTGCGGCGAAAGACCTGATGCGCAAGTCGGGCATCCCGATTATTCCCGGCAGCATGTCGGCCGTGAAAAACAAGGAAGACGCGCTGAAGACCGCCCGGCGCACCGGCTACCCCGTCATCGTGAAGGCGTCGGCCGGCGGCGGCGGCCGGGGCATGCGGGTCTGCCATAACGACGTGCGGCTCATCAGCGCGCTGATGACCTGCCAGGCGGAGGCGCAGGCCAGCTTCGGCAGCGGGGACGTCTTCGTCGAGAAATACCTCCAGGCCCCGCGGCATATCGAGTTCCAGATCCTCGCCGATAAGACCGGCCATACGCTCCATCTGGGCGAGCGCGACTGCACGATCCAGCGGCGGCACCAGAAGCTCATCGAGGAATCGCCCTCCCCAGTGGTCGACCCCAAGCTGCGCCGCAAGATGGGCGAGCTGGCGGTGCGGGCGGCCAAAGCGGCGAACTACACGTCGGTGGGCACGGTCGAGTTCCTGTTGGACCAGGACGGCTCGTTTTACTTCATCGAGATGAACACCCGCATCCAGGTCGAGCATCCCGTGACGGAGGCGGTGACGGGCATCGACCTCATCAAAGCGCAAATCCGGGTGGCGGCAGGCGAGCCGCTGGATTTCAAGCAGGACGATGTCCGGTTGGACGGCTGGGCCATCGAGTGCCGCATTAACGCGGAAGACCCCTCGAACGGCTTCTCGCCGTGCCCGGGGCGCATCGCCGCGTACCATCAGCCGGGGGGCCGTGGGGTGCGGGTGGATACCCACGTCTTCGCGGGCTACGAGGTGCCGCCCTACTATGACTCGTTGCTGGCCAAGCTCATCACGACCGGAGAGACCCGGGAAGAGGCCATCCGGGTCATGCAGCGCGCGCTCGATGAGTTTCTCATTGAGCCGCTGCGGACCACCATTCCGCTCCACAAGCAGATTTTCAGCGACCCGACGTTCTGGCGCGGCCAGATCTCCACGGACTATATCGACCGGCAGCTGCAACTAGGAGAGAATGAATGAAGCCAGCACGGAAGGGAAAAGAAGCACCCGCGCGCGCGGCTCGGTCGGCCGTCCGCGCCGGGGCCAGCCAGCGGACCGTGGCGGTGCGGCGGCTCGGCGTCCTGACGGGCGGCGGCGATTGTCCGGGGCTCAATCCGGTCATCCGGGCCGTCACCCGCCGGGCGCTCCAGGGCGGCCTGCACGTCATCGGCGTCCGCAACGGCTGGAAGGGGCTCGTTGAGGCCGATACGATACCGCTGACCCTGGAGTCCGTGTCCGGCATCCTGCACCGGGGCGGCACCATTCTGGGGACCTCCAGGACCAACCCCTACAAACAGCCGGCCGACCACGACCGCGCCATCGTGAACCTCAAGCAGCTCGGTTTGGACGCCCTGATCGTCATCGGCGGGGAAGATACGCTGGGGGTCGCGACCAAGCTTGCGGGGGAAGGGGTCCGGGTCGTCGGCGTGCCGAAGACCATCGACAACGACCTGTCCGCCACCGATTTTACCTTCGGCTTCGATACGGCAGTCAACATCGCGATGGAGGCCATTGACCGGCTCCACACGACGGCGGAGAGCCACCACCGTATCATGGTGGCGGAGGTCATGGGTCGCCACGCCGGCTGGATTGCCACCTATGCCGGGATTGCCGGGGGTGCGGACGTCATCCTGATTCCCGAAGAGCCGGTCGACATCGATGCCGTCTGCGACATCATCAAGCAGCGGCACGCCCGCGGTAAGGACTTCAGCATCATCGTCGTCGCCGAGGGCGCCCAGCTCAAGAACAAGGAGTTGGCCAAGGCGACGGAGCGACTCGATGAATTCGGCCACGTGCGCCTCGGCGGGATCGGCCAGCGGATGAGCGAGCTGATTGAGCAGCGCACGGGCTTCGAAACCCGGGTGACGGTGCTGGGGCACATCCAGCGCGGCGGCAGCCCCACGGCCTTCGACCGGGTCCTCGGCACCCGCTTCGGCGTCAAGGCGGTGGAGCTGGTGCTGGAGGGGCAATTCGGCAAGATGGTGAGCCTCCAAGGCAATCAGATTGTGGCCGTCCCGCTGGCGGCGGGCACCGGCAAGCTGAAGACCGTGGATCCCGAATTTTACCGCATCGCGAAAATCTTCTTCGGATGACCGCGTCGACCGCATCCCGCATCATTCAGCAGACGCTGCGCGACACCGCCCGCCTGCACCAGGCGCTGCCGGAGGCGGACTGCCGCCGCATCGCCGAGGCGGCCCGCATCATGACGCAGGCGCTGCGCCGAGGTGGCAAGATCATCTGGTTCGGCAACGGGGGCTCGGCGACCCAGAGCCAGCACATGGCGGCCGAGTTCGTCGGGCGGTTCCTGAAGGAGCGGCGCTCGCTGCCTTCGATGTCGTTGACCGAGAACATGGCCAGCGTCACCGCCATCGGTAACGATTACGCGTATGAGCAGATTTTTTCGCGCCAGCTGGAAGGGCTGGGACGGCCCGGGGACGTCGTGGTGGGCTTGTCCACGTCCGGCAACTCGCCGAACGTGCTGGCCGGGCTGCGCAAGGCCAGGACGCTGAAGCTGCCGTCCATCGGGTTGACCGGGGCCGGCGGGGGCACCATGGCGTCGCTGTGCGATGTCTGCATCCGGGTGCCCTCCAAGGTGACCGCCCGCATCCAGGAAGTTCACCTTACCGTTGGGCACATCCTCTGCGGGCTCATTGAAGATGCCCTCCTTGGCCGCTGACGCCAGCACCCGCCGCAAAATCAAGCCGCTGACGGTACTCGCACGGCTGCTGCGGCGCGCCCAGGCCGCGCGGCAGCGCGTGGTGTTTACGAACGGCTGCTTTGACCTCCTGCATGCCGGCCACATCCAGTTGTTGGAGCGGGCCAAGGTTGCGGGCGATATCCTGGTCGTGGCCATCAACAGCGACCGCTCCGTGCGGGCGCTGAAAGGGCGGCATCGTCCCCTGGTCTCCCAAGCCGATCGGGCCCGACTGCTGGCCGCCTTGGCGTGCGTTGATTATGTGACGGTGTTCAACGAGCTGACCCCGCTGCGGGCGATTGAGCGCCTGCGGCCGGATGTGCTCATCAAGGGCGCGGACTGGGGTGCCAACCGCATCATCGGCCGCGGAATTGTGGAGCGGCATGGCGGCACAGTCCTCCGCCTGCCGCTGCGCCGGGGCTATTCCACGAGTGCCCTGATCGAGCGGATCCGAACACGCGCGTGAGGCCGGCCGATGCCTCCGCGCGCGCTCCTGCGGCTCCTCGACGCCAACGCCAACCGGGCCCTGGAAGGGCTCCGGGTCACTGAGGAGATCGTCCGCTTCCATTGGCAGGCGGCCGGGACCTTCCGCCGTCTTCGCGCGCTCCGGCATGGCGTCGCTCAGGCCCTCCGGCAGCTGCCGGTCACACCGGTCGAGCTCGTCCGGGCACGGGACAGCCGCGGCGATGTCGGCAAGGCCGCGCCAAGCACCCGAGTTCGATCGCTTGAGCGGCTCCTCCTCATCAATCTCCAGCGGACCAAGGAGGCGCTGCGGACGCTGGAAGAGTGCGCCCGGCTGGCGGCCCCGCGGCAGGCCGCGTCGTTTCAGCGATTGCGGTTTCGAACCTACGAGGTGGAACGTGAACTCCTCTGCCGCATGGCGGCTGTACGTCATCCTCGACCCAAGCGCCGCCGGCGCGCGTGACCTGGCGGACCTGGCCGCCGCCGCCATCCGTGGCGGGGCGGACGTCCTCCAGCTGCGCGACAAGCACGCCCCGACCGCTCGGCTACTGGAGGCCGCCCGCCGGCTGCTGGCTGTGACCCGGCCGGCTGGCATCCCGCTCCTCATCAATGACCGGCCGGATGTCGCCCGCGCGGTGGGCGCGGACGGCGTGCATCTGGGGCAGGAGGACCTCTCGGTGCAGGCGGCCCGGGAGCTGCTCGGGCCTGGGCGGCTCATTGGCAAATCCACCCACAGCCTGGAGCAGGCGCTGGCCGCAGAGCAGGAGGGGGCGGATTATATCGGGATCGGGCCGATTTTCCCCACGCCCACCAAGCCGGAGTACGGCAGCGTCGGCCTCGAGCTGATCGGGCCCGTGAGCGAGCAGGTGCGCCTCTCGAGCCTCTGTATCGGCGGCATCAGCCAGGCGAATCTTCCGGAGGTCCTCGCCGCGGGCGCGCAGCGGATCGCCGTAGTCCGGGCGGTCTGTGCAGCACCGGATCCCGAAACCGCGGCCCGAACATTGAAGGCGGCCCTTAGAACCGGTGTCATACATCCGCGCGAGCCGCGTTGCGCGCACCCGGCCCGCGCGGCCCAGGCGTAACGACGACGGCGTAGTCGCCGCACTACGCCGAGGAGGAACAACGCCGGCCGCGGGGCCGGCTGCCGCAACCCGCAGATGCTCAAGAGGCTGGGCCGATCGGCGGCGGGCCCCCCCGCGGGGCGGCGCCCCCGCGCCCGCTG
>Ga0080064_1002178_pt1 | contig 34717 bp, 35 predicted proteins | sample Subgrocontami54m_FD_69260 | JGI IMG/M metagenome (GOLD analysis project Ga0080064, IMG submission 69260) | Subsurface groundwater microbial communities from S. Glens Falls, New York, USA - GMW46 contaminated, 5.4 m (SPADES assembly) (version 2) ...
CAACGGCGCCTGCCCCCGGCGCCGACGGCGCCCGAACCTCCGCCCAATCCCGGCTGCCGGATGGCGGCCATCAGGTGCGACCGAGGGAGGTTTTCGATGCAGAAAACGGTGAGCCTCACCGTAAACGGCAAGCCGGTTTCGGCGACGGTCGAGGGACGCACCCTGCTGGTGCAGTTGTTGCGCGAAACCCTCGGCCTCACCGGCACCCATGTCGGCTGCGACACCAGCCAGTGCGGCGCCTGCGTCGTCCATGTCGACGGCGAGGCGGTGAAGTCGTGCACCCTGCTCGCGGTCCAGGCCGAGGGCCGCGACGTCAAGACCATCGAGGACGTCGCCGACGGCGACACATTGCACCCGATGCAGGAGGCGTTCCGCGACAACCACGCCCTGCAATGCGGCTTTTGCACGCCGGGCATGATCATGAGCGCGCTCGACCTGGTGAAGAACAACCCCGACCCGAGCGATCGCGAGATCCGCGAGTATCTCGAAGGCAATCTGTGCCGCTGCACCGGCTATCACAACATCGTGCTGGCGATCAAAGCCGGCGCGGCGGTGATGCGCGGGGCCACCCCCGAACCCGCCCACCACGGAGCGGCCGCGGAGTAGCGGCCGTGGCGACGATCGGCACGCCGGTCCGGCGGCGCGAGGATTACCGCTTTCTGACCGGACAGGGCACCTACACCGACGACATCAACCGGCCGGGCCAGACCTACGCCTATATCCTGCGCAGCCCGCACGCGCATGCGCGGATCAGCCGGCTCGACACCGCGGCCGCGGCCGCGGCCCCTGGCGTCGTCGCGATCTTCACCGGCGCGGACTTGGCGGCCGACGGGATCGGCAGCCTCCCCTGCGGCTGGCTGATCAATTCCAAGGACGGCTCGCCGATGAAGGAGCCGCCGCATCCGGTGCTGGCGGTCGAGCGGGTGCGCCATGTCGGCGACCCGGTCGCCGTGATCATCGCCGAGACCCTCGCCGGCGCGCGCGACGCGGCCGAGCGGATCGCGATCGACTACGCGCTGGAGCCGACCGTAGTCGAGACCACGGCCGCGCTGAAGCCGGGCGCGCCTTTGGTGTGGCCCGAGGCGCCCGGCAATATCTGTTACGACTGGCAGCTCGGCGATCTCGCCGCCGCCGACGCCGCGATCGCCAGGGCGGCGCGCGTGGTCAGGCTCGATCTCGTCAACAACCGGCTTATCGCCAACGCGATGGAGCCGCGCGCGGCGATCGGCGAGTTCAACCGCGCGACCGGCGAACACACGCTCTACACCACCAGCCAGAACCCGCACGTGATCCGGCTGCTGATGGGCGCGTTCGTTCTGCACATTCCCGAAGCGCGATTGCGCGTCGTCGCCCCCGATGTCGGCGGCGGCTTCGGCTCCAAGATCTATCATTACGCCGAGGAGGCGATCGTCACCTGGGCCGCCGCCAAGGTGAAGCGGCCGATCAAATGGACCGCCGAGCGCTCGGAAAGCTTTATGTCCGACGCGCATGGCCGCGACCACGTCACCCATGTCGAACTGGCGCTCGACGCGGACGCTAAGTTCACCGGGCTTAAGGTGTCGACGATCGCCAATATGGGCGCCTATCTGTCGACCTTCGCCACCTGCGTCCCGACATATCTGTACGGGACCCTGCTGGCCGGGACCTACACGACCCCGGCGATCTACGTCGAGACCAAGGCGGTGTTCACTCACACCGTCCCGGTCGACGCCTATCGCGGCGCCGGCCGGCCGGAGGCGACGTTTCTGCTGGAGCGCATCGTCGACCTCGCCGCCGACGAGCTCGGCATGGACCCGGCCGAACTGCGCCGGCGCAACTTCATCCCGCAAAACGGGTTTCCGTATCAGACGCCGGTCGCATTGCAATACGACAGCGGCGACTATCATACGACCCTCGAAAAGGCGATGGCGGCGGCCGATTATTCCGGGTTCGAGGCGCGGCGGCGCGAGGCGGCCGGGCGCGGTAAATATCGCGGCATCGGCATCGCCACCTATATCGAGGCGTGCGGCATCGCTCCGTCGGCGGTAGTCGGCTCGCTCGGCGCCCGCGCCGGGTTGTTTGAATCGGCGGCGGTGCGGGTCCACCCGACCGGCAGCGTAACGATCCTGACCGGGTCGCACGCCCACGGCCAGGGGCACGAGACGACGTTCGCCCAACTCGTCGCCGACGGGCTCGGCATCCCAATCGAGAATATCGAGATCGTCCACGGCGACACCGCCAAGATCCCCTACGGCATGGGCACCTACGGCTCGCGCTCGATCGCGGTGGGTGGCAGCGCGATCATCAAGGCGATGGACAAGGTGATCGCCAAGGGCCGCAAGATCGCCGCCCACCTGCTCGAGGCGGCCGAGGCCGATGTCGAGTTCAAGGACGGCGTCTTCACCGTCGCCGGCACCGATCGCTCGACGACCCTGGGCGAGGTCGCGCTGACCGCCTATGTGCCGCATAACTTCCCGCATGACGAGTTGGAGCCCGGGCTCGACGAGACCGCGTTCTACGACCCGAAAAACTTCACCTTCCCATCCGGGGCGCATATCGCCGAGATCGAGATCGATCCCGATACCGGCCACCTGACCATCGTCAACTTCACCGCGAGCGATGATTTCGGCCGCATCATCAACCCGATGATCGTCGCCGGGCAGGTTCACGGCGGGCTAGCCCAGGGAATCGGCCAGGCCCTGCTCGAAGCCTGCGTCTACGACAAGGACACCGGCCAGCTCTTGACCGGTTCCTACAACGATTACGCGATGCCGCGGGCCGACGATCTGCCCGCCTTCGCGCTGTCGACCAATACCACGCTGTGCACCCACAACCCGCTCGGGGTCAAAGGCTGCGGCGAGGCCGGCGCGATCGGCGCGCCGGCGGCGCTCGCCAACGCCGTCGTCGACGCGTTGAAATCGCTGGGTGTGCGGCATGTCGAGATGCCGGCGACGCCGGAACGGCTCTGGCGGGTGATCCAGCAGCACCGAACCCCGCTCGCCGCGGAATAGGGAGAGGCCCGATGTACGAATTCAACTACCACAAGCCCGCGAGCCTCGACGACGCCGCCCGTCTGCTGGGCGCCGAGGAAGCCAAGCTGGTCGCCGGCGGCATGACCCTGGTGCCGACCCTGAAGCTGCGGCTGGCCAAGCCCTCCGACCTCGTCGACCTCGCCACGATCGCCTCGCTCAAGGGCATCAGCGAGGAGGGCAACGCGGTCGTGATCGGGGCGATGACCCGGCACGCCGACGTCAACCGCTCGGCGGTGGTCAAGCGCGCGATCCCGGCATTGGCCGCGCTCGCCGGCATGATCGGCGACCCGGCGGTGCGCAATCGCGGCACGATCGGCGGCTCGGTCGCCAACAACGATCCGGCCGCCGACTACCCGGCCGGCCTGGTCGGCCTCGGGGCGACCGTGCGCACGACCAAGCGACAGATCGCCGCCGACGATTTCTTTACCGGCATGTTCGAGACCGCGCTGGGCCAGGATGAAATCATCACCGCGATCAGCCTGCCCAAGCCGCTGGCGGCGGCCTACCAGAAATTCAAGAACCCGGCCTCGCGCTACGCGATCGTCGGCGTCTTCGTCGCCCGTACCGCCGGCGGCGTGCGCGTCGCGGTGACCGGCGCCGGCCCCTGCGTGTTCCGCGTGCCGGCGATGGAGGCGGCGCTCGGCGCCTCCTTCACCGCCGACGCGATCAAGGACATCGCGATCCCGGATGACGGCCTCAACTCCGACATCCACGCCAGCGCCGAATACCGCGCCCACCTCGTCGGGGTGATGGCCCGCCGGGCGGTGGTGGCCTGCGCCTAACTCCCCAGCGGGCGGACCCGGCCGGCCAAATCCGGACGGGTGGCGGCGGCGACAAACCGGCGATCGGCCGTCACGACATAGGTGTCGTGGTGCAAGGCGAGCGCGAGATAGATGCAGTCGTAGATCGGATGTCCGAGTTCGGTGGCTAGCTGCAATGCCGGCCCGATATGCAGCTCGATGGCGATCGATGCGACCGGCGCATTCAGCAACTCGGAAAGCCGCTCGGCTGCTTCTTCAGCTGTAATCTCACCCAGCCGTGCTCTACGCCACAGCGCATTCCCTGACTCGGCGAGCCAAAAGCCGGGTGCCATCAAATCGTGGTCGTCGAGTAGTGCATCTGCTTTATCACTATTGGCTTCGCGAAGTACCCATTTCACGGCGACGGATGCATCTATGACGATCGTCACCGCTCGTCTCGATCCTGGCGAATGAGCTCTTCCGATCCGATCGAAATCCGGCCACGCGTCGCCTCTCGCAATGCGGCGGCCCGCTCGCGAAACCCGGCACGCCCAGCCCGCAGCACCTCTTCGAGAATGAGGCGGTGCTCGGCTTCGGCGCTACGGCCATGCTCAGTCGCGCGCCGTTTCAGGGCCTCGACGACATCCTGAGGAACGTCTCGGACTAGCAACTGGGCCACTTCCCTTCTCCGCATGGCGCTATCACATGATAGCATATGGGGACAAGCGGTTCCATCCGCAACGCCGAGGTGGTACTGGCGCCGCTGGTGGACTAGATTTCATCGACGATGCTCCTGTTCCTCTCCCGTCGCGAGAGGGGTTTTCTGCGGTCGGAACGTTTCTGCATGGCTGACGCCAAGTCCTCCACCCTCCCCGCCTCGGTCGACGACACCCTGGCGATGCTCGGCAGCGCCGATTACATCGCCGATCGCAGCCTGGCGACCGCGGTGCATCTCGCGCTGCATCTAAAGCGGCCATTGTTCCTCGAGGGCGAGGCCGGGGTCGGCAAGACCGAGATCGCCAAGGTGTTGTCGGCCGCGTTGAAGCGGCGGCTGATCCGACTGCAATGCTATGAGGGGCTCGACGTCGCGTCGGCCGTCTACGAGTGGGACTACGCTCGCCAGATGATCGAGATCCGCCTCGCCGAGGCGGGCGATCAGGACCGCGGCGAGATCGAGAGCACGATCTTTTCCGACCGTTTCCTGATCAAGCGCCCGCTACTGCAGGCATTGGAGCCGGAGCTCGGCGGCGCCCCGGTCTTGCTGATCGACGAACTCGACCGCACCGACGAGCCGTTCGAGGCCTATCTGCTCGAATTATTGTCTGACTTCCAGGTCACGATCCCCGAGGTCGGCACGATCCGCGCCGATCAGCCGCCGATCGTGATCATCACCTCGAACCGCACCCGCGAGATCCACGACGCCTTGAAGCGGCGTTGCTTCTACTACTGGGTCGACTACCCCAACGCGGCGCGCGAGCTGGAGATCCTCAGCCGCAAGGCGCCCGGCGCCAGCCGGGATTTGTCGCGCGAGGTGGTCGGCTTCGTGCAGCGGCTGCGCACGATGGATCTGTTCAAACTGCCCGGCATCGCCGAGACGATCGACTGGACCGAGGCGTTGATGCAGCTCGACGTGCTCGAACTGACCCCGAACGCGATCCACGACACCCTGGGCGTATTGCTGAAATACCAGGACGACATCGCCCGCATCCAGGGCAGCGACGCCGCCAAGCTGCTGGAGCAGGTCAAGGCCGAGATCGCCGCCGCCCCGCGCGAGGCATGATGCGGCGCGCGCCCCCACCCTCCCAGCCCTTCGGGCCGGGTCGCTTCCTCCCCCGCCAGCGGGGGAGGGCCGGGGTGGGGGCTGCGGAGTAGGGGATGGCCGCGACGGCCGCGACCGCGGAACCCGACGGCCGCCTGCTCGCCAATCTGATGCATTTCGGCCGAACCCTGCGCGCCGCCGGATTGCCGGTCGGGCCGGGCAAGGTGATCGACGCGGTGTCGGCGGTGCAGGCGGTCGGCATCACCGATCGCCGCGATTTCTACTGGACCCTGCACGCGGTGTTCGTCAACCGACCGGACCAGCGCCTGATCTTCGATCAGGCGTTTCACGTATTCTGGCGCAACCCGGAACTGCTGAAAAAAATGCTCGCGCTGGTCCTGCCGCAGGTCAATGTCGACCTGCCCAAGGAACCGGGCGAGGAGATGGCGCGCCGCCTCGCCGAGGCGTTGAACCCGAACCCCGAAACCCGCGAGACCGAAGAGACCGAGATCGAGTTCGACGCGGCGATGACATTCTCCGACCGCGAGCAATTGCGCGGCATGGATTTCGAGAAGATGTCGCTTGACGAGCTGGCCCGCGCCAAGGCGGCGATCGCCCGGTTGCGCCTGCCGATCACCGATATCCCGACCCGCCGCTACACGAGAGACCCGCGCGGCGCCCGCGCCGACATGCGCGCGACGATGCGCGCCGCGTTGCGCTCGGGCGGGATGATCGAGTTGAAGCGCAAGAGCCCGCGCCGCCGTCCGCCGCCCTTGGTCGTACTGTGCGACATCTCCGGGTCGATGAGCCGCTACAGCCGCGTATTCCTGCATTTCATGCATTCGATCACCAACGACCGCGACCGCGTGTTCACCTTTGTCTTCGGCACCCGGCTGACCAATATCACCCGCTATCTGCGCTACCGCGACGTCGATCTGGCGCTCGATCGGGTCGCCGAGGTGGTGGCGGACTGGTCCGGCGGCACCCGGATCGGCCAGTGCGTCGGCGAGTTCAACCGGCTGTGGTCGCGGCGCCTGCTCGGCCAGGGCGCGGTCGTCCTGCTGATCACCGACGGGCTCGACCGCGACGCCGGCACCGGGCTCGCGCACGAGATGGATCGGCTGCACCGCTCGTGCCGTCAGTTGATTTGGCTGAACCCGCTGTTGCGTTACGAGGGGTTCGAGCCAAGATCATTGGGGATGAAGGCGATGCTGCCCTATGTCGACGAGTTCCGTCCGGTGCATAATCTCGGCAGCCTCGAAACCCTGATCGAGGTGATCGGCGCGGCGGCGCACCGGCACGGCACCGCGGTGCAGGCGGCGGAACGATATGGAGTGCGGGAAATATGAGCGACACGGCGGAAATTCTCGGCCAAGCCGCGCGCTGGCGCGCGGGCGGGCAAGGCGTCGCCCTGGCGACGGTGGTCAAGACCTGGGGCTCGTCGCCGCGCCAGCCGGGCGCCAAATTGGCGGTCAGCGAGAGCGGCGAGTTCGTCGGTTCGGTTTCGGGCGGATGCGTCGAGGGCGCGGTGGTCGGCGAGGCGCAGGAGGTCATTCGCGACGGCAAGCCGCGGCTCTTGGATTTCGGCATCACCGACGACCAGGCCTGGGAAGTCGGCCTCGCCTGCGGCGGCAAGGTCGCGATCTTTGTCGAGCGCGTCGAATGAAGGGACGCTATCTCGACGCGGTGATCGCCGCCGGCCATCAGAGCCGCTCCGTCGCGCTCGCCACCGACCTCGCCAGCGGCCGGCAATTATTGCTCGACCACGACCGCTTCGACGGCGAGCTCGAGCTCGAGGATCTACAGCGCTCGGCGATGCGCGACGCGTTGCGCGCCGACCGCAACATCACCTTGGAAACGGCGGGCGGTGGCGTTTTCGTGCAGGTGTTCAGCCCGCCGCGGCGCTGCTTCGTCGTCGGCGCGGTGCATATCGCGCAGCCGCTGACCCGGATGCTGACGATGACAGACTACCAAGCGATCGTGATCGATCCGCGCCAATCCTTCGCCACCGAGACTCGCTTTCCCGGCGTCGAATTGACCACCGAATGGCCGGACGAGGCATTGGAGCGGCTGAAACCCGACCATCGCTCGGCGATCGTGACCCTGACGCATGATCCCAAGCTCGACGACCCGGCGCTCGCGGTCGCGTTGCGCTCGGACTGCTTCTATATCGGCGCGCTCGGGTCGCGCCGGACCCATGCGAGACGCTGCGAGCGCCTCGCTGCGCTCGGCTTCGGCGAGAGCGATTTCGCCCGTATCCACGGCCCGGTCGGATTGGCGATCGGCGCGGTCTCGCAGGCCGAGGTCGCAGTCTCGATCCTGGCCGAGATGACCCAGATCCTGCGCAAGGGCGACACCAGACTGGCCGCGGCGGCCTGAGCGCGGCATGCGGTTCGGCGAGGTCCCGATCGCCGAGGCCGAGGGCGCGATCCTCGCCCACAGCCTCAGGCTCGGCGCGGCCGCGTTCAAGAAGGGACGGCTGTTGTCGGCGGCCGATCTCGCGGCATTCGGCGCCGCCGGCTTGGTGCGCGTCGTCGTCGTCCGGCTCGACCCGGACGATGTTGGCGAGGACGAAGCGGCGCGGTGCCTCGCCGAAGCCGCTGCCGGCCCCGGCATCGCCACCGCCGCCGCGTTCACCGGACGCGCCAATCTGTTCGCCGATTCGCGCGGCGTGTTGGTGTTCGACCGCGACCGGCTCGACCGGCTGAACCTGGTCGACGAGGCGGTAACCCTCGGCACCTTGCCGCCGTTTTCAGTGGTCGAGCCGCGCCAGATGGTGGCGACGGTCAAGATCATCCCGTTCGCCGCGCCCGCCGCCGCGGTCCACGCTTGCGCCGCGGTCGCGTCAGAGGGTGGTCCGTTGCTGCGGGTCGCGGCGTTTCGGTCGAAGGCGGTGGCGCTGATCCAGACCCGCCTGCCCGGGATCAAGGAAACCGTCCTCGACAAGACCAAAGAGGTCACCGCCGCCCGGCTCGCCGCGCTCGGCTGCCGCCTCGTGCGCGAGGCGCGCTGCGCTCACGACACCAGCGCGCTTGCGGCCGAGATCACCGCCGCGAGCGCGGACGGCGTCGACATGGTGCTGGTCCACGGCGCCTCGGCCATCCTCGACCGGCGGGATGTCATTCCCGCCGCGATCACCGCCGCCGGCGGCGAGATCGAGCATTTCGGCATGCCGGTCGACCCCGGCAATCTGTTGCTGCTCGGGCGGCTCGCCGGCAAGCCGGTGCTCGGCCTGCCCGGCTGCGCCCGTTCGCCCAAGATCAACGGCTTCGACTGGGTGCTCGAACGGCTCGTCGCCGACGTTGCGGTCGGCTCGGGCGACATCATGCGGATGGGCGCCGGCGGACTGCTCGCCGAAATCCCCTCGCGCGGGTTGCCGCGCGCCGAGGCGAGCCCGGCCCCCTCGCCGAAAGACCCGGCGACCAAGGCGCCGCGAGGACCGCGCATCGCCGCGCTCCTGCTCGCCGCCGGAAGATCGAGCCGCATGGGCGGCCCGAACAAGATGCTCGCCGAGATCGACGGCCGGCCGATGGTCGCCCGCGTCGCCCAGCGGCTGCTGTCGTCGCATGCCCGCCCGGTCGTTGCCGTGCTCGGCAATCAGGCCGATAGGGTCGGTGCCGCGCTCGGCAAGCTCCCGGTCGAGCGCGTCGACAACCCGGCTTTCGCCGAGGGCCTGTCGACCTCGCTGAAGCGCGGCCTCGCGGCGCTGCCCGACGATATCGACGGCGTCGTCATTTGCCTCGGCGACATGCCGCAGATCACGGGGCGCGATATCGACCGGCTGATCGCGGCGTTCAACCCGCTCGAAGGCCGCGCGATCATCGTGCCGGTGCGCGGCGGCAAGCGCGGCAATCCGGTATTGTTCTCCCGGCGCTTCTTCGCCGAGATGGCCGAGCTCGCCGGCGATGTCGGCGCCCGGCACCTGATCGGCGAATACGCCGAACTGGTCGCCGAGATCGAGATGGACACTGATTCGATACTGGTCGACATCGACACGCCCGAAGCGCTCGCCGCGTTCCGCGACAAGGCGAACCCGAGCGCGGCCTAACCCCCCGCCGTCATTGCGAGCGAAGCGAAGCAATCTCGATCCGCCAGAGGCTCCTCCGAGCGGGATTGCCGCGTCGCCCTCGGGCTCCTCGCAATGACTCGCCGTGGCGGGTGCTACCGCACCGCGCTGTGGATCAGATAGGCGGCGAAATCGGCCGGCTTGAGCTTGAGGTCGCGACGGTCGCTGTCGCCGGCCAGAGCGCGCGACACGACGATATGGTTTTCGACCCGCGTCTCGGTCAGCCGGAACACGCCGACCGCGCCCTTGAGCTTGGGGTAGAGATTGGGGTCGATCATCTTTTCCCTGCGAGCGAGGCGCGCCAGCGCGTCGTCCTCGCTCAGCCCATCGATGTCTTGTTTCTTGACGATCGCCCAATCGGCCTCGCCGGCCCAGCCGGCGGCGGCGAGCGGCTTCGGGTCGCGGTCGGCGATCCCGACTTTGTAGATGTGCTTGCCGAGCCCGACATCCGATCCCCAGCGGGACAGCTTGACACTGCGGGCGACGTAGATGTTCGACATGCGCCTCTCGCTTTCCGCCATACCGAGACGGCGCCGCGGGCGCCGCGGCGCCCGTTACAGCCCGACTGAATTCGCCGGTCAACCCCCGGTGTGCATCCCGCCCGCGTAAAACACGCGGCGAGGTGCGCCAATCCGCCGGAATGACAACGACTGTAACTTATTGTTACCTTTGCGGCGCTATCCTGGGGACACATCCGGACGAGGCGGGAAACAATGCGGCGCATGCGTTTGGCGTGGCTGATGGCGGCGGTGCTCGGCCTTGTCGTCATCGTCGTGTCACCAGCGGGGGCGATCGGGCTCGATCCGGCCTACGACACGCCGACGCTCGGCCCGGAGCGGGCCAAGGGGGTGGTGATCTGGAGCCACGGCCGCTCGCGCGAGACCGAGGATTCGAGTACCGCGACGCCGCCCTATCTCGGCGTGTTGCGCGACGACGGCTGGGATGTGATGCGCTTCAACCGGCTGCGCCGGGACGACACGCTCATGACCAGCGCGCAGCGCCTTGTCGATCACGTCGCCGGGCTCAAGCGCAACGGCTACCGGCGCGTCTTGCTCGCCGGGCAGTCGTTTGGCGGCTTTCTCGCGTTGATGGCGGCCGATGCCTCGAACGACGTGACTGCGGTCATTGTCACGGCGCCGGCGGCGTTCGGCCGTTTCGACGACGCCTCCGACCATTGGCGCCTGAACGCGGCACGCCTCTATCCTCTGCTTGAGGAAGTCAAGCGCGCCCGGGTCATGGTGTTTTTCTTCCACGGCGACGATTTCGACCCCGGCGGCCGCGGCGACCGCGCGCGCGCGATCCTGTCGGGACGCGGGCTCGGCTACGCGGTGATCGACCAGCCCTCGTATCTGACCGGCCATTGGGCGGCGTCGAGCGGGTTGTTCCTGCGCCGCTTTGGCGATTGCCTGCGCGATTTCGCCACTGACGACGAGTTGGCGCGCGAATTCGCCTGCGCGCCGCGCTGGGGGGTGACACCGAGCGCCGAATTGAAGCTGCCGCCCGAACTGGCGGGGCCGCCGCCGGCCGCCACCGCGCCGGCATCGTCGGGCGGGTCGCTCAGCCCGGGGGTCGCCAGCCGCGAGACGGCTGGCAGCGGTGTCGAGGCCTGGTACGGGTTCTATCCCAACGGCCGCGAATTGCTGCTCGCGATCGAATCGAGGCAGGGTGGCAATCTGGAGGCGATCTACGCGGTCGGGCCGAGCATCGACGGCAAATATCCGTCGACCTGGAGCCGCCGCGCCGGCCGGACCGTCGATGACGCGATGGTGTTCGAGGAAGGCGGCAAGAACACGCTGCGCTTTCGCCCGCGCGGCGATGGCGGGCTCGCCGCGACCTGGATCTCGCATGACGGCAAGACCACTCTGGCGGCGCAACTGCGGCGGATCGATCCGCGCAGCCTTGCCCGCCGCGAGGCCGCGAAGTAGCTCGGCCTTAGAGCAAACTCCAGCCAGATCGCATCGTGCGTCCTTCGAGACGCGCCCCGAGGTCGCTCCTCAGCGATGACGTATCTCGTTGGTAACACTAAGAAGACTGTCATCCTGGGGAGACCGCGCGGCGGCCGTCTCGAAGGACGCACGGCCTCAATTCCCGCGAAGTAGCGCCCCTCAGTTCCCGTAAGCGCGGTTCTGGCGGGCCAGCCCTCCATCCAGCCCTCCATACAGATCCAGCATCCGGCCGCGCCAGGTGCGCACCGGGTCATCCGCCGCCAATAGCTCGAAATCGCTGACCGAGCGCGCCCACTGGAACGCGCCGAACACGGCGTAGTCGGCATAGCCGGGCGCCGAGCCGCAGACGAAATGCTGCCGCTCGACGGTGCGGCGCAGCGGGTCGAGGCTGGCGCGGAACGCCGGCAGGCGCGTCTCGCGGTCCTTGACCACCTCCTCGAGCGTGGCGCCCAACCGCGCCTCGCGCGATTCCCGGAAATATACCTGATCGGCCGGCCCGATCCGCTTGTGGATGTCGAGCACCACGAAGCGGATCAGCCCGACCTGGAGGACGGTCTCGGTCCAATTCTGGACAAAGCGGGTCAGCGCCCGCCCGGCCTCGCCGCCGAACAGTGATGGGCGATCGGGATATTGCGCCTCCAGGTATTCGGCGATCGCGGTCGAATCGTGGACGACCTTGCCGTCGTCGACGATTACCGGCACCCGCCCGTCGTTCGGGGTCGGCAATTTGACTTTCTCGGTAAAGCGCCACGGCACCGTCTCGACGGCGAGCCCCTTGTGCGCGAGCGCCATGCGGGCGCGCCAGCAAAACGGGCTGAACCGGCGGTCGGCCTCGATTCCGGCCAGGTCGTAGATCGTGATCGGCATCGCCTTCCCTCTCCTCGCCCGTCCTCGTCCACTATGGCGCCGCTCGCGCGCCGACGACAACAGACGATCCCGGCCGCCCAGTTTGGGTTGGCATGACCATTGCTGCACTGCACACATCGAGAACCAGAGGAGCTATCGTCGACCCCATGACGCAGGAAGCGGGCTTTACCGACGAGCAGAAACAATATCTTGAAGGGTTTGTCGCCGCGATCGTCGCAAAGCGAGGCGGCGGATCGCCTATGGATTCAGCAATCGACGGCCGCACCGCACAAATAGGCGCCACATCGCCGTCCCCGGCCCCGGGGGCCGAACCCGTCGCCATTCACATCGAGGCGCAGGACCGGGTATTGCGCGCGGGCGGCACGCTCGCGCCCGAGGAACTGGCCAAGCGCGAAAAGCACCCGTTCGACACCTGGGACGATATGGCCGCGAATGCCCTTTCGGGAAGCTTCCCGAAAGGGCTCGACGTGTTCCGCCACAAATACCACGGGCTGTTCTACGTCGCACCGAACCAGAACGCGTTCATGCTGCGGCTGCGGCTGCCGGGGGGCATCGTCACGTCGCGGCAGGCGGTCGGCATCGCCGATATCGCCGAGCGCTTCGGCGGCGGCAATATCGACGTGACCACCCGCGCCAATCTGCAGATCCGCGAGATCGGCGCCGAGCATCCGATCGATGTATTGACGGCGCTGCAGGAGCTGGGCCTGTCCTCGCGCGGGTCCGGCGCCGACAATATCCGCAATCTGACTGGCAGTCCGATCGCCGGCATCGACCCACGGGAATTGGTCGACACCCGCCCGCTGACCCGCGCGCTCTACCACTACATTCTGAACCACCGCGAGATGTACGGCCTGCCGCGCAAGTTCAACATCAGCTTCGACGGCGGCGGGCAGATCGGCACGGTCGAGGATACCGCCGATATCGGGTTTTCCGCCGTCAGGGTCGGACCGGGCAAGGCAGTGCCCGAGGGCATCTATTTCCGCATGCTGCTCGGCGGATTGACGGGGCACGGCAGCTTCGCCGCCGATACCGGCGTGTTGCTGGCTCCGGACGAGGTGGTTGCCGCCGCCGCGGCGGTAGTGCGGGTGTTCATCGAGCACGGCGACCGCACCGACCGCATGCGCGCCCGCCTCAAATACTTGATCGAGCGCTGGGGGCTCGCCGAAACCGTCACCGAGGCGGCGCGTCACTTGCCGTTTCCGTGGCGGTACGCTCCGCCCGAGATCTGCGAGCCGCGCGCGCCGGTCGATCGTTCGGCGCATATCGGCGTGCACCCGCAGGCGCAGCCCGGGCTCAGCTATATCGGCCTGTTGGCCCCGGCGGCGCGGCTGAGCGCGGCGCAATTGCGCGGTCTCGCGGCGATCTCCGAGTTCTATGGCTCCGGCACTTTGCGGCTCACCGTGTGGCAGAACCTGATCGTGTCCGACATCCCCGCCAGCGAAATACCCGACGCGGTGGCGGCGATCGAGGCATTGGGGCTCGCCACCACCGCGAGCGCGATCCGCGCTGGACTGATCGCCTGCACCGGCAATAGCGGCTGTAAATACGCCCTCGCCGACACCAAGCGGCATTCGATGGCGCTGGCGGAATATCTCGATTCGCGCATCGCACTCGACCAGCCGATCAACATCCACCTGACCGGCTGCCCTAATTCGTGCGCGCAGCATTATGTCGGCGATATCGGGCTGATCGCGACCAGGGTCGATGCCGGCGGCGACGACGAGGTCGAGGGATATCACGTGTTGGTGGGCGGCGGCAGCGGCGCGGAAATGTCCTTCGCCCGCGAGATATATCAATCGGTCGCGGCCGATGACCTGCCCCGGCGGATCGAGGCGATGCTGCGCGGCTTCCTGGGCGCGCGCCACGACGGCGAGAGCTTCAATGCCTTCGCCAGCCGCCACGATGTCGACGAATTGACCGCGCTGTTCGCCGCACGTGAACTGGTCGAGGCCTGAGACCGGCATGCCGCCGCAGCTGCCCGAAAACGCGCCGTTTTCATCATCCCAGCGGGCGTGGCTCGACGGGTTTCTCGCCGGATTTCTCGGCGAAGACGGCGGTGCCGGGATGGCGCGGGCGCTTCCGCCGATGTCGGACGCAACCACGGCGCCCGCCGTCGAGCACGAGGATTTTCCGTGGCATGATCCCGCCTTGTCGCTGGATCAGCGGCTGGACCTAGCCGAGGGGCGGCCGATCAACCGGGTATTGGCGGCGGCGATGGCCCAGCTCGATTGCGGCCAGTGCGGCTATCTGTGCCAGGCCTATGCCGAGGCGATCGCCGGCGGGACCGAGACCAACCTGAACCGCTGCGTTCCGGGCGGCAAGGCGACCTCGCGCAAGCTCAGGGAATTGGTGGCGGCCCCGCCCGTCAGCTCCGTGGCGGCGGCGCCTACGCCGGCAGCGCCGGCGCCGCTTATTCCAGCCGCGCCGAGCGGAGCCTTCGCGGCGCGGCTGATGCGCGCGGTCCGGCTTAACACCGGCGGCTCGGACCGGGACACCCGCCACATCGTGCTCGCCGCCGATAGCGGCGCGGTCGCCTATCGGGTCGGCGATGCGCTCGGGGTCGATGCGCGCAATTCCGCGCCGCTGGTCGACGCGATCATCATACGGCTAGGCGCCCCCGCCGACACCGCGGTGATGTCGCCCGACGGGGTCGAGCGTCCGCTGATCGAGGCGCTTTCGGCCGCGTGCGAGATTCGCCGCCCCTCCGACCAGGCGGTCGAGGTGCTGGCGTCGCGCGCGATCGATCGCGACGAATCGCGCATCCTGCAGGCGATAGCCGAGGGCTACCCCGGCGCCGGGCCGGAAGACGCCGATCTGCTCGATTTGCTCGAAGCCTTTCCGTCGGCGCGTCCGCCATTGTCGGAATTGATCTCGGCGCTCGACCCGCTCCAGCCGCGGCTCTATTCGATCGCGTCATCGCCCAAGTGGTCGCCCGGCGAGATCCACCTGACCGTGGCGCCGGTGCGCTATGAAAAGCGCTCGCGGCCCCGCGCCGGGGTGGCGTCGACCTATCTATGCGACCGGGTGATACCGGGCGAACCGGTCTCGGTGTTCGTCCGCCCGACTGACAGTTTCCGCCTCGCCGCCCCCGACCGGCCGATGATCATGATCGGCCCGGGCACCGGGATCGCGCCGTTCCGTGCGTTTTTACAGGAGCGGCGGGCGATCGGCGCGGCCGGCCGCAACTGGCTGTTCTTTGGCAACCCGCATCGCGACACCGATTTCTTTTACGAGGAGGAATTGCTCGAATACCGCCGCGATGGCCTCCTGACCCGGCTCGATACAGCGTTCTCGCGCGACCAGGAGCACAAGATCTACGTCCAGCACCGGCTGCTCGACAATGCCGCCAAATTGTGGGCGTGGCTGCAGGATGGCGCGTACCTCTATGTCTGCGGTGACGCCGAACGCATGGCTCGCGACGTCGATCGCGGCCTCGCCTACATCATCGCCAAAGAGGGCCGAATGGACCCGGCCGCCGCCAAATCCTACCTCGCTGGCATGGCGAGGGAGGGGCGTTATCTGCGGGATGTGTACTGACCCCGTCGGCGCCCGCCCCGGGGACCGCCCTCGGCACCGCTGCCTAGCCCCAGCCCCCGCCGGCTTGCCCTGTCGCAGTCGCGTGCTATAAGGCGCGGTGCTGTGGCGGAGGTCCGCGCATGCCCACCGTCTTTGTATTGAACGGCCCGAATTTGAACCTGCTCGGGGTGCGCGAGCCCGCCACCTACGGCTACGACACCTTGGCCGATGTCGAGGAGCGCTGCCTCGCGCGCGCTGCCGCGCTCGACCTGACGATCGATTTCCGCCAGACCAATCACGAGGGCCAGCTCGTCGACTGGATCCAGGAGGCGCGCGAGGCGGCCGACGGGATCATCCTCAATGCCGGTGCCCTGACCCACACTTCGGTCGCGATCCTCGACGCGCTCAACGCCGCCGATCTGCCGGTCATCGAGGTGCATTTGTCGAACATTTTCCGGCGCGAGCGGTTTCGCCATCACTCCTATGTCAGCCTGGCGGCGAACGGGGTGATCTGCGGATTGGGGCCGCAGGGTTACGAGCTCGCGCTCGAGGCGGTCGCCAGCATCATCGACGCGGCGTCGAGCGAGGCGCCTCGGTGAGGTCGGCCCGGTGAGGCCGGCTTGGGGATGATCAGGAGTCGCCGCCCGCCTGCCGCGCCCGACGCTGAATTGATCCGCTCGCTGGCCGCGCTGCTGACCGAAACCGGCCTGACCGAAATCGAGTTTGCCAGCGGCGACTACCGCGTTCGCGTCGCGCGCGAGCCCGCGCCGATGGCTGCCGCGGCGGCTTCGGCTCCCGCCTTGTCCCCAGCGCCGCCCGAGCCGAGGGAAGCGCCGTTATCGGCCAACGGCGTCGATCATCCCGGTACGGTCAAGTCGCCGATCGTCGGAATCGCCTATCTCGCACCCCAGCCGGGCACCGCGCCCTTCGTCCAGATCGGCGACACCGTGGCCGAAGGCCAGACCCTGCTGATTATCGAGGCGATGAAGGTGATGAACCAGATCCGCGCGCCGCGCGCCGGCCGGGTCGCGCGGATTCTGGTCGAGGATGCCGCGGCGGTCGAATATGGCGCCGCGCTAATGCTGATCGAATGATTGTCGGTCGGTACGGGCGATGTTCGAGAAGGTCCTGATCGCCAATCGCGGCGAGATCGCGCTCAGGATCCACCGCGCCTGTCGCGAGCTGGGGATCAAGACGGTCGCGGTCCACTCGACCGCCGATGCCCACGCGATGAACGTGCGCTTGGCCGACGAGACCGTCTGCATCGGTCCACCGCCGGCGCGGGCGAGCTATCTCAACGTCGCCGCGATCCTGTCGGCGGCGACGATCACCGGGGCCGACGCGATCCATCCCGGGCTCGGTTTCCTGGCGGAGAACGCCGATTTCGCCGCCCTCGTCGAAGAGCACGGCTTTACGTTTATCGGCCCGTCTTCCGAGCACATCCGGCTGATGGGCGACAAGATCAGGGCCAAGGAGGAGGCCCGGCGGCTCGGCATCCCGACCGTGCCGGGATCGCCCGATTCGGTACCCGACGTCGCCGCCGCCGAGGCCGCGGCACGGGCGATCGGCTACCCGGTATTGCTCAAGGCATCGGCCGGCGGCGGCGGCCGCGGAATGAAGCTCGCCCGCGATCCCGTCGAGCTCGCCCGGATGCTGCCGCTCGCCCAGGCCGAGGCCAAGGCGGCGTTCGCCAATGACGCGGTCTATCTCGAGCGCTACCTCGATCGTCCCCGGCATATCGAGGTCCAGCTGATCGGCGACGGCAAGGGCGGTGTGATCCACCTCGGCGAACGTGACTGCTCCTTGCAGCGCTCGCATCAGAAATTGCTCGAGGAGACGCCGTCGCCGGGGCTCGGGCCGCTCGAGCGCCAGCGCTTGCACGCGCTTGCCGTCAACGCGGTCGAACGGCTCGGCTACAAGAGCACCGGCACGCTTGAATTCCTCTACCAGGATGGCGAGTTCTATTTCATCGAGATGAATACAAGGTTGCAGGTCGAGCACCCGATTAGCGAGATGGTCAGCGGGGTCGACATCGTGCGCGAGCAGTTGCGGATCGCCGCCGGCGAGCGCCTGTCATATCGGCAGAGCGACATCCGGCTGTCCGGCCACGCGATCGAATGCCGCATCAACGCCGAGAACCCGCGGGATTTTCGACCGTCGCCTGGGCGCATCACCGACTACCACGCGCCGGGCGGGCTCGGCGTGCGGGTCGATAGCGGGGTCTACCAGGGATACGAGGTGCCGCCGTATTACGACAGCCTGATCGCGAAGCTGGTGATTTTCGGCGCCAGCCGCGAGGAATGCCTGATGCGGCTGGCGCGCGCGCTCGACGAATACGTGATCGGCGGGATCGAGACGACGATTCCGCTGCACCAGCTGTTGGTCGACGACGCCGAATTTCGCCGTGGCGACTATGACATCCACTGGCTGGAACGCTTTCTCGCCCACCTCGGCTGAGCCGATGCCGTGGCGCTGCGCCTGACCCCCGACATCCTGCTCGACGCCTACGCCGCTGGCATCTTTCCGATGGCCGAGTCGGCGCACGACCCCGAATTGTTCTGGGTCGACCCGCGACAGCGCGGCATCATCCCGCTCGATTCGTTCCATGTCCCGCACCGGCTGCGCCGGGTGGTGCGCGGCGATCGCTTCGACATCCGCTGCGACACCGCCTTTGGCGACACCATGCGCGGCTGCGGCGAGGCCACCGAAAAGCGCCCGAATACCTGGATCAACGACGAGATCCTGCGGCTCTACGGCGCCCTGTTCGCCCGCGGCGTCGCCCACAGCGTCGAGTGCTGGCAGGGAGAGCGGCTGGTCGGCGGGCTGTACGGGCTCTCGCTCGGCGCCGCGTTCTTCGGCGAAAGCATGTTCAGCCGGGCGACCGACGCGAGCAAGGTCGCGCTGGTTCACCTGGTCGCGCGATTGCGGCTCGGCGGCTACCGCCTGCTCGACGTCCAATTCCTGACGCCGCATCTGGCGCGGTTCGGCGCCATCGAGATTCCCCGCGCCCGCTATCACTGGCTCCTGGCCGACGCGCTGCGCTACCGGGCGACCTTTCCGCGCGGCGTGGCGGTGGGCGGCGGCGTCGACGCGCCGGGCGGCGGGGCTGCCGACCCGCTCGCGGCCCTGCATTCGAGCACGTTCAAATCATAGACCGCGTGTTCGAGCGCCGACAGCGCCGGGCTCGACGAAAACATCCAGCCGCTGAACAGCCGGACTTTCTCCTCGCCCGGCCTCAGTTCGTAGATTTCGAGAAAGGCGGCGTTTTCCGGCGTCTCCTCGGGCGGGCTGCGCTGGCAGTCGCGCAACACGATCGTCAGATCGCCGAACGACCCCGGCGTACCGACCCGCACCTCGAATCGCGAGATCCGCGCGGTTGTCTTGTCGAGCCCCTGCAGCAGCGCCACCGGCTCGGAAATCGGTTCGGCCGCGGCGACCCGCGCGGCCAGCATCGCCACCGCCAGTCCGGCCGCCAGCCTCATCGGCGACAGGTCATTTGCGATAGGGATTCGTCAGACCGGCGACGATCCCGGCCAGCACCTCGCGGACCTGACGCTCGTCGCAGCCCATCAATACCGCGTCCTCGAGCGCGTCCTGCGCCAGCTCGCGCAATTCAGCGAGGTTCTCGTTCAGCACCTTGATCTTTTCGATGCACGAGACCAACTCGCCTTCCGGCGTGCGCCACACCGGAATCTCTCCTGGGGGTCGCTCCGACATCGCCCTACCCTTTCATCGCGGCGGAGTCGCTCCGGGCCCTGGTGGCGCCGGGGTCTCGCCCTCGCCCGGTTTTTTCCCGCCCGGCGATGAAAAGATCATCTGCCCGATCAGGTTTTCCAGGGTTACCGACGACTGGGTGTATTTGATCTTGCCTCCCGGCGGGATCACCTTGTCCGAACCGCCGGGCACCAATGACAGATATTTGTCGCCGAGGAGGCCCGCCGACACGATCTCGGCGACGGTGTCGTCGGGCAATTTGACCGACGGCTCGATGCTCATCCGTATCGTCGCGAGAAACGTGTCCGGGTTGAGCTTTTCCGACAGGACCGAGCCGACCTTGATGCCGCTGACGCGCACGTCGCCACCCTGGCGTATCCCGTCGATGCGCTGGAAATCCGCGCTGATCTCATAGCCGCTTATCGCCCGAACCTGGCTCGTGTTGTAGGCGAAAAACAGAAACACCGCGGCCGCGAGTAGGACGACCGCGCCCATCACGGTCTCGATCACGTTGCCTTTCATCGGCTGGCCTCGGAAACGGTTGTGGACCGCCGCCGGTTCCGTCTCGGCGCGGGCCGGCTCACCCCGGATTCCACGGCTCGTAATCGCCGGCGGCGTGGGCGCGGTGCCCGCCGCGCAGAATCGAGCCGCGCGGGTGATAGGCGCGCGGCGTGCCGGTCTGATTGGGCTCGTGGTCCTTTTCCCAGGCATAGCGGGTGCGCGGTCCGGGCACTTCGTCGACCGTGTGATGCAGCCAGGCATGCCACTCGGAGGGCACCTTCGAGCCCTCCGGCTCGCCCAGATAGATCACCCAGCGCCGCTCGCGGCCGGCCCGCCCGCCGCCGCGCACCGGCGGCTTCGCTCGTTTCAACCGGTAATAGCGATTGCCGTAGGCGTCGCCGCCGACCAGCTCGCCGCGCAGCCAGGTCAGGAGTCTGGTCCCCAAGGTGGTCATTGTTCTGTTCCCATACGCGGGCGGGACTATCGCACCGGCCCGCCTCGCCGGTAAAGAGGCGACCCCGCCTTGCCATAGGCGGCGTGCCTGATTCGCAACATGTAGTGTCGATCCGCACCCCAGCCACAAAATACGTTTGAATTTCGCGATTTGAAAACCGCATAATCTTGTGGTTCACAGCGGACCGCATACCGCATCTGGTGAATGGTCAATCGGCGGTGCGGATTAAGGTCGGGGGGAAGAATGCATATCGCGCGTCGTTTTACCACAGCGGGCCAGGACCCGTATGAAATCATGGCGTTCCGCGACGTCGCCAGCGAGATCCGCAACCCCGACGGATCGGTCGTCTTCGCCGCGGAGGGTATCGAGGTTCCGGCCGATTGGAGCCAGGTCGCCAGCGATATCCTCGCCCAGAAATACCTGCGCAAGGCCGGCGTGCCGGCGCAGCTCGTCCCGGTCGACGAGCCCGGCGTCCCCAGCTGGTTGCGGCGTCACCGACCCGACGAGTCGATGCTCGCGCTGCTCCCGAAGGACGAGCGCTACGGCGGCGAAACCAGCGCCAAGCAATGCTTTGACCGGATGGCCGGCACCTGGACCTATTGGGGCTGGCAGGGCGGCTATTTCGACAGCGAGGAGGACGCCGGTGCCTTCTACGACGAATTGCGGCTGATGCTGGCGCGCCAGATGGGAGCGCCCAACTCGCCGCAATGGTTCAATACCGGGCTCCATTGGGCCTATGGCATCGATGGGCCGGCCCAGGGCCATTATTACGTCGACCACAAGACCGGCAAGGTGCGCGCGTCCGAGAGCGCCTACGAGCATCCTCAGCCGCACGCCTGCTTTATCCAGTCGGTCGCCGACGATCTCGTCAACGAGGGCGGGATCATGGATTTGTGGGTGCGCGAGGCGCGGCTGTTCAAATACGGCTCGGGCACCGGGTCCAACTTCTCCAAATTGCGCGGTGACGGCGAGCGGCTGTCGGGCGGCGGCCGCTCATCCGGTCTGATGAGCTTTCTGCGCATCGGCGACCGCGCCGCTGGCGCGATCAAATCCGGCGGCACCACCCGCCGCGCCGCCAAGATGGTGATCGTCGACGCCGATCACCCCGACATCGAGCAGTACATCGACTGGAAGGTGGTCGAGGAGCAGAAGGTCGCCGCGCTGGTCGCCGGCTCGAAACTGGCGGCCAGGCACCTGAACCTGATCATGGCGGCGTGCCGGGTCGATTGCGAGGATCCGTTCGACCCCAAGACGAACCCGGCGCTCAAGGCCGAGATTCGCGCCGCCCGCAAGGTGATGATCCCGGAAAACTACATCCAGCGGGTCGTCGAATTCGCCCGTCAGGGCTACCAGACGATCGATTTCCGCACCTACGATCTGGATTGGGATTCCGAGGCCTATCTGACCGTCGCCGGGCAGAACTCGAACAACACCGTGCGCGTCACCAACGAATTTCTCGATCGCGTCCGTACTGGCGACGACTGGCAATTGATCCGCCGCACCGACGGCAAGGTGGCCAAGACCCTGCCCGCGCGCGAATTGTGGGACCGCATCGCTCATGCCGCCTGGGCCTCGGCCGACCCCGGCATCCAGTTCGACACGACGATCAACGATTGGCACACCTGCTCGGAAAGCGGCCGGATCAATGCCTCGAACCCGTGCTCGGAATACATGTTCCTCGACGACACGGCGTGCAATCTCGCCTCGCTGAACCTGATGGCATATCGCCGCGAGGATGGCGGCTTCAATGTCGGCGATTTCCAGCACGCGGTGCGGCTGTGGACCCTGGTGCTCGAATTGTCGGTTATGATGGCGCAGTTCCCGTCCAAGGAAATCGCGCGCCTCAGCTACGCCTACCGCACCTTGGGGCTCGGCTACGCCAATCTCGGCGGGTTGTTGATGTCGATGGGCATCGGCTACGACAGCGCGCCGAGCCGCGCGATCGCGGGCGCGATCACGGCCGTGTTGACCGGGACCAGCTACGCGACATCGGCCGAAATGGCGGCCGAACTCGGCGCCTTTCCCGGCTATGCCAAAAACCGCGAGGCGATGTTGCGGGTGATCCGCAACCATCGCCGCGCCGCGCATGGCGAGGCGGTCGGCTATGAGGGGCTGTCGGTGCCGCCGGTGGCGCTCGACATCGCTAATTGCCCGGACAAACCCCTTGCCGCCGCCGCCGCCGGCGCGTGGGACGCCGCCCTGGCGCTCGGCGAGAAGCACGGCTTCCGCAACGCCCAGGCGACGGTGATCGCGCCGACCGGCACGATCGGGCTGGTGATGGATTGCGACACCACCGGGATCGAGCCGGATTTCGCGCTGGTCAAGTTCAAGAAACTGGCCGGCGGCGGGTATTTCAAGATCATCAATCGCATGGTGCCCGGGGCCTTGCGCACCCTCGGCTATGGCGCGGACGAGATCGCGGCGATCGAGCGCTACGCGCTCGGCCACGGCACCCTGACCGGCGCGCCCGCGATCAACCACGACAGCCTCGCCGAGAAGGGGTTCGACGCGAATACCTTGGCGGCGGTCGAGGCCGCGCTCGCCTCGGCCTTCGACATCAAGTTCGCCTTCAACAAATGGACCTTGGGCGAGAGCTTTTGCATCGATCGTCTCGGCCTGTCGGCGGCGGCGCTCGCCGACCCGGGTTTCGACCTGCTCGCCGCGCTCGGCTTCTCGCGCGCCTCGATCGAGGCCGCCAACACCTATTGCTGCGGCGCGATGACGTTGGAGGGCGCGCCCCACCTGAAGCCCGAGCACATCGCCGTGTTCGACTGCGCCAACCCATGCGGCCGCAACGGCACCCGCTGCCTGTCGGTTGAAAGCCATATCAGGATGATGGCGGCGGCGCAGCCCTTCATCACCGGCGCGATCTCGAAGACGATCAACATGCAGAACTCGGCGACGGTTGAGGAATGCAAGGACGCCTATCTGCTCTCCTGGCAACTCGGCCTCAAGGCGACCGCGCTCTATCGCGACGGCTCGAAACTGTCGCAGCCGCTGGCCTCGACCCTGTTCGGCGACGATGACGAGGCCGAGGACAAGGCGGCCGAGCTCTACGCCCAGTCGCCGGGCGAGCGCATTCCGATCGTCGCCGAGCGCATCATCGAGCGCGTGATCGAAAAAGTCGTCCAGCGCGCCGAGCGCCGGCGTCTGCCCAACCGGCGCAAGGGCTACACCCAAAAGGCGATCGTCGGCGGCCACAAGGTCTATCTGCGCACCGGCGAGTACGACGACGGCAACCTCGCCGAACTGTTCATCGACATGCACAAGGAAGGCTCGGCCTTCCGCTCATTGATGAACAACTTCGCGATCGGCATCTCGCTCGGCCTGCAATACGGCGTGCCGCTCGAGGAGTTCGTCGATGCGTTCACCTTCACCCGGTTCGAGCCGGCCGGAATGGTCGAAGGCAATGACGCGATCAAGATGGCGACATCGATCCTCGACTACATCTTCCGCGAACTGGCGGTCTCCTATCTCGACCGCAGCGATCTCGCCCATGTCGAGGCGGCCGATCTGATGCCCGACACGGTCGGCAAGGGCGCGGTCGCCGAATCGACCCCGCCCGACGCGCGGGATGATAACGATGACGGCCGCGCGGATGTCGCGGCATTGATGCACAAGGTCACCTCAAACGGCTATGTCCGCAATAAATTGACCGTGTTTCAGGGCGGCGGCGGGCGGGCGGCGAGCGCTCGCGCCGAGGCCGACCCGATCACCGAAATGCCGCTCTTCGCCGGCGCGCTCGCCGTCGCCCGCGCGACGGTCGAGACGGCAACGGTCGAGACGGCGACAATCGTGATGGCGCCCGCGCCGCACGACCATCGCCTCGAACAGATCCGCACCGCGCGGATGAAGGGCTACGAGGGCGATAGCTGCGGCGAATGCGGCAATTTCACGCTGGTGCGCAACGGCACCTGCCTCAAATGCGAAACCTGCGGCTCGACCACCGGGTGTTCGTAAGTCGCCTGCCAGGAAGGAGGACAATCATGTCGATTCAACTTGGAGCGGTGCTTGTCGAACCGATGAACGAGGCGGAACGGATCTACCAGGCTCGGCTCGAAGCCGACCAGGACGGCAGCTGGCAGGATAAATTGCGGTTGATTTTCGAACTGGAAGGCGCCAAGTGCCGGCGGCTTGAGCCGAACCCGATCCTTGACGAGTTCGCCGAGCGGTACAAGTTCGGGGAGGCCTGATCCCTCACCCTTGCGGGTGGAGGAAGATCACGTCCACCGCGGCGGCGCCGTCGAACGCGGCGCGCTGGTTGGAAAGCCGCAATCGAATCGGCTGGTTGCCGGCCTCGTCGATCGTGAACGGGAAATTGACCTCGCCCCCCCCTTCCCGCTCGGGCCGCACGATGCAGGACCCGAGTTCGTGCCCAGCCGACAGTTCCACCAGGAATTCGTGCTCGCAGGCATCGCGCGAAAACAATAATTTCGCCTGCATCACCCAGGCGCCGGGCGCCAGCATGATGTCGGGTCCGTGCGCGAGGCAGCGCGCCCGGCCGGTGATGTCGATGATCCGGGTGGCGCGCTCGCCCAGGCTGTCGTCGAGAAAGAACAGGTCGCGCCGCCAGATGATCTGGGACAGCTTGCCGCCTTCGAAAAAATTGACGTAGCAGGCCAGCGCATCCTCGACCAGCCCATGCTGTTCGGCATCGAACGCGTGCCACGCCGCCACCGAATCGGGCGCGCGGGGGATGACGCCGGCAGCCGCCAGATCGTCGACGATTCGGGCCAGCTCGGCCTCGCCAATCGCGATCCCCAGATGCGCCGCGAGCGCTCGCGCCGTCGCGATCGGATCGTCGCCGGCCCCGCACAGCGTGAGCGCGCCGGATACCCTGACATAGGAGGCGAGCGCGGCGCAACTCGACGCGACGAGCTGCGTCGCCGCCGCCAATTCCATTTGCTCGTCGACCACCAGATCCGAGAGCGCGATACGCGGATCGTCGACAGCGACGACGAAATTCCGGCCGGCATCGTGCAGCGCCGAGCGCAGACGCCCCGCCGGCAGCCGACACGCGACCACGCCGTGCGATACGCCGGCGCGGATCGCATTAATCGCCAATTCATCGATTGTATTGGCGACGATGATGGCGGCTGGCCCGTGCCCATCCCCGGCCAGCCGGGCGGCGACGGCATCGCACCAGCTGGTAAAGCGGCCGGGCAGCCCGACAATCACATACAGCATCCCGCTACCGCGCGAGTTCGTCCGTCCGCGCAGTTCTAGCGCAGTTTCCGCCGGCGCGGTATCGGCACCCCGCTTGACGCCCGCCAAGGGTTTGACCCATGCTTGGGCGCTCACTCGTTGTCCTCCGGCACCAGGCGCGGTCACGGACACAATTGCGAATTCCCAATAAATCCGATAGGAACGCGGCGATCCCGGCTTTCCGGCTCAGCGGAAACCGCGCGGGATGATTTTCGTCTCGATCGGCCTGCCGACCCGGTTTACCGATTGGTGCGACGCCGTCGTGGTTCGGCTGGTGGAAAGCGCGCTCGGCCCCGCCGCGCTGATCGGCGCCGACACCATCGAGGAAATTGGCGTCGATCTCGTCAGATCGAGCGCGCCGCACCTCGTGATCGGATCGCGCTGCCCGAACGAGGCGATGCGCGCTTTGCTGGGTTCCGGCAACACCCTCGTCATCGTCGCGCTCGATCGGCCGGTGGCGGCGGTACACGATCTGGTGACCGGATACGGTCTCGACATCAAGGCGGCGATTCGCGCCGCCGGCAACAGCTGCGCCGCGCTGCTCGGCGCCGGGGCACTGCCGGGACCGCTGGTGCTGCGCGCCGATCCCGAGGGGCGCGACGCGGTCGCGGCGGCGAGCGTGATCGCGCTCGCCCTCGGGCTTGATCTCGGTCGGGATCAAATCGCCGCGGCGATCGAGGTTACTCCGGGTCTCGACGCGATGACCGAGATGGACCGCGTCGGCCCGTGGTGGGAGGCGCTCGACCCGGCGCTGCGCGCGATCGTCTCCGGCGCCCTCGCCGGGTATGGCGATCAGCTCGGCGGACCCGAATGCGGCGAGATGATCTGGGATCGGAGCCTGTTCTGGCTCGGCGACGATCCCGCCCGGTCCGCCGACGGGCCGATCGAGCTGGCCGGCCCGGCGCGAGCGCTGGTGCTCGGCCCCGACATCTCGCTGCCGGCGGGCGACTGGAACGCCGTGTTCACGATCGGGGTGTCGCGAGAAGAGACCGTGACGCCTTTTCGCGCCGCGGTGATCGCCGGGCCGCGCCATCTGCCGCTGGCCGAGATAGACATCGTGCCCGACGGGCGCGGTGTCTGCACGGCGGTGATCGGGTTCACGGTCGCGGCGGCGACCGAGCAGCCGATCTCGCTCCGCGTCGCCAGCACCGGAGACGCGACGGCGGGACGGCTGGCGCTTGGCAACGTCACGGTAGCTCCGCGCGCCAGCACGCAGGCCGACATCCCGCCCGAATTGACCAGCGCGCTCGGGTTGTGATCTCGGAAAGGGCACCCGACCGCGCCCCGATCCCGGCGAGAGTTGCCCGCGGCGCCCGGTTTGCTTAACTTAGTGATTCGTCCAATTTGACCGGGCCGAACGGACGCACCCGTCGATCGGTCGGACGGCAGCCGCACGGGTCGAACATCGCGATGAAGATCATGGTGACGGGGGGCGCCGGGTTTATCGGCTCCGCGGTATGCCGGCTGTTCGTCGCCGAATTCGGCATGACGGTGCTGAATGTTGACAAATTGACCTATGCGGCCAATCCCGCCTCGTTGCGGGCGATCGAAACCCACCCGGGTTACCGCTTCCATCAGGGCGATATCTGCGATGAGCCGGCGATCGCGGAATTGCTCCGCTCGTTCAAACCGGACGCGGTGCTGCACCTCGCCGCCGAATCGCATGTCGACCGCTCGATCGATGGCCCGGGCGCCTTTATCAGGACCAATATCGACGGCACCTACGCGCTGCTCGAAGCGGTGCTGGACTATTGGCGCGGATTGCCGGCGGGGCGGTCCAAGCGCTTTCGTTTTCATCACGTCTCGACCGACGAGGTGTTCGGGTCGCTTGGCAAGACCGGAAAATTCACCGAGACCAGCCGCTACCGGCCCAATTCGCCCTACGCCGCGTCCAAGGCCGCCTCCGACCACCTGGTGCGCGCCTGGCACGAAACCTTCGGCCTGCCGACCGTGATGAGCAATTGCTCGAATAATTACGGGCCTTACCATTTTCCCGAAAAGCTGATTCCGCTGGCGATCCTGAAGGCGTTGCACGGTGATGCGATCCCGGTCTACGGCGCCGGAGACAATGTGCGTGACTGGCTCTATGTCGACGATCACGCCCGCGCGCTGCACATGATCCTGACCGGGGGCCGGCCCGGCGAAAGCTACAATGTCGGCGGCGACGGCGAGCGCACCAATATCGCCATCGTCACCGCGATCTGCGCTCTGCTCGACGAGATGCGGCCCAAATCGTCGCCGCATGCGGAGCTGATCAACTTTGTCGCCGACCGCCCCGGTCACGACCGGCGCTACGCGATGGATGCCGCGAAGCTTCGGCGCGAACTCGGCTGGCGGCCGCGCGAGAGCGTCGAGAGCGGCCTGCGCAAGACCGTCGCCTGGTATCTCGACAATCGCTGGTGGTGGGAACCGATCTGGTCCAACCGGTACACCGGCGCGCGGCTCGGCACCGGTGTCGCCCCCATTGACGCCACGAGGGGCGCGAGATGAAAGGGATCATCCTCGCCGGCGGATCCGGGACCCGGCTCTATCCCGTGACCCTGGTCGTCAGCAAGCAATTGCTGCCGGTCTACGACAAACCGATGATCTATTACCCGCTGACGACGCTGATGCTGGCTGGCATTCGCGACATATTGGTGATCACGAATCCCGGCGACCGCGAGTTGTTCCAGAAGCTGCTCGGCGACGGCAGCCAATGGGGCGTGTCCTTGTCCTATGCGGTGCAGCCGCGGCCCGAGGGGTTGGCCCAGGCCTTTATGATCGGGCGCGCCTTCATCGCCGGCGACCCGGTCGCGCTGGTGCTCGGCGACAACATCTTCTACGGCGGTGGATTGTCGGAATTGTTGCAGGAATCCAGCGTACCGCGCCCCGGCGCGACGATCTTCGCCTATCAGGTGCGCAATGCCCAGGCCTATGGCGTCGTCGAGTTCGACGCCGTGGGCACCGCCATCAACATCGAGGAAAAGCCGGCCCGGCCGCGCTCGCATTGGGCGGTCACCGGGCTGTATTTCTACGACAACGCGGTCGTCGACATCGCCGCCGGGCTAAAGCCGTCGACGCGCGGCGAACTCGAAATCACCGACCTCAACAACGTCTATCTCCATGCCGGCACGCTCAGGGTGGAAAAGCTCGGGCGCGGCAACGCCTGGTTCGACACCGGCACCCACGAGGCGTTGATCGAGGCGGCCGAGTTCGTCCGCACGATCGAGATGCGGCAGGGCCTCAAGATCGCCTGCGTCGAGGAGGTCGCCCATCACATGGGCTTTATCGACCGGGACCGGGTGCTCGCCGCGTCGCGCCGATTGGGCAACAGCGAGTACGGCCGCTACCTCGAACGGCTGTTGGAGTAGTACCATCCCTCGACTCCGCCGCTGGCCTACGCCGCGGATGGCCCGAAACACGACCAGGAACACGACCAGGAACACGACCAGAACTCGAAAGGAATGTACCGATGAGCGGCTCCGGTTTCGCCTACACCAACCTCTTCGCCAAGGGCGTCCCGGCGCCGGCCGTGCGCTTCAACGGCTATCCCAAATACAATTTCATCGGCGGGCATAACGACCCGACCCTGATCCCGATCGAGGGATTGATCGAGGCGACCGCCGCCGCCCTGCGCAAAGAGGGCTCAAAGCTGGCGATGTACACCGCCGCCCAGGGGTCGCAGGGTCATCTCGGGTTGCGGCAGTTCGTGCGCGACAAGGCCAAACTGCGCGGCATCGACTGCACGACCGACGACATATTGATCACCGCCGGCTCTGGCCAAGGCATCGACCTGATCAACGCGGTTCTGCTCGAACCGGGCGATACCGTGATCGTCGAGGAATTCTCCTATGGCGGCGCGATCAACAAATTGAAGCGCGAGGGGCAAAAGATCGTCGCCGCGCCGCTCGACGAGGACGGCATCAGGATCGACGCGCTCGCCAACATCCTTAAGGACCTGAAGGGCAAGGGCGTCACCCCGAAATACATCTACACAATCCCGACGATCCAGAACCCGACCGGCAGCATCATGCCGCTCGACCGGCGCCAGCAATTGCTCGCGCTGTCTATCGAGTACGGGATCCCGATTTTTGAAGACGAGTGCTACGCCGACCTGATCTGGGGCGGCATCAAGGCGCCGCCGGCGATCTATTCGCTCGATCGCGAGCACGTCTTCCACATCGGCTCGTTCTCGAAGACATTGTCCCCGGCGTTGCGCCTCGGCTACGTGATCGCCGACTGGGGGTTCATGAGCCGAATGATCGCCTGCCGCAGCGACAGCGGATGCGGCGCGCTCGAGCAGATGGTCGTCGCCGAATATTTCTCGCAACATTTCGGCGAGCATGTCGACGAGTTGAGCGAAACCCTGAAGGGCAAGCTCGACACGATGGTCGAGGCATTGGAGCGCGAGTTCGGTACCTCGGTCGAGCCTTGGGTGCCCAAGGGCGGCATCTTTCTGTGGATGAAACTGCCCGACCAGGTCGACATCATGAAACTGGTCAAGCCGGCCGCCGATGCCGGCATCGCGCTCAATCCGGGCCCGGAATGGGCCTGCGAGGGAGCGGATTCGCGCTCGCGCCTGCGGTTGTGCTTCGCGCTGACCTCGAAGGAGGAAATCCGCGCCGGCGTCGCCGAATTGGCCCGGGTGTGCTACGAGCAGACCGGCATCCCGGTGCGCAGCGCCAACGTCCAGCGCTAGGCCGGTCGGTGCGCGCTTTGCCCACGATCGACGCGGTATTGCGCGAGGCGGCCGCGTCCGGCGCGGTGCCGGGGGTGGTGGCGATGGCCGCCACCGACCGTGGCGTGATCTATCAGGGAGCCTTCGGCCGGCGGGCGCTGCCGGCCGGATCGGCGATGACCCTGGACACGGTGTTCCGCATCGCCTCGATGACCAAGGCGGTGACATCGGTCGCGGCGATGCAACTGGTCGAGCGCGGCCGGCTCGCTCTCGACGCACCGGTGCCCGGCATCGATCCCGCCCTCGCCTCGCCCCAGGTGCTGGAGGGCTTCGACCCAGCCGGAACCCCGATCCTGCGCCCGGCGCGGCGGCCGATCACGTTGCGGCATCTGCTGACCCATACCGCCGGGTTCAGCTATGCGATGTGGAACCCGCATCTCGACCGCTACATCGCCACAAGCGGTACACCGCCATTGATGACCGGCAGGAGCGCGGCCTTGTCCCAGCCGCTGGTCTTCGACCCCGGCGACAAATGGGAATACGGGATCAATATCGACTGGGTGGGCCGGATCGTCGAGGCGCTGAGCGGGCAGGACCTCGAAGCCTATTGCCGCGAGCACATTTTCGACCCGCTCGGCATGGCGGACACTACCTACCTGGTGTCGCCCGAGCAGCGCGCCCGTCAGGCCGCCCGGCACCAGCGCGGCGGTGACCGGAGCCTGACCCTGTTGCCGTTCGAGCCGTTCTTCGCGTCCGAGTATTATGCCGGCGGCGGCGGGCTTTATTCGACCGCCGGCGACTACCTCAAGTTTCTCCGCGCGTTGCTGCATGGCGGCAGCCTTGGCGACGCGACGATCCTCACGCCGCCGACCGTCGTGCTGATGGGGGAGAACCAGATTGGCGCCCTCCCCGCCGGGGTCATGAAGACCGCAAATCCCGAACTCACCAATGACGTCGATTTCTTCCCCGGCGCGCGGGTCCGCTGGGGGCTCGGCTATATGCTGACGCTCGATCCGGGGCCGAACGGCCGCGGCTCCGGCAGCGTCACCTGGGCGGGGCTGTTCAACACCTATTACTGGATCGACCCGGCAAGGAAAGTAACCGGGTTGATCATGACCCAGGTCCTACCCTTCGCCGATCCGACGATCGTGACGCTATACGGCCGGTTTGAGCGCGAGCTCTACGCCACGCTGGACGCCGCCTGACATGCGTGCGCCCGTCGCGACCGGCTTTCTGGTACTGGCTCTGGCCGGATGCGTCCCGCCCGGCGAGGGTGCCGGGCCGGGCTCGCAGAACATGATCATGGTGCGCGAGTTCAAGGTCAACGCGTCGACCCGCGTGGTCATCGACACCAGCTTTGGTTTCTCGTTGCAGCGCGGCACTCCCGGCGTGCCGTTGCGCCAGCGCGCCGCCTCGGTCTCGCGCGCGGTCGCCTTCGAGGTCGCCGACGCGCTGACCGAGCGGCTGCGGCAACTGGGCTACGACGCGGTGCACGCCGACGCCGCCACCCCGGAGCCGACCGGCAAGTCGCTGATAATCGTCGGCACGTTTCGCCGCATCGACGAAGGCCATCGCCGGATGGTCGGCAACGAGCGCGCTTCCGTCGCCGCCGATATCGAGATCGACCTGTGGGCGCCGGGGATGCAACCGCTGGCCGCCCTGCATGTAGACTCCGCGCAACTCGGCGCCGATGGCGGGGCCGGGGCCGGTGCGTCGGCGGTCAATAGCGCGGCGCGGCGGGTCGGGCGCGAACTGGCCCGGTCGGTCGTCGAGGCGGCGCGGCGCACCAACCTGCCCGGCGCCGCGCGCTAGAACGCGCGGACCAGCCGGCTCCTTCCTCCCACCCCCAGGAGATCGGCCGATGAGCATCGCACAGCGACTTGAGGAGCTGGACATCACCCTGCCGCCGCTCGGGCCGCCGCTCGGCAATTACGTGCATGCCAAGCGGATCGGCAACCTGCTCTATTTGTCGGGCAAGGGGCCTCAGCACGACGACGGCACGATGCCGCGCGGCCGGCTCGGCGGCGGCATGTCGGTCGAACAGGGCTATCGCCACGCCCGCCAGGTCGGGCTGGTATTGCTGGCAGCGCTCAGCCAGGCGCTCGGCGGCGACCTCGACCGCGTCACCGACATCGTCAAGGTGCTCGGCATGGTCAACGCCGCGCCCGAGTTCACCGAGCACCCAGCGGTGGTCAACGGCTGCTCGGATTTGTTCGTCGAGGTGTTCGGCGAGCGCGGCCGGCACGCGCGCTCCGCCGTCGGGATGAGCTCCTTGCCCGGCGGCATCCCGGTCGAGATCGAAGTCATCGTCGCGGTCGCGTAAAGTCCACCGGGTCTACGATCCCGGCACGGTCCCCGACGGCAGGGTCTCGCAATAACGAGCGATCTCGCCCGGCGTGGTGATCCACAACTCGTCGCGATGCGCCATGATGTGCCGCAATGCGCCGCGGAACGCGCGCAATCGGAACGGCTGGCCGATGATGAACGGGTGCAACGCAACCGCGAACACGAGCGGGTATTTGCGCGACTGATGCAGCATCTCGTCGAACTGGTCGACCACCATCTCGGCGAATTGCCGGCCGGTGTGGCGGCGAAACACCAGGCTCGGCGAATCGTTGATCTCGATCGGATACGGCACCGACAGGATCGGCCCGGAGCGGGTGCGCATCCACACCGGCTGGTCGTCGAGCGCCCAATCCATCACATAGCGATAGCCCGCCTCCTTCAACAGGTCGAGCGTCGCCTTGCCCTGGGCCAGATAGGGACCGAGCCAGCCCTCGGGCCGCCTGCCGGTCAGCCTTGTGACGATCTCGGTGCATTCGCCGATCAGCCGGGCCTCGTCGTCTTCCCACAGCACGTCCTGGCGTTCGGAATTGGTGCGGCCGTGTCCGACATACTCGTCGCCGCGGCCGTTGAGCCGTTCGACGATCTCGGGGCATTCCTCGAGCACCGCCGAGTTGACGTTGTGCGCCCCGGGCAAGCCGTACTCGTCGAGCAGATCGAGGTAGTACCACAGCCCGACCCGGTTGCCGTAATCGCGCCAGGCGTAATTGCGCTGGCTCTGCGGTACGGTGCCCCCGGTCGAATCGCTGCCGAGCCCAGCGCCGAACGCGAAATGCTCGATATTGTTGCACAAAATGACCGCGAGCCGCTTGCCCTCGGGCCAGTCATAGACCGCCCGCTTGTGGATCGGCACGTAGTCGTAGCGGTCGTGGCGCGGGAGTTTCATGGGGTGTCTATTCCGTCATTCCGGGGCCGAGCGACGCGAGGAACCCGGAACCCATGAACGCAGTATACTCGCGGTACGCTTCAACGCCGGACGCCAACCCTGCGGCGTCCGTGGTCACGGGTTCCGGGCTCGCGGCTGCGCCGCGCCCCGGAATGACACCGCAACCGACGCCTACCGCCCGGTGAACACCGGCCGACGCTTTTCCATGAAGGCGGTGCGGCCCTCGGTGTAGTCCTGGCTGGCGAAACACTCGTCGACGACGCGCTTGCACAACGCCATGTCGCGCTCGCTCTCGTTCTTCAACGCCTCGCGCGCGATCTGCTTGGCGGCGCGGATCGTCAGCGGCGCGTTGCCGGCGATCATGTCGCAATAATTCTTGACGTAGCCTTCGAGCTCGTCGCCCGGCACCAGCCGGTTGATCAGCCCCATGCTCAGCGCCTCCTCGGCGGTGAACTGCCGCGCGGTAAAGAAGATCTCGCGGGCAAAGGCCGGGCCCACCAGGTCGATTAGCTTCTTGATCCCGTCATAGGCATAGCCGAGGCCGAGCCTGGCCGCCGGGACGCCAAAGCGCGAGCCCTCGGCGGCGATGCGGATATCGCAGTTGAGAGCGGTCGCGAGCCCACCGCCGATGCAATAGCCGCGGATCATCGCGATCGTCGGCTTCAACGTCTCCGACAACCGCGTCCGCGCCGCCTCGGAAATTTTGGAATAGGCCGCGGCGGCTTCCTCGTTGGCCCGCCGCTCCTTGAATTCCGAGATGTCGGCGCCGGAGACGAAGGCCTTGCCACCGGCGCCGCTGAGCACGATCACGCGGATCGCGTCGTCGGCGTCGAAATCCTCCATGATCCGCGCCACCGCCTGCCACATGTCGAGCGAGACGGCGTTGTGGCGCGCCGGATTGTTGAAGATGATGCGGCCGATCGCGCCATCCTTCTCGGCGAGCATTTTGCTGGTCATCGGTTGGTCGAGCATGCCTTCTGGTTCCTTGAATTACCCCTCTCCGCCCCTTGGGGGGAGAGGGAGGGGCCCATCGCAAAGCGATGGGAGGGTGA
>Ga0080064_1002179_pt1 | contig 34683 bp, 27 predicted proteins | sample Subgrocontami54m_FD_69260 | JGI IMG/M metagenome (GOLD analysis project Ga0080064, IMG submission 69260) | Subsurface groundwater microbial communities from S. Glens Falls, New York, USA - GMW46 contaminated, 5.4 m (SPADES assembly) (version 2) ...
GGCGCCGGGGGGATGGCGCCCCACCCCGCCCGGAGCGGCGGCCCCCGCCCGGGCGACCTCGCCCCCCCCCGGCCCGCCCGCCCCACGGGGGGGCCCCCCCCCTTCCCCCCCCGGAGCCGCATCGGCGCCCCCCGCCGAGGTCGCCACCGTCTGCGGGAAGGCGGCCCGGAAGTTCTCGCGCAGGTGACCCAGTGGCACCCGGTCCTGCGGCCGACGTGGACCGGCCAGCGACGGATCGACGGACGCCAGGTCCAGCTCGAGCAGGTCGTCGAAGGCCGGGACGGCACCCGGCAGGCGCCACAGCCCCTGCGCCCGGGCGTACGCCTCGACGAGCTCGACCAGCTCGGTCGGTCGTCCGGTCAGGCGGAGGTAGGTCAGCGTCTCGTCGTCGATCGGGAAGAGCGTCGCGGTTGCCCCGAACTCGGGGCTCATGTTGGCGATCGTGGCCCGGTCGGCGAGCGACAGTCCGGCCAGCCCGTCGCCGGCGAACTCGACGAACGCCCCCACGACCCCGAACGCGCGGAGCATCTCGGTCACGACCAGGACCAGATCGGTGGCGGTCGACCCCTGGGGCAGCTCGCCGTGGAGGCGAACCCCGACGACCCGCGGCATCGGCTGGTAGAGCGGCTGGCCGAGCAGGACGGCCTCGGCTTCGATCCCACCGACGCCGTACCCGAGGACGCCCAGGCCATTGATCATCGTGGTGTGGGAATCGGTCCCGACCAGGGTGTCGGGGAAGGCGACCGGGCCATCGTCATCGGAGCGGGTCGTCACGACGGTGGCCAGGAACTCGAGGTTGACCTGGTGGACGATGCCCGTTCCGGGCGGCACCACCCGCAGGTCGCGGAAGGCGGTCTGGGCCCAGCGCAGCAGCCCGTAGCGCTCGCCGTTCCGTTCGTACTCGCGCTCGACGTTGAAGGCGAACGCGGCGGGCGTCCCGAACCGGTCGACCTGGACCGAGTGATCGATGACCAGGTCGGCCGGGACCAGCGGATTGACCCGCCCGGGGTCGCCGCCGAGATCGGCCATCGCGTCGCGCATCGCGGCCAGATCGACCACCGCCGGGACGCCGGTGAAGTCCTGGAGGATCACCCGGGCCGGCATGAACGGCAGCTCGACGTTGCCCAATGACCAGGCGCCCGGTCGCCACCCGGCCAGGGTCTCGACGTCGGACGTCTGGACGATCCCCCGGCCGGCATGTCGGAGCGCGTTTTCGAGCAGGATCTTGACCGTCACCGGGACCCGCTCGAGTTCCAGACCGGGGTGTTCGAGGGCGCTCAGCCGGTACAGATCGGGGCGGCCCGGCCCGAGGCTGGCACGTGCACCGAACGGATCGAGGACCGGCACGCCTCTCCCTTCGAGGGTGGCTAGAATCGGGTGGATGAAAGCGTACCCCGAACGGTGAAGGCCTGGCGCGAGCGCGGTCGCCGCGGTGACCTCGATCCCGAGAAGCTGGCCGCCCTCGAGGCCGCCGGGATCGATCTCGATCCGACCGATCGGCGGGGCCACGACCATGAGGACGGCGTGCCGCACGACCACGCTCACCCCCATCGCCACGCCGAGTCTGGCGAGCCGCCGATCACCGGGATCGTCGGTGCCGGCGCGGTCGGGTCCGCCCTGGGCCTGGCCCTGACCCGCGCCGGCTGGCCGATCAGCGCGGTCGCCAGTCGCGATCCCGTCCGTCGCGAGCGGTTCAAGGAGCTGGTCGGTGGAACGCGCGCCTTCGCCGAGGTCACGCCGCTGCTCGACGAGGTCGAGCTGATCATCCTGGCCGTCCCCGACGACGCGATCGCGGCCCTCGCCCGGACGATCCGGCTGTACAGCGGCCAGGCCCTGATCCACACCAGCGGGGCGCTCGGCGCGGAGGTCCTCGAGCCGGCGATGGCCGCCGGTACCCAGGTCGGCAGCTTCCATCCCCTGGTCGCCTTTGCCGACATCGAGCGGGCGGTCGAGGCGCTGCATGGCGCGACGGTCGCCGTCGAGGGCGATGATCAGCTGGTGGCGCTGCTGGCCGAGATGGCCGCCGCGATCGGCGCCCATGCCGTCCGGCTGGCGCCGGGCACCAAGGCTGCCTACCACGCCGCCGCGGTCCTGGCCGCCGGGGGCATGGTGGCCCTGCTCGACGCGATCGCGGAGCTTGGCCGGGTGGCCGGTCTCGATGAGGCTGGCTCGCTGGCGATCTACGGTCCGCTGATCGAGGGGACGCTGGGCAATGCCCGGGCGCTGGGGATCCGGGCTGCCCTGACCGGGCCGATCACGCGCGGCGATCTGGGCACCCTCGAGACCCACCTGGCGGCCCTGACCGCCCACGCGCCCGACGTGTTGGCGCTCTATCGAGCGGCCGCCGACCGCGAGGTCACCCTCGCCGCCGAGCGGGGCGCGCTGACACCGGACGTTGCCAGACGGCTCCGGACCGCCCTTGCAAACACTCCCTGAGGCGCTAGGATGTCGAGCATGCAGCACTCTATCGCCGCCAAATACGCGGCCCGCCCGGCGGCGCGTTTCGTGCGCACCTCGACGCAGGCTCGCGAGCGGCGACTCGGTCTTCGATCCGCAGTGACATTCCGCGCGGTGCCAGCGCGGCCGACGGTCCTGCGCCACGCGGACCTGAGCCCGTTGCTGCGCCTTCGAACCAGCTCGCGGTCGGTCAAGACGGCTCCGCCACGGCTGGCATCGGGCGGCCGCCTTCGTCCCGTGGTGTCGATGCGCTGGTCACGTCCGAGCGGGCCGGCGCAGGAGATCCGCTCGAGCGCCGCATCGGCGCCGTGGCTCGCCTGAAGCAGGCCACCGCAACCTCCGCCGGCGGCGTCGTCGTCCGGTTCGAGGATGGCATTCCGAGGTTCGTCGCCGGTCGGCGCAAGGAAATCCGGACCTGGACGCTGCCAAAGGGCACGCCCCACAAGGGCGAGACGACCGAGGAGACCGCTCTTCGCGAGGTTGCCGAGGAGACCGGTCTCGACGTCCGCATTCTCGAGCCGATCGACTCGATCGCCTATTCCTTCTCGCAGCGCGGCTCCCGGATCCGAAAGACGGTCCACTATTTCCTGATGGAGCCGATCGGGGGCGATCTCTCGAAGCACGATCACGAGTTCGACGAGGTCCGCTGGTTCGATCTGGCCGATGCCGGCGGCGTGCTGACCTTCGAGACCGAGCGCGCGCTCGTCGAACGAGCCGCCGAGCGCGTCGCCCTGCGCTTCGCCACGGGCGTGGCCGAGCCGCCCGCCGCGGGTGTCGCCGGCGGCGCCGAGGCCCAGGGGTGACCGACAGCCTCGACGATCCGGTCAAGATCACCCCGCTTCTCGACCGGCACCGGGCGCTTGGTGCCAAGTTGATCGACTTCGCTGGCTGGCTGATGCCGGTCCAGTACCGCGGGATCCTCGAAGAGCATCGGGCGGTCCGCGAGCGAGCCGGTCTGTTCGACCTGTCGCACATGGGCGAGCTGTTCGTCGAGGGGCCGGAGGCCGGCCGGGCGCTGGCCCACGCTCTGGTGACCGACCCGCTCGCCCTGGCCATCGGGCGTGCGCAGTACTCGATGATCTGCGCCGCCGACGGTGGCATCCTCGACGACCTGATCGTCTACCGCCTGGCCGAGGACCGCTTCCTGGTCGTGGCCAATGCCGGCAACGCCCAGCTGGTGAGCGACCTGCTGGCCGAGCGGCTCGACGGATTTCGGGCGATCCTCGACGATCGCTCGCTGGCCACCGCGCTGGTCGCCGTCCAGGGGCCGCGCTCCCGGGAGATCCTGGCCCCGCTGACCGACATCGATCTCGCCGGCCTGCGCTACTACGCCATCGCCGAGGGCCAAGTGGTCGGGATCGAGGCCCTCGTCGCCCGGACCGGCTACACCGGCGAGGACGGGTTCGAGGTCTTCGTCGACAACGCCCGGGCCGGCGAGCTGTGGGACGCGCTGCTGGCCGCTGGCGAGCCCCACGGACTCGTGCCTGTCGGGCTGGGCGCCCGGGACACGCTCCGCCTCGAAGCGGGGATGCCGCTCTATGGCAACGACCTCGACCCGACGGTCAGCCCGTACGACGCCGGTCTCGGTCGGGTGGTCAAGCTGAGCAAGGCGGACGACTTCGTGGGGCGCGCGGCGCTCGAGCGGATCTCCGCCGATGGCCCGCGACGACGGCTGGTCGGCTTGATCGTCCGTGGCCGCGGGATCGCCCGCCATGGCTATCCCGTCTTCTCCGGCGAGCGCGAGACGGGGGTCGTGACGAGCGGCGCTCCCAGCCCGACGCTGGGTGAACCGATCGCGCTGGCCTATGTCGCGCCCGCCGATGGCGAACCCGGTACGATGCTCGACGTCGGGATCCGCGACGCGCGCGTCCCGGCCGAGGTCGTCCCGCTGCCGTTCTACCGGCGGGTCGGCTAGCCGCTCGCCGGATCGGTCGGGCGCACGGAACGTCGCTGGAGGAGGCTCGCCGACCGATGGTCCCCACGGATCTGCGCTACACCAAGGATCACGAGTGGGTCCGCATCGACGGCAGCCGGGCCACGATCGGGATCACCCAGTACGCGGCGGAGCAGCTCGGGGACATCGTGTTCGTCGAGCTGCCCGATCCGGGCAAGGCGCTGGCCCAGGGCGCGGTCTTCGGGGTCGTCGAGTCGGTCAAGGCGGTCAGCGACCTGTTCGCCCCGCTGTCGGGCGCGGTCGTTGCGGCGAACCCCGATCTGGCCGGCGAGCCGGAGCTGGTCAACGCCGCGCCGTACGCGGCCGGTTGGATGCTCGAGGTCGAGCTCGGCGATCCGACCGAGCTCGAGGGCCTGCTCGATCCAGCGGCCTACGACGCCCTGATCGCGGAGGGCTGACGCGCCGATGCCCTACGGGCCCCACACCCCGGCCGATCGCGCCCGGATGCTGGCGACGATCGGGATCGACTCCGTCGACGAGCTGTTCAGCGACATCCCAGAGGGCCTCCGCGCTTCGCCGCTCGACCTCCCGCCACCCGAACCCGAGCTGGAGCTGGCCGCTCGCCTCGAGGACCTGGCTGGCCGCAACCGGGTCGATCTTGCCTCGTTCCTCGGCGCCGGCGTCTATCGCCACTACAGCCCGGCCGCGATCGATCAGATCCTGCTTCGCGGCGAGTGGTACACCGCCTACACGCCGTACCAGCCCGAGATCAGCCAGGGAACGCTCCAGTCGATCTACGAGTACGAGTCGCTGATGGCCGAGCTGCTCGGTCTCGACGTGGTCTCGGCCTCGCACTACGACGGCGCGGCGGCCACGGCCGAGGCCGCCCTGATGACCTGCCGGGCGACCCGCCGCGAGCGGGTCCTCGTCTCGCGCGCCGTCCACCGCCATTACCGCGAGACGATGGCCACCTACTTCCAGGGCGGCGGGCTCGATCTCGAGGAGATCCCGCTGGTGGCGGGCGGTCCGGCCGCCGGAACGACCGACCTGGTCGCCCTCGAGCGGCTGCTGGCCGATCCGAGCCGGCCGGTCGCGGGCGTGGTGGCCGGCCAGCCAAACTTCCTGGGCCTGCTCGAGCCGATGGCCGAGATCGGCCGGCTGGCCCATGCGGCCGGGGCGCTCTTCGTGGCCGTCGTCGAGCCGGTCTCGCTGGCGGTCCTGGCGCCACCCGGAGCCTACGGCGCGGACATCGCGGCGGGGGAGGGGCAGCCCCTCGGGATCGCGCCCCAATACGGCGGCCCGTACCTGGGAATCCTCGCCTCGACCGACGCGCTCGTCCGGCAGATCCCCGGTCGGCTGGTCGGGATGACCAGCGACGTCGACGGCAAGCGCGCGTTCGTGATGACGATGCGCGCCCGCGAGCAAGACATCCGGCGCGAGAAGGCGGCCAGCAACATCTGCACCAACCAGGCCCTCCTGGCCCTGGCCGCCAGCGTCTACCTGGCCCTGATCGGGCCCCATGGCCTGCGGGACGTGGCCGCCCTCGGGGCGTCCCGCGCGGCCGAGCTCGAGCGAGCCCTGGCCGAGATCGGGGTGGGCCGTCTCCATCCCGGCCCGTATCTCAACGAATTTGTCATCCGCGTCCCGGACGCCCCGACGGTCCATCGTCGGCTGCTCGACCGGGGCGTGCTGGCTGGGCTCGTCCTGGCCGAGGCGGAACCGGACGATCCGTCCCTGGCCGATGGCCTGCTGGTGTGCGCAACCGAGGTCACCACGACCGACGAGATCGCCCGGTTCACGGCGGGCCTGTCCGATCTCCTCGGCGACCGCCCGGCGGTCGAGATCCCGTCCGGCCGGGGCGCCGGGCGGTCGGCCCCGGGCGTGGCCAGCGGGACGCCCCGATGAGCGTCACCGGGAGCCGCCTTCAACCGACGATCTTCGAGAAGTCGAGCCCCGGTCGGGGCGGCGGGAAGATCCCCCACCCGCCAAACGACGCCCTCGATCGGATCCCCGCCGACGCCCGCCGGTCCGTCCCGCCGGCGTTGCCCGAGATGAACGAGCCGGAGGTCGTCCGCCACTACGTCAACCTGAGCCAGCTCAACTACGCGGTCGACACCGGGTTCTACCCGCTCGGCTCATGCACGATGAAGTGGAACCCCAAGCTCAACGAGTGGGCCGCCCGCCTGCCCGGTTTTGCCGGTCTCCATCCCCTGGCGCCCGATGCGATCGCCCAGGGCACCCTCCAGCTCCTGTTCGAGCTCGAAGCGGCCCTCGCCGAGATCAGCGGGATGGAGGCGGTCACCCTCCAGCCGGCAGCCGGTGCCCAGGGCGAGCTGACCGGGATCCTGATGATCCGCGCTTACCACCGCGCGCACGGCGACCTCGAGCGGACCGAGGTCCTGGTCCCGGACAGCTCGCACGGGACGAACCCGGCAACCGCCACGATGGCCGGCTTCACCACGGTCACGGTCCCCTCGGCCGCCGACGGGGGGGTCGATCTCGACGCGTTCCGGGCGGCCCTCGGGCCACGGACCGCCGCGGTGATGATCACCAACCCGTCGACCCTCGGGCTGTTCGAGGCGCGCATCGGCGAGCTGCTCGATGCGGTCCACGGTGCGGGTGCCCTGGCCTATATGGACGGGGCCAACCTCAACGCGATCCTCGGTCGCTTCAAACCGGGTGAGGCGGGCTTCGACGTGATGCATTTCAACGTCCACAAGACGTTCAGCACGCCCCACGGCGGCGGCGGCCCGGGCGCCGGTCCGGTCGGGGTTGGGTCGAAGCTCGTGCCGTTCCTGCCCGGCCCGCGCGTCCTGCGCGCCGAGGACGGCGGCTATCGCCTCGAGCGTCCGGCCGAGCGTCCAACCTCGATCGGTCGGCTGCGGGCCTTCGTCGGCAACACCGGGGTGCTGGTTCGGGCCTACGCCTACATCCGCGCCCACGGTGGGTCGGGTCTTCGCGAGGTCAGCGACGACGCCGTCCTGGCGGCCAACTATCTCAAGGTCCGGCTGGCCGGCACGTTCGACGAACCGTACGGGGACCGGGCCTGCAAGCACGAGTTCGTGGCCTCGGCGGCCAGCCTCAAGAAGGCGACCGGGGTGCGCACGCTCGACATCGCCAAGCGCCTGATCGATTACGGCTACCACCCGCCGACCATCTACTTCCCCTTGACCGTCGAGGAGGGGATGCTGATCGAGCCGACCGAGACCGAGCCGATCGAGACGCTCGACGCGTTCGCGGATGCGCTGATCGCCATCGCCGGCGAGGCACGCAGCCACCCCGAGCTCGTCCTCGAGGCCCCCCACGCAACGCCCGTCCGGCGGCTCGACGAGGCGACCGCGGCTCGCCAACCGAACCTCCGCTGGCGACCCATGGCCGGCGCCGAGACGCCGTGCCCCGACTGAGGATTCGGCTCGCCGCAGTCGTTGCCGGCGTCGTCCTCGTCGCGGCTGGGTGCGGCAATCCGACCCCGACCGTTACCCCCGGCGGGGTCGAGCCGACCGTCGCGCCGACCGTTTCCCCGGGCCCATCTGCGACGCCCGTGATGGACCCCTTCGAGGAGCTGCTCTACGGGGCCACCTACCAGGCAAAGCCCGGGCTGCTCGGCGGCAGCCTGATCGTCGGCGATTGGAACGCCAGCACCCAGCTCAACCCGCCGTTCGCCGGGGCGGTCGCCAATCGGGCCCTCTTCGCGGCCACCATGCGAACCCTGTTCACGGTCACCGCGGACGGTCACTGGAAACCCGACCTGGCCGCCCGGATGCCGCGCCTGAGCGATGGGACCATCCGCCCGGATGCGACCGGCAGTGGGTTCGAGGTGGATCTCGAGTTGCGGCCCGGTCTGCTCTGGAGCGACGGCCAGCCGGCGACGATGGAGGACCTCGCCTACACCTGGACCTTCATCCGCGACGCCCCGGCGGTCGGCCCGGCCGAAGGCTGGAGGACGATCGACCGGCTGACGGTCAACGACGCCAGCCGGGCAACCGCCCACTTCACGGAGGCGTACGGGGACTATCTGCGCCTGCTGGCCAGCTCCTTCCTGCCCGCGCACTACTTCAAGACCGCGTCGGCGGCCGACGCCCCAACGACCCTCTATCCATTCTCTTCGGCGATCGCCCGGGCGGTGACCATCGGTCCGTTCAAGTACGCGACCGCTTCGGGGACGACGGTCGAGCTGGTCCGTGACGACGCCTGGCGGGGTCCGAGCGGGGCCTGCGGCGCGGGCGCCTGTCTCGATGCGATCAGCTACCGGACATTCCCAAACGACAAGGCTGGATTGATCGCCGCCTACCGCAAGGGCGCGGTCGATGTTGCCCTCGGCCTGGCCGACACGGACCAGGCGGCCATCGAGACCGACGACTCCTCGCGCCAGGCGGTTCTCGCCCCGGCCTGGCTGTACGAGCATTTCGACATGAACGAGGCGGGACTGGGTGCCGGTCACGGTCACCCGGCCCTGCGTGACGTGGTGGTCCGGCGATCGATCGCCCAGGCGATCGATCGGAAGGCCCTGCTCCTGGCCGTCGGGGCGTCCGGATTGGCCGTGCCACCCGACGTGGACCTCGTCGCCTGTACCAACGGCAGCCCGACCAATTACTGGCGGCTGCCGGACGCCGGCTGCCCGGGGCCCGATCTCGAGGCGGCCAACGCGGCCCTCGATGCCGCCGGCTACCGGCGGGGGAGCGATGGCATCCGGATCGATCCGAGGAGCGGACTGCGTCTGCTCTTCCAACACTGCACGACCGGCGCTCCATTCCGGATCGCCGGCGGGACCTTCCTGGTCAAGGCGCTCGCCAAGATCGGGATCGCGCTCAAGGTCAACGTCGTCGACTCGCGCGAGGTGATGTTTGCGGCCTGGGGATCCGCCGGGACCAGCGCTGCGTGCAATCTCGCCCGGGGCAATTTCGACACGGCCGAGTTCAGCTACTCGCTCAGCTTCGACCCGCACGACAACTATTTCTACCCGTTCGACTCGGCCCAGATCCCGACGGCGGCCAACGGCGGGGCCGGCTTCAACTTCATCCGCTTCGTCGATCCGACGGTCGACGCGGCGATCGACGGCCTGGGAACGGCGATCAACCCGAGGGACCGGATCGAAGCGGCCTACCAACTCCAGCGGGTCTACCTGTCGGAGGTGCCCGAGATCGCCCTGTACTACCGAGCCGAGGTGCGCGGAATCCCCGTCAATCTTCGCAATTTCACGATCCATCCCGGGGCGACCCTGGGGTCCGGGGCGGACACCTGGAACGTGGAGGACTGGTGGCTCGGCGACTGACGATCTCCACCGTTCGATGGTTGGAAGTTGACAGTCGGCTGGACGCTATGGATAGTACCGGCAGCGCACCGACCTTGACCGTGTTGCACCTGCGACTCGTCCGTTGGCCGTCTCGCGAGGAGGCTCGATTCGGACCCTGGACTGGAAGTGCATCGTTGCATGGGGACCGGGTTGCGGAAGCGGGAGGCTTCGGTTCTTTCCACCTGTTCGGAGGACAGTTGATGCACAAACGAATCCTTGGGCTGTCGATGGCGGCCATGTTGATCGCGTCGGCTTGTGGCAGCGCCACGACGTCGCCGTCGCCCGCCGCGGCGACACCGACCGCGGCGCCGCCGGCGACCGCGACCGCGGCACCGACGCCGGCCGCTCCGGAGCTCACCGGTAGCAAGTACGTCGCGGAGCCCGCGGTTGGCTCGCCGGCCGATACATTGGTCGTTGCCGAGTGGCAGGTCCCGGGCAACTTCAACTACTACTACGCCCAGGCGAACACCGACATCGAGGCCCAGGCGCCGTCGATGCTGGGCCTGCTCGACACCTCCTTTGACCTGAAGTACGTGCCGGATCTCGCGACCGCCGTGCCCCTGGTCAGCAATGGCGGCGTCGTGATCAACGGCGCCAACATGGACGTCACCTGGAAGCTCCACGATGGCGGCAAGTGGTCCGACGGTCAGCCAATCACGTGCGACGACCTGACCGCGACCTGGAAGTGGAACGTGGACCCGGACAACACCGGTCTCGCCGGTGGCGTCATCGGTTGGGAGGACATCACGGGGATCACCGCGACCACCCCAACCGAGTGCGTCGTCCACTCGAAGATCTTCGAGGGTTACCTCGGCCTCTTCGCACCGCTCTTCCCCGCCCACTACCTGGCCACGATCCCGGTCAAGGACTCAGCGACCAAGCTGTATCCGCTGACCAACCTGGCCTCGGGCGTCTACAGCGGCCCGTTCATCCCGACCAAGTTCGCGGCCGGCTCGCAGACCACCTACGACGTCAACCCGTTCTACGGGACCGTCAGCGGCGGCAAGACGCCCGGCTTCAAGCACCTGATCTTCAAGTACTACCCGGACAACTCGGACGGGATGATCGCCGGTTTCGCCCAGGGCGAGTACGACGTCGCCATGAACCTCAACCACTCGGACATCCCGAAGCTCAAGGGCATCGACCGCGTCCTCACCGAGGACACGTTCACCTACGAGCAGCTGTCGTTCAACAACAAGCGACTGCTCGAGAAGACCGGCAGCATTGAAGATGTCCTGGCCGTCAAGACGGCGGTCGGCCTCGCTCTCGACAAGAAGCAGATCACCGGCCAGATCCTTGGTGGAACGGTCGAGCCGATCGGCACCAACAACATCTCGACCTTCGCCTGGTTCTACAAGCAGGAACCGGACAGCAAGTACGATCCGGAAGCGGCCAAGGCCCTGCTCGACAAGGCCGGCTGGGTTCCGGGCGCCGACGGCGTCCGCGAGAAGGGCGGCAAGAAGCTGATCTTCGACTTCTGCACCACGCTCCGCCCGTACCGGATCGACTCGCTGACGGCCTATGCCGCGCAGCTGGCGCCGATCGGGATCAAGGTCAACCCAATGCCGGTTGGAGCCGACATCCTGTTCGGCACCTGGAACGGCGCAGGCATCCAGGCGGATACCCCCTGCAACCTGATCCACGGTAACTTCGATGCCGCTCAGTACGCGTTCGTCTCGCCGCTCGACCCGCTCGGCGGCTATAACGTGTACACCTGCCAGGGCATCCCTGACGCGGCACCCCACAACGGCCAGAACAGCAACCGTCTGTGCGACCCGGAGCTCGACGCGGCCTGGAACAAGGTCAAGAACAGCGTTGACTTCTCGGTCGTCCGTGACGCGATGTACACGGTCCAGGACATCTACAGCAAGCTTGCCCCCGAGTACCCGCTCTTCTACTGGAAGAACGCGTACCTCGTGAACCCGAAGCTCCACAACGTGGTTGGCAACCCGACGGTGTCGACCGTGCTCTGGAACGTCGAGGACTGGTGGCTGGGCCAGTAAGTCGCTGGCGCATTCCACTGGCGTAGTCCGTACGATGTACAGCGAGGCCTCCGGGCCTCGCTGTACATGCATCTAGGTGGGTCGATGATCCGCTTTATCATCCGGCGCAGCCTCGAGACGATCCCGGTCCTGTTCATCACGTCGTTCATGATCTACGGCATCCTGCTGATCGCCCCAGGTGGTCCGGAGGCGCGGTTCGCCCTGAATCCGCGGATCACGCAGGCCCAGATCGAGGCCTTCCGACACCGCTGGGGGCTCGACCAGCCGATCCCGATCCAGTACTGCCGCTGGCTGGGGGCGTGCAACCCCGACGGCCAGGGCCTGGGCATCTTCATCAGCAACAGCGGCGTCCCGAACTTCCTGCCCGCGTTCATCGGCGGCGGCGACAACGGCGTCCTCCACGGAGACCTGGGCTTCTCCATCCGCGATGGTCGTCCGGTCACGGTCGCCATCGGTGACCGGATCATTCCGACCCTGATCCTGGCCGGGACGGCCTATGTGATCTGGGTCACGGTTGCCTTCTTAAGCGGCATCATCGCCGCGGTCCGACGCTACGGATGGTTCGATTCCTTCCTCACCGTGTTCTCCTACATCGGCTTCTCGTTACCCACCTTCTGGCTGGGCCTGATGTTGCTGACCGTGTTCGCGGCCCAACTGAAGATCCTGCCCGCGGGCGGGATGTGGACGACCCGGGACGTCCCGATCTTCGGCTCGGCCGAGTACTGGGCCTTTGCCGGGGCCAAACCGCTCACGGCGATCATCGACCTGGCCCGGCACCTCATCCTGCCGGTCTTCACCCTGGTCGTCGTCAGCATCGCTGGCGACTCGCGGTTCGTTCGGGCGGCGATGATCGATTCGCTCAACCAGGACTATGTCCGCACGGCCCGGGCCAAGGGCGTGGCCGAGCGCTCGGTGATCATCAAGCACGCCCTGCGCAACGCGCTGCTCCCGATCATCACCAACATCGGCCTGGAGATCCCGTTCCTGTTCACCGGCGCGATCGTGACCGAGACGATCTTCTCCTGGCCGGGCATGGGTCGCGGGTTCATCGAGGCGACGACCGCCTTCGACTACCCGGTCCTGATGGGCATCCTCGTGGTGACCGCATTGCTGGTCGTGCTGGCCAACCTGGTCGCCGACGTGCTGTATGCGGTCGTCGACCCGAGGATCACCTATGGTTGAGCACAATCTCGGCGACGAGCACGCCCCGACGATCGAGGAGATCGAGGGCGTCGCCGACTACGAGGTTCAGCTCGAGTCGCTCAACCAGTGGCAGATCGCCTGGCGTCGCTTCAAGCGCCATCGCCTGGCCGTGATCGGGAGTGTCCTCTTCATTGGGATGTGCCTGGTCGCGATCCTCGGACCGGTCATCTTTCCGTACAACTTCCTGGACATCAAGAAACCCGATGTGCTGGTCTTCGCGGGTCGGCCGCCATCGTGGGTCAGCGGGGACTTCAGCCCCTTCCTGCTGATGGGCGAGACCGCCCGTTTCCAGCGCGATGTCTTCACCCTGGTCATCAACGGCGCCCGGCTGTCGCTGATCATCGGCGTCGGCTCGACCGTGATCTCGGTCGTCATCGGGGCCCTCTGGGGTGGGATCGCCGGCTATTTCGGGGGAATCCTCGACTCGGTCATGATGCGCATCGTCGACTCGCTGCTGGCGGTGCCGATCCTGTTCTTGATCCTCGTCTTCTCCCGCTTCCTTGGCCGGGGCAGCTGGGTGACGGTGCTCTTGATCTTTGGCTTCTTCGGCTGGCTCGGGATCGCCCGCCTGGTGCGCAGCCTGTTCCTGTCGCTCCGCGAGGAGCAGTTCGTCGATGCGGCCCGGGCGGTCGGAGTCTCGGACCAGCGGATCATCATCCGCCACATCCTGCCAAACGCGCTGTCGCCGATCATCGTGTCGGCGACCCTGGGCGTCGCCGGCGTCATCGTGTCCGAGGCATTCGTCAGCTTCCTCGGCTTCGGGGTCGACCCCAATACCCCAACCTGGGGCAACATCCTGTCGAACTCGCTGGAGTTCGTGAACCAGGGCAACTGGTGGTGGGCGTTCTTCCCGGGGCTGGCCATCGTGATCACGGTCCTGGGGATCAACTTCATGGGTGACGGCCTGCGTGACGCGCTCGATCCTCGGTCCCGCGCGTGACCATCGAATCGACGTACGGTTCGCGACCCGCCCGAGTGGGCCCGCCACCGAGCGACGTCCTGCTCGAGGTGCGCGGCCTGCGGACGTACTTCAAGGTCCTCGACGGGACGGTCAAGGCCGTCGACGGGGTGGACTTCTCGGTCAAGCGGGGCGGTCGCCTGGCGATCGTCGGCGAGTCGGGCTCGGGCAAGAGCGTGACGGCCCTGACGATCATGCGTCTGATCGACCAGCCGCCCGGGCAGATCGTGGCCGGGGAGGTCTGGTTCGACGGGCGCGACCTCCTGACCCTGCCGATCTCCGAGTTGCGCAAGATCCGGGGCGGCGAGATCGCGATGATCTTCCAGGAGCCGATGACCAGCCTGAACCCGGTCCTGACGATCGGCGACCAGATCATGGAAGCCGTCCTGCTCCACCAGGATGTCGCCAAGTCCGGGGCCCGCGACATCGCCATCCGATCGCTCACCGACGTCGGGATCCCGGCCCCGGAACGGCGGGTCGCCCAGTACCCCCACGAGCTGTCCGGCGGGATGCGCCAGCGGGTCATGATCGCCATGGCCCTGAGCTGCAATCCGAAGCTGCTCATCGCCGATGAGCCGACGACCGCCCTCGATGTCACGATCCAGCGCCAGATCCTCGAGCTCATCAAGGAGATCCAGGATCGGACCGGGACCGGTCTGCTGCTGATCACCCACGATCTCGGGGTGGTCGCCGAGACCGTCGAGGACGTCGTGGTCATGTACGCCGGTCGGGTGGTCGAACAGGGCACGGTCGAGGAGGTCCTCCTTGGCGCGCGCCACCCGTACACCCGTGGCCTGCTCAACTCGATCCCATCCAAGGGCAAGCGCGGCCATCGCCTCGCGCCGATCCGGGGCACGGTGCCAAATCCCTTCCGGATGCCGCCCGGCTGCACTTTCGAACCCCGCTGTCCGTACGCCTGGGAGCGCTGCGTGCAGGAGGAGCCGGCCCTGATCCGCCTTGGCTCTGGCGGCGCGTCGCGATGCTGGATCCACGATCCGTCCAGCCGGGCCCGACTCGACGGCTACGACCACGACACCGAGGTACTGCCTACGTGACCGGTTCGCTCGAGGACGGCACGCTCGATCCCGTGGGCGCGGTGCCCGTCACCGCCCCCGAGGCCGCCGGATCGAAGGTCCGACTGCCACTCGTCCAGATCGACGACCTCAAGACGCACTACCCGATCCGGGCGGGGATCCTTCGACGCGTGCTCGGCCAGGTCCACGCGGTCGACGGGGTGACCTTTGACATCCGGCGCGGCGAGGTCTTCGGGTTGGTCGGCGAGTCGGGCTGTGGAAAGACGACCCTTGGCCGAACGCTTCTCCGGCTCGAGAAGTCGACCGCCGGATCGGCCCGCTTCGAGGGCGAGGACATCTTCGCCAAACAGGGCAAGGATCTCAAGCAGCTTCGGCGTCGGATGCAGGTCATCTTCCAGGACCCGGTGGCAAGCCTCAATCCGCGGATGCCGATCAGCGACATCGTCGGCGAGGGCATGCTCGCCCAGGCCGACGCCAAGAACGGCTGGGGCAAGCGCAGCGTGCGTGACAAGCGGACCGGGGACTACCTCGAAGAGGTTGGTCTGCGGCGTGAATACGCCCGGCGCTACCCGCACGAGTTCTCCGGCGGCCAGCGCCAGCGGATCGGAATCGCCCGCGCCCTCGCCCTGTCACCGGACTTCATCTTTGCCGACGAGCCGGTCTCCGCGCTCGACGTGTCGATCCAGTCGCAGATCCTCAACCTGATCCTGGACCTGCGCGAGCGGTTCGACCTGACCTTCCTGTTCGTGGCCCACAACCTGTCGGTCGTCCAGTACCTGAGCGACCGGGTCGGGGTGATGTACCTGGGCAAGCTGGTCGAGCTGGCCGACGTCGAGGAGCTCTATCGGCGGCCGCTCCATCCCTACACCGTGGCCCTCCTGTCGGCCGTCCCCGATCCGGATCCGCGCGTTCGCAACAAGCGCCTGGTCCTGACCGGAGACGTCCCCTCGCCGGTGGCGCCGCCGTCCGGTTGCCGGTTCCACACCCGCTGCTGGCTGCGCGAGCGACTTGGCAACCCGGAGAACTGCACCACGATCGACCCGGAGTTCCGGAGCATCGGCGAGGGTCACCAGGTCGCCTGCCACTGGGCCGAGCAGGTGCCGATGTCGGTCGTTGCCGAAGCCGTACCGACGGTCGACGCGACGACCGAGAACCCTGCCGCGGTGGCCGCCGAGGAGACTCCCTACGAGCCGCCGGTCGTGCCCGACGCTTCGATGGACGGACCGACGGCTCCGGCCGTCTGACCCACGGTCGCGGGGCGTCGGAATTCGAGCCGACCGCGAGCTCGACGGCTAGACTCGGCTCGTGCAGCCACTGACGATCGCCCTGGCCCAGATTGCGCCGCGTCTCGGCGGGTTCGACGAGAACCTGGAGCGTCACCACGCGTTGCTGGCCGAGGCACGCGGGGTCGGCGCCGGGCTGGTCGTCTTCCCCGAGCTGGGGCTGACCGGCTACCTGCTCCAGGACCTGGCCGGCGAAGTCGCCATCCGACTCGACGATCCGCGCCTGGCGGCGCTGGCGGCCGAGACGACCGGGCTGTCCGCGGTCGTCTCGTTCGTCGAGGAGTCGGCCGACCATCGGCTGTTCATCGCCGCCGCCCTGCTCGAGGACGGGCGCCTCGTCCACGTCCACCGGAAGCTGTTCCTGCCGACCTACGGCCTGTTTGACGAGCGCCGCTTCTTCGCTCCCGGCGACCTGCTGCGAGCGGTTCCGTCACGGCTCGGGATCGGGCTGGGGGTGGGGATCTGCGAGGACTTCTGGCATCTGCCGGTGCCCCAGCTGCTGGCCCTCGATGGGGCCCACCTGCTGATCAACGTTTCGTCGTCGCCGGGGCGCGACCTGGCGGCCACCAACGAGGTGGGCCTGGGCACCGCGACCTCGTGGCGGACGCTGATGCGGACCTACGCCCAGCTCACGACGAGCTTCGTGGTGTTCGTCAACCGGGTCGGGGTCGAGGAGTCGATCAGCTTCTGGGGCGGCTCCGAGGTGATCGGGCCGGACGGAGCCCCGGTGTTCAGCGCCCCGCTCTACGACGAGGGCCTGTACCCGGTCCAGATCGACCTGACCGAGGTCCGCCGGGCGCGGATCAGCCTGCCCCTGCTGCGCGACGAGCGACCCGAGCTGGAGGTTCGCGAGATGGAACGGATCGTGGCCGAGCGTGCCGGGCTGGCCCGGGACGCGACGGCCGATCCGGATGCCGAGCCCGGTCTCGATGTCGCCCCGGCGGCGCAATCGGCATCGGTCCTCCGACCGTGACCGGCGCGACGTTCGAGCTGCCTACCGAGCTGGCGATCGACACCGGGATCGCCCGCCGGGTCATCGCCGAGTTCATCCGGGGTCAGCTCCGCCAGGCCGGCTTCGAGCGCGCGGTCCTCGGGCTGTCTGGCGGGATCGACTCGGGTCTGGTGGCCTATCTCGTGGCCGAGGCGATCGGCCCGCAGCGGTTGCTGTGCGTGATGCTCCCGTATCGGACCTCGTCGCCGAACTCGCGGGCGGACGCGGAGGAAGTCATCCGGCAACTCGGCTGTCCCTCGGAGCTGGTCGAGATCACGCCGATGGTCGACGGCTACTTCGGTGCGCCCGAGACGGCCGGGTCACCGGCCGCCCGTGGGACCGGCGAGCCCGACGCCAGCCAGCTTCGGCGGGGCAACTTCATGGCCCGGATGCGGATGGCGGTCCTGTACGACCGCTCGGTGACCTGGGGCGGGCTGGTCGTCGGGACGGGCAACAAGACCGAGTCGCTGATCGGCTACACGACCCTGTTCGGGGACAACGCCTGCGCGTTCAACCCGATCGGCGACCTGTACAAGAGCCAGGTCCGCCAGCTGGCCGCCGCCGTCGGGGTCCCCGACGCGATCATCGCCAAGGCGCCATCGGCCGACCTGTGGCCGGGCCAGACCGACGAGACCGAGGCCGGCTTCAGCTACCCCGAGCTCGATCGACTGCTGTACTGGCTGATCGACAAGCGGCGTTCGCCCGAGGAGCTGGTCGCGAAGGGTTTTCCGGCCGGGCTGGTGACCTGGGCAGTCCGGGCGGTGGCCGGAGCCGAGTTCAAGCGCCAGGTCCCGCCGATCGCCAAGCTCGGACCGCGGACCGCGGGGATCGACTACCTCTACCCACGACGGCGGCCGGGTTCCGCCCGGACGTGAGCCAGCGGAAGCTGGCAGCGAGGTGAGCGATCCAGCCGCGGTCCCGGGCGGCGGTCGGTTGTTCGTCGTCGCGACCCCGATCGGGAACCTTGGCGACGTGACCCTCCGGGCGCTCGACACGCTCCGCGAGGTCCCGCTCATCGCGGCTGAGGACACCCGGATCAGCCGCCGCCTGCTCGAGCGCAACCAGATCGAGACTCGGATGGTCAGCTTCCACGCCCGGAACGCCGAACGGCGGCTGCCCGAGCTGCTCGGCCACCTTCGCGGCGGCGCCGATCTCGCGGTCGTGACCGACGCGGGAACGCCCGGCGTGAGCGATCCGGGCGAGGAGCTCGTCCAGGCCTGGGCGGGCGAGGGAGGCGTCGTCGTCCCGATCCCGGGTGCATCGGCGGTGCTGGCGGCGATCGTCGGGTCCGGGATCGCCGGTCCGCGCTGGACGTTCGAGGGCTTTCTGCCCCGAAGCGGTCGCGAACGGCGCGAACGGCTGGCCAGGATCGCGGCCGACGTGCGCGGCTGCGTCATCTACGAGGCGCCGGGTCGAGTGGCCGCGACGCTCCGGGATCTCGCCGCGGCATGCGGTCCGGATCGGCCGGCCGCGATCTGCCGCGAGCTGACCAAGCTTCACGAGGAGATCGTGCGCGGGTCGCTCGCTCGGCTGGCCGCCCAAGGTTCAGCGGGCGAGTTGACGCTGCGCGGGGAGTTTGCGCTCGTGGTGGGCGAGCGGCAGGGTGGGGCCGTCGCCCTCGCCCAATCGGGTAGCGAGGCGGTCGAGGGAGCTGCTGCCGGCCTCCTCGAGGCGTCCCGGGCGGACGTGGAGCGGCTCGTCGCCAGTGGGGTCGCCCGCGGTGAGGCGGCCCGCCGGGTCGCGGCCACGTCCGGGATCCCTCGGCGCCAGCTCTATGGCGCGCCGAGCGCGGCGGACTGACGCCCGGTTGACTGTCGACCGTCACCTGGTCGGACGTCATTCGGCCGGCGCGCATCGAGGACGCCGTCGAACCGGATCGTGACCACCGTGCTCCCCCCGCTCGTTGGCCACAGAGCCTGCCAGAGGTCCTACCCGCCGAATAGGCCTTTCGTACCGGTTCCGGTGCGAGACGACACCAGCAGCATCGACTGCTAATGGCGACTTGCCGAGGTACTGACCGCAGACCTGGGCGAGCTTGCCCCACCATCCTCGGGCCTTGTATTCGGAGGCTTCCGGTCGTCCCGGCTGCAATTGGTCAGGGACAGACGGGGGCGAATTCGTCCGGGGGCGGGCAATTCACTCGCCCGACGGGCAAGCCACTGCTGCCATCGATGACGGTTCGGCTGTCGATCGGGTCATGGAGCTTCGCGATGGATTCGTAGTTGACGCCCCCGCTTGTACCCGGACCGAGCTGGATGAAGAGCGAGCTCACGGTGATCGTCACCGTCGCAGGCGTCTCCGTGACGTTCGTCACGCGGACCCATGCGCCCGGTCCGGTCAGCGTTCCGGCGACCAGCGTCCGGTCGTCCAGGACGCGGTAGTAGTAGATCCAGGTAGGGCTGTCGAGCACGCGATACGTGATGAAGACCAGGACTACGACAAGGGCCAGGACGACCCAACGTCGCTGCGGCCTCCCGAACCTCATCGCGACTGGTCCCTTATCCGTGCCCCGTACGCTCGAGGCCGCTTGTGCCAGAGCATAGCGGCGGAGATGCACACCGAGTCAGGCTTCCGCGGTGGCTCCAGGACCACGACCGCCGTCTGGGAGGAGCGTCGGGTGGCGTAGGCGCGGAACCTCCGATGGGGCGGGGATCGCGTTGGCCTTGGTCTGACGAACGCGCGAACGGGGCGAGCGCTCCGAGGGGGGAGAGCGCCCGCCCCGCCGCGCGAGGAGGAGGGGAGGCGTCGGTCGAGCGGCGGGTGCGGTCGGTCGGCCGGCGGCGGGTCCGGTTCGGGTCGTTCAGGCCGCGACGGGCTCCGCGGGGATCGGATCGTCGGGACCGGGCTCCTCGGTCAGGGCCTCGGCCTGGCTCTCGAGCGAGTCGGCAGCCGACTGCGCCTCGTAATCCTTCTTCTTGCGCCCGGACAGCATCTCCACGTGGTTGGCCACGATCTCGGTCTTCCAATGGCGCTTGCCGGCGTCGTCGTCCCAGGATCGGGTCTGGAGGCGGCCTTCGATGGCGACCTGCTGGCCCTTGCCGAGATATTGCCCGCACACCTGGGCCAACTTGTCCCAGGTGACGATCGTGTGGAACTCGGCCTTTTCTTTGCCACCACCGGCGTACTCGTTGGTGGCCACACTGAAGGTGGTGACGCTCTTGCCGCTGGCGAGCGCGCGCAGCTCCGGGTCTCGGGTGAGTCGCCCGGTCAACAGGACCCTGTTCATCGGTCCGGATCTCCTTCTCGGTCGGCCGGCGGCGCCGGTCCCGACCCTGCGTCTACGGCGGGTCGATCCCGACGGCCGGCGGGAGCCGACGGGCAAGACAGACCGTAGCGAACGACCCTCATCCGACGCTTCATCGGCGCTGCACGCGGACTTATCTGGCCGCGTCGACGCTTGACCGCGGCACGGCGGTGGGCCACGCTCGCGTGGTGAGCTCTGCGATCAGGTATGCCCGCAATGGCGACGTCAATATCGCCTGCAAGACGGTTGGCTCGGGGCCCCAGGACCTGATCTTCATCCAGGGCAACATCACCAACCTGGACATCCTCTGGGGGGCCGCGGCTACCGCGAATTCTGCGAGGGACTGGCCTCGTTCTCCCGGCTGATCCTGTTCGACAAACGGGGCATGGGTCTGTCCGATCGGGTCGAGACCGGGACGATGGAGGACCGGATGGACGACGTCCCGGCGGTCCTCGACGCCTACGACTCGAAGCGCGCCGTGATCATGGGCGTGTCCGAGGGCGGGCTCCTGGCGACCCTGTTCGCGGCCGCCCACCCGGAACGCACCGAAGCCCTCGTCCTGGTCGGCTCGGAGGTCCGCGAGGAGAAGGACGACGACTGGCCGTGGGGCGAGTTCACCCGGCCCGAGTTCGAAGCGGTGATGAGCGACTGGACCAGCTGGGGCGAGGGCGACGGCTTCGCCAAGCGGGCGCCGAGCCTGGCCGACGCCGACGCGGAGGCCGCCCGGGCGTGGTGGGCGCGTCTCCAGCTCCACGCCGGAAACCCGCGCTCGATCGAGGCCTTCGCCCGGGCCTCATTTGGCACCGACACCCGGGCGATCCTGCCCTCGATCCATGTGCCGACCCTGGTGGTCCATCGTCGCGACGACCAGGCGGTCCTGGTCCAGAACGGCCGCTACCTGGCCGAGCACATCGAGGGCGCCAGGTACGTCGAGCTGCCCGGCACCGACCATATCCCGTGGATCCCGCGCCCGGACGAGATCCTGGCCGAGATCCAGGAATTCCTGACCGGCACCCGGCCGCAGGTCGAGGTGGACCGCGTCCTGGCCACCGTCCTGTTCACGGACGTCGTCGGTTCGACCGCCCGTCTCGCCGAAGTCGGCGACGAGCACTGGGGCGAGCTGCTGACCGCCCATCACGCGGCCATCCGGCGCGAGCTGGGACGCTTCCGGGGCGAAGAGATCGGCACGGCCGGCGACGGCTTCCTGGCCACCTTCGACGGGCCGGCCCGGGCTGTCCGATGCGCCCTGAGCAGCGTCGTTGCCGTGCGCGAACTGGGGCTGGAGATCCGGGCCGGGCTCCACACCGGCGAGGTCATCCGCGCGGCCGGCTCGCCTGGTGGCATCGCCGTCCACATCGGCGCACGGGTGGCCGCCCTGGCCGGCGCCGGCGAGGTGCTCGCGTCGAGCACGGTCAAGGACCTCGTGGCCGGATCGGATATCCAGTTCTCCGAGCGCGGCAGCCATCGCCTGAAGGGCGTCCCCGGCCGCTGGCGGATCTACGCCTGCGCCTGACCCCGCTCCCGGCCGTCAAGCGGCCGCGGGCTGCTGGGCGGTATACTCCCGGGGTTCTCGGATCGCGGGCCAGTCCCGCCTCACGGAGATCAGACCCATCGCTCGAGGAACGTTCGCCCCGTGAGGCGAGCGCCCACCGCCCTGGGGATCGTCGGAACGCCGACGGCTCGACCGGGGGAGCAGTCTATCCAGGTCCTCGGTCCATCGGCCGGGGGCTTTTTCACGTCCGATGCGGCCGAACCCCCAGCGAGGACCCCGTCCCGAGAGGTCGACGCCTGATGCCGGCCACGGTGATCGTCGGGCTCCAATGGGGCGACGAGGGCAAGGGCAAGACGACCGACTTCCTGGCCGAACAGGTCGCCATGGCGGTCCGCTACCAGGGCGGCGACAACGCCGGCCACACGGTCGTCCTGGGCGACGAAGTGTTCAAGCTGCGGCTGACTCCGTCGGGCGTGCTCTACCCGCACATCGCCTCGATCATCGGGCCGGGCGTCGTGGTCAACCCGGCGACCCTGATCACCGAGCTCGACATGCTGTCCGAGCGGGGGATCGACACGTCCAAGGTCCGGGTCAGCCGGAACGCCCACGTGATCATGCCCTACCACGTGGCCCTGGATCGGGCGATGGAGACCCGACTCGACGGCGACAAGGTGGGCACGACCAACCGCGGGATCGGCCCAACGTATGCCGACCGCGCCTCGCGGCTCGGGCTGCGGATGGAAGACCTGCTGGATGAGCCGACCTTCCGGAAGCGGTTGGCCAAGGTCCTGCCAGACAAGAACCTCCTGCTGTCGTCGATGGCCGGCGGCGAGACCTTCGAGGCCGATCCGCTGGTCGCCCAGGCGATGGCCTGGGGCGAGCGTCTGCGGCCGCACTTGGCCGACACGACCTGGCTCGTCCAGGACGCCCTGCGCCGCGGCGACCACGTCATCCTCGAGGGCGCCCAGGGCACCCTGCTCGACATCGACCACGGGAGCTATCCGTACGTCACGTCGTCGAACCCGATCGCCGGCGGCGCGTGCACCGGCGGGGGCATCGGTCCGCTCCAGGTCGACGAAGTCATCGGGGTCATGAAGGCGTACACGACCCGGGTCGGTTCGGGGCCCTACCCGACTGAGCTCCTCGATGAAATCGGGGCCGGGATCGCCGAACGCGGCCACGAGTTCGGGACGGTCACCGGGCGGCCTCGACGGGTTGGCTGGTTCGATGCCGTGGCGCTCCGCTTCGCGGTGGCCGTCAACAGCGTGAGCAGCATCATGCTCAACAAGATCGACATCCTGTCCGGGATCGAGGAGATCCTGATGTGCGTCGCCTACGAGATCGACGGGCGGCGGGTGGAGCATTGGCCATCGAGTGCCGAGGTCCTCGCCCGGGCGACCCCGATCTACGAGCGGTTCGCCGGCTGGGCCGAACCGATCCACACCGCCCGGACGCTGTCCGAGCTGCCCGAGAACGCCGGGCGCTACGTGACCGCGCTCGAGGAAGCGGCCGGCGTGCCGATCGTGCTGGTGTCGGTGGGGCCGGAGCGAACCCAGACGATCGAGCGGGCGTATCGGCCGATGCGTCATCGCCCGAGCGTGGCCGTTCCCGTCGGCCAGCAGGCTCCCAACCGGGGTGTCGCCGCCGGATGAGCCTGCCGGTGATGCCGACCCGGATCCTGATCGTCGGATCAGGCGCCCGCGAGCACGCCCTGGCCTGGAAGCTGGCCGCCGAGCCGGGCGTCAACCTGGTGGCGGTGGCTCCGGGCAGCGTGGCGATCGGCCGGGAGCACCGCGTCCGCTCCTTGCCGGCCGTCGATCCGCTTGACCCGCGGGCGGTGGTCGATGCGGCCCGGGTCCTGTCGGCCGAGCTCGTGGTGGTCGGACCCGAGGCTCCCCTCGAGGCGGGAGTCGCCGATGCCCTGGCCGCGGCCGGGATCCCCGTCTTTGGCCCCAGCCGGGCGGCCGCCCGGATCGAGACCAGCAAGGCGTTCTGCCACGAGGTGGCCGCGGCCGCTGGCGTCCGGATGGCCCGCGCCAAAGCCTTCGCCGCCGGGGCGTCGGAGGACGCGTTCACCTTCGCCGAGACGCTCGCCGCCGACGGGCATGGGCTGGTGATCAAGGCCGACGGGCTCGCGGCCGGCAAGGGTGTGGCCGTGTGCGATGGCCTCGCGGACGCGGAGGCGGCCCTGGCCGCGATCTTCGAGCGAGCGGCCGCGCGCGACCCGCGCGACCCGGGCCACGATCCCAGCGCCGACCCAAGCCCCGTGGTGGTGGTCGAGGAGCGGCTGTTCGGGCGTGAGGCCAGCGTCATCGCGATATCCGACGGGCGGAGCGCGTTGGCCCTGCCGGCCGCCCGCGACCACAAGCGCCTGGCCGACGAGGATCGCGGCCCGAACACCGGCGGGATGGGTGCCTACAGCCCCGTCCCCGACCTGCCCGACAGCGCGGGCGCGGACCTGCTGGCGACGATCCACCGTCCGCTCCTGGCCGAGCTCGAGCGCCGTGGCTGGCCCTTCCGCGGCTTCCTCTACGCCGGGCTGATCCTGACCTCGGGCGGCCCGGTCCTCCTCGAGTGCAACGCCCGCCTTGGCGACCCCGAGGCGCAGGCGATCCTGCCCCGGTTGAGCGGCCCGCTTGGCCCGGTCCTCCTCGCCGCCGCGCAGGGGGATCTCGGGCCGGTCATCCGCGCGCTGGGCGCGGACGTGGCCGCCTTGCCGACCTTCCCCGGGGCCGCGATCGGGATCGTCCTGGCCGCCGAGGGCTACCCACGGGTCCCGCGTCGCGGCGACCGGATCGCCGGCCTGGCCGAGGCCGCTGCCCTTGGTGGGCTCGTCTTCCATGCCGGGACGATCGCCCGCGACGAGGGCGGGTTCACCACGAATGGCGGTCGGGTCCTGACGGTGGTCGGTCGTGGTGCCGACCTCGCCGAGGCACGCGAGGCCGCCGAACGAGCGGCCGATGCCGTGACCTGGCCGGGCGCCCAGCGCCGACGCGACATCGGCCTCGACGCCATCGCCGACGGGGCCGTCGTCGGTGCGCCCGCCCGGACGACGGCCGGAGCCGCCTCGTGATCCGCCGCTACACGCTGGCCGAGATGGGCGCGATCTGGTCGGAGACGGCCCGCTTTGAGGGGATGCTCCGAGTCGAGATCGCGGTCGTCCGGGCCCAGGTCGCCCGCGGGACGGTACCCGCCGAAGCGCTCGCCGCGATCGAGTCCCGGGCCCGGGTCGATGTCGACCGGATCGCCGAGATCGAGCAGACCACCGACCACGACGTGATCGCCTTCGTCAGCCAGGTCGCCGAGACGGTCGGGCCGGAGGGCCGCTACCTGCATCTCGGCCTGACCAGCAGCGATGTCGTCGACAGCGCCCTCGCGCTCCAGCTCCAGGCCGCCGGCGAGCGACTGCTTGGCGACTGCGACCGGCTGATCGCCGCGCTGGTGGCTCGCGCCCGGGCCGAGGCCGGGACGGTGATGATGGGTCGGACCCACTCGGTCCACGCCGAGCCGACGACCTTCGGCCTGAAGCTGGCCAGCTGGGCGTTCGAGATCGATCGGGACCGCCGCCGGCTGGCCGAGGCGGTGGCCGAGGTCGCGACGGGCAAGATCTCGGGGCCGGTCGGGACGTACAGCCATCTCGACCCCGAGCTCGAGGCGGAGGTCCTTGGCGCCCTCGGGTTGCGGGTCGACCCGGTCAGCACCCAGATCGTCCAGCGTGACCGCCATGCCGCGTTCCTGACCGCGATCGCGATCACCGGTGGCTCGCTCGAACGGTTCGCGACCGAGGTGCGCAATCTCCAGCACACCGAGATCGGCGAGGTCCAGGAGCCGTTCCGGGCCGGTCAGAAGGGCTCGAGCGCGATGCCTCACAAGCGCAACCCGATCCTGTCCGAGCGGATCGCCGGCCTCGCCCGGCTCCTCCGTGGCTACGCCCTGGCCGCGCTCGAGGACCAGCCACTGTGGCACGAGCGGGACATCAGCCACAGCTCGGCCGAGCGGGTCATCCTGCCCGACGCCACGATCCTGCTCGACTACATGCTCGTCCGGATGACCGGGCTGGTCGAGGGTCTGATCGTCCGACCGGAGCGGATGCGCGAGAACATCGAGCGTGGACTGGGACTCCACGCGTCATCGCGCGTGCTCGTGGCGCTGGTCGAGGAGGGCGGGCTCGGGCGCGACGAGGCCTACGCGATCGTCCAGCGCTCGGCGCTCCGGGCGGCCGACGAACGGCGCCCGTTGCGCGAGCTGCTGGCCACCGAGCCGGTCGTCGCCCGGCTCCTCCCGCTGAGCCGGCTCGATGCCTGCTTCGATGACGCGGCGTTCCTCCGCCACGCCCCGACGATCGTGGCCCGGCTCGACGCGATCGAGGCGACCGCCAGATGACCCTGGCCAGCGCCTTCGTCCGTTCAGGCAAGGTCCGCGACCTGTACGAGCTCGATGCCGACCGGCTCCTCCTGGTCGCCTCGGATCGGCTGTCGGCGTTCGACGTGGTCCTGCCGAGCCCGATCCCGGACAAGGGTCGGGTGCTGACCGGGCTGTCCCGGTTCTGGTTTGGCGAGACCGGGCGGATCGTCCCCAACCACCTCCTGTCGACCGACCCGGCCGACCTTCCGGCGGGCTGGCTGGTGACCGCGACGCACGACCCGGAGAGCGGGTTGATCGCCCGCGACGCAGCCCCGATCGACGCCGCCGCGCTCCGTGGCCGGACGATGATCTGCCGGCGGACGACGGTCCTCCCGGTCGAGGTCATCGTCCGCGGCTACGTCTCGGGCTCCGGCTGGAAGGATTACCAGCGGACCGGGGCGATCTGCGGGATCCGTCTTCCGAGTGGCCTGGTCGAGAGCGACCGGCTGCCCGAGCCGATCCTCACCCCGTCGACCAAGGCGGAGTCGGGAACGCACGATGAGAACATCGACCTCGAGGGCATGATCGAGCGCCTGGCCGTGCTCCGGATCGGCGACGCACCGCTCGGTCGAGCGGCCGCCCGCGACCTGGCCGGGCGGGTCCGCGGCGCGGCCCTGGCCGTGTATGGCTATGGCGCGGCGATCGCGGCGCGGGCGGGCATCCTGCTGGCCGACACCAAGCTCGAGTTCGGGCTCCGGCCCGACGGCGAGCTGCTCCTGATCGACGAGGTCCTGACTCCCGATTCATCGCGCTTCTGGGACACGGCGACCTATCAACCCGGGCGGCCCCAGGCGAGCTTTGACAAGCAGTACGTCCGCGATTGGCTGGAGGCCCAGACCTGGACCAAGACGGCCCCTGGGCCGGAGCTTCCGGCCGAGGTCGTGGCGGGCACCCGGGCGCGCTACGTCGAGGCGTTCGAACGAATCACCGGCGGGAGCTTCGACCGCTATCTCGAGGAGGATGTGGTCGCCAGATGAGCACGTCGATGGGCTACCGGTTCGCGGTCAACGTCACCCCGAAGGCTGGCATCCTCGACCCGCAGGGCCGGGCGGTGGAGGGCAGCCTGCCCCATCTCGGGGTCAGCGGCGTCCATGACGTCCGGGTCGGTCGGCGGGTCGAGCTGACCGTCGAGGCGGCCAGCGAGGCGGATGCCCGGATCACCGTCGAGCGGCTGGCTGGCGAGCTGCTGAGCAACCCGATGATCGAGGCGTACGCCGTCGAGCTGCTGGGATCGACGTCCTCGACGACCTCGGAGTCGACCGAGACGGGCGCGGGGGTGGCGGCCGGATGACCCGGATCGGCGTGGTCGTGTTCCCCGGCTCGAACCGCGATATCGACGCGATCAACGCGCTTCGGGTGGCCGGCGCCGAGCCGGTGACCCTGTGGCACGAGTCGCCGGACCTGGCCGGGGTCGACGGGATCGTCCTGCCGGGCGGCTTCGCCTACGGCGACTATCTTCGGGCCGGGGTCATCGCCCGGTTCAGCCCGGTGATGCGGGCGGTGGCCGCGTTCGCCGCCGAAGGTGGCCACGTCCTGGGGATCTGCAACGGCTTTCAGGTCCTGACCGAAGCCGGTCTGCTGCCCGGCGCGCTGCTCCGGAACCGCTCGCTCAGGTTCGTATCGCGCCAGATCGCGATTGCTCCCGAGCGGCTCGACTCGCCGTTCACCCGGGCGATCGACGCCCGGCGGCCGCTGCGGATGCCGGTCGCTCACGGCGAAGGCTGCTACTACGCAGAACCGGCCGCCCTCGACGCCCTCGAGGCATCCGGTGGGGTCCTGTTCCGCTACGTCCATCTCGACGGCGCGCCGGCCGGCGGCGAGGAGGATCGGGCCAACCCGAACGGATCGCTCCGGGCGATCGCCGGGGTGACCAACGCGGCCGGCAACGTGGCCGGGCTGATGCCCCACCCGGAGACCGCGGTCGAGGCCGTCCTCGGCTCGGACGACGGGCTGGGGATCGTCCGTTCGCTGGTCGACAGCGCGGCGGAGCGGGCCGCCGGCCGTCGGACGACCGTCACCGTCGGCGCCAGGTGAGCGCCCTGGTCGCGCCGATCGTCGCCGAGGCGCCGCTCCATCGCCGGCTGGGGATCACCGACGACGAGCTGGCCGCGATCGAGCAGCGGCTGGATCGGCCGGCCAACCCGCTCGAGCTGGCGATGTTCAGCGTGATGTGGAGCGAGCACTGTTCGTACAAGAGCTCCAAGCCGCTCCTGCGGACCCTCCCGACCGCGGGCCAGGGGGTCGTTGCCGGGCCGGGCGAGAACGCCGGGGTGATCTCGATCGGCGACGGGCTGGCGGTCGCGTTCAAGATCGAGTCGCACAACCATCCGAGTGCCGTCGAGCCGTACCAGGGCGCGGCTACAGGAGTCGGCGGGATCCTCCGTGACATCTTCACGATGGGCGCCCGGCCGATCGCCGTCCTCGACGCGCTCCGTTTTGGCGACCCGGCCGACCCGCGGACCCGTCACCTCGTCAACGGGGTCGTCCGTGGGGTTGGCGGCTACGGCAACTGCGTCGGCGTCCCGACCGTCGGCGGCGAGCTGGTCTTCGACCGGTCGTACCAGGGCAACCCACTGGTCAATGTGATGGCCATCGGGTTGCTCGAGGAGCGGCTCCTGACCCTTGCCGCGGCGCCCGGGCCGGGCAACCTCGCGGTGCTCTTTGGTTCGACGACCGGGCGCGACGGGATCGGTGGCGCGTCGGTCCTGGCCTCGGCGACCTTCGGGGCTGACGAGCCGTCCAAGCGGCCGACCGTCCAGGTCGGCGACCCGTTCGCCGAGAAGCTGCTCATCGAGGCCAGCCTCGAACTCATCGAGGGCGGCCTGGTCGAGGGGCTCCAGGATCTCGGTGCCGGTGGCATCACCTGCGCCACGTCCGAGACGGCCGATCGAGCGGGAACCGGGATCCTCGTCGATCTCGACGCGATCCCACGGCGTGAGCCGGGCATGGAACCGTTCGAGGTGCTGATCTCGGAGTCGCAGGAGCGGATGCTGGCCATCGTCCGGCCCGAGCGCTGGCCGGCGGTCCGGGCGGTCTGCGAGCGCTGGGGTCTGCCGGTCGCGGTGATCGGCCGGGTGTCCGCGGATGGCGACATCACGATCGTGGGCGGTGGTCTTGATCCCGACGGCCAGCCAAATCCGGGCGCGATCGAGCTGGCCCGGATCCCGGCTCGGGCGCTGACCAGCGACGCGATCGTCCACCAGCGGCTGGCCTCGCCGCCGACGCGTCACCGAGCGGCGCCCGCGCCGGGTGCCGCCGCGGAGGCCTCGGATGGCCTGCCCGAGCGGGGGATGGATCCGGGCGCCGTGCTCCTTTCGCTCCTCGGCGGAGCCAACCTGTCGAGTCGGGCCTGGGTCCACGAGCAGTACGACAGCCACGTCCAGGCCAACTCGGTCACCCGCCCCGGGCATGGCGCGCCCGTCCTCCGGATCAAGGGCACAGCCCGGGCACTGGTCGCCTCGACCGATGGCAACCAGGCGATCAGTGCCATCGATCCGTGGCTCGGTGCGGCGATCAGCGTGGCCGAGGCGACCCGCAACGTGTCGATCGTCGGGGCTCGCCCGCTTGGCGTCACGAATTGTCTCAACTACGGAGACCCGACCCGGCCCGAGGCGTTCTGGCAGCTCCAGGAGGGCGTCCGTGGGCTCGGCGACGCCTGTCGTGCGCTCGGTCTGCCGGTGACCGGCGGGAACGTCTCGCTGTACAACGAATCGCCCGGCGGGGCGATCGCACCGACCCCCGAGATCGGGGTGGTCGGGCTGCTCGACGACGTCGAGAAGCGGGTCGGGCCGGCCTTCGGCCAGGACGATGACCAGGTGATCCTCGTTGGCGAGGCGACACCCGGTCTGCTCGGCAGCGCCTACGCCGACCTGGCCGGCGCGGCCCCCGAGGGCCCCCCGTCGCTTGACCTCGCCCGGGAGGCGGCCCTCCAGGCGTTCATCCGGGAGGCGATCGGCCGCGGCCTGGTCGCATCCGCCCAGGACATCTCGGGCGGCGGGCTGGCGGTCGCGGTCGCCGAGGGCTGCATGTGGGCCGACGATGAGCGCGGCCGGGGAGCGATCCTTCGGCTGCCGGTCACCGGCGCGCCGGCGGTCGAGCTGTTCGGGGAGAGCCCCTCGCGACTGATCGTGACCGCCCGCCCGCGCCACGCGCCGGCATTGATCCTGCTCGCCCGCCAGCACGGTCTGCCGGTCGAGACGCTGGGCAGCGTGGGCGGAGATCGCCTGGTCATCGAGCTCGCCGGCCACGGTGCCACGGGGGCCGCCGAGGGTCGCGGCTCGAGGATCGCCGACGCCCTCGACGTTCCGATCGGCGAGCTCCGCCACGCCTGGGAGCACGGCCTGGCCCGGGCGCTCGGTGAAGACGGTCCGGCGGGCTCCGTGCCGGAGGATCGCTGAGATGTGCGGCGTCTTCGGGGTCGTCCTGCCGCCGGGCGGCGCGGCCGATGCCGCCCAGCTCGCCGCCCTCGGGCTGTTCGCCCTCCAGCACCGCGGTCAGGAGTCGGCCGGGGTGGCCGTCAGCGATGGGCGCGAGCTGATGCTCTACAAGGACCTCGGGATGATCGCCTCGGTCCTCGACGAGCGACGCCTGCCGAGCTTCCGGGGCGACCTGGCGATCGCCCACTGCCGCTACTCGACCACCGGGTCGACGGTCTGGGAGAACGCCCAGCCGACGTTCCGCCTGGGGCCGCGTCGGGCGATCGCGATCGGCCACAACGGCAACCTGGTCAATACCCGGGAGCTGCTCGGTCAGCTCCGCGGCGGTCGGGATCGGCTGCCGGCCTCGACCGACACCGAGCTCCTCACCGCGCTCCTGGCCGATGAGCCGGGTGCCGACACGGTCGAGGCGCTGCTCCAGGTCCTGCCCCGCGTCCACGGGGCGTACAGCCTGGTGATCCTCGACGAGCGCCGGGTGATCGGCGTCCGCGACCCGTTTGGCTTCCGGCCCCTGGTGCTCGGCCGGCTGCCGGCGCCTGAGGCCGTCGACGGGGCGCTCGAGCCCGGGCTGTGGGGCGATGACGACGCTCGCGCCGGCTGGGTGCTCAGCTCGGAGACGACCGGGCTCGACATCGTCGGGGCGGAGTTCGTCCGGGACGTGGAGCCGGGCGAGATCGTGGTCCTCGAGGAGGGCCGGCCGCCGCGCTCCTTCCGGTTCGCCGAACCGCACCCGGCCCTGTGCGTGTTCGAGCTGATCTACTTCGCCCGGCCAGACTCGTACATGGAGGGCCGCAACCTGTACGAGGTCCGTCGTCGGATGGGGATGCAGCTGGCCGACGAGCATCCGGTCGAGACGGACCTGGTGATGCCGGTCCCGGACACCGGGGCTCCGGCGGCGGCGGGCTACGCCGAGCGGTCCGGGATCCCGTATCGCGAGGGCCTGGTCCGCAACCGCTACACCGGCCGGACCTTCATCCAGCCGTCCCAGACGCTCCGCCATCGAGGCGTCACCCTCAAGCTCAACCCGCTCCGCGAGGTCGTCCGGGGCAAACGGCTGACCGTGGTCGACGATTCGATCGTCCGCGGGACGACGACCAAGCAGATCGTGGCCCTGCTGCGGAAGGCCGGTGCCGCCGAGGTCCACGTCCGGATCAGCGCCCCGCCGATCTACCACCCGTGCTTCTACGGGATCGACACCCAGATCGAGACCGAGCTGATCGCGGGGACCCACTCGGTCGAGGAGATCCGGGCGTTCATCGGAGCTGACACGCTGGGCTATCTGTCGATCGGCGGCGTCCTGGCCGCGCTCGAGCTGCCCTACGAGCAGTTCTGCTTCGCCTGCTTCGACGGTGTCTACCCGGAGCCCGTTCCGTACGACGCGCGAAGCCGGAAGTTCGTCCTCGAGGAGGTGGCCGATCCGTCCTCGCTCCTCGTCCTGCCCGGTGTGCCGGGCGGCGTCGGGCGTGGCTGACCTTCGCCGGGCCTACGTCCGGTCGGGCGTGGATGTCGGGGCGGGGGAGCGGACGGTCCAACTGATCCGGGAAGCAGTCGAATCGACCCGCCGTCCGGAGGTCATCGGCGGGCTCGGTGGGTTCGCCGGCGCGGTCGGCCTGCCGGTCGGCATGCGCGACCCGATCCTGGTCAGCGCCACCGATGGGGCGGGGACCAAAACGGCCATCGCGGCCGCCCTCAAGCGCTACGACACGATCGGGATCGACCTGGTCGCGATGTGCGTCGACGACGTGGTCTGCACCGGCGCGGCGCCCCTGTTCTTCCTCGACTACGTGGCCGTCGGACAGCTCGACCCGGCAGCCGTCGCCGAGCTGGTGACGGGAGTCGCGGCCGGTTGCCGTGAAGCCGGCTGCGCGCTCGTCGGCGGCGAGACCGCGGAGCATCCGGGGTTGATGGACGCCGAGGCGTTCGACCTGGCCGGGTTCTGCGTCGGCGTGGTCGAGCGCGATCGGGCGGTCGATGGCTCGACGATCCGGGCCGGGGACGCGATCGTCGGCCTGGCCGCGTCGGGTCTCCACGCCAACGGGTTCTCGCTCATCCGGGCGCTGATCGCCCAGTACGCCCTCGATCTCCGCTCGCCCTACCAGGAGCGACTCCGTCGCTCGCTTGGCGATGCGGAGGCCGACGACCTCCTGGCCCGCGAGCCGGAGCACGCCCTGGCGACGCTGGGGGAGGTCCTCCTGACCCCGACCCGGGTCTACGCGGGGTCGATCCTGCGCTTGCGCGAGACCCTGGTCGCCGCGGGTCACGATCTTGGCGGGATCGCCCATATCACCGGCGGCGGCCTGCCCGGCAACGTCCCCCGCTGCCTGCCCGACGGGCTGGCCGCCCGACTCGACCCGACGACCTGGCCGATGCCGTCCGCGATGCGCCTCTTCGGTGCCCTCGGCGGGCTCGAGGACGACGAATTGCGGGCCACCTTCAACGGCGGGGTCGGGATGATCGTGGTCGTGCCCTTGGCCGCGGTCGGGATCGCCATCGCCGCCCTGGCCAGGGACGGGATCGCCGCCTGGCGGATCGGCGAGGTGGTCGCGGTCGCCGAGCTCGGCGGGCGGCGCTACGCGGAGGGGCCGATCCGGTGATCGGACCGGGTCGGATCGCGGTCGGGGTATCGGGCGCCGGTTCGAACCTGCGGGCGCTGGTGTCCGCCGGCGCACGGGGCGAGCTCGGCGGAGCGATCGCGCTCGTCTTCGCGGATCGTCCCTGTCCGGCACTCGACTGGGCGACCGAACAGGGGCTCGACACGGCGCTCATCCCGGCCGCCGCCACGGGCGACGACGCGGGCCGCAGCGTGGAGGACCACACCCTGGCCGATGCGCTGGCCGCGGCCGAGATCGACCTGGTCGTGCTGGCGGGGTATCTGCGGATCGTCGGGCCGCTGACCCTGGCCGCGTTCCCGGGTCGGATCCTCAATATCCACCCGGCGCTGCTGCCGGCGTTCCCCGGCGGTCATCCGGTCCGCGACGCGCTGGCCCACGGGGTCGCGGTCAGCGGGGCGACGGTCCACCTCGTCGACGCCAGCCTCGACGGTGGCCCGATCGTCGCCCAGGAAGCCGTGCCGGTCCTGCCCGGCGATGACGAAGCCAGCCTCCACGCGAGGATCCAGGCGGTCGAGCACCGGCTGCTGCCGCGGGCCGTGGCGCTCGCGCTGAGCGGCGCGATCGGCGTCGCCCGGGACAGCCGGCGGGTCACGATCGACATCGAGGTCGCCGAAGCGCAAGTGCCGGTGCCGCGCCGCGTCCTCCTGTCGGTTAGCGACAAGAGCGGGTTGGCCGAGTTCGGTCGTGGACTGGTCGGACTCGACTTCGAGCTGGTATCGACCGGCGGCACGGCCCGTGCGCTTCGCGAAGCGGGCCTGTCGGTGACCGACGTGGCCGCCGTGACCGGCTTCCCGGAGATGCTCGATGGTCGCGTGAAGACGCTCCATCCGCGGGTCCACGGCGGAATCCTGGCCGACCGTCGGCTGGCCGATCATCGTCGGCAGCTCGTTGCGGCGGGGATCGCCCCGTTCGAGCTGGTGGTGGTCAATCTCTATCCCTTCGCGGCCGCGGCCGATCGGCCGGGCATCGGGTTCGACGCCCTGGTCGAGGAGATCGACATCGGTGGCCCCTCGATGGTCCGGGCGGCGGCCAAGAACCACGCCAGTGTCGCGATCGTCACCAGCCCCGCCCGCTACGAGGTTGTCCTGGCGGCGCTCCGCGAGACGGGCGAGCTGCCGCTCGGGCTGCGCTCGGCGCTGGCCATCGAGGCGTTCCGGCACACCGCGGCCTATGACGCCCGGATCGCCGCCGAGCTGCCGGCCCGGATGGCCGCTGCGGGGGTCGACCTCCCCGACGAAGCGGGTCTGCCCGGTGCCAGCGACCCGTTCCCGCCGACCCTGACGATCGGGCTCGAGAAGGTGGAGACGCTCCGCTATGGCGAGAACCCCCATCAGCCGGCCGCCCGCTACCGCCGACCGGGAGCCCGCGACGACGGGCCG
>Ga0080064_1002180_pt1 | contig 34681 bp, 41 predicted proteins | sample Subgrocontami54m_FD_69260 | JGI IMG/M metagenome (GOLD analysis project Ga0080064, IMG submission 69260) | Subsurface groundwater microbial communities from S. Glens Falls, New York, USA - GMW46 contaminated, 5.4 m (SPADES assembly) (version 2) ...
GGGAGGCCAAAAGGCGAGGGGGATATAGAGGCCCGCCGAAGTCGTGCGTAGGCGGGCTACCGCTGCGAACGGAAAAGAGTACGAATTTTTCGGTACAGCTCTGCTTAAAAAAGTTTAGAAGGATTTGAAAAGGCGTTTTTCCCCTGACCAGGAATATTCTTTTCCAGAACTATCAACAGCTGCTACATTATATAAATATTTAACATAATCTTTGAGATTAGTAAGAGTAAGCTTAGTTGAACTAGATGGCAAATTACCCACTGCAAATGTATATCCTTTATCACCTTTTTCTTTATAATAAAGGTTATACTTTACCGCTCCTGAGACCTTTTTCCAACTTGCCTCACCTTTTAAAGATCCAGCAGATGCAGGTGACACAAACACTAAAACAACTACAGTTAACACTACAACTGAAAGCATTTTGTTCATGCTACAATAAGCGTAGACTATAACTACTTTTCTGTCAATGGATTTTTTACAAGCCTTAATTTTATCTATAGTAGAAGGAGTCACAGAATTTTTACCAATCTCCTCTACTGGCCATATGGTTTTAGCCTCAGATTTACTTCAAATTCCCCAAACAGAATTTGTTAAAAACTTTGAAATTATTATTCAGCTGGGAGCTATTTTAGCTGTAGTTGTACTATATTTCAAATCTTTACTGAATTTCAAGCTCTGGCCTAAGATAATAGTAGCTTTTTTGCCCACAGGAATCTTGGGCCTTACTCTTTATAAAATTGTTAAAGATTTGCTTCTCGGAAATACCATTATCACCTTATCAGCCCTTTTTCTGGGTGGTATTGCCCTAATTGTTTTAGAAAAAATGTATCAAGAAAAGCCACATCACCTGGATAAAATTGAAGACATGAGTTTAAAACAAGCCCTTGGGATAGGCCTTGTGCAATCTGTCTCTATGATCCCTGGAGTATCCAGATCTGCTGCCACAATTATTGGAGGGATGTTTTTAGGCTTAAAAAGAACCACAGCTACAGAGTTTAGTTTTTTATTAGCAATACCTACAATGTTTGCAGCTACAGGTTTGGATTTATTAAAAACAGATTTTAAGTTTTCATCAAATGAAGCTTTACTTTTAATAATTGGATTTTTGGGCTCGTTTATTACAGCATTAGTAGTAGTTAAATTCTTAATTAACTATGTTAAGAAAAATACCTTTATCCCTTTTGGGATTTATAGAATAATTTTAAGCTTGCTTTTTTGGCTGGTACTTATACGTTGACCAGTGTCATTCTGGCTTGTCATATTGTCATTCTGGCTTGTCCAGAATCTAAAAAGTGATTTTTATCCTAGCATCCTGGATAAATATTTCCCCAGTATCGGTAGATTTTATCTGCAGTTTGTAAGTTTTTTTACCTGAAGCTAGCTGAAAGGAACTTGTGCTAGCTAAACTATAAATAGTAGCAGTTGTGCTAACTTCTCCCGAGGTAACAGATCCATCTGTTGAATTGTAAAGGCGTGCGAACGCCTTTGTTGCTTTTGGTTCATTTAGCCTCATGTTAATCTCAAGGTAGGCACCAGAGTATCCTGGGTAATCTGAGCTGTCAATTGTCACTTGATAACCATCCAGTGTAATCCAATCCCTGCTATTTACAACCCCTCCAGTCCCCAGCGGAATATAAAGAGGTGATTTCTCAGTTGTTACTTCAGTTGTCCCAGATTTTAACTGGTTAATCTGAACCTGCAGATTAGCAACAGTATTTTCTAAAGACTGAATTCTTCCCTCTACTCCTGTGGTAACAGTTGCGCTAGATGCAACTGTAGTTGAGCTCCCAGTATTTACTTTATTTATCAAAACAGCCAAGGCATCCTCTACTGTTGTCAGTCTACCTTCTACAGTTGGGTTTGTTAAAGACAACTGATTAACAACGTTTGGTAAAGGTGGTAAATTTAAATTTGAAATAGCCCTGTAGCGGTAATAAATCATCCCTCCCACTACAAGTGCACAAAAGACAACCATGGCAATTAGCATTTTAGTAGTAGTCATAAATTAATAATATCAGATATAGTATAGTTATGCCCGCAAAACCTTCCCATGATCATGAGCTTCTTAAATTCCCAGGTAACTTTTTGTGGGGAACTGCTACTTCTGCTCATCAAGTGGAAGGAAATAACAAATTAAATGATTGGTGGGCTTGGGAACAAGATCATTATCCTGCTGAAAAACAATCTAGACAGGCTGCTGATCAATACAATTTATATGAAAAAGATTTTGATATTGCTAAATCTTTGGCTCAAAATTCTCATAGGCTTAGTATTGAATGGTCCAGGATTGAACCTCAAGAGGGAGTATTTAATCAGGCAGAAATTGAGCATTATAAAAAAGTTCTAAAAGCTTTAAAGACAAGGGGCTTCACAGTCATGCTAACCTTGTGGCATTTTACTCTCCCCTTGTGGGTAGCAGATATGGGTGGCTGGGAAAATTCAAAAACAGTTGAATATTTTGAAAAATTTGTCCAAAAAATTGCTCCAGAGCTAGCTGAGTATGTAGATTTTTGGGTAGTTCTAAATGAACCTGGAGTATATGTTTATCAGGCTTATCAGATATCCAAAGAGCAACGTTGGCCAGGCTCCCATGGAAACTTTTTAGGCCAACTAAATACCTTTTTAAATTTTGCCCTAGCCCATAGAAGAGTTTATAAATATCTGAAAGGCTTTAATAAACCAATAGGAATTGCCCAAAATATCCAATCTTATGAGGCTTACCATAAGCACTCTTTAAGGGAAATGTTAACAGTGATGATTTCCGATGGGATTTCTAATCATTTATTTTATTTTTTAACCAAAGGTTATCATGATTTTATTGGGATCAATTATTATTTCCACTGGAGATACAGAGTTGAAAACCAGATTTTACCAGAGTTAGTTGAGGCTAAAGATGATAAAAAAGATGTTTCAGACTTAGGTTGGGAAGTTTATCCAGAAGGTATTTTTGATGTTTTAACAGATATGAGTGATGGTTTGCCTATTTATATTACTGAATGTGGAATAGCATCTACTAATGATGATAGAAGAACCAGGTTTTTAATTCATTACCTACAGGAGGTTTATCAGGCAATCCATGCAGGAGTAAATATAAAAGGCTTTTTTTACTGGTCACTGATTGATAATTATGAATGGGGACGCGGATTTGATGCTAGATTTGGCTTAGTTGAGGTAGATTTTAAAACTCAAGCAAGGATTCTTAGACCTTCTGCAGAAGTTTATGGGGAAATTGCCCAGCATAATGGAATCCCCCATAAATTATTAAAACTCCTGGGCCACACTTTAGATGTTAAGTATGAGGTTAATCAAATGATTAAAGAGGGCCAGATATGATCTCATTTATCCCAATTGCAATTATTGGCAATATTTTAAATGCTGGAGCCACTATTGTAGATAAAATCCTTTTAAACAAACAGCTACCAAATATCTTGTCCTATATTTTTTATATCAATGTTTTGGGGCTTTTGGCTATTTTTCTAATTCCATTTGGCTTTATATTAAATATCCAAGCCCTAGGAGTAGCCGCTGTCTCTGGAATAATTTTTGTAGTTGCTTTATTTGCCTTTTTTCAGGCTCTCAAAAAAGGGGAAGCCTCTGTTGTTGCTCCAATTGTGGGAGTTTTAACTCCTTCTTTTACATTTTTAATAGGTATTTTCTTTGGCCAAAGTTTAACAAACACCCAACTTTTAGCCTTTATAGTACTCCTTGCAGGATCAATTATTTTAACTTTGGATTCCTGGATGTCTAAAATCAGACTTAATACCCAGATTGGCTTTATGGTTTTAGCAGGAGGTTTATTTGCTCTTCACTATATTTTAGCAAAAGAGTCCTATATTCAAAGCAATTTTATAACAGGACTTGTGGGAGGAAGGGTTGGTGCAGGAGTTTTAGTTGCTTCATTTTTACTTTTTCAAAGGGGCAGAAGTCAAATTTTTGCTTCAAAAATCCGCCAAAACAACTTTGCTAATAAAACCTCTATGTTACTGATTTTTGGTCAGACAATGGGAGGACTGTTTGGACTTTTAAATAACTATGCTATTTCTTTAGCTAATCCTGCCTTAGTAAACTCACTTTTTGGAGTTCAGTATGTGGTAATTTTGATCGTTGCCCTATTACTTTATAAAAAACACCCACAGTTATTAAATGAGTCTTTAGGTAAAGGTGTAATTTTACAAAAAATCATTGGGGTGATTGTGTTAAGCTTTGGATTATATTTACTAAGTAAATGAAAAAATTATTCTTGGTAGTATTTTTAATCATAGTTTTTATATTTATTGGTGATTTTTTCTATAGTAGGACTGTCAGACCAAGTGAAAACTTTAAGATTGGGGTATCTTTTTCCCCAGATATGGCCAAAAGCCTTGGTCTGGATTGGAAAAGTGTATATTTAGATATTTTAGATAATCTAAAAGTTAAAAATTTAAGGCTAACAAGCTACTGGAATACTATCCAACCACAAAATAACCAAAGTAATTTTTCTGATCTTGATTATCAGATAAACGAAGCAGGCAAGAAAGGCGCAGAAATACTTTTGGTATTAGGTACAAAACAACCAGGCTGGCCTGAATGCCACACTCCAGATTGGGCTAAAAGCTTAACTATCAGTCAAAGACAACAAAAATCTTTAGAATTCATCAAAGAAGTAGTGGAAAAATACAAAACTAACTCCTCTATTAAAATGTGGCAAATGGAAAATGAGCCACTATTTCCTTATGGAGCAGATTGTGATAGTCCAGATGAAGACTTCTTAAAACAGGAAATTGCTCTTGTTAAAAAAATAGATCCTATTAGGCAAATAGTGGTTAGTGATTCTGGAGAACTTAGTTTATGGATTGGAGCAATGAGTGCATCAGACATATTTGGTACAACCATGTATAGAACTGTCCAAAACCCTATTCTTGGCAATTTTACATATCCTTTTTCACCTTACTTTTATACCCTTCGTTCCAATTTAATAAGGAATTTATTTGCTAAACAAAACCAAAAAACAATTATTACTGAGCTTCAAGCAGAACCTTGGTTTTCCCAAACCTTAACCCAAATTCCAATAGTTACCCAGGCTAAAACATTTTCTGTCCAAAATCTTAAGGAAAATGTACAGTATGCCAAAAAAACAGGGTTTGATAGTGCATATCTTTGGGGAGTTGAGTGGTGGTATTTTATGGACAAAAATGGTTATTCAGTGTACTTAAAAGAGGCAAAAAACTTGTTTTAAACTTATTTGTTACCTACGAAGTAAGGATTGTTTATTGTTATTGTCATTGGAGGTTTTAAGAATGATTCCCCATCAAAAGCTGGACTTCTTTTTAAATCTCTACCTTTATCCCCGGCACTTACAGTAAAAAATGATACTCTCCAGGTAATATGGCCTTGCCTATCAGTGTAATTAATCCTCCAAAAATATGGTTTTAGTTCTGGATAATTGCCAGGTATATGTATCATATCCTCTGGCAATCTAACTGTCCAAATTCTTTCTTCTCCAGTTTTTTCATTCCTTTGCTTAACATATTTGTCAAATCCGTACATACTTTCTATATCAGTATCAGCATCCCAAGCATATACCTGGCGGCTGTTTGGGAAGTCTACTGCGTATGGGTCTGCTACAGATTCTCCTAATTTCTCATCAGGAAAATCCGTGGCTAAAATTCCCTTAGGATCTTCTACGTGTTGCACTGTAGAGAGTTTCGTTATAAATGCACTATAAGTATAATCAGCAAGCCTACTAGGCTCTTTAACTTTTTTGAACAACTCCTGCATTTGATCATTAATTCTATTCAAGACAGCTAGTTGCTGAGCCTCATTAGGATTTTCTGAAATTACACTATCTCTAAAAGTACTGTTAGGGGCCTGAATCGGAGGTTGCTCGCCTCCTGCACCGGCTAAAAGCGCACCAGCTATTCCACCAAATCCGACACACCCAAGTACAGCAAGACTGGCCTGCACAAATCCTCTTCTAGTTATACTTGGATTTTCGGCTTCTATTAAATTACTCATAAATATAATTATACACTATGGGGTTATGTTTTGTCAAACTTGACTGGGTTTGATCTACAAAGTAGTACTTTCCAGGCTCAAACTTTTCATTTAGAATTAGATTGTTATATTCGTACCTGCACAATTTGATAGGTGGAAATGGGTAGAAGGGCAAAAAAAGCGGTTAAAAGGTACACTCTCCCCCAGCTTAGCCTCCTTGTGGCCAAATTTTTACTAATTAAGCTAGGAAGCTTACCAGTTTATCTCATAACCCTACTCAGCAGCTCCAGTCGGCAACCCCGCTCGCTTGTTCATCAACGCAAGCGTCCTGCGGCTAATCGCCTCGGATACGCTCACTTCGTTCGTCTAGGACTCACTGCGCTCGGGGGCAGCCTCCTTTCGCTGAAAAACTCTCTTCCCGACTTTGAACTTTTCACTTTAAACTTTAAACTTCCCCGCCCTAGGCGGGGACCAGGCAGACCAAGAAAGCCTTTAACTTTTCCAATCTTCAGAAGAAACTTAAAAAGGCGCTACAACAGCCTTCCTAAAAAAACTAGAGTAGCTTTATTACTCATAAATTTTTTAATTATCTTTTTTTACTACACTTCTCTAGCTTTCCAGGCAGCTTATGAACTTCCTAACCCATCCCACTTAGTATCTTCTGATAGACCTCTAACTACTGAATTTTATGATAGGTCTGGCAACCTCTTATATAGAATGTATGAGGGTAGAAATAGAACTTTAGTAAAACTGGAAGAGCTTCCACCTTATATACTACAGGCTACAATTGCTATAGAAGATAAAAACTTTTACCATCATCCTGGAATTGATCCTTTGGCTATAACCAGAGCTGCAATTCATAACCTCAACCACCCGGATCAGCTTGAAGGAGCCTCCACTATTACCCAACAGCTGATTAAAAATACTATTTTAACTCCAGAAAAAACAATTATCAGAAAAGTAAAAGAAGCAGTTTTGGCTTTTTGGGCAGAAAGAATCTACACCAAAGACCAAATTCTAGCTATGTATTTAAATGAAGCCCCATATGGAGGCACCCGCTGGGGTATGCAAGCAGCATCAGAGACCTATTTTGGCAAATCTGCCTCCAGTTTAAGCCTTGCTGAGGCAGCCTACTTGGCAGGACTTCCAGCCTCCCCCACACAATTTTCCCCTTATGGAGAAAACCCCAGTCTGGCTAAAACTAGGCAACTGGAAGTTTTAAGAAGGATGACTGAAGATGGTTATATTAGCAAAAAACAAGCAGATGAAGCAATCAATCAAGAGCTGGATATTAAACCACCATCAACAGATATCAAAGCTCCACACTTTGTGATGTATATTAGAGACCTTTTAGCTCAAAAATATGGTTTGAGAGCTGTTTCTCAAGGAGGACTAAGAGTTTATACTACCCTTGATCTAAACATCCAGGAACAAGCCCAAAAAATTGTCTCTGAAGAGGTGGAAAAGCTAGCTTCTTTAAATGTTAAAAATGGTGCTGCCATGGTGGTAGATAGCAAAACTGGACAAATACTTGCCATGCTTGGCTCCCGTGGTTATGGATATCCTGGCTTTGGTAACTATAATGCCACCACAGCTCTCAGACAACCAGGCTCTTCTATTAAAGTAGTAACCTACGCAGCAGCTTTCTCTGAAGGATTTTCTCCAGGAAACACAATTATGGATACTCCTATCACTTACAAAGATAATTGGGGTAATACCTACTCTCCAGTAAATTATGATGGAGGATACAAAGGCCCTGTTTCTATCAGAACTGCACTGGGTAGTTCTTTAAACATCCCAGCTGTCAAGATTTTAGCTCAAGTTGGAGTAGATAATATGATCAAAACAGCCAAAGATATGGGTATTACCACTTTTACCCAACCACAAAGATATGGACTATCTATAACATTGGGTGGAGCAGAAGTAAAAATGGTGGATATGATGAGTGTTTATACAACTTTGTCTCAAATGGGACAAAAAAGGGTAGCTACAGGGATTTTAAAAGTTACAGATGCCAGTGGAAATATTTTAGAGCAGTATTCTCCTGATACAAGATCAGCTGTCAGGCCAGAGGTAGCATACCTAATAACCAATATTTTGGCAGATAATAATGCCAGAACTCCCAGCTTTGGTCCCAATTCACTACTTAATATTCCTGGATATGAGGTAGCTGTAAAAACTGGGACTTCAGATAATAAAAGAGATAACTGGACTTTTGGTTACACTCCAGAATATGTGGTAGGAGTATGGGTGGGTAATAATGATAATTCTTTAATGAATCCCAGGCTCACATCAGGGGTGACAGGAGCAGCTCCAATTTGGAATAGGATAATCCACAGCTTAGTGGACGGAAAACAAGCCTCACATTTTCAAAAGCCACTTGGGGTAGTAGAGGCTACAATAGACGGGAGAAAAGATCTGGCTATTTCTGAATTTGTGCCTAAAAGGACTCAGGGTTTACTCCAAGCCACCATCTCTGCTATTACCTCAATAGGGATTAAAAAAGAAATAGAAAATTAAAAAGATTACTACTAGTTAACCGGATTATTCCTTACTAATTCTGCCTGTGTTCTTATAATATCTCGAGGAATTAGCCTAAAAGAATCATCCCCAGCTCTGAACTCTTCTACCTTTACTCTATCTTCACGATAACTATCTACTGTCTCCGCAATTGTTAATAGTCTGATCTTAATAAACTCAACACCATCTTGTTCGACTGTTCCAACTACCTTCCCTGTTTGATTTCCTTTTAGTCTTAAAATATTACCTTCACCGATTAAATAGTCTCCACGGTTTAATACAAGATTTTTAAACCTCCTTCTAGAATCTTCAGGCATATCACTAAGTCTTAATCTAGATGCTTCAGGATATTGATCACCTAAATAATCAACTAAACCAAACCACCCCATCCTAGTTCTAAATGCAAAACCCTGGTCTCGTAAAACTTGAGCAGAATTTAACCATCGATAAACTCTTTCGTGCATCCTATCTTCAGGAACTTTGACTGTTGTTCTATCAGCATGTGATCCCTCTTCCTTACTAAACCTTTCCAATCCATTCTTTCTGGCAGTTGAAAAGAGGTTCCTCATATTTCCACTGTTGTAAATTTGATTATCAGCATCTATAACTCCATCAATTATCATTGCTACACGAGCTTCTATTGGAGACATTCTTAACTGCCCATAAGGTAATACTTTAAGCCACTTATTGCCTGTTGCAACTGTCCTATCAACGCTTATTCTTCTAGACTTTTCTTCAGGGCTTGATGCCGGTAGCTCCATTTTTCTTCTTAAACGGCCTATGTAGTATGTAACTTGATTGCCAGTTAGCCCAGTTGCTTGCATCATCATTGAGGTTGTAGGAAGCTTAGGATTTTCACCTAGACTTTTGACATATACTCTAAATTGTTTTAAACCTTCGCTTTCTCGAAACATATTATAAATAAGATATTATAGGGTATAATAAGTTTTTGTCAACCTAAGACTACCCAACCCCGGAGATCTTTCTTGGGAATCTTGACTGGTGAAGTTAGAAAGTGGCTGACATTCCCTATAAAAATTAATGTAGCATATTTACTGTCTGCTTTTTTCTCCCACCAAGCTTCATCCATGGCTATTTTTTCTCCATATCTTTTTTTTAGATCCACTATATCCTCTTTTTCAAGTCCATCCATAAAGAGGACTTTTTTTACCCTAAACTCCCCAATTATCTCCTTGCCAGAGGGTTTTATATATACTAAATCACCAGTTGAAATTGCCTGGAAAGGAGCATTTTTCTTGTTAGAAAACCTACTTTCTATTGTTTTTTTGCCAGAAAGGATTAAATTTGCACTATCCCCTTTAAAAATAGCCAAGTGTTTCATTTATAGGGAAATTATATCATCTTACTGAAAAATCACTGAAGATCTTACAACTGCTACAAGAGGTAACTTACCTGTTATAAAATCCTCTTCTAGTTTTCCAATTTCATCTGCTTTTTTATTACCTTCATCATTAGCCATTTTAACACCACCATCATTCCTTACCACCTCACTGCCTTTAGCTACTCCACAAATACCTTGAGCTAAAAATAAATTAAAGGCTACTTGAAAAGCATTATCAACAGCTCTTGCTCTATTTTCTGGAGCTACTATTGCACCATAATCAAAGCCACTTTCAATAGTTTGCGGGAGTCGGCTTATTCCCACACTAACTTGCCCTTCATCTCTAGACTGAGCCATTGCTAAGGTTGATCCTCCAGAATTCATATCTTGAATAGCAACTGTTAATTTATAGTTTACTAGACCATTAACTCCACACCGGTTAACCCAGTATCCCAAACCATTTGGGTCTAAAATAACTTGTTTGGATTGACTGAAGCTTACAAAAACAATATCCCCATCCCCAAAAACAATTGGTGAATATGGCTCTAGTAATATCCCTCTGAAGCTAGATAAATCCATCTTTTCCAATTCTTGACCTGCTCTTCTTTTTCCAGCTTGGTCAGCTGTGTAAGTAGGAGTTGGGACTAACGTGGCTATTGGATTAGTTCTAGGTAAAGAGGTTGCAACTACAGGTCTATCTGATTCTCCACTACAGGCCGTCATCCAAAAAGCTGAGGCTACACCTATAGCGGTTAATAAAACATCTGGAGTCTTTGCCATACCCTGTAGTATATCATAGCAAATTCAGTGTTGTCATTCTCTACCCCATCTGATATACTTGACAAAAGGCCTCTATACTGGAGGCTATTTTATTGGTTGAAATGAATATATTGCACTTTTTTACTGAAGCTAAAGATGAAGTAAATAAGATAGTTTGGCCCAGTCGTGAACAAACTATCCGTTACACAGTTTTGGTTATAATTGTGACTGTAGCTGTAGGGCTTTTTTTAGGAGGTTTTGATTACCTTTTAACCTTGCTTACTGCTCAAGTTGTTAAATGATATGAATAATAAACTCAAAACAGGGACTGCTACCGCAGAACAAAATGCAAATGCCAAAACTGATCAGGATCAGATAACTGAGCCTGTTGATGAAACTTCTAACGAGGTTGTAGAGGATGCGAAATCTGAGTCCTCTGTCATTCCGAGCGAGAGCGAGGAATCTCAAGATTCAAAATCTACAGATTCTTCTCCGGCTTCGCCGGATCAGAATGACAAAACTGATGTTAGCGAGGATGAGGCTGTAGTAGATGAATCTGCACAGCAACCTCAATCAACTCCTAAAGTTATGTCAGATTCATCTAAGCAAAACCCTAATGCTAAATGGTATGTTGTCCATACCTATTCTGGCCATGAAAATAAAGTAGCTGCTACCTTGAAACAAAGAATTGAATCTGAACACTTAGAGAAAAAAATATTAGATATCTTGGTTCCAACTCAGGATAAAATTGAGATCAAAGGTGGTAAAAAAACAGAAGTTAAAGAAAAAATCTTCCCAGGTTATATTTTAGTAAATATGGATTTAGATGATACCTCTTGGCTAGCTGTTAGAACAACCCAAGGAGTAACTTCATTTGTGGGGATCGGCAATAAACCGACACCAATTAGTGACGGCGAAGTAGCTACAATTATTAAATTTACTCAAGAAGCAGCTCCCACTTTCAAACAGGTTTTTGCCTCAGATGACACAGTCAGGATTGTAGAAGGACCTTTTGCAGAATTTATTGGAAAAATAGATTCTGTAGATGAAGAAAAAGGTAAAGTTAGGGTGCTAGTGTCTATCTTTGGAAGGGAAACTCCTGTGGAGTTAGATTTTCTGCAGGTGACCAAAATTTAAAACTTTTGGTCATCCCGTACTTGATACGGGATCCATAAATATTATTATATAGATTCTGAATCAAGTTCAGAATGACAAAGTTTTTTTAACGATATTATATGGCACAAAAGAAGATAAAAACTTTTATTAAACTAACCATCCCAGCAGGAGTTGCTACTGCTGCTCCTCCAGTGGGAACAGCTTTGGGTCCTCATGGCCTCCCTATTATGGAGTTTGTGAAAGCTTTTAATGAAAAAACTGCAGATAAAAAAGGTAATTTATTACCTGTTGTGATCACAGTTTATGAAGACAGGACTTTTTCTTTTATTACTAAAGAACCACCTGTAGCTGAAATGATTAAAAAAGTAATAGGAGTAGAAAAAGGTTCAGGAACAGCCTTAAAACAACCAGTAGGAGAACTCTCCCGCGATCAAGTTAGAAAAATAGCAGAGGCAAAATTACCAGATTTAAATACAAAAAATGTGGAAGCTGGAATGAAAATAGTAGAAGGAGTAGCTAGATCAATGGGGGTAAAGGTGACTCCGTAGACGAAAGTCAAGGAGTCATCCTGAGGAGCCATCATAGGCGACGAAGGATCTAAATAAGTTGATATAAATTTAAACCTTTAATTTCTTCAAAATCCTTCATATTTAAAGTAGCCAGTTCTAATTTATGGTTTAGGGCAGTTGAGGCAATAATTGCATCAGCAATTCCTGTGTTGTAGAGCGACCTAAGTTCTCCTGCCTTCTGAGAAATTTTCTCTTCTAATTTTAGAATTTGTAACCCTGATAAAATCAATTCTAACTCTTTTCTGGCAACACTTGACTTCCAAATACTTTTACCAGCATAAAGTTCTGTATGCGTGATTATAGAGATGCATAACTTATATTTTTTGTCAGCTAGATGCTGCAAGATGGTGAAGTCCCTATTTTTCATTCTTATAAAATCAACAACAACTGAACTGTCTAAAAGGATTTTATTCATCCCATAATTTTTTAATTCTTTTTTCCATATCTTTTCTAATCTCTTTGTATTCCTGATAATCTTTTTCAGTAAACCAATCAGTTTTTAAAGAAAGAAGTATTTTTGCATAGTCTTTAGAAGATATTTTTTTCTTGCTGCCAACCTTTTCCCTAATTATTGCAGAAAAGCTTTTTCTTTTTTTGAAAGCTTCCTCTTTGAGCCTTAAATAATCCTCTTCAGGAAGCCTAATATTAGTTACTACGTAATTACTCATACACTACCATTGTATCATTGTATTGAAATCTGTCAAATACTTAATCCAAAAGTCCACCTTGCTTAGTAACCCCTATATCAGTTAAAATACAAAGCCATGGGTAGACCAAAGATTAAAATGATAGATGATTCTCAGCCTCAAGCTGAGGAAAAGAAAAAACCTTCTAAGGTAGAAAAAGCGACTAAGGAAAGCGAAGGGAGGCTGCCTCCGAATGCAGCGAACTCTAGACTCGACGAAGTCGAGCGTACCCGAGGCGAAGCTGAAAGCGAGCCGCAGGGCGTAAGCACCGAAGGTGTAGTTAGTGAGCCAGAGAGCGAGGTTGCCGACCAAAGCGAGGAAGCAAGTGAGCAGCCTGTTAAAGAGAAAAAAGTTCAGAAGCCAGGAAAAGCTAAGCCTCGAAGCAAAAAATACCAAGAACTTGTAAAGGACTTAGATAAAACTAAAACCTATCCTCTAGCTGAAGCAGTTGACATGGTTAAAAAACTATCCTACACTAAATTTAATGCCACCATAGAAGCTCATATAAACACTGCGCAAATGGGAATCCGTGGTTTAGTCTCCTTACCCTATGCGACAGGTAAAAAATTGCGCATCTTAGTCTTCGGTAAAGGCGCAGAAACAACGGGCGCAGATATTTTTGGATCTGATGAGGTAATAGAAGAAATAAACAAAGGAAAAGTTGATTTTGATTTAGTAATAACTACTCCTGAATGGATGCCAAAACTGGCTAAAATAGCCAGAATCCTAGGCCCAAGAGGTTTAATGCCCAATCCTAAAAATGGAACTATCACAGATGATCTTAAAAAAGCAGTAGAAGGATTCCAGGCTGGAAAAACAGAGTATAAAACTGAGGCTAAGGCCCCTGTTATTCACCTTGCTTTAGGAAAACTTAACCAACCAACAGAAGAACTTTCTGCAAACATCAAAATTTTGCTTCAAACTGTAGGTAAAACCAAAATTACCAAAGTTGTCCTTTCTCCCACCATGGGCCCATCTGTTAAGGTAGACTTAGCTTCTGTTTAAATCACAGGTAATCAATCTCATCTAATATATTATCCCAGGTCCTCAGGTAGTAACGTTGCTCCTGGGAGTTCCATTTGCTTAATTCTATCTAATCTTTCCCTTAAAGATCCAACAATAACCTTAGCTTCATTTTCTATCCCTAATCTCCTTGACATAATAGCAGACCTGGTCAACATCACATCAATTGAATGTATATCTTGCAAAAAACTCTCAGGAGGAATTAATCCACCATTATAAATTCTTTCTAAATCCTTTTCTTGTTGAACCCTGATCCTAAACCACCGGGCATTCAACAATCTCTGCCTCCTTTGTTGTTGTGGAGGTGTATCAAAAACTGTTTCTACATCCATTTTCTCTTATTAAAGTTAGAATCTAATCCTTATATCAGACCCTTAGCTTTAAGTCAAATTTTCCTTATTCAAAGCTAACTTTTAGTTTTAATACAAAGATTTACAGTTCAGGCATTAATTGTCCTTAAGTCAACGGTATTTTTGAAACCTATAATTCCAATTTATTTATAAAATTGGTATAATATTCAACTATTATGAGTATTGAAGTTAAAATTAGCAAACCCAAAAGGAGAATATTTGATATCAGAAAGGAAATAAATGTTGATAACCGGTTTTCCAGGCAACCCTTACCGGGTACTTTATATCCAAGTCTGCAAACGTTTGATACGCCCTCGGTAACTTTCTACTCCGCCCTTTTTCCGGAACAGGAACTACTCAGAAAAGACTTACTAAATCTATTATCCTTATCTCGTCCCAGACCGATGGAAACAATAAAAATTTTCCATACTACTAGGCAAGCAGTAATATCTGATTGGAAAATCCCTGACCATCCCGAGAGTAGAAACAATGCGGATCTAATTAAGCTTCATAAAAGACTCGGATTTATTTGGGATGAATTTGTAGATGGTGACAGGACAAAATTCATGCAGGCTGCTGGGCTTCCTGAAAATCATGAGCTCAGACACTTATTTGAACTTGCAGCATATAGATTTATTACTGTTGATACCTTGCAAAAAAGAATGAGGGAGGCTTCAAGAGAACTTGCTGATACAACTTTTAATGCTCAATTATCTTTAACCGCAGGTTATATACAAACAGATATAATTCATTTTAATGAATTACCATCTGGCGTTCAACGAAGACTAAAAAAAGATGCAAGGCAGAAGGCCCTAAATCCAAATAGATTTATAGTTGATCCAGCTAAATTAGGATTTATAGGAAGTTGGTTAATGGATGAGGATGCATACGGGCAGGTATCAGCAACCCATGAGGGAAAAGGGGAGGTTAAAATAAATATCGGCAATTCTTATACTTTATATCGCATTGAAGGAGAAGAACATCATCTAGTTGATTCCAGATATGAAGATTCTGAGAAAAATAGTGCCCTTATCCCCTGGATGGTTTGGGCAAGGTCAAAACGAACCGGAAACAGGGCTTACTGCAGAGGCGAATTACCTTCATATATGACAGATAATATAGACCCGAGAGCAAATCAAAGACTTGGGTTACTTCTTGCAACTGCTTTGTCCCCTCAGCAGAGAGATCAACTACCAGCAACATATAGAGTTACTGACAATGAAGGCAATGAACACCAACAAGACATGGAAGAAGCCCAAATGCCATTATTAGTATATATGCCTCGTTTAATTCCTGTACTGATGCAGTCTTCTGTTTTTGACCAGCTGGAAGTTAAATCGGGTCTAAAAGTAAAATCAGATTTAGTTGCATGAGTATCTTCGTTTTTTATTCAAAGCTAACTTTTAATTTTACTCCTAAAGCCTGAGCCAGTCTTTTTAAAAGCCCAATAGATTGTACATAATTCGTTACATAATACTTGACATAATTATTTATCCCTGATAAAATATTGGGGTATGAATATTAATCCTTCTAATATTATTCCTATTACTAAAGCCAGAAGTAAACTGGGAGATTTGACAGAAAAAGTGGCTGGTGAAAATTATATAGTTTTAACTAAAGATGGTTCCCCCAAAGCTGCCTTAGTGGATATTTCTTATCTTACCAGTTTGGAAAAAGACGTAAAAAACATCTATAAGAGAACTTTTATTGATAAAAAACTTTTAAAATATACCCGTAATTTTAGTGATGAAGAGATAAAACAGTGGCTTGATGAAGATGTTCTTTAGATGAAAACAGCTTTTTTAGATTCGAGTGTACTTTTCTCGGCTGTTAATTCTCCATCTGGCGGCTCATCAAAACTTTTTATTCTACCAAAAATTAAACTAGTCACCTCTAAAGTTGTTTTAGTTGAAACAGAAAGAAATGTCAGGAAGAAATTACTTGAGCATAATCTTGAGAGATTTTTTGTGCTGGTAGATAAAATTACTATTTATGATCAGCCTTCCTTTTTAGTTACGCTTGACAGAAAACATTTTATGACTAAAAATGTAGCCCATTTCCTAAAACCCCAAAAAGTCTTAACACCAAAAGAGTTGATAGAATTGCTAGAAGGAAAATAGTCTCCCTTTCCCCCACCATGGGCCCATCTGTGAAGCTTGATTTAACAAGTATTTAGTCTTCTTCTTTACCTCCGGAGGAGGGGTGTGTTGAAACCCTTTTTAGTAAACTAAATGGATTTAGATTTAAAGCATAAAGGCAGAAAATCCCATACCCAATAATAAATATTGCCAAAAGTGCATGATAAATAAGCACCATTGATGAGGCTAGATTTTGATCTATCCCTAAAACAAATGAAAAAACCACCAATGCAGAAGCTTCTGCAGATCCTACATACCCAGGAGCAGCTGGAATCAAAAAAGTTAAAGCAGATAAAAATTGGGCCAGAAAAGTTTTAATATATGGAATATCCACTCCTAAACTTAAAAACACCAGATAAATTGTTAGTCCATCAAAAACATAGGCCATAATTGTAATGAATATAATATAGCCCAAGGATTTAATAGACCTGTTTAAAAGCTCAAATGACTCCAACATATGTATACTCAAGTTCAAAAAATGCTTTTTTAGTCCATTAAAAACAAGCAATTTACTTAAAAAATAGAGTAATTTCTTAGCTATTTGTGGCTGATAGGTCATAGCATAGGCTATTATTAACAAAATTCCTGATAAAATCAGTGCATAAACACCAACTTGTGTTCCTAATCTATTTGGCACAATCATTAAAAGTATTGGAACAAGCCCCAAAAGGACCAAAATATCAATAAATCTATCTATAAAAATCCAAGTCAAGGTTTTGGGAACTGGAACTTTATAAGTTCTACCCAAATAAATCCCTCTGGTAATATCCCCAGCTCTTATCGGGATCAAAAAATTTAACAGAGCAGAAACACCATTTAGTAATATAACCTCCAGTGATTTGATCTTAATAATAGGCTGTAAAAATACCTTTAATCTAAAAGCCCTGATAGAGATTGAAGCCCAGAGAGTTATGAATACTGGTAGTAAAAGCAGGGGTTTTACTGTTAATAAAGTAGTTTTAACATCTTCTAAATTTACAAATTTTAGCCAGAAAAATATGGCAAACAGCCCAAGAATGCTGTTAAAAGCAATTTTTGCTAACATACTCTTGTTAATCATGGAATATTAAAACTATACTATAATAAAGTTATGTTTAAAACCTTAAAACTAAAAATTATTCTGGCAGTTTATGTATTTTTAATGATTTCTATACCAATTGGGGCATATCTGGCCTCCCAACAACAAACTATAAAAAGTAGAGCCTCTGAGGATATTAACAGCAAGCTTGAAGGAAGTCTACCTGGTAACAATAATACTACTACTGCTCAAGAAGAGCTTAAAAATCTACTTGCTTCTACATCTAAAACACCTAGCAGTACCAGTGCACCTGAGTCTACTCTCACAACTAGTAGTTCATTTGGGCCAACTTTAGCCTTTAAGCTCATTTTAGAAGGCAGACCAGCTGGAAACCAAGCTAGTAAGGTATTTGTGGGAATTTCTAAGGGCACTACATCTGGCTCCCAACCTAATTACCTACTCTCTTTTACTCTTGATTTACCTGTAACTGGAGAATATTCAAACCTATCTTTGGCAGGATTAGATATAGGCAGTAGCTACACAGCTTATATCAAACCAACTGCTCAAATTGCTACATCTTCTGCTTTTGTAATGATACCTACTCAAAGCAGTTTAAACGGAGGATCAGCTCTAAATCTCGTAACTGGAGATTTAAATGAGGATAATGTCATAAATACAGCTGATTATAATCTTGCTAAAGCAGCTTACGGATCTACTCCTGGTTCTCAAAATTGGAATGAGGTGGCAGATTTTAATAAAGATGGCGTGATAAATAACTATGATTTAGCATATATCACTAAAAATATGGGCCAAACGGGTAGTTCTGGAGTCTGGCAATCTACTCCACAAACAGGAGGAGTATCACCAAATATAGGCGGAGAATCTAGCTCTTCTGCTTTTCCCAAAGCTACAATTAACCCTTCAGGTCAAAGTGGCTATTGGCTCTGGGTCCCACAATAAAGCTAATGGTAAAAATAAACTTCCACCCTTGGGGTGGAATGAGCGGGCACCTGCGGGTTTTAAAATCTTTTAGGCTCAAAAAAATAGCAAATTTTACACTTCGACTACGCTCAGTGTAAGTGACTTTTGGGAGATATTGTCTACTTAGTCTCTCCCATTACAAATTTTCTAAAAGGTTCATAATAATATCTTATGGTTTTATTTTGAATATTAGCAGAAATTGTAATTGAGTTACTAATCATTTCCAGGCTAATAAGTTTCAAAAAAACTGATTTTAAGAAAATGCTTCATTCCCAAACTGTATTCATAGGAATATTATTTCTCGTAAGCTTGATAGATTTGATGATTTTTAAACAAGCGGGAGGCTTCTTTGGTAATTTATTTAGGTTGCAGGGATTACTTCTATTTTGGCATTTGCTACTTATTCCCCTTTTAACTTCAGGCGTTAGTATAAACCGTTTCAAAACTAAAATAATACCATCTGCTTTTGTTGCTTTATTTTTAAGCACATTAATATTGGGTGTAAATCAAAACAATAGGGCATTTGGGACACTTGGTGAGCCTAATGCTCTGGCCACATCTGCTTTATTTTTCTTTCCCTTTACATTTTTTCTATACAAAAACAGACTTTTAAAACTAGCTTTCATAGTAGCGACTTTAATAATAATTACTTTTTCTGGTTCTAGGGCAGGATTTTTTGGATTTATTGCCCAAAACATAATCTTACTATCTACTTACAAATTCAAACTATCTCTTTCTAGATCAACTATTATAGCTATAATTTTTATCCTATTTACACTATTTTTACCATTATCTACATCATCACTATTATTTGAAAGTAGAAGCCAAATCTGGCAAACGGCATTTGTGGCAGGATTAAAATCCCCTATTATTGGGCAGGGATTTGGTAATATCCAAAAACCAATTCATAAGACAGCAGTAAAGTTAGATAACCCTGTAAAGTATCAAGTAGTAGATTCCTCTCATGACTTTATTTTAGATTTTTGGATACAGGGTGGGTTGGTGGGAGTTTTAAGTATTTTAATTTTAATATTTTTAACTCTTCAAAGCTTTGTTCACCATAAAAAAGTAGTAGAACTAGCAGCTTTTTTGGGGTTAATTACAGCCATGTTTATTTAATCCTGTCAGTGTAGTACACCTAATAGCTTTTTGGTGGCTAATTGGACAAGGAATACAGTAAGCTTGACTTCCAAAAAATCTTAAAGTAAAATTCCTGAAATGCCATCTCGAGAAACTCTTTGCTTAAATACACCTAATACTCCTGACAATCCTGACTTAATTCTAGCAAGAACACTAAAAGAATCAGTAGGTTTCGGTATAACTATAAGTAGAACTGCTACTAATAGTGACGGGAAGAAATTAGATGGTTGTGTAGCTATTCATATTCCAGATCCTGAGCAAAGACAATGTTTCCAAGATATACACCAATCTCCTACGATGCAAGTCCTTGAAAATACTTATTGGACTACAAATTACTTAAATCCAGATGGTGACTATTTAAACAGTCTAGGCTACCCTTTGAAAGAAAGATTACTTGCCTATCATTATCACAGAAAAGCCAAAAATCACCCTTATATACCAATTGACCCAGCTGTAACAAAAACAATAAGTGGTATTGAAGTTTCACAAGGAAGTTTTATAAAAACTGCTCATTCTATGATTTTTAGAGAGATTGTTTCATTAGTTTTTAGCAACTAAACACATTTTCTATTTTACAGATTATCGTTTCAACCGTGAAGAGATATGACCTTCTGGGTCAGAGGGATGACCAACCGCTGCTTTTACAATAATCCAAGTCTCAAACCCTGGAAATTGTTCTTTTAATTTAGGTATTATCTGTTGTGCCTTCCTCAAAAAACTCTCTGGATCGACATAGCTTAGCACGGTCGGTATTATTGTCACCCCAAGTTCAAAATCAGGAAATTGCTTGACAAGTTTTAATAAGTCTAGGGGGTTACACCTATAGGAGAGAGCAGCAATTTCCAAGGCTTTTAGCGGGCTCAAATTTAACCGCTTTGCAGTATGTAAACTTAGAAAGAAATCAAAGGAATAATCCTGAATAGTATCTTTAAGGTACTCTTGATCTTGGAATTGACTCAATTCATTTGGGCTAATCTTTCTCACTAAACGATACTGTTGTTTTAAAAAAGATTCTAAGCCCTTGGTATAACTTTGCCTGATCTCGTCCTCTGAAACACCCTTAAAATATCCTTTGAGGCTTTCCCTTTGTTTTTCTATAAAATTACCATTTTCTTCCTCTAGATCCGAGAGTAATAAATCAGCTTGAAAAATGACTGACTCTAATCCCTTTCCAAGACGACCCCCCATACCTATCTTTTCTGATTTTGCAAGTTCTTTAATAAACCTACTTCTTTTCAACCCATCTCTTCTAGAGACTGTTGAGTCTTTACCTGCTTCATGCATAATCTATTTAACCTAAATTAATATTAGCACAAATGCTTAAACCCACACACTTGAGGTTTAAAGTATTATTGACAATCAAAATATATTAATGTAAACTCTAATTTGCTTTAGACAGTGAGTTACGTTCAGTTTACATGAACGTAATAAATCTCACCGAGGCAGATCTAAATAGATATTCTATTTTTGACGCTTCGAGAAAGGCGTTTTTTAATGGCTAAGACCAGATCACAAAAAGAAGTAGAACTAAAACAAATTATAGATAACCTGAACAGGGCTAAAGCTGTGGTATTTGCAGATTATCAGGGAATGAATATGAAGCAGCTTTCTGATCTCCGTGATGTCTTGCGTGACCAAAATGCGAAGCTAATAATTACCAAAAACACCCTTCTACAGAAAGCTCTTAACAATGAGCAATTAACTATTGACAATGAACTATTCAGTGGCTCTACTGCCACACTTTTTGCATATGATGATGAAATCTCCCCTATTAAAGCATTAGTTAAAGCTTTAAAAGATAATTCAATTGGAAAAGTGAAAGCCGGATTTTTAGGATCTGACTTAATGGATGAGGCAGGAATTCAAAAACTTGCTACCCTCCCTTCTAAAGATGAATTAAGAGGAAAAACAGTTGGAGTATTAGTTGCTCCACTCCAAGGAATAGTTGGAGTGTTAAATGGTAACTTGAGAAACTTAGTCTACGCATTAAATCAAATCAGAATTTCGGAAGGAGGTGAAAATTAATAGATAATAGTTCATCGTTAATAGGTAATAGAAAACTATTAACAATTAGCTATTAGCAATTAACAATTAATATGGCAGATGATACACAAAAACAAGAAGAAGTAGTTGAAGAAAAAGTCGAAGAAGCAACAGAAGTAGCTGAGCAAGCTACTGAAGCTGCAACCGAGGCTACAGAAGCAGCAGCAGAAGTAACTGCAGCAGCTGAGGAAGTTAAAGAAGCAGTTGAAGAGATTAAAGAGGAAGTCAAAGCTGAAGAAAAACCAGCAGAAACTCCTAAAAAAGAATCTAAGCCTGTTTCTAAAGACTTAGAAGGAATTATTGAAAAGATTGAAAAACTTTCTGTTCTAGAGTTAGCAGATTTAGTTCATGCACTTGAAGATAGGTTTGGTGTTTCCGCATCCGCACCTGTAGCAGTAGCTGCACAAGGAGCAGGAGCAGCAGCTGGAGAAGTGGCAGAGGAAAAAACAACCTTTAATGTAATTTTAGCCAGTGCAGGAGCAAATAAAATTGGTGCTATTAAAGCAGTAAGAGAACTTGTTCCAACTTTAGGTTTGAAAGAAGCTAAAGATTTGGTAGAAGCAGCTCCAAAACCAGTTTTAGAAGGTGTTAATAAAGCAGTAGCTGAAGAGGCTAAGGCTAAACTCACAGCCGCCGGAGCAACTGTAGAGTTGCAATAACAACTCTGCGAGAGTTTTACTGCTATTGAAATCGATGTTTCAATAGCGCTCCACTCTTTTAGAATTACAGTAAAAAGAAGTAAAGTTCTCTATGATACAATTGAATTATGCCTGATTCGATCGAGGATAGAGAACCTACTTCTAGAAAAGCTAGGCGTTTAAAACAAAGGCAACAACCTACTCCAAATTCTAGAGAAAACCCTCAAAGAAGATCAGTGATAAAAGGTTTAGGTGGAACCCTATTATTTGGAGCTGTTGGTGTAGGATTACGTCAATTGTTTAGTTCTCCGCCTAAAGAGGTTAGGTTGGATAATACCCAACCTACTGAAAATCCTAAAGACGAGATTTCCTCTTATAGAGATAGGCTCGTTTCTTTAAATAATGAGACTTATGCCGCAACTTTGAAAGATCCTGATAAATTTAAAGAAATTGCACCAAGGATTGCTGATTTAGCAACTGCATTTTTCTGTCAGGAAATGGGTTATGATCCCGCAAGATACAGTGGGAAATTTAGTTTTGAATGGAATAATGATTATATAAAAAGGAGGGAAAATTCATCTGGTTGTATTGACACAACTACCTCAGATGATCAATATGCTTACACCAAAGGAGATTCTCAAGAGATTTCCTTTAATTTAACTAAACACTTATATGGAGATGTAAGTAACCAAACTCTATCAAAAGATGCAGCAATAATGTTATTTAATACAACTCTACATGAACTTCATCATGTAACTTCACCTGTTATCTCATTAGATAACCAAAATGGACCACCTGTTAAACAAAGAGGGTTGGGTTTATTACTCCCCCGCAGTTCAGGTAATAAACCAGGACTACAGTGCTATATACCTAATAGAGTTCAGCTAGAAGAAGCAATTGTTGAACATTCAACCCAGAAAATGCTTGATAAGCTAAGAATTAGCCCTCCAGCAGTATCTTCTTATAATATATGGGTTGAAAGATACCAAAAAGGAATTATTAATAAACTTTTTCATGGAGATTATACCCAGCTCTTAAAATTACACCAGCAAACAAAACAGGATGATTTTTTTAGATTGATCGGCCAAAAGTTAGGCGCGTCAAGTGGAACTCTTATTACAGCAGGCGAAGACTATGCTTATGGAGTTATTACAAAGGGTACATACTAACTTACACATTATAAATGTAGTGCAACTGCTATATTGACACTCTATGTTAAGTTATGATATAAAAAATTATACAATGCCAGACAAAATATCATTAGAAAATCTCCCAGATTTACTCACTGTCAAAGAAGTAGCTAATATCCTAAGGGTTTCACCTTTAACTATAAAAAGGTGGGGTAAAAGAGGGAAGCTACCAGCCATTAGAATTAATTCAAGAGGTGATAGAAGATACAAAAAAGAAGCAGTATTGTGGCTCCTTGGTATAACCCAAAAAACACCATCAACTGAAGCTAGTCCTTCTACTTCATACTAAATTAGCAGTCTATCCAAGTTATCTGCTAGAGTACCTAGATTATCCTATCCCAGAGCCCAAAGCCACAAAAATTTAATTAAGGCAACTTGTCTTTTTATTCTCCAAGGTTGAATCGTTAATCTAAAAAGCCATTCTAATCCTATCTTCCTCATCCACAAGGGTGCTCGGGGGATCTTACCAGAGATAACATCAAATGCTCCCCCTACACCCATAGCTACTTTTACTGGAATCTGGGACAGATTATCTACAATCCATTTTTCTTGTTTACCATGGCCAAAAGCTACAAATAAAATATCTGTTGAGGAAATATTCAAATTTGTTAGGTTAAAAGCATCCCCCCCACTTTCTGCTAAGCTTATTTTAAGATTTGGGTATCTACTTTTAAAAATTTGTGCTACCTTTTGGGCTGTATCTCCCATTGCTCCTAAAAAACCTACACTATAACCCTTTGTAGCTGCCAGCTCCACCATTTTTTCCATTAGATCAATACCAGTCACTTTATTTTTTACCTTGCCTATTAGTTTAAAACCTATCCCATCTGGAATAGATAGATCTGCATCATTTAGTATCTTAGTAAATACACTATCTTCATGAGCAGCTACAATAAACTCTGGATTTGGAGTAACTATATAATGTTTACCTGGTTTTTTTAAAAGTTCTTGCACAATGTTAAGTGCTTCTTCCATATTAACATCGTCTATTTTTATTCCAAGGACTTGTGTTTTCATACTTGTTACTTGTTACTTGTTACTTGTTCCAAAACCTTAAGTGTTTCCCTAGCACATTTCTCCCAGGAGAATCTTTTAATATTCTCAAAACCTGCCTTTATTTTTTGACTTTTGACATTTGAGTTTTGAATTTCTATCATTCCTTTTACTATATCATCAATATTATATGGATCCACTAGAATTGCTCCTTTACCTGCTATCTCTGGCATAGAAGATACCTTTGAGGTGATCACTGGACACCCACAGGATTGTGCTTCCAAAATAGGTAAACCAAAACCCTCAAATAAGGAGGGATAAGTCAAAGCAATAGCACCCTTATAGAGTGCAGGCAAGTCTTCTCTTTTAACATAATCTAGAAATTTAACTTGATCTTGTATCCCCAGTTTTTTTGGTAAAGCATAAATATCATCTGCCGACCACCCCTTTTTGCCTATAATAACTAACCTTCGATTGTCATTCTGAACCGAAGGTGAAGGATCTCTAGATTTAATCTTGAGATCCTTCGCTAATCGCTCAGGATGACAAAACTGACCAAAAGCTCTTATTAATCTTTCTAAATTCTTCCTTGGCTGTACTGTCCCTACAAATAGAAAATAGTTATTAGTTACTAGTCCATAATGCCTCAAAGTATTAACTTGTGCATCATTTGAATTGAAAATTTCCTTATCATATCCTTCATAGATTACTGAGACTTTCTTAGGATTTATCCCAATTTTTTTAACTAGATCCTCTTTTGTTGCCTTTGATACAGCAATTAATTTTGTTGCACCTTTTAGCTGATGTCTTTGCATCAGCCCTAAATATAATCTTTGTTTTACCTGATGAGATTTTGGCAAATATTCTGAACCCAAATCATGAACTGTAACAACTGTTTTTAGACCAGGCTTTCTTATAATTGGCAAGGTGTGTGAGGGAACAAACAAAATATCTAAATCCTCAAAAAAACTTTTACTAGATAATCCAACTTGAGTCCATAGCCTTGGTAAGTTTACCTTGATAAAATAAAAATTATTTGGCCAACTTTCCTCTTTTACAAAATCATCCCTAACAAAAACTTTGTAAATATTTTTTGGGTCTATTTTTGCTAAAGATTTTAGTAGTTGAAAGGAGTATTCCTCTGTCCCAGTTCTTGCTTTTATAAAAGCCCTGGACCCATCAAAACCAATAATCATGAAATGATTATACGATTAATCTACCTCTATAGTAAATTCTATTACAATAATTTAGATTGGATCATATTATCATATTATCATTGTACTATAGAGACTGCTAACATTTTACTGATATATAGATTAGATTGTTAAATTAAACTTATCTTTATAACAGTCCTTAAAAGAGATTATATCAAATCACATCAGTTGGTTAATTTTTTTGATTATTTTCAAACCACTCAACTGTCTTTTTTAGACCCTCTTCTAACCCTACTTTTGCACTCCATCCAGTAGTTTTTTCTAAAGTTTCACTTGATGCATAATTTTCATTAACATCCCCTTCCCTTTCTCCAAAATCCTTAACTTTTAAATCTTTTCCTAAAACCTTTTTTAAAGTTTCTACCACATCTTTTACCTTAACCCCAGTACCAGTCCCTACATTAAAAACATTAAAACCTGATAAATTTAAGACCTCAGTATGAGCTTTTGCTAAATCCTCAACATAAATAAAATCCCTAACTTGTTCCCCTTTCCAGTAAACTGGTAATTCTTCACCAGATAGTGCAGCTTTAATCAAATTTGGAATGGCATGGGTTTCTGGCTGATGCATCTCGTTTGGTCCATATGGATTAAAATATCTTAAAATCACTACATCAAATCCATGTAAAGCATGGTAAGAAGAAAGGAATTGCTCTACAGCTATTTTTGAAGCTCCATAAGGGTTAGTAGCAGACAGTTTGTCATCTTCTTTTAAAGGTAAAGATTCAGGTATCCCATATACAGCTGCAGTTGATGAGAAAACTATCTTCTTAACACCTGCCTTAACCATAGCCTCAAGTAAAGAAATACTTCCCATTACATTATTCTGGGCAAAACTAATCGGGTCTTTGACAGAAAGAGGGATTTCAATTAATCCTGCCATATGGATTACCCAATCTACTCCTATCAAAGCATGTAGCATTGCTTCCTCATCACTTATATCAGAATTAATAAACTCCGCTCTTGTATCTACAAGTTCCTGATATCCTTTAGAAAGATTATCTACTACCACTACCTGATGACCTGCATCTAAAAGCAGTTTATTAATGTGCGATCCAATAAAACCAGCTCCACCTGTAACAAGTATTTTCATGTAATTTATTGTTCGACCTTAGTGGAGAACTACACCTTAAAATTATCTATTAAGATAGTTTTCTTTTTATGTTGGCTCCACCCTTTAATCTGTTTCTCTCTTTCTCTAGCTTGTTGGTAATCATCCTGTTCTTCATAGTATACCAAAGCTTTTACCCCATGTTGAGCAGTATACTTTCCACCTAAACCTGAAATATGCTGTTCTAGCCTTAATTCTGGTTTCCAAGTCATCCCAGTATAATAAGTCCCATCTTTACATTCAATAATGTAAACATACCATTTCCACTGCTTTAACATATATTAACAGACTTGAAACTCTACAGTTGGTATGCCAGACATTGTGATTTCTTTCTCTATTTGTTCTTGCAGGTTGTTTGTTAATTGTTCTTGATTAGTAGTTATTTCAGCACTCATAGATCTATTTTTCCTCTATAATGTACTTCTCCATTCGTCGCTTCGCTCCTCAGTCGAAGAATAAGCAAAGCTTGCGAGCTATCGCTCTTAAATAATTTATTGTTCGAGCGAAGCCAGGATTACTATTTTATCTTTTACTTACGCTCCTCTTATAAAGATCCAAATTCTCAAGCGCCATTCCAGTACCAAGTGCTACGCATAAAAGTGGGTTTTCTGCCAAAGCACAGGGAACTCCCAGGCTTTCAGTTAGCAGTTTATCTAAGTTTTTTAACATTGACGTACCACCACTCATAACTATCCCTTTATCTATAATATCAGATGCCAGCTCTGGTGGCACCTGTTCTAAAACTCCCTTAGCTGCTCCAGCTATTTTTTGGCAATTTTCATAAATTGCTTCTGTTACCTCATCTGAATTAAGTTCTATTGTTCTAGGTAAACCTGAGTATGCATCCCTGCCCCGGACCTCCATCTTCATTATTTCATTTGGCTTCAACTTTGTGGCAGAACCAATGGTAATCTTGACTGTTTCTGCCATTCTCTCACCAATAATCAGGTTGTGCTTTTTCCTGACATAGTTGGTAATAGCTTCATCTATTTTATTTCCCCCAACCCTAACTGAGTTATGAACTACTACTCCACCTAAACAAATTACTGCAGCCTCAGTTGTTCCCCCACCAATATCAATAATCATATTTCCAGAAGGATTAGCAATAGGGATTTTTGCTCCAATTGCTGCAGCTAAGGGCTCATCTATTAAAAAAGCTACCTTTGCTCCAGCAGAAAGCGTTGCATCTAAAATAGCTCTTTTCTCAACACTAGTTACCCCAGCAGGTGCACACACCATCACTTCAGGCTTAAACAGCCTGTTTTTACCAGCTACTCGGTCTAAAAAGTACCTTATCATGGCCTCAGTAATAACATAATCAGCTATCACTCCATCCCTCATTGGCCTGGTAGCTGTAATATTTCCAGGGGTTCTTCCAAGCATCTCTTTGGCTTCATTACCAACAGCTAAAACTCTGTGATCATCTGTAGAAACTGCCACCACTGTAGGCTCATTTAAAACAATTCCTTGCCCTGCCAAATAGACCAAAGAATTGGCAGTTCCTAAATCAATACCGATGCGTTTGGAGAGACCGAACATAAGTCTTCGTCATTCTGAACGTAGTGAAGAATCTCTGGCGTATGCCAGTTTCCGAAGGAGATCCTTCGTCGTTTCACTTTCTCAGGATGACACTGTGTGTCATTTTAACAAGGAGAAAACCAGGTCTCAAGATATATTAAAGAGATCACAGTATCTCAAGTTCAAAATGCAAAGTGCAAAATGACAATTTAAAATTTAAAATTTTTAACTCAACTTTGCACTTTTGCCTCCAAAGGAGGGGTGTATTACTTTAAATTTATAACTTACTTTAGATTAATCCCGTAGAGATTCGGTTCAGAGGCAGTAGGAGTTGGGAACGTGCTCATCAACACCAGCCTTGAAGCATCTGGCCAGGCAAAAACAAAATCATTTAAAAAGTTACCTGCATATATAACTGCCTTATTGCTACCATCAAAATCAACAATAGAGACCGTATTATCCTCCACTAGTACAATATGTCTTGAATCTGGTAACCAAAATATAAGCTTTGCTGAAGGCAAGTCATACTGCTGGCTTGCTTCCAAATCATATACCTTAGCTCCAGTTATAACTTGCCCGCTTGCTGAGGCTTCTGTATTTCTTAAGACTGCTTTTGTTTGAGGTAGTTTTGAAACATACAAAAACTTTGTTTCATCTGGAGACCATCTTAATAAAGCAGACTCAGATGCAGTTTTTCTAACACTTAAATCTTTAATTATTAAAAGCCTTGTTTCATCTTTTTGCTTTGTATCATCTGACCATAGTTTAAGTGTTGAAGCAAGAGTAGCTGTAATATCCCTAGGATCTGAATTTAATCTTTCAGATTCTAAAAGATAGTTATTTGAGCCTTGTTGGGCAATAATTTGTTTTGAATCAGAAGACCATTTGAATGTGCTATTTATAAAATCTATCCCTATGCTTTGAGCAATTTGGTGTGGTTCAGAAGACCTGACAAAAGAAATTGGCTGATTATTAACCATAGTCCAAACCCAAATCCCAGCCCGCTTGCCACTTGGCACCACAAATACTAATTTAGAACCATCTGGTGATAAAGTAGGATTTTTAACTCCGTTATATGTCAGCGGATAAATTGTTGGAATAGCTGGAAAAAGGGTAACTTTCACTTCTGTCACTAATCCTTCCCTTACTTCAACTGTTTTTTCCCAAGGAATAAACCCTTCTTTAACAATCCTGACATGATATTTTTTTGTAGGAAGAGATGAGATAGTAGCATTTGTAGCAGTTGTGAGGTGCCCATCTATATAAACAGAAGCTGAATCTGGAATAGAAGTAGCGCTAATAATCCCTGTTCCTATAATTCTACCTTGTGAGGAGGAAAAAGTATAACCTTTAGCAAATAGTATTGCCACAGCAGCAGCACCAAAAATCAAAATTACCGTTAAAATAGTAACTAAAACTCTCTTACTCATTAAATTATTGTACACCCATTTTTAAGTACCTGCTAGTCTTGCCCTTACTACTAATCTGTGGAATAAAGTTCCTGGTGGATCACAAGTTTGTAGAGTTAAAACAGACTCATCATAAGTATTAGTTAGATAGGAAACATCATTTGGTTGCACAATTGCTTTATCATAAACAATATAATCATATCTTCTTCCTTGATATAACATTACTATTTTATCCCCATTTTCTAACTCTCTCAAAAGGTAAAAAACTGCATTAAATCTGATAATGTTCCAAGGAGCATCTGTGGAATGTGAGAAAAGATAAATATTTCCCTTCTCACCAGGAAAGGAAGTTCCAGCAGCATGAGCTACACCTTCAGCAAGAGCCTTTGTGTATTCTTTTTCATCGCTTGGATTTACATTTGCTACCACTTTAGAGTTAGCATTAATTTTCTCTATAACTACCCCAAAATCAGTAGAAACAGGCTTGATAATTTCTCCCTCTGTAGCTATACTACCAAAATTTGTAGTTCCCCCATTTTGAGTATCAGAAGTTACAATTGTAGGAATTGTGTGCTTAATACCAAAAATTTGATCATATCTATAACCTGCTTCTACTTGAATTAAAGGACCAAAAGCAAGAACCACTCCAAAAATGCCTGTAATAAACAAGATGTATCCTAAAAATCTAACTAATAAAACCAATCTAAAATGACTAAGTCTCATTTTATGCGGCCCTGGCGAGAGTCGAACTCACAATCGTTCGCTTAGGACGCGACTGCTCTATCCATTAAGCTACAGGGCCATAAGAGTATTTTACGTTTTTAGGGAAATTAAATCAAAATTCTCATTATCTTGTACGATCGCATCATTTAATGATAGTAGTAATCCTGTCTGCCTCAATAACAGTAACCCACTTTTGAATACCAAGATCCTCAATATAGTTCCTCAACTTCTCATAAACATCACGTTTAGTTATCCAAACTGATTTATGTAAATACTTAAATCCCCATTTTTTAAGATTTCTTCTAAAAAGATTTCTAACTACCCTTTTCTCTTCGGGTATATCGAAACTGACTATTCTCCACTTCCTATCCCATTGCTCATATTTAACATCACCACCTATCATATCTTGGCCAGCAGATGTTAATTTAAAAATAATCTTATCATTTAACTTAACTTCTTCTACTAATCCTCCCTCCTTAAGCCTATTGAGTGCTTGGGCAAGTGCAGACTTTTTTAAATGTTCACTACCTGTACCATATGCATAAAAGCCTGTATTACCAATAAAATCTTCTAAGACAGCACCAACGTCAACAGCTTTTTCCAAAACACCCAAAACTATATAACTGGCACTTCCTTTTCTAATATTTCTCATTAACTTGTACGATCGCACATCATAACAATAAAGTCAAGAATGGATTACCAAAATATTTGAGAGTATAATTTCTAAACTAACGGGGACTAGTTCATCGGCAGAACGCTGCTTTCGGGAAGCAGAGGTACAGGGTTCAATTCCCTGGTCCCCGACAACCTAATTCAATTTATCTTGGTAATATAACTTCAAATTCAGGCTTAAAACTAGTTGGTTTCTTTAAATAAACCATTAGATTAAATCTATTTAACTAAACCAAAGGGCTTTTTCTGTTTCTGCTTCTTCTGGAGTACCAGAGGCATGGATTAAATTATAAACAGGTCTACCATCACTATTTGCAGCAAGTATTGAATCTTCACCTAAATCTCCTCTAATTGAGCCTTTATCAGCTTTGCTTGGATCTGTATAACCTGTAATTTTTCTAGCTAAAGCTATTCCATCTTCCCCTTCTAAAATCATTTTCACAATTGGGCCAGAGGCCATAAATTCTCTTAAGGCATTAACTATTTTTCTACCCTGCTCTACTACATCATCAATTTGATCCCCTGCAGCTTTACTCTTTTCTCCAATTATTCTTAAATACTCCTCATCTGAAGGATAATGTTTTTCTAAAATCTCAGCAGAAGCAGTTAACATTTGCATCTCTAGCACTTTTAACCCACCTTTTTCAAAACGGTTGATTATCTCACCTATGAGATTGCGTTTGACACCATCTGGTTTTATCAATACTAAAGTCTTCTGTATCATAGTTTGTAATGATACAAGTTTAAAATTCAAAATGCAAAGTGCAAAATGACAATTTAAAATTTAAAATTTTTAACTTTTCACTTTAAACTTTTAACTTACTTTATTTCCACATCCTCTACACCATAAGTATTATCTTCATAAACAGTAACAAGTGTATACCTTGGAGCCTGGGTATTTTTGGCAGAAGTAATAGCGCCAGATGTTGTCATTTTAAGCCCAGATGATGTTTCCTGATATCTTGTAAAGTAATGAATATTTCCATAAAACACCTCATTTACTCCTGTCTCTTTTAGCTGCAAAATTATGTTTTTAGCTTCATCTTTTAAACTTGGGGTTTCTGTTCCCATCACATGATCAGAAGAAGGATGGTAAAGTGGTTCATGGGTAAATACAAACACCATGCTAACATTATCTGTATTTTTAGCTTTATTTAGCTCATTTAATAACCAATCCATTTGAGGGCTAGATACACCAATATAGTTATCTGCATTATCAAACAAAATAAACTTAACCCCTTTATAAATAAAGGATTGATAATTATCACCAAAAACAGATTCAAAATTTTGAGTTGGAGGATCTTTCTTGTCTCTACTATCCCATAAATCATGGTCACCTGGAACCAAAAAATAACGTATGCCAGATGAGTCAAATATTTTCTTAGTATCCCTTAGCTCATTTATAGTTCCAACCTCTGTATAATCCCCCAGTCCTATTACAAACTGTAAATTTTTGCCTTTTTGTTTGCCTTGCTGCAAAGCTTTTTCTAAATAATTATTCTCATTATGAGAATCTGCCACAAGCAGAAAGCTAAAAGAAACAGGTTTATCCACTGGAACATCACTCTGGCCAGAAGTTAAGAGATTATCAGTCTGAATCTGACTTTTAGATAAAGAAAATAAAGAGTTGAAATCTAGCTTGGATAAACTATCAAAAGTGGTTGTAGGATTACGGATAGCAGTGATCACAACTCCCCCAAGTGCTTTTGGGTCAATTTTGAGTGGATCTACTCCAGAAAAATACTGAAGGGCAGAATATAGCCCACTCATTAAAAACACAAAGATAATAACAGATAAAATCAGTCTGAATATAACAAAAGGTAAAAATGTAGATCTTTTTTTATGATGTCTTCCAAACATGACTTTGTCACATCCGTTCAGGTGCTTCTATTCCAAGCAAATATAGACCCTGTTTTAATATTACTGCTACGGCACATGTTAGTGCTAGTCTAAATTCTGCTTTCTCATTTGCTTTTATAATCTGGTGTTTTTGGTAAAACAGATTAAAAGTCTTAGCAACTTCCAGTAGAAAACTTGTTAGAGAAGTTGGATTAAAATCTCTGGCTGCATCAGAAACCACTGTTTGGAATACTTCTATTTTATGAAGTAACCGCCTTTCCTCTAACTCCAATTCTCCAGCAACAATTTCAGGCTGGTAATTATAGTTAGCATTTCTTAAAACTGATTTCGCCCTGGCATAAGTATATTGAATATAAGGCCCACTATCTCCCTCTAGTGAAACTGATTTTCCAATATCAAAAGTAACATCAGTCTGAGAGCCATATTTGAGTATGGAAAACTTCATAGCACCAATACTTATTGTATCAATTACTTGCTGCTTTTCTTCACCATTTAGCTCCTTATGGTCTTTCATAATTTCTTCCACCTTCTCTTTTACAAGCTTAAGTACCTCTTCTAAAGTAACAACATTTCCTTTTCTTGAAGACATTTTTCCAGAAGTTAAAATTACATATCCATAAGATAAATGTCTCTCTTTATTGCCCAGATCATGGTCTAATAAATCTAGGGCTTTAAAGATCACCCGAAAATATTCTTCCTGATCGCGGGCTACAACATGGATAGCTAGATCAAATGGGAACTTCTGATATTGAAGCTTAGCTAAACCCATATCTTTAGCCTCATATGTAGGATTCCCTAATGAAGATATAAAAACTCTATTATGAAGGCCAAATTCTTCACCTGGAAATATTACAGCTCCTTGATCCTCCTTAAAAACTTTACCAATATTATCTCGAACAATTGGTAAACCAATTACAGCAGCTTCAGATTCCAGAAATTCAGCATCAAATTTTGTCCCAACAAGTTGGTAAACTTTAGCAAAATATTCAAAAGTCCAGGAGAGTACTTCTTTCCATACTTTTACTAAATCTGGATTTCCCTGATATATTTTTGTATTAATCTCATCTATTTCTTCCTTTGACTCTTTTTCTTCCTCGTAATATTTGTTCCCTTTGACATAAAGTTTGCCCAAAAAACTAATTTTTTCATTTAAATCTGATTTTTCCGCTTTTCTAAAAGCCTCTGGTGATTTTAAGGCTGCCCAAACTACTTTAGCCGATGGCAAACCTATGTCTGAAGTATATGTAACCCTGTAAACTTCATTACCAACAGATTCTAAAAGTCTTGTAATAGATTCTCCTAGCGTGATATTTCTTAAATGTCCTACATGGATTGGTTTTAAGGCATTAAAACTTGCATATTCTACTAGGATTTTTTTCTTCTCCTCTCCTTCAAGATCAATCTGCGGATTCACAAATAAGGAATAGTTACAAACAAGATGGATATTTTTCATCAAAGCCTCTGTATTTAAGTAAAAATTAATAAATCCTCCACCTGCTACTTCTACTTTATCTAAATAGTCTTTCGATGAACCATGAACCATAAACCATGAACTAATTTGATTAGCAATATCCAGTGGATTCTGCTTACCATTTCCCACTTCTTGTTTAGCAAGTTGCAAAGCTATATTCGTGGTGTAATCCCCAAAAGCAGGATTTTTTGGAATATCACAAACTATATCAGCAACAGAATATC